>Ga0214479_100130_pt1 | contig 45558 bp, 33 predicted proteins | sample M1_20Mar14CPVII9_5_FD_165054 | JGI IMG/M metagenome (GOLD analysis project Ga0214479, IMG submission 165054) | Marine eukaryotic communities from Monterey Bay, California, United States - M1_20Mar14CPVII9sort6BwellE14 | ecosystem: Environmental > Aquatic > Marine > Unclassified | place: USA... | reverse complement strand
TTCAGCCTATTGGATTCTGCTGCCCCTTCTTTGTCTCTTGTTGTATACTGGTGTCAGTACTGCTGCTGCTACTACTCTGACTCTAGCAACTCTGACTCTGTTATCTTTGTCTTTACTTGACTTCATAAACTATTGTAGGTACTACAATAACAATTAAAATGGAGAAAAATGATGATAGTAATGTTGTACTGTCAGTAGTTGTTGGTTTGACCTTATTCCTGGATTGGTATATAATTAATTATCAATGGGAACCATTAATGACTCCAGCTAGAAAAGACTGCGTTGCAAAAGAAGCTGCATATCTTACTCGTCTCACAGGAGGAAATCAACATCATCATCTTGAATCATTTCCGTCTGATCTTACATTCCGGGTAATCTCAATGTTCAAACTAACAAGTATATATAAAGAAAAAACTATTACATTGATTGCAGAGACAGAGAGCAGTATTCGGGAGGATGGCATTCCAATCAGGAGAATATTCGTATTAACAACACCAGAGAACAAGCTGATTATTGTTGTTGAGTATAGCCCCCTCCATATCACATCTACGGACATTAACACTTATCTCTCCTCCAAGTTCAAGGAATTAGATGACAATAGCGAAATTGAATTAGATCGTACTGAGAGAGTCGATGATGATAATATGTTATTCGTCCATATTAATAGGGAAGTAATAACCGATACAGATGGTAAGTTATCCCATGATACTTGTCCTTTATTTCCCTTCCAATTGTATATACCGGTAACCAATCGATTTATTTTCGCTATTTGCACTATCACTTTCTGTAGATATTTCTCTAGCTCCACTAGAACAGATGATCGATAGTGATCCTACACAGTCACAGTCTTTGCCTCTAGACCAACAAGCTGATTTTAACAGTGTGGATGATGCTAATGGAGGTGTTAGTGCGACGTCCTCGCCAACTCAAGTTCAGAAATATCCTTTTGATGATAACTTGGATATTGGTGGTATTGATGGTATTGGTGATGTATCAAAAGACATTTTTGACCTTGATTTCATGCGCAATATACATATTGATGATGAGAATAAGACTAGTATTCCGGTACTATCTAACTTTTCTGGATTTGACAAGTTCATTGATGATTTTGTTGCGAATAATAACATTACCACATCACCAGGAGACCACAAGCACTTTTTTAGGTGCATTCAAAAGGAATTCGATGGGTTGGAAAAGAGGTATGAAAGTGCTAACGATCACTCCGAATTGAATCGTGATGTATATCATCTCGTAAATCTACTTGTGCTATTTGTCGATGCTGTTATTCGTAAGAATATTGATGTAGTAGAGTTGCTCACGGATGACATCAGCAATAGCAACGCTATTTACAAGAAGGCATTCGATATTTTGGAGTCCGACAAGATCGCAAATCATTTACTTATTCTCTACAACGATCCAGGGTATTTCTATTCTTTGTCAGACATTTTAGGACATAACCTTTTGAACATTATGATTGAATGCGAGGAACAAGTTCAAAAAGTTGACGGCCAAGACAGGAATTCGTTTCGCTTCTCCCACGTCCTTCACTTTATTGTCCTTATAATTGGAAATCAAAAGTGTTTGATTCGCAAACAAAATAGCGTCGGCGTAGGTGCACTAGTTGCTGATGATCGATATAAGGACTATACCAAATTCAAATGTTATGTTTTTAAACTAACATCTCTCCATCTTTTATCAAGGATGGTAGAACTTCAAGAAAGGCTGAATAACAGCCAGGCAGCAGGTAATAAAACCAAGGGGGCGATGTAATAATATCCTTACATTTTATGTGTTTGTATATAATGTAAATCATATAACAAATCCTGTGTTGTTAATAGATTACATCACTCTTTCTTCGCATCTCATACTATCAATATCTCAGCTCGGAACTCTCATAGCTCAACAACCCTTGATCTTAGCGGTACGAAAAAAACACCTAACAAAAAAAATACGGGCTTATGATACGTTTTTTTGCAAAGAGAAACAGTGTTTACATACCATTAGTAGCCATACATACCATACTACAACTTCTGACGCCGCCGCTATGTCGTAGGAGTATTCTGAGCGACCGACTGCGCGTCAACCTCATCCTTATGACCTATAAAGATGTTGGATGGCAGAGATATCTGTATATCCTCTGATTAGTCCTTTGATTATGTAGGTACCATTTTTACCATCAATTTGAGACACCTTAGAGGCAGCCTCGACGATAATGCCCTCAACAATATATAAAGGCCGCCCCGTATTATTAATATATATCGACATGATAACGATGTTGGATGGCAAATGGCTGGCAGAGATATCCACACTAATATGATAAACACACAGGAAATTACATAGAGATTATATGCACTACCCAGATGACTACCACTTGGCATATTGCTCAAGGAGAGTTAGTCCAACCTCCACGCTCCCAAAGAAATCCTTGAGGAGCTCCCCGCATTCCATTAACTCGTTCTTGTTTGTCCCATTATAACAAACCAACAGAAAGACCCTTACTGCATCATCATCCACTAAGTAGTATGTTAGTGGATGGCCCTTTTCTGTTTCAGGTAGAACTCCCTTGAATACGAATTCAACTATCTTGTTGTTCCCAAAGAGTCCGCGATTCTTCTTCTCGGCAGCAAAGGTGGTAAATTCTTGGGCAATCTTCTTGCCTGCCGATGCTGCCGTGGCATTGTTGTCAACGGTGACGATAGCATCCCAGGGATACGAATCCTCCTGGCCTAACAATGGGAAAAGACGTGATAGTAAATAAAGTATATTAGTACATACAGATATCGAGAACGGGCAATCAAATAATGGTAAATAAGCTCTATTGCAATAGAGGTTTGCGACGATAGATCAAGTATTGACTCACCGGGGGTCCCAGGCATCCGAACATTATCCAATATGTCTATGTCTTCGGTTACTAATTTCCGCGTGGCAAAGCCTGTGTAGATGATATATATGAAAGAGATTAAATATATGCAACCAAACCTACAATAAGTACAGAGTACAAATGGGAACTTGCCATTACATCCCCATTTACGGATTAGATCCTCGATCTCCGCATACTGTTCGTGGTAGTTTTTAAATGGCCAAATATAGCTGCATACTTTATCAGGCCTTGTACCAAAATGAATAATGATACCAGGAACTCCCGTTTCGACAGATTGGATTGTGTTAGTGTTGGCGGTATTTTTTGGCTTCTTCTTGAGAGCAGATCCATAACTAAACCTGATCATTTTGCCATATGGATTGGCTGGTGGCGTGGATGGAGTTTTCTTGGGTGACTTCGCCATTGTTTATATCGATACGATTGGGTGGGATGATATTGTTGTTTTTGCTGTGAATGGTTCGTAATTATGAGCTTACAATGAGCTTTTAGTTTGTTTTGATTCAACCAGCACCAGCACCGGCACCGGCACCTGCACCGATTCATTAGGTATCCTTCACCTCAACAAGATCCATTCAGGGCCACCCCTGCTGTTACTTTGCTGGGCAGAAACGCACATAGTCTAAATAACGTATTCTAACTGTTAGCTATGAATTTCTATCAAGGTAGTAGAGCATATCATGAGTACCTATCACGTCCAATACATTGTATCCTCTAGACGAGAGTAGGGCCAGTTTTCACGGCCTACAACCTTGAACTTTAAAAGTCAGAGATTACAAGAGGCTCAGTCTAAGCGAGAGAAGCAAATTGATGATACTTTAATGAATGTTGTTCTTGACATAGCTTCTTAAATTACTGGAGTCCGAAGTTAACTGCAATAAGAGTATCCGTAGTGATTGTGAAACTACATTAGTTGTGCACTTATAAATTCTATTTTACACCTTCAAAGAGCAAATGTTTGACATCTTCAGATTCAAATACTTATCATCGTCTAGAGATTTCAAGTCTATGTTGTTTTCCACGAGTGATATTGTAGAAAGAATAGAACGTGCCACAGGTCGAACCAATGTCTCGCTATAACAAGTACGCTTTGCTAAGGCCTTGCTCCAGGGTGACATTCCGTTCATCTTCCTCGCGATATAAATACAACCACATGCAATTATAGATGGTGCAAATTGTATTAAATGATATCTGGCAAGTGTTGTGTCAACCAGTAACAAGATGTCACGCTCGATATCTACACCAATCAAACTCTCGGTAGCATCCAAGAAGATGTAAACAAATGTATAAACTGATGGAGCACTAATTCTGTAATCAAGACTTGTTAATATCGTTTTCTCCATACTTATTATGTCACTTTCTGTGTTGTTGACAATCTTTATGGGATGTCTATGATAAAATTCTTTCAAGTAACTAACAAGAATTTGTTGTTGTTGTAGGTTCTTGTAATAATTCTCGTGGAGTTTGGATGCTAACAGTAAGCATGTAACTGAACAAAGATCTAAATCAGCTATACTTGGATCTATTATTGGAGAAACTCGATCAAATATGTTGACAGCTTGACTCAATGTCTCTGGTAAGAAATGGAAGTAGTGGTGAATTCTTATCAATCTACAAACTTGCTTATACCTGTGATTTATAAATGAGCTCGATTGTTGTAATTCTTTGTTGTATTTTGGTAAAATGGGCTCTGTTCGCTCCATCAACATCAATTGGCAGACTGTTTCTCTAGATACAGAGCATTTGTCATCATCTGTGTTATCATCTGGCTTGTCATCATATGTCTTTACGACAATAGAGGGACTGTATTCATCATCTGTAACTACTATTCCCATTATTCGTCTTCGTGTATTGTCTAGAGGGTAGGTGTCACACAAGCTGTTATCGTTAATTAATATAAGTTGTTAATGTAATATGCATCAGGTTTTTGTGAAGATGATTCACTGAAGGTGTACAACATTCTTCGGTGCTGGTGCTGGTGCCGGTATGGTGTTCGGTGCTGGTTGCTGATGTCGGATCTACCAATATATTTCATTCTTGCTCAAGATTATTTAGAACAGCATATGAGTTACTTGCCATTTCAGTAAATCGTTAAATTCATTAATTATGACGACAGCATCTGATATTATACAAGTACTAAGCAGAGGACTTACATCATGTGAAATCAGCGGAGACAACAAAAACATTATCGAAGAACCGCTTTTGAAGGGAAACCCAAATCGGCATGTATTGTTCCCTATTAAGGATGAAGATGTAAGTACAATGTGTGTATACAATCATCGAGAGAGCCATCTCAATAATTCATTATTATCTTGATACTAAAGATATGGTTGATGTATAAGAAAGCTGAGGCATCCTTCTGGACAGGAAAGTCGTATCCGCGTTAGTATTGTTTTATCATATAAATTCATGTGTTCAATATGCAATACCGTCAAGTTGACTACTTCGTTTGACCTAGTTACTTTCAGTTTATTTGATTGACTTGCAGCCCATATGTGTACTAACTGAATACTACGCCTTTCTTCCTCATCAAAACCTCTAAATGCAAATCTTTCAGCCGAAGAGATTGATTTGGCTCAAGATGTTGAACAATGGGAGAATCTGACAGAAAATGAAAAGCATTTCATCTCATACGTGTTGGCATTCTTTGCTGCATCAGATGGTATTGTCAATGAAAATCTAGCCAGCAACTTTTACACTGAAGTACAAAATGCAGAGGCAAGACTTTTTTATGGATTCCAAATTGCAATGGAAGGTATCCACAGTGAAACCTACTCGTTGCTGATTGACACCTACATTAAGGATCAAAAAAAGAAGATGCATCTATTGCGTGCAGTTGAGACTATTCCATCCGTGCAAAAGAAGGCTTATTGGGCTCTCAAGTGGTGTAATAGCACTAATCAATTGTTATTTTCGGAGAGGCTGGTAGCCTTCTCGGCTGTGGAAGGTATCTTTTTCTCTGGTGCTTTCTGTGCTATCTTCTGGCTGAAGAAGAGAGGACTGATGCCCGGTCTTTGCTTTTCAAATGAACTTATATCACGCGATGAGGGCATGCATTGTGATTTTGCATGTCTACTATACAAGAAGCTTGTCAATAAGCCACCAGAGAGTAAACTTATTGAAATCATTACAGGTGCAGTTATGATCGAGAAGGAGTTTGTGGTTGATTCACTTCCGGTTGAGTTGATCGGGATGAACTCGAACTTAATGTGTAAGTACATTGAGTTCTGTGCTGACAGACTGTTGGTAGCTCTAGGTTCTCCCAAGTATTACAACGCTGTCAACCCCTTCGAGTGGATGGATATGATTTCTCTCCAAGGAAAGACGAACTTTTTTGAGAAAAGAGTTGGGGAGTATGCCAAGTCTGGAGTTGGAACAGATCCAAAAGGCCAAACCTTTTCTCTTGACGCCGACTTCTAACTTCTCTTTGGATCAACTTTCAAAATTAAGATACTTATTTGCCTAAAGATCACAATAAACATACTCATCTTCTTATTGTTTAGTATCTCTAACTCTATCCTTCTACATTCAACTCTGCAAATATAAACAAACAGCAGCCTCCATATTTACAGTACCTTCTTAACACACGACCATGTATATCAATTCCTCTGCATCTAAGCAACTTCCGTGCCCCCCGACTTGTCCCCATATTCCTCGTTAAACTTGCGCTTCTTGAGACGGCGATAAGAGTTCCTCGTTAAACTTGCGCTTCTTGAGACGGCGATAAGAGCATTTTTTAGCAATTTCATCAAAGTCGTCTGCAGCTGTGTCTTGTTGTAATGGTTTAAACACTCGGGCAAGGGGCATTTGACGCAATGTATCAACCACGTCATAAAAAGCAGCATTAGCAGCAACATTCGCACAATCAGCAGCATCTCCATCAGCAGCATCGTCCACATCCTGCAGATCCCGAGCATCTATACTTGCAGCATCCAATCTCCCCACGTTAACAGCATTAGCAGCAGCATCTCCATCAGCAGCATCGTCCACATCCTGCCGATCCCGAGCATCTATACTTGCAGCATCCAATCTCCCCACGTTATCAGCATTAGCAGCAGCATTCGCACAATCAGCAGCATCTCCATCAGCAGCATCGTCCACATCCTGCCGATCCCGAGCATCTATACTTGCAGCATCCAAACTCATCCTAATCCTAATTTTATTGTTTTTGATGGAGTTGACACGATTCTTGTACGCATCCAGTTCTTCTTTATACAATCGTGTAATTGCATGGCGCCATCGTTTGCAATCGTCTTCATTCATATCTACACCAAGTTCTTTAACAATCTTTATTGCTTTTTCCTTCTCGGGATGTAACGTTGTAGCATTTTTCAATGCATTCCTTACCATTTCCCGTGCATTCCTATTATTCATAGGTTTGAATATGCTTCCTTCTGTTTGCATACCATTTGAATGGATTGGTTCCTCTAATTTCTTATAACCTGCAAGCATCAATTCGATTGATTCCTCTAGTTCCTCACCTTCATTACAACTTGCATCTGTTTCCTCTTTACGTTCAGGTTCAAGGAATATTGCTCCTCCAGCTATCAATCCTTCGTATAAACACTATAAAGAATGTATGTCAGTAACAGGTAGATAATTCCACCATAAATACAATGGAAAATCTACAACACCATGCAATACATAAAAAAAAATAACTTGTTGTACTTCACTCACATCCACAAATAATGTTTTCCGGGCTGTTTTCCCTTTGCCCTCAAAAAGGTGTTTATAGAATGGCTTTACATACATTGGTTATAGTATTGCATGTTTGATGTTATTCAAGGTTTATTTTTCAATCAAGAGGAGCAATGGTGAGAATGCATACTCTTGAGTAATATAATTCTACTCGAGCACAAAATACACTTACTGCAAAGAGTTTAATTATAGTATAATAAATTTCTTGTCCATCGTAATTAAGCTTATTCCTTTTAAAACCTTTCCCACTGGTAATATGCGTCAGTAAAACCGATGTTATTTCTGTTGTGTTGTCCATTTCTACTTTTATTATGTTTTCTGTATGTACTGATATTTGTTAGTAGGCATTCAAGGTATAAGGTTGGGATTATGTGAGATAATAATTACTTAATGACGAGACGGAACCACCAAAATTCAGCAAGACCATGACCTGGCACCAACAACGAAACTGGCACCGGCACCGGCACCGGCACAGTGTTCCAGTCAGCCCAGTTTTTGCTGATGACTTTTTAGTTGGGAACTTGATTGCACATTGAGTGTACATGTATATATTTCTCTCCACCAACAAAAGATAAGATGAACACATCACGTACATTCTACAATATTATAGCATTAGCAAAAGAAGATCAATCTGATATTGCAGCTGTTGCTAAGCGTCAAGAATGGATGAGAAATGGTAATAAGTGGGATGACATCATACAAGGTAGAGAACTCCCCCACAACACAAAGTACATGGTTGTAGATTTGGAAACTCATGATTGGAAGTGTAACGACCCACTTCTTGCTCATGGGCGTATCGTTGAGATTGCCTGGCAGCTTTTCGATGACTTAGGTAAATGTCTAGAATCTAGGCAATACCTAATTAAACCATATGGGTATACTGTGATTGCAGAAAAAGCAACAAGGCTCCATGGTATCACCTCCAGACAGGCATACGAACATGGTGTTGATGTGAAATTGGTATTGGATGAACTCATTCGCATCGTTGCGAATATACCGAATGATGGTTTTGTCATTGCACATAACATGGACCATGAACATACTGTTTTGACAAACAGCTTCAGTACTGACCAGCGGGTTGTATGGGATGGTGTGCCAAAGAGTGACACTATGTTGGTCTCCTTGTTGAAATACCTACCTAGTTCTAATCATCACAACAAGAGGAGTCTCAGTCTCAGTTCTGTACCCATTTTGGTTAAACATAAGCTTAAACAGCTACACAAGTTTGTATATCAGGATCAGGCTGCCGTATATGATTATGATTATGATTATGAACATTTTGCTGATAAGGATGTTCGCATGACCTGGGAAATCTTTCAATATTACCAACAGCATGCTACTGTTAATGAGCTCAAATGGGAAGAATCTGGCGAATTGAAATAAACACTATAACTGTAGCACTATGAGACATAAACATCAAAAGAACATTCAACATTGCTCCTCACTTCTTCTAATGGCTTAGAACCCTCGTCTCTATATCTACATCATACTAGTCGGAATCCTTCTCCTTCTTAACAAGGGGAGGGATATCTAGTCATATGGTGGTTCCCGTGAAAACTGCCTGCCGGCTCGGCCTTGACGTCTGATCAAATCTCTGTCATATCCAAAAGTGAGGCACAAGATATTATAACCAAACACAATGAACTCTTCGGCAGTCTAAGTGAGGAACAATTGCAATATCATATCTTCGTACAAGAATGTATTTTAGTTAGTGAGTATGCAAAAGCCAAACTGCTTGTTGATGCCAAGAGCACAAATTTAGCACAGGCACAAGACAGTTTTATAATTCATACTCCAACTCCGGCATTAGCAACTTTTGGGGATGGTGAGGAGGAAGTTACATTCTATGGACTCATGAGGACATCACCCGACGATTATGGTAATGAAGGGGATTTAGTAGCTAATGACGGAACATCACAATTCTACCAAATAATGATGACTGGTAAGCGATATGCAGAATTGAAGAGAGTGAAAGTTAATGTTAAACAAGTTTTTTTATCAGTTGGGCTAGATCGGCGTCAAGGGGAAAGATCACTAGCACTAATGATGCTCAGACAAGCACTTATAACAGATAAGGATGATAGAGGAAAGACTTTTGTGGTGGCCACTGATTCAATTAGGATCGGATCGAATCAAAAATTAGTATCAAGGGCTGAAACAATGATTAATAATCATAATGCTACTCTACAATTCATTGAAACATGGGGATTGGTCAAGAAGGAATCGGTTAAAACTGATGATGGAAAGGATAAGAAGGAGAAGGGGGTATTAATAGCAGTTAAGGAGAGAGAGGAGGGATTGAAACAAGTAGGAAGGGACTACGGCACAAATAAGAATCCTGGCGCGTCGGTAAAGGGTGACAAAGTAAAACAGGAACTAGTTAAGAAGAAACAGAAGAAGATTAGAGAGACAATGTCAACAAATACATCAATAACAATTGCAGCAAAACTCGGGGTATTATTTATGGAACATCTAGGGTTCAAAACAGAGCAACGAAAGAACAGCGAAGAAAACAGAGATTCAGTACTTGGAACGTTTATTAAGAAGTGGCAAGAGATAGTAAAGGAAGGTACGGACCAGGCTGCTGGAAAGTTTATTGAATTCTATGAAAAGAATAAAGCTGATGTGAATATAGACGCCTTCCTACGCGATAATGGCATTTCAAAGGAAGAGTTAGTAGCCAGTTATGCTCGGGCAACTCATAAAAGGCATGGATACCCCAACAGTCAGATTACCATGAATTGTGCAGCAGAGTGTATATTATACGAGGGAAACATGCCTGACATAACAATCTGTGACTTGGGAAAGCATAGAGATACAATAGGCAATCCAGGATTTGTTGCTCTGATGATTCTGGCTTGCAGTGGAAGAGTTAAGCGAGTAGTTATGACAACTCCTGTACGTGCATCGAGTGAATTGAAAGAACTAGATGTTATGAAAGAGCTGAAAGACACTTTAAAGAAAAACACGGATGATTTCTATATCTTTTCTGAATGCATTGGAAAAGATCACAATGCACTGTTTCTAGCGGAACATAACCGACGGAAAGCTATTCGTAAAGCTCATGAGACATACCATAGAAGAATTGCTGAATTGGTAGGGGAATTATCTGAATCCGAGAAAAGTCTTTACAATCATATAAGGAGCATTTATGAGTCATATCCAACAAGATTCATTGAAGATGTCGCATACGAGGATGATGAAGAGGAGGAAGTTGATGAGGGAGAAGACGATGAGGAAAGTGAAGGAGAAAACAATGAGGAAGAATAGTTTTTGTGTTGATAAATATAAGTATACAACAACATCTAGGGTGGAAAAATGAAGATGAGATTAGGTCTGGCCGTATCACCGAAAAGCTTCGTATGAGCCAACTAGAAACTTCATCATGAATTATAGTAGAAGTTTCTTAAGTAGAGTCATAATTGAAAAAGTTGAAGCGTAGAGTCATCATAATATCTTTTGGGCGGACTACATACTACTAATCTGCTCTGGGGTATATATCTATATCTCTAGATTATATATATATACTGGTAGTTTTTACCTTTTCTGTTACCTACTTCAAATTGGTGCTTCGCTTTGAGCAACAGATGAAAGGATATCAATCTACACAAAAGTTAGATAATCCGAATCTTTTGACACTGGGGTGGTAGTACTTTAGTTATAATATACTACTTAAGATATACAATAGATTATCCGGATAATTGCTAATAGAAATAAAAGATGGCAGACGGATATGGTAACATCTACCCCGATAGTGCCAACTACATTGATAATGGCAATGGATACTACGATGAAAAGCTTGAACAAACCACCCGTACTGACATATTAAAATTAATACTATATGATTTAAACTCGGCAATATCACCCCGTGATGCAAGATTAATTGCTATCCAGGCTGCGTTAGAAGAATTTGATCATAACGATGAGGCATTACATGATGAGGAATTGGAATTACGAGCTGATCATATCTTGTTACAAAAATTAACATACGCAATGAGTATTAACATGTCATCGGATGAAGTGGGATATATAACCTCGGCATTAGAGGCTGTATATCGTGGTGGACGGGGTAGATTGGCGCAATCCTTTCATGAAATTTGTGACGCATTAATGCCACTATTTGTTGAAATGATTCGACCTCCCAATGGATGGACACCATCAAAATTAGCCGAACAATTATCACAACAGCATCATCATCAACAACAGAGTTTGTTAGGTGGCAGTCCACGCAATTCTGTTAGGGCTAGTAGTATGATAGATAATGCAGACGAACGTAGCTTTGCACAATCATTAGCAAGTTTAGGTGCCACATCACGTGTCTCAAAGGATCAATCAGTACAACATGATTTTCAACGAAGTCATGGATCATTCCAACAACCGACATATTATGGTGATTATGATGAAGAATCTGCCGAAAGTGTTGAAATACCCAGTGGCACCGGGGAGTATATGGAACAAATGAAACGAATGAGTTCTACCGCAACTGGTACGTCAGGAAGGGGGGATGGGGATGAATCAACAATGGGTGGTGTGGGTGTTCCCCCAGCTGGGACAGAATACTTTGATGAAATGAATAGACGCACATCGGGGGGAGAATATTCAACAGCTACGGGTACCGAGTCCAAGGTTGATTCTACTGGGAATGACTCTGCCCTTGTTATTGATAAACGTCTATCATCGTTTGGAGTAGAGACTACCGATTCTACTGGTAATGGTCAAGCCTTGGTACCTGTTACTCATGAGTTGGTGTCAGCAGATTCTGTCGGATCGGGTCCTCAAGTTGATATACGTAATGAGCTAGAGGATGCTCAGGAAATGATGAAACGAATGTCTGTAGCACACAGTGAAGCCGGCGAAGAGTCGTTGAATCGTTCCCCTGCTGTATCTCACGACTCGTATGAAGATTTCGTTGCAAAGGAGAAGGAAAAGATGGAGGGATTACGAGAATCAACTAATTCGTATGACGACTTTCTCGAAAATGAAAAGGCAAAGGCAGAATCGTTAGGTTCAGCGGAAGATGATGGTGCTTCATTCGGATCCTCAGCCTACTCCCGTCGCTCATCGGAGCCACCGCCTCAAGATCAGGGTAGCTATCAAGCTTCTCAAGAGTATGAAGAAGAAGGATACGATGATAACAAGGACGAAAGGTCAGCCACGGGAGGTTCAGAGAGCTCGCCACCATCACATCAAGAAGAGGATAGTCAAGTGCCGTATAATGATGATGATACAAACCGTTCCTCTTTTCGGTCTGAAGTCAATAGCGAAGGGTTAGATGAAGCCCCTGCGGTTCAACCTTTTGATGACGATGAGGAAGATCAAGTTCCACAAGATGACTATGCAGAACAACCGGAAGAAGAAGTCCCGGCAGTTGAATCATACGACGATTATGCTGAAGAAGAAGAAGAAGAAGGGGAAGATCAAGCACCAGCAATTCAACCCTATGACTCTGAGGAAGGGTATGATGATCATGCTGTAGGGGAAGATGAAGCTCCAATGGTTCAGCCTTTTGATGATGAAGATGACTATGAAGATGATCAAGAGTTTGATAACCGCTCAGAAGAACAAGAAGGGAGTGAAGATGGCGCTATGCCCCTGAGAGGAGGTGGCGATGAGATTGAAGATGTTACTGCTCAGTATGCAACCGACTCTCAATACAATCCATTCTCGGATCCAGCGGAATATGACGATGCCCAAAGTGGCAGTGGATACAATCAAGGTGGTCTGGCAGCAAGTATGACTTATCCCCAAAAGGATGAATATAGTGAATACAGTGGTGCTGGAGGTGGTGGGTATAACGAACAGGGAGGACGATTCCCAATGAGTGGTGATCAGTCTCAAGCAAGCTATGGTCAAGGCTCGGGCATGGACTATACTCAAGAACAACAACAACACGAACGAAAGTTCTCACAGACTTCTGGTTATGGTGGCGACGAAGACCCAGTGAGACGCATGTCAGTTCTTTCCGACGACGAATGGGGTGGTTTAGAACAAAGTGATCGTGATCCTTCCACAAAGGGTGGTCAATCTTATGGAGATCCTTCTACTATGGGCGGTCAATCACGTGACCCCTCCTCCATTGGACAATCTTTACCTCCTTCGAAGAATCCCGATGACTTTATGGCATCAATGAATGAGTTTGTTATCGAAGACGAGGTAACAGAAGCAGAAGAAAAGTACTCAGACTTTCCGACTGGCAATAACGAGACAGCGAACAACGCTCCTCCGAACGATAATCACGATGATATCTTTCAATTTCAGGACCACTCCAAGCCTAGATCAGAACAAGATTATTTCAACTATTCCGACCCTGTCGAGGGAACTGTATGTTCTCTAGCCGTGCGAAAAGTAATCAAGATCTTGAGGTACTTCTCTCGTGTATTATCGGCAATGGAGCCATTAGCTCAAATGAATGGTTTAGTTGATGCTTTGCTATATCATATGACAAAGAAACCACTTACTACCGATTACGATGATGAAATAGCATGCAGAGTTGATGCGATTGCTGTAATTGTGAACTTGGCTTGTGCAGAGGAGAATAAAATCATGTTAGTCTATCATCCAGGTTTGTTGGATGCAGTCATCAACATTGCTAATCACGACCCCATTGACGAAGCACGAGAACACGCTGCTATTGTGTTGATGAACTTGGCTTATGCCGAGGAGAACAAGGTAAGAGCCATCATTTAGGTTGTCAATTGAAGAAGTGCCTCTCCACATTGTACTTATTCCTAACATATTGTTTCCCCATTGTCTTCCTTAGGTTCACATGGTTAATCAAGATCATCTCCTCGATACTCTTGTTCATCTATTGTCAGATGTTTCCCCATTCACAAGACGATATGCTTCTGCTGCCCTCTTCACCTTGGCCTGCACTTATGCTAATACTGCTGTCATGGCAAGACACTGTGACGGAGGTATTCTCGAAGCTCTTAGGAAGGTTCTCTTGAACGATCCTATCGATGAAGCTCGAGTGAATGCCGCAGAGGCCCTATTCAATATGGCTCGTAATAACTCCGATGATACCGTGGAGAATATGGGTAATCACCCACGCTTGTTGGCAAGTCTTAGTCATTCAGTGTTGACCGACTATAGTGCTGATGTCCGCGCCTATTCGGCCCGAGCTTTGGAGTGGCTATCTGCAGATATTCACCATCCTATGGAGTGTCATCGCATTCTGCTCAAGTCACTGACTCTGGCCTCACAATGGACCAAGACTACATGTATTGCAGAAGCACTCAAGATGCAAGCATCTTTTGTTGATAATAGAAAGTCTATGGTAGAGCACCCAGGCTTATTGGATGCTCTAGCGGCGCTTGCTTTGTTGGACGGTATCACAGATGATGAGTGTAAAGCTTGTGCAATATCGGCAATTGAGCGTTTATCCAAGGAGGCGTCAACTCGTCACATAATGGTGAAGAATGTTGGAATCATGTCTGCTCTTACCAAAGCAACATTCTCCACAGACCAAGAAGATGAGGCGTCACTTCTAATGAGAACCGCCCTTAAGAACTTATCCTCAACTCTGTAATTGGTGTAGAGAATATGTGGGGAGGTATACGAAACCTGTGTGTGTGTGACAAAATGTACTATATTAGAAATTAGAAGATAAATACTTAGATGATGTTTTGTGTCAATGTAGCTTACAATCTTAATATACATATACCACTATAGCTGATTAGTTTACAATATATACACTAAACCGCCCCAGAAGAGGAGATTGTTCATGCTGCTCGAGCTAGTTCAGATTCGCCACTCTTGTCTTGTGATCTTTGACCTGATGAGCAATAGTAACCCTTCAATTGGGGCGCACTATACCGTCGTGATCTTGTAACATCTAACTCAACAACATCATTAAATCTCATATTTCGTAGAGGAAATAGATCACTGTCCCTTCTTTTAGACAATATAGTGTTTATAGGTGTAGATGGTGTGTATAAGTCACTGCTCTTTCTTGAAGATAATCTTCGTTTTATCAGATCAACTCGCTCACTTATCGGGTCATACCTTTGTAATGCTACAGAACTGTTACGTCGACGCTTCTCTTTCAGTGCCTCTTGTTCTACACGTGATATCTCATGACGAGAAAACCCAGCTTCTTTGAGGATGGCAGCTCTATCTTGTGCAGGTATTGCCAACTCCGCCCTGGTGGTCCGCCTTGTGCCTTGAACACTTTTCTCGTATTCGTCAAGATCTATAACTTTATCTTTAGGATCATATCTCCACCCTATTCCCACAGCTGCTCCTGATGAGGCTGTGGATATTCACAAAGAAGAATCACATGTCACATGAGTAATCAGATGAAAAGTAGAAGAGACACATGATATAAACTGAAATATATAGGCACATGATATGAACATCATCCACACATGTATACATTGTTGAATACTACACATACATATAATCATACTCACTTGATGGATTATCACTTAATTCAATACCAGTATACTCTCTAAAGGCAACAGTGTCAAACTGAACTATATCTTTTACATGGTCATTCACATCTATATCACTATCTTCAAATATTGCTTCCACAATTGTAGGAGTAGCTGTAGATGATATACTAATTAGTGATTCTCGTTGTGTTGCCACCTTCATACAACTCGACAGCTTACGAGTGGAAGAAGAGTATTGATGATGATGATCGGTAAACAAATTGCCTGAGCGATATGATAGGGAAGCGTCCATGTCAGCTGTATGTGCGCTACTATCAAACTCTTCATCATCTACTATCGGTGTTGATTGATGCAAGTTACCACCCATTGTATAGTTTTTCTTTTCACTGGCACCATCAGTTATTGTGGGTTGCTTCTTAAACCGCCGCCTTATTCTTTTGATGATGGTGTTCATTGCAATGATATAAATTTATATTGGCTGCAAAGGCGGCAAAACGAAGTGGCAGCCGGAGTACACCTATTAAACTCTACTAACAAATATCTATCCATCAATTGTAATGGCCTTGAACTTATCTTATATATCATCATAGCTCAACAATGCTGCCGTCTTTTATTGAGGAGGCTAGGCTTAATTGCTACAGTGATTATTTCTTCAAAGATTTTTGGGGTCATTTTGAGGTCAATACGTAGAACACTCACAAAAATATAATCTCAATAAATAGCTGCTATTACGATATATAAATGATATTAAATAGTAGGGATATATATTAATATGAGAGAGGCAGGAAAGTCCGCGTTATATTGTTCTATCATGTAAATTCTAAGTGTTGTGACGGTGATTGTAATAATTGTGTACTCTTTGACCTTTATCTGACTTGATTGCCTTTACAAACCACATGTGCTAACAATATGAAATAATCATCTCTTTCGTCTCGGTAAATCTCACAGATATATACCGTTTATCGGACTATGTCCATGATGATTCATCTGACAGCGAAGAAGTTGAGGAAGTGTTTAATGATGATACCAACAATACTAATATTGACCAATATAATAATAATCAGCCACAATATACTCAAAATAGTAATAATCATAATAAACGCCCACCACCAATATCAACAGACTGGCAAAATTCTCTATCCATGGAACAAGAGGAGGAGGATATAGAGACGGCAAACAACAACACTGATACAAATTATAATAATAACGGTGCACGTGTCTCTTTCAACATACCAGTTGATAACAATAACAATAATTCATCTAGTATGCAATTCCAAAATCCAAAAAGGTATAATACATATCCTACACAAAGTTTACGACGTCCAGGCGCTGCCACCAATAATAATTTGGAAGAGATTGGAAGTACTGAAGTTATCGAAACAAATCAGCAGACAGTTGGTATAATACAACAAAATAATAAACCGAATCCACCATCTAGAGAAGTTTCAGCCACCTCTACATTATCATCTACTGACAGTACACCTGCATTTTTAAGAAGAGCTGCACAACAACAACAAGAAACAATACCACCAAATTCAATAATGCACCGAAGTAACAACAATAATAACAACAATAATCATAATAATATTGAATCTATACCAGAATCATCATTCTATGGAGCCGATGCCTCTGCATTAGATGGTACCTTTGTCTCCATTCGTGATTTAGGCGATGATGATGATGTACCATCCATTAATGACGTATGTATGTCACCTTCTAAAAATAGTAATGTTGTTGGCAGAGGAGGAAGTAGTAGTGATGCATCTTCATTCCCAACCGAATCTACTTCATTATTAGGCGAGGGAATGGCAAAAGTAAGTGGTGGAGTTAAAGTTGGATTATCATGGCAGGGTGGTTTCTTTGGTAATCAAATGGATAAGGAAGATAAACGTGCACGAAGAAAGTTACGACGGAATGGATTAATATCAAATGTTGTTATGACTGTCAAGTCTTTATTCCATGGAGGAACTGGTAATAATAGCATGAGTAGTCATAGTAATGATAATATTCGAGGAGCAAATCAAAGTTGGGAGCAACACCATCCGATCGGCGGAGAAAACTTCATGACACATCCAAATTCACGTGAAATACAACAGACAATTGCAAGCTTTCATGGAGGAGGTTTGGCACGACAACGTATCTTCTCACTATTCATGATTTGTATATTATGTTTACACTTTGCCCTATGTGGGATGCATGATCTGTTTCTAAGATATATTGCATATCGAAATCCACAAGATAATGATGATGAAGTAAATGTTAGTTGGAATGGCGAGGGACAGTACACACCTGCATATTACTTATCATTTGATGGACGTGTTATGAACCCATTGATTGGACCTGGAGCAAGAACTCTGACGGCATTTGGTGCATGCGTGCCAGGTCTTGTACTTTCAAAAGGACAGGGATGGAGAGTGTTCACTTCACTATTTGAATCATCCTCATTTGTACAACTCTTGCTGCATATTTGGACTCTAAAGACTGCAATTGGTGGTAGTTCATTTGGAACTCAAGGTCTTGAATGGAAACGAGGAACATTTACAGTCGTTTCATTATACTTGATTAGTGCATTGATTGGAATTGCTTGGTCAATAGCAATCGAGCCTGGACGTCTTATAACTGCATCTTGCATGGGAATATCAGGTTTACTGGCTGCATCCATTATTGAGCGCGCTTGCTTTCCACTAGCTTCCAAAGATGAGGATAATGATGTAGCTGGCATTAGTAGTAAGCTTCAAAATGGATATGACAATGTACCAAATAACAATGGTGGAGGTGCAGTTGCCTCGTCATCCAATGAACAATTCACCTTTCAACCTCCAAATGCACAAAAGAAGAATCGATTTCACAGACCATCATTGAATAGTAGCAGTCCATCAATACTTTTGATATTGGAATTACTATTCTCGTGGTGGGGTGCATATACCTCTCTACCTGGTACAGTGTTATCTGCCATGATGGGAGGAGCTTGTGCTCTTCTTCTCTTTGTTGGAAGTCCTCCTCCTGGTAGTATTGATAGTATTGCAAATCAAGAAGACTTGCTCTTCAATGAAGAGGAGACACCGCCACCGCCACCTCCTCTAAGATATGTAAATGATGATGATTCATTAGATACAACGAGCATAGGTTCAGATAAACATGCATATAAGACTCCACTCATGAGAAGATCTATATTGGGAGAAGAAGACGATGAGGAAGAGCCGCTAGGCATGAGAGCTACATTAAGGAAGAGAAATGTGAATGGGTCTTCTTCTTTCAAGACTCCAGGAGGATTTAAAGGACGGATGGTTTCTATCAACAATAGCAAACAAACTTTTTCGGCATCTCGAGTTGTCTCTCGCTTAGTGGGTATCTTGATATGTCTCCTGCTAACATTGATTCCAGCATCACTAATAGCAACGGGAACTTCTCCATCAAGCGAGCTGACGAGAGCTTCTGTACTTGGTTGCAAACCTATGCGCATTCTATACAAGGAAGATGCCAATAATAATGTTTTCGAATGTGCTGGTGGATGCATTCCTCTTTCTAGAGAGGGAACAGCGCGGAGAAAGGAAGGTATGAAGTCAGGAAGGTGCGATACTGTTGGCTATCAGTGTTATCAACAAAGTGGTACTATGACATTACGAAACCATGAGGCCACTATTGGAATTTACAGCTTCCCATCGGAAAATGGCTGTGACAAGAGCGAGGGTGACCAATACAGCAACAATGAGGCAAACGACAACGAGGCAGACGCAGCACAAGCTGACAATGGTGATGCCGACAATGGTGAAGGAGCTGAGTGAATACAAAGAGTTTAGGAAATCAGCTTTGACGAGCTGCTGTATATTATGACACAAACAAAGTCTATTAGTTTTGTATATTCATATGAAGTACAAAAGCAAAATGCTTATATCTTCTATTAAACAAATAAAATCTGAGTAATATGATGTTTGAGCTAGCTTATTACTCTCTGCTTGTTTCGCTTCTTACTTTTTCGTGCTTCAGCTTTGGTGAAACGATACATCAGTATATTTAGATCTGTTAGCCTTAGGACTTGAATGTCCTTCCATTTCGTCTGTATCTCAAAGTCAAATGTTAAGAGATCAGTCCCCAAGCCACGCCTGAATATATACTCCGGTTCTGGAAGATGCGCGTTTCATAGTTTTAAAGATGAAAGAGAAGTAATCGCAACATATGTTAGTATATGCGACTTGCAAAGGCAATCACATAAAGACAAAGTAAGTTTAAAGACAAACTAAGTTCAAATAAAGCATTCGAATAGCCGAGTCTTCATATTGAACACACCATAACACACACAGCCAAACAACACAAACTCAGACTTTCCTGACCTTGAGAAGAAAATGAATGGACGGGACGGTTGTAACACTTTGTGAGCGCTATTAACAACCTGTCTTATTGGATTTGTAATATCTGTATCATCAATCATACCAGTTGAGCAATGCAATGTATCTATCAAGCCTTTATCTAGTATACCGCCGCCTATACTGTCGGGAATCAAGGATGTTAATCCTTTGGCATCATCTACAATGAAATCCATTCTAATAACCGATGCTTCATCTATATACTTTTGATATCTTTGTGTCATGAGTTGTATCATTTTGGAAGAGACATCTAGCTGTATAACAGGACCAACAAATGAGTTGATCATTAGCTGTTCCCCAAACTTAGAGTTACCACAACCGAGAAGTAGTATAGATTCATTGATGTTATTGTTTTGATTCTCTTTATATATTTCAATTGCTTCTTCCGGAGTTGAAAGTTGATCTATTTCCATACATTCTGCAAATGTTGTTGAATGTACCTCTTCTTTATCAACGTCTCGTATTGATCCATCTTTATAATGAAATAATCGTTCATATTGAAAGTTCAATAATCCAGTTTGCAAATCGAAACCAAACCATTCATGCGCATCTTCTGAAGACATATCTTTATACAGCCGATCCCAATAGTCTAATGTATGATATGGGGGACATGGTAATCTAAATCTTGATGAATTTAATATTGATTTTTCATGATGTTGCAATACATCAAAGAACTTTCTACTTCGTAAAGACATTCTTATTGAGGGGGGTAGATGTTGAACGATTGACTGTATGTGTAAGAGATGTGAGTATGCTTTGTTTTTGTGGCAGCGCGGTCTCGAATGAAACTAAATGAATAGGTTAGCTTTATATAATACAACTAAATGATGCATAATATCACCGCCGCAGCTGCGCCGGACTAAAGTCTCAATTATCATAACTCAGTAGTGTTAATGAGTAAGGTGTCGTTTGATCGCTTTTTCACTCGCTCACATTTGAACCGCCTCAACATGATGTGATAGGAGGCCACTCTCTTTTGCCGACACTTTGTTGTAGCTTGCCTATCAGCCCAACATTGCAATCATAATCTAGAGCACGCAGACTATTTTTATTGACAATACAATAAAATACTGAGGTCTGAACATATCATATGCACAAAATATTAAAGAAAGATACCCCATCGACGATAATGACAACTCCCAAAATATATCATGGGAATTCAACTCCCCTACCCGATAATGAACTCGCTGCATTAATTGATAAATATCCCAAGCCTAAATCAATATCCAAATATTCCTATGGTACTGCAGGATTTCGATATGAGGCGTCATTATTGCCATGTTGCTTCGTACGTATGGGCATTTTTGCGGCATTAAGATCAGCATCGTTGGGAGGAGAGGAGGTTGGTGCGATGATTACTGCATCACATAATCCCGAGCCTGATAATGGTATGAAGCTAGCTGATTCAAATGGTGGTATGTTAGAAGAGGCTTGGGAACAACATGCCGTATCGTTAGCGAACGCTCCAGATTCAAAACATGCCTTGGCGTTGATTCATACCTTGTCGGATTATGCTACCGGATATCATCCTAGCACAATTGTTAATGGACATTTACCAAAGATGGTAGTACATATCGGTCGAGATACACGATCACACTCAGCTCCATTAACAGCACTCGTTATTAAGGCAGCACGTGCCATGGGTGCGACAGTTATTGATCACGGAGAGGTATCCACACCAATGTTACATCACTTTGTTATGCATGCCAATGGACATTTACTTCCCAGTATTATCCCTCAACGGTGTAATGAAAGTGGATATTATTCAATCATGGCCATGTCGTATGCAGCATTATTGCGAACAGGGTCAGCTAAGGGAGGGAGTAAACGATTACCATCTACATGCAAATTAGTGATTGATGGAGCATGTGGTATCGGAGCTCTCAAGATTGAAAGGTTTCAAAAGTTATTTGCAATGCTACGGTCAGAAGGATGTACTCCTAGCTTACCCTTACTGCATACTGTAAACTTCCCCGGCGATGGACCTTTGAATGAGAATTGTGGAGCAGAGTTTGTTCAGAAACAACAATTACCACCAACGATATACTCAAAGTCGGCTACTGGGGTATCCAATCAGTACGTCACTTCATATGATGGAGATGCGGATCGTGTAGTCTTTCATTATAATGATGAGAGTGGAAAGTTTCATTTACTGGATGGAGATAAGATTGCGGTATTGATATCAGCATTTATTCAAGAAGAGCTGCGATGTATTGATCCTGATGGCAAGGCTGTAAAGTGTGGCGTTGTTCAAACGGCATATGCCAATGGTTCATCAACATTGTACTTGAAGAATGTTGTACAAACAAATGTTGTAATTGCAAAGACTGGAGTGAAGTTCGTGCATGCCGCAGCTCATCACCACTTTGATGTTGGAGTTTACTTTGAAGCAAATGGGCATGGTACTGTACTGTTTGGACCAAAGTTTTATGACTTTATTGCAGAAGCTGATGCTAGACTAAGGGGTACACCACGTCATAACAGAGCTAACATTGCACTGCGTAGACTGCGTGTCTTGCCTGCCTTGGTCAATCAATCTGTTGGAGATGCAATGAGTGATATGATGTTGGTTGATGCTATTCTATATTTAAGAGGCTGGGATTTGAGTACTTGGGCAAAGTTATATGCTGATATGCCTAGTAAACAGGCAAAGGTAAAGGTAGCTGATAGGACAGTCATATCAACGAATGATAATGAAACAGCAGCCACCGCCCCAGCAGCACTTCAAACGGCACTTGATTCAGCAATGCAAGCCATGGCAAAACAAGAGAATGTCGGTAGTGGTCCAAAGCCTCGTTGCTTTGTCCGTCCAAGTGGCACCGAAGATGCAGTTCGTGTATATGCAGAGGCCAATTCACAGAATGGAGCTGATAGTTTAGCATCCGAGGCAATGATGTTGATTCATAAACTCTGTGGAGGTATCGGTGCACCTCCTCAACCTTTGATCACAAATAGATTGTAAGCTAATGTTTAAAAGCTTACATTGAAGTGGTATACTACCATATGAATATGCAGTATCTAATATGAAGTATCTAACTTACTAATATAGTCAAACTAGACAAAGCTGTATGAAATGAAGTATATTACCTTTTCACTACTCTACCGTTTCTGCATCCTGTAATCAAAATCAATTCATATGCGTTGCAACTCTCCTATGGGTAATTCCAAGTAGATTCAGTCAATTCCGACATACCAGAAGCAATCAATTGCTCCTTCTGATGCTTCCAAACGTCAGAGGCCTCAATCATCTTCCAGTAGACAGGTCCAAGACTTGCAGACCTAGTGGACTTAGATAAATCAAGTTCAACCTTTGGAAAACCATCTAGTTCGGACTTGAAAATGTAGTCCCTTACTTTCACTCCATCTGGTACACAGTATCGTTCATCAGGACTATAGTCATCTTCATTAGACATGATTCCTCCCAACACCCTCTTATAGTCATCCCCTTCATCCTCACACTCCCACTTCTTTGCAATCTTTCCCTCCTTCTTGGCTGCCTCAATTTTATCCTTATCGCCACAGCAGTAGATGACACTTGAAAGAGGCGTCCCCCGGATAATGTTATAGCTACGTCCAAGATAACTTCCACCCAACCCTCCATGCCAAGTAGAAAAGTAATCACTAAACTGCTCAAGTTGCACCTCAATAATTGCCCCACCGACATCAAGGGGTAGAGGAGTTTTAACACCGTCACCTAGCTTATCTTTATCTTCTTCTTTCATATTCTCTCTCCATCGCTCCTCGTAACCAGCGATTAGACTCACTCCATCTGATGCACACTTCTCTTGGAATTTTTCAAACATACTAGGATTGGTAACAACAAACACCTTTGTACGACCATAACCGTCATATTCAGCTTTGATATAACTATCACCAAGTTTAACGACACAGATATCCTCCCAATCAAATTGATCATGGCCTCCGCACCGGCTACATTCATATGAAAACTGACCCATCTTGAATAGAATAATAATGTGAATCAGCAGAAGGAGATACAACAGGTAATAGGATAGGATAGCAACGCCGAAATTGTTAAAGACAAAGATTCATTATTGAGTTGCAACAATGTCAATACACCTACTATATCAATATCCAAGAATCCTAATGAAGAATAGATATCAATCTAAAAGATTTTCTGCGGTTCAATTATGAGAGTAGAAAAGTATTATGAGAGTGTAATATAAGCGAGGTGAGAGAGGAATAGTATTTAGATATTAATTGCAACTATTGTGCTAATAGGTGCTAATGTTAAGTGTCCATGCTAATTAATCTCTTACTGCTCTTAACCTGACCTCTAAAGTGGCGTTGGTGTGTTATTGGTCATTTTGCAATAATTGCAATAAAGTTGAAGACCCCCATCAAAAGTACAAGGTGCACCTAAATCCAAAACAGACCAACACTGTTAAGTACTATAACAAATAAATATGATGCGCTCAGATGATATGGAGAATGGGCATTCCTATAGTCCAGCAGATTTAGGAGGTGCTCGACAACGACGAGCAGGAACTTCAGGTGGAAATTATTCATCAATACCAACACATCATCATAATCAAGGAGGTTATGGACCAAATTCATATGATGCAGATAGTCTTAAGAAAAAGTCCACATCCTACAGTACACCAACATTCAATACATTAAGTGTGAGTGGTATACCGGGTAGTGGAACTGGATTCTTTACATCAACATGTCAATTAACTGAGGGTCCGAATCAACCATATTATCGTGATAATTTTAATGACCAATCACATTCATGTTCCTTTGGTACTGGTGAAGAGAATGGTATATGGATGAATACATCGGATCAAGCTGGTACTATTATGGCATTTTTAGTATGGTTATTATTGGGTTATTCAGCATGGACATTTACAGCACTTGCCAAGTCAGGTGGTGTGCCGCCCTTCTTGTGTATGATATATGTTATTCTATGTACATTGGCATTAGCTTCACATGCCAAGACAACATTTACAGATCCTGGAAGTGTACCACAAGCGGCAGTACCGAATGAACGTATGAGACGAGAGATGGGAACGCCTGATCAACCCTTGAGTATGTGTAGTCAATGTCAAACATTCAAACCACCATTTAGTCATCATTGTCGGATATGCAATCGCTGTATAACACGTATGGATCACCACTGTCCGTGGATGAATAACTGTATAGGCGGAGCAAATCTGAAACACTTTATATTGTTCCTGGGATATACATGGTCATGCTCGGCGTTTTCCTTATTATTACTTGGTTGGAATTACTTTATGTGTGGAGATGAGGATTGTGAATTTAATGGATTATTGACACAACTTGTACGAGCAGTTACAGTATTAAGTATTGGGGCATTACTTTTTACATCATCAATGATTATGAATGTGACATTTGGCTTAATGACGGGCATCGGAACAATTGATAGATTAAAGAAGAAGGCAAATGATACAATTGCCGAGGCAATAGAAGAACCGATTCCAATTAGAGATGTATTTGGTATAGGTGCATATTGGACATGGCTACTTCCCATAGATCCAGTGTTTGAAGATTACGATAGAGTTATGGGCTTTAGTACACCACAAAGATTGCTAAGAGAAGAGATGAAGGGTAGTAGTGATCCGAAAACGTCAGGAATGAGTAAGGATATGCTTTCAATATGATTACAGATTCAGATTTGATTTGAATGGCTTATAAATGTATAAAATAAAGTCAAACTAATCACATGAGTTTGTCGTCATTCTAAGCAACCTTGCCCCTTTCACTAGTAAGTCTTGTGGTTCGTTGGACATTTCTCGTGTCCATCGGAGGTGATCGGAAACTTCAAGAAAATAAATCGCCGCTCATTTTTTAATTCCCTCTCTCACTCTACCCACTACAGATAGATATTGCAATATATCTTCGGTGTGCTGTCTATAGTATACTAATCGGCCTATAACAGTGTTGACTGGTGGAAGAACTCCGGCGCCATTTGTTATTCAATTGTAGCCGGCGGCGGCAATTAAAGGTTGTGACTTGTCATAATTTTCATTGCAATAATATATTATGAATCGACCACATACACCTCCCACAACTATACCCAATAAGACGACTAATACTCGTGCTAAATCATGGCAGGAGAAATCTATCTCCCGTTTATTGGAGAATAAGCTTGCTAAAAATACAGCAGAGGAGAAGATTGCAAATAGATCGGCATACGAAAATAATAATATCTCGTCGTCGCGATCAATATGTGCTGACAGTATATTTAGTGATATCAGTCTATTATCACGTCCACAATTAGCGGACTCTCCCCCAAGGCCACAACATACTATCAATATATCCTCTCCAAATAATAACAAGAAAATGAATCTAGATAACTGGGTTGATCGTCAACAAAAAATATACCAGAAGGGAGGGACACATGATATGTGCAATAATTCTGTACTCACAGATGAGATGAACAACGAGCAGTTACAACAAAGGCAGAGTTGGGGAAAGATTTCCACTAAACATGATGGATATAGATTACCAAAACCGCCCTCGTCATCTCGTATTGGACTTCCGCCAATGAAGAAAACATCCCCATCCTCTCCTACCAGTGTTATGAGTCGTAAAGTCATTGCTACCCCCAATCAATCTAAATCAAGTGCTGATAACAGCATTGATTCTCCTTGCTACAAATCTAAATCAACCGCTGATAACAGTATTGAATTAGAGGAGAGCACATATGATACGGGGAGTAGTGGTGGCTACAACTCGCCAGAGCAATCGGTATCTACTAGAAGCAGTAGTGGCAGCAGCGCCAATGAACAACAACAAAACGATGTATCATATTGGAAGGCGGCAAAGATGAGGGCCAAGTTACTCAAGACGAATAATGATAAACTTCAGAGTGAGAATCAACGTTTATCAATTGAATTCAATACACTATCCAACCATCATAGCATGGAGATTAAGAAGCTTGAGATGGAATTGCAGGCTGAGCGTAACCGACGTTTACAGATATCACACGAGGTGTCATTAAAACAAGCCGAGCATGAGCTTTTGAGTGAAAAGTTATCGAATATCGAGTCCGCAAAGACGGAGGTATCCCGTCGTTTGGATGACACAGTGAATGAATTGTATAATGCCAAGAGTCAGTTAATGAAGACATCTCATGAGCTGTCAAAGAAACGAACCGAAGTTGACATATTGAATCAAGAGCTATCGCCCAAGGCTGATATGTCACGTCAACTAGAAGATGCCATGAACGAGCTATCTCATGTTAAGAGTCTACTGACTACCTCACAGGAAGATCTTGTCAATGTAAAAGAAGAACTGCACGTGACAAAGGCAGAGTTAAAGATTGAGAAGACAACTCTCCGCCAACAGGAAAGTGAATGTGCATATCTATATGAAGACAATGGTCGGATTAAGAGAGAACACAGTGACGCCATTCAAATTGTACAAATGTACAAGGCAGAAGTGGATCGATTTGAGATTGATATCGATGAGACGAAGCAAGAGCTTGAGTCTGCACTTTCTGATTCTCGGCATTACAAATCAGCACTTGACAATGCCCAGAAAGAAGTTCATGCAAAGGGAGAGCAGTTACGACAAGCCCGTCATCAAGTCAAGGAAATGATTAGGAATCATGATAAGAACTTGTCCACACTAGAAGAGATTGCATCGACTGAAAAGAAGATAAGGAAGGATACCCAGGCTATACTCGAGGATACACAAGGTGAACTCTCAATAGCCGAAAGGGCAAATGAAGAGTTGAGAGAGTCCTTGGCTAGCGTGAGGAGTGAAAAGGCTAGCCTTGAAACAAAACTTTCTGCCACGGAAGATCTTTATGATAGGCTTCACACTGTTCTCCGTCCAATTCCAGAGCAGCTTGAGGCTCTTTTACCTAGCTCAGAGTTGATTGAAGTTCCCACACAAGATGCTCTATCGAATCTTGAGCCTGAGTACTTGAGTGACTGCATATCAAAGTTGATTGGTCACATCGGTGATTATAGCAAAGAGCTAAACCAGTCAATCATATCGAAAGAAGATACATTAGAAGAGACTCAGTCGAATCTACTAAACACCGCCGATCACCTTGACAAACTAGAAACCGAGCACGATATGATCAAAGCAGAGCTCGCCAAAGAGAAGGAATCACTCTGTCAAAAGGAAAAAGAATATTCATACATGTGCGATCAGTACAGTGAGTTGACGGCTAAGGTGAAAAGTGATAAGATTGCTCTTCAAAAGAAGCTGACGAATGTGTTCTCAGAGCTTGAAGCTCAACATGCGGATGTTCATCAGTTTAAACAATCACTTGATAAGACCCAGAAAGATCTAGACTCGAAGGATAAGCAACTGTGTCAAGCACAATACCAAGTTGAGGAGTTACAGGAGAAGTATGACAAATTGAAAAGGGGTAGTTTAAGAGAGAAGAAGATTCGAGTTGATACACAAGGCAAACTGTCTATAGCAGAACAGAGAGTTGACGAGTTGAACCGAAAGGTATCAGAACTGAGCTGTAAGTTACAGGAGTATGAAACACCTCTTATCACTAGAGTTGTTGACTTGAAGAATGCCTTCCTTGGTGGTGGTAGTGTAGATGACATGAGCGATATTACTGAGCTTAATAAGTAGATTGTTCTAGTTGTATAGGAGGTATCATAGATTTGATTAGTGCTTGTCTCTGTCAACTTCCCAAACAAACATAGGATACCAAGGTTACACCAAGTCAAGCAAGATCAAGAAAGGTTTGAGACAAACAGCTATGCAGGGATCAATACCAAGATACTCAACTATTACTGCCCAGCTGTATTGAGGGTCAAATCATCGTGCTGCTCTGCTGCAAAAGAATGAGAAGTTCTAGGGATATTCTGCTTCTTATGAGGATACCAAAGGAGTCGTGCTATCTATCCCAGATAACTTTGGAATTCCAGCTGTGCATAAAAGACACGATGGATTACATCAACACTAACATCATTACGAAGTCACTAAAGAGTCTACGACCTCTTCAAACAGGAAGATATCACCTGCAGAACCATCCACAGAATCCAACATGTCCAGTTCAGAAACGATCACAACAACGCCCGAAAAGAACATATCCTCATGCACCACCTCGTCCATCACATCAACAAAAGATAGCAACGTTGTCAACTCCTGTATCCGTAGAGACTAGATCGATTGAAGAGCAGTCTAAAGTACCTAATCATCGTCCTCAAAAGCCGACGTATACACACTCACGCTTTACAGATCGTCGGCATTCTGCATTTCAAAACAGTGACGAACGTATGAGTTCAAGGCAGCTCCGAAGAATGAAACGTAGACTATTTCTTGAGGCAGTGAATTCTTCAAATCAGCCTATACAACATAATAAGATATCACCTCGCAATTCAATGCGGTTGTCAAAGAGGAGAAGCACTGGGAGGGAGTGAAATAGATTGTACATGCACTAGATACACAATATTGTAAATATTGCAAGAAGACATGTCAGAAGTAATCTGGGGGAAGAATAATGCTAGAGGAGATAGCAATCATCACAATGGCAGAAGCTAGGAGATGCTAAAGCCAGCTCCAAGTCAAGCCTGTTCCTTTTTGAGCACGTCTTATGCACAAAATCAGAAAGACACAGTCGTCATTATGAAGTTCACTAGAAGAAAAGAGATATACCGATCTAATATCTAAATTGCCTTTAATCTCACATTTCAACTTCTATATTGTATACTTGTAGCAGTTTTTGTTTTCGTGTGTATTGCTCTTGCTCTGCAAATTTAAGTTCCATTTGCTCAACATCTCATTCACCAAGCAACAAAGTAGCTCTTGTTTGCTGTATATACACATACTCAGCTTTTTGTAAATCTTTTTTGTAGCAATCCCAATCTCCCCTCTCTATTCATTCATGACACATATTTAAGATCTTTTCATTACCATCCGTCATCAGCCTCCTCAGCAATTCGTTTCTTATCCTCTTCACTCATTGCCAATTCCTTTTCATCGGCACCACCAGTTTCCATCAACGCAGCCTCTAACTTATCAGTTAATGAACTCAAATCACTAACAGAATCAACTTCCACATCTTCCATTAACCCACCTGTAATACGTGTTGCCATATCATCTGATAATTCCGATCGTTCACCCATCTTTTCTGCGAATGCTACCATCCCTATACCTGCTGCTAGACCTGCCACTGCTATTCCTCCTCCCATTAATACTTGTGTATCTACCATTGATAGAGTTGTTGCCTTCTTTGATCTTGACGGTCTCTGTTGTTGTATGTTATTGTAGTTGTTTGCAAGACATGATCTTGAAGAGGATTGAACGAATGCAAATCCGTATGCCGAGGGAGCAAACAAACAAAGTGCGGCAGCTATTGTTGACTTCATTATTAGGTATATTATTGATATAATAACTTGGATATTATGGTGTTAATGTATTGCAATATACATACATAGGATGAGTAACGATAGGCTGACTTTTCCTCGCATGCGTGTTAGATTCTACTCTCATAAAAGGATACCCTGGTGCAAATAGTAGATTTATTGCTGTTGCTTCACATTTATTGATTTGATAGCTGTTAGAGTTTAGTTTCTTTCTAGCATTACATATTATAGTATATAAATAAATAAAAGTTGCGTTTTATCAATTATTGTGTTTGCTTTTCTTACGGTTGGTAGCTGGCAGTATCATAATTTGTTTGCAAAAATATGAATACTTGTTGAAGGCTGGTGCATGCAGTTCTAAATTACGATATCTTATCAATATCAACAATAAACAATATGGGTAACTCATCTTCAACTACAAAAGAAACACAAAGAGCCAATGAACGGGCATATATAAGATCATTAGGTGATAGATATCCATTGGGTGATGCAGAGCTTCGAAAATGGTGTTGGGTTCATGATCATCTCTCATCAACTACTCCATTGCCAATACCTAGCTCAAGTCTACCTCCTTTGTCATTACTAGCCATGTGTTCAGCTCTATATGCTGATTATAACCCCTACAATAGACAAACTCGATCGTCGAATACAACACAATCAAATATACAATCCAGTAATGTGCAAAATACATTCGAACATAAAATGGTATCTTCACTACAAGTAATGGAGGCAATGAACATAGTAGATTTGCATATACTTCCAAATGAGTTGAGCTCTCACATTGCTCAATATGCATTAGGTATACCATTAACAACAAAAGGCACAGATGAAATTCTTGATCCTATGCAAGCTTCAGAGAAATGTACAACTATAGAACAAATGGCAGCATTCGAAGAATCATATTATTCCATTGAATCTCAAGTGAATGAGCACGTATCATCATCAAACGATCCTTATGCCAATACATCACAATTATCACAAAGTTTAGAAGATTTCTTAGAGGGTATATCTACATCATGTGGTAGAAGAGGATCACGCACATCACTATCAAGGCTATTTGCAATTGTTTGTAAATCAAACAGTAGAGTAGCAAGGGCAGATGCTTCAAGCCTCATATCGACTGCTTACTCTTTGGCACTGGCTGCATCGTATCTAAAGAGTGTAGCTGCAAATAGCAAACTATCAAAGGGACAAAGAAAGGCAGTAAATTGGCAAAACTTTGTTCCGCAGAACAATGTAAAAGATATGCAATCCATGGTTAATTCATTAGTGATAGACTCTGCAAAGAAGCAAAGGCAGAGTGGTGGTGGTATGGGATTTGATTACTCCTCTCCAACAAATAGTACAGCAACAAGTGATGATGACACAGCAATATCCCTTGATGAGTTTAATGAGTGGGTAGAGACACAGGCACCAATGTTAGGCTCAGCACTGCCAACATTTCTCCATGTACTCTTTACCTTCTTTTCTCCATCGAGCTCTGGAGATGGTAAAGAACCATCGTTTCCTCCTGGTGTAACGCCTTTATGGATTCCAAACCTTACTATTGAGCAGACAAAGAATATCACACATAATTCTCCGATTAGCACATTTTTCCAAACACCGTCATTTGATCTCTTTGCACTGTCTTGTACTTCACTCACACTTGCTTCGGGTCGATGGCATCGTTTATTCTCTTCTGAAGCGAATGGTTTGTCTTGTAATCGACTAATGCACTCTGTGATGGGATATGGTGGTCCTACTATCATTATAATAAGAAGTAAGGATACATCTGATAAAGTGCAGTGTTGCAGTAGTGTGTTTGGGGCTTTCACATTCACACCATGGACTATGGAATCGGCAGACTTCTTTGGAAACAGTGATTGTTTCTTGTTCAGACTCGGACCAGATCCAATGGCTGTCTATCGTCCGACGGCTGGTGGAGATACCCAAATCAACAATACATCAGACACAGATGAAACACGCAACTATATGTACTACAATCCTGCCTCAAGAAGCAAGGGCTATGATGGACTGTCACATGGTATTGGTTTTGGAGGTTCATCTGACTTGCCGAGACTTTATATAGACGAGGTATTAGATGGATGCAGAGCAGCTTCCGAGGACCTAACATTCGAGAACGGAGCTTTATTGTCTGGTCTTACCGACTCGAGTACATCGCACTTTGAGGTAGAGGCAATAGAGGCATGGGGTGTAGGTACATCGCATATTGTTGAAGAAGCATTGACAGCAAGAGATGATCAAAGGATAGACAAGCAGAAGCAGATCAGAAAGTTAATGAAAGGTGCAAAAGGTCAGTTCCTAGAGGACTTTCAAAGTGGACTAACTGGTAATAAGTTGTTCCAACATAGAGATCAAATCCAAGGGAGAGAAGGAGATTGTTCTTTGGCTTTGGATGATAAAGAGGAAAAGGAAACATGATGATATGTTAATTAAATACTTCCTTACATTATTGTTGAGAGGACAAAGAGAAGTTGTAACCATGCTGTAACTATATGATTACAGAGATCTAATGTGTTGCTGTGGTTAATTAAGGTTTTACTTCTTTCTTTTATTAAGTGAGTCCTTCACCCATCCTCCTCTTTGCCGTCACCATCTGCATCAACATCAATATCAGATGCATACTTGACTTCTGGCTCATCTACTGTGCCAAGTAATGTGATTGTATCCTCTAAGTATCTTCTCATATCCTCAACGTCAGATTCTTCAACATTCATCTCTGCCTTCAGTGGTGTTACATCAACATAGTCAAAACCTAAGAATTTAGACATTTCATCATATTGTGCTGCCTCCTCTTCGTCTAATATAGTAGTGACTTGACCACCCTTTCCCTGAACACTACCTTGTTGACCTATCCTACCCACTCGGCCTGCCAAGTGAAGATACTCCCGTGGATCATTTGCAGGTAAGAATAGTGTATAAACATGTGTTAATGCTGGAAAATCCAAGCCTCGAATCGAGTTGGGAGTAGCCAGTAGTACTGATAGGTCTCCCTTCTTGAATAGTTCCATTATAGTCAGTGGATTCTCTCCATCCGGAAGTAATACACCAATCTTATGCTCGCCCCACATTGCATCTCGTAAGTTGAAGATTGCTTCTCTAGCTGCCTCCTCATCAGGGAAGAAGACAACTACTCGTGGACGTTGAAGTGTATTTATCGAGTCCGCATTAGACGCTGAGAATGTTAAATCATCCTCAATACCAAAGTCTTCTTCTAAATCTTTTGTATCCTGTCGTAACACTGCAAGTTGTTCCATTAAGTCATTTATTTCCTCCTCTTCGTTGACAGTAGCTGCATTCTCTTCAGTCAAGGTGGCATTTGCTAGTTCAAACTCTCTTAGTTCCTGTCGTAGCATACGTGTTAGACACAGCAGTCCTGTATTATCTGATACAACTACACGTTCATGTCGTAATCCAGGATCTAAGCACAGTCCCAAGTCTTTCAATGTAGCTTTGGATGCATCAGATGATGAACTAATCCCAACTTTTGGTGCCGAACCTGTGATAGTACCATCTTCATCAACTCCTTGCTCTACATCTTCTTTAGTCAATGGGGTAAATCTTGTAGCAGTTGCAATAAAACTCTTGCCTTCCGGTAGAATCTCACCCTTCACTGCCAAATTACCTAATGATTCAGTAACAGTCGCACCAACCAGATAATTAAGTCGACTAAATTCACAGTCACTATCATCATTAAATATTGTCTTTAATGCATCACTTGAAGTCAATTCCAATCCCAAGTCAGCTTCGTCATATATTACCACACGTAACTTGGTTGGATCAAAATCTTCTTCTTGTTCAATTAACTTTGGTAAGTATTGTGGTGTTGTTATTAATACATCAGTCTGGAGCTTTAAACCCTCCTTTGACATTTGATCATCTAATATACAAGCTATCTTTACACCCTTGGGTCCAGTATATCGGAACATGTTTTTCTTACCAGATCGCTCTTGGGGTGTATCCTTCTTATTACCGCCTACTAATTCAAATATGAGTAGTGCAATTTGTACACCAAGTTCACGAGTTGGTACAACAATCAAAGCAACTGGGCTTTTAATGTTGCGTCCACTCTTTCCTAACGAAGTTAACTTTCCACCAACTTGATTATACCCCTGTCCTCTCATACTAGGAGAAGTTTGTACTAATATCCTTTCAATAAAATCATCCATTTCATCATTCATATTGTATTCATCCTCTTCTACTTTAAGTCGGATACGTTGTCGAGTGAATAATGTTTGTGATAATGTGGAGAGTGTGGGTACAAGATATGCAAGTGTTTTGCCTGATCCTGTCGAGCCAGAGATGACAACACCCATATTCTGTGGTTGTTGTGATTCTATCCGTTCTTCTAATGTATCATCATCTGCAGCTGTCTGCTGTTGGTTTTCACTTTCAGCATCTGATAAAATTGCATTAACTGCCTCAAAGGCATTAATTTGTATTGTGGTTGGTAATGGATAGTCCAATGCTTGTAATCGTTGTATCAACCAGGGTGCCGTGCCTAATCCTACCCAACTTAATCTTTGTCGTTTTCGTTGCATCTCCTCTTCAGTTTCTTCACTGTTTGAGTTGTTGTTATATGCACCTTCACTTACTCGATTGGCCAACTCATTCGAGTAGAGTGCTGCGGCATCCATATCCTCACGTGATATAGCTAATCTAAACTGTGTTTGTAGTTCGTTTAGACCCATTGATGGTAGTTGAGATTGCAATTCATCATTATTAGCAGTTGTTGAATAGAGAGTTGTACTTGTGGTGATGGGTCGTTGAATTGTGAATGAGTGTACTTCCTGCAAGACTATGGCGGCGCCCAACACCGCGAGTATTATTGCAAATCTAATCATCTCAATAAAGCTATGCATATATGAGTCCATTGGCTATAGGATATACTATTGCTTGGCCATCGTCTTCGAAAGATTTGTGATGAAGTCAGTTTTCATGAAGAAACTCCTTAGTAGGAAGAGATAAAGTAGGGCTTATCTCAAAGTTCAAAGTCAAATATCTTGCAAGCAGCAAATCATACTGCCTCTACTATGGGGGCCCAAACGCGGCTAGATAACGCTATACTCGCGGTAAGTGATAGTCTCAATGAGAGGAGGAAGATGTGCATTGTTTTAAGATATAAGCAACTTCAAATTTTATGAAATTTGATGCACTGACATTGGATAGGTATGTCTCTGTTTGGGACGGTGTACTGCTTCTATGTTACGGTAATTTGCTATTGGTTTATAGCTGATTTTGATATGTGTAGATGTAGATAATAGGCTGGTGATCACATCATTCATATCTCTCACAACTCGAAACTAATCTCATCTTTATCTTCTCATACATTATCATATCAATAGCATGAACAAGCCGAGTTGGAAGTAGAAAGGCTTTGTGATATACTAGAAAGAGCAGCAGAGGCATTAAAAGGTGCAAGAAAGATCAAAAATGATGCACAGAAGGAATTAGATGAGGCTGCTAAAGCTGCCAAACGCAAGTCTATCAAACAAAAAGTAAAGTTGCCTCCTCAGTCTGTAGAGAATGGTGATAGTACAACACTGCCCAAACGTCAGAACTCTATAGAGCAAACTAGAAAGTATGAGATGCAACTCAAGAGAAACTCTGCTGCTACTGCAAATGGTAACTCCAATGGAGTTATTGGCAACGCATTAGGACCGTTAGAACAGTACTATACTAGTGATGATAATGATAGTGAAGATGATAGTGATTACACTGATAATTCTGAAGAGTCTGACGACGAGACTGAATCTGAATTTGATAGTATTGGTCTGAGTGAACAAGGAGAAGAGGATGATCTTCCTGGATTTGATATGGGTTCTGATGCATTAGAACAAGTTAGGTATCGATTGGAAACGGCAAAGATTGATCCCAACAGCCCAGAGGGTACAACTTTCTTGGATGAGTTACTTCTTAGACTGCAGAATGCAAATGTAGAAGTGATTGATAGTGATTTAGTTAACGAGTTTATCGATGAGCTATTCGAGACAGAGAATGGCTCATCAGTGGAAGAATTGACATTTCAAAAGCCACATCCACAAAACCCAAACCAACAGCATCCAGTCATTCGTATCCATAGAGGAGGTAAAGCATTAGGGTGGTATCAAGGACAGTTAGATGCTAGGGGATATGCCCGTGAAGGAGATGGATCAATGTACTACGATGCCGGTCATGAATGTCATGGCTTTTGGCAGAACGACGAGATGATTGGCAGAGGTATATACCAATGGAGTGATGGACATGTTTACGACGGTGAGTGGTTGAATGGCAAACGTCATGGATTAGGAAGATTTATTCGTCCAGACAATGTTATTTTATATGGTAGATATGTAAAAGGTCATCACAAGGGTCAGGGAGTGAGGTATAGTGCTGATAGGAAAGAAGCACAATTGGTAGTGGATGGTGTGCCAAAGAAGACTGTTAGTTTATCAGTTGCAAAGGATATCGTGAGTGATTTGCTTGGATTTGGAGATCCTCTACCTCCGCCAGCATAGAATTAGATGTATTACATATAAAGGACTACTATAGTAACCGGTGTTTTGAGGATCTTCGTCTCTTTACTAGTTAATTATCATCATCTCCGCAACCCCGTGCATTTGAGTCTATATCTAAGTAGAAGCCATTGAATATATTCTTCGTCAAACGTTTGCAGCAGGATCATAATCTCATGAGGATATTCATTTTCATCTTGACCGTCTGTCCGTCGCAAAGATTTACTTGAAAGGAAGCAAAACCAAACAAATCAAGCTCAAAGTTGTTTAGGGTATCAAATAGGCATTGCATATCGACACAAAGCGATTATTAACTCTATTAGGTTGGATAGCAGTGCATTAGTTCTATTAGTTGATATTAGATAGTAGTTTGGTACCAGGCGGCGGCGGCGGCGGCTCTAAAGGATACCATCAATTGCAATATCTAATATCTTTTTCACTCATGCATCAAAGATATCACCATATTATCATTTGTATCATAAAAGTATATAACTACAAATACAATAATGGGTGTACCAAAGTTCTTTAGATGGTTATCAGAACGATATCCATTAATTAATCAACCAATCCATTGTCCACCGAATGAGGAAACTAAAAAGGTGCATGGTTTTCCACCATCCATTGATTTTAGTATTGATGACAATGATGGAGAAGATGATAATAGTGATGATAAGGGAGGGAAGAAGATGAAGGACAATCGTAAGAATACAAAGTAAGTGTACTGTAATTTGTATTTGTTTTATATTGAATAAAACAATGTTTTATATTGAATAAAACAATATAATGTGCGACCTAACCCATCATATATCTTTATTTGTATCTCATCACCAAGTCTACCACACATTATGCCCGAATTTGATAGATTATACCTAGATATGAACGGTATCATTCATTGTTCATCCCATAATAATGCCGAGGAGGAATTAGATCAAGTTCAAAAGGAATTAAATGCAAATGCCAATAACAACAACAATAGTGATTCATTCTCAGTAAATCCAGATATATCACAAACACAAACAACTACAGGCGTACCACCAATAACAAAAGAACAGATATTTCAAAATGTATGTTATTATCTTGATCGTATAGTTTCTGATATAGTACAACCAAAAGAGGTGGTGTTCTTGGCAATTGATGGTGTCGCCCCTCGTGCCAAGTTAAATCAACAACGCAGCAGGAGATATAGAAGTGGTACCGAACAGGAGATTGAAATGCATTTACAGACATTGCAACGTGTCCAATCTGATGATGGGACTGTTGATGTTATTACTACTAATAAAGGGAATGAAGAGTTGGCAAATGAATATTTGATAGAAAGTGATGGTGGACAATTTGCTCCATATCATACAAGTCATAACAATAGTGCAGATGGAGGGGAAGTTCGAGGAGCACAACGATTTAGTGGTACAATTGATACATCCTCATCCGCTAGTACTACAACAATCTCAACAACTACAGGTAGTGGAGGAGAATTATTACAAGATGAAATACCAGGATTTCACTCAAACTGTATCACACCAGGCACTCCATTCCTACATAAATGTTCACAACACATCCTTTCCTTCCTCAAAGACAAACTCCAAAATGATCCAAAATGGCATAACCTAACAATAGTCTTTAGTGGACACGACGTCCCCGGTGAAGGTGAACATAAAATATTAGAATTTATTCGTCATGAGAAACATAAACCAAATTATAATCCAAATACAAGTCATTGTATCTTTGGACAAGATGGTGATTTGATAATGTTGGGATTGGCAATGCATGAACCACATACGTGCTTGTTAAGAGAGGAGGTGGTATTTGATCAAAGTCGTAAGAAGGCTATTGCGCGTATTGCCAAGTTGGAGAATGAACGATTATTGAAAAGTGAGAATAATAATATGGATGATGATACTGTTATTGAGGGCTTAGGTAGTAGTGATGGGGAAACATCAGCAGCTAGTAGTACTGATTGGAATGAAATGACTGTAGTACAGCTTAAATCACATTTAAGGGATCGTAATTTACCAGTGTCCGGGTTGAAGAAGGTTTTGGTGCAACGGTTGTTAGATTATGAACAAGAACAACAGCAAGAAGAAGTCGAACAAACACCATCATCTACTCAAGAAGATCAGCAGCAACAACCTACAACACTACCACCACTAAGCGGAGCAGTTCAAGGTTACATTCACAATGCAAACTTTGAACTATTACATATATCAATATTACGTGAATATCTCGGCCTCGAATTTGAGGTATCCGAATTCTATCCAAATTCACGATTTGAATTAGAACCAACAATTGATGACTTTGTCTTTATGACATTCTTCGTTGGGAATGATTTCCTACCGCATATGCCTGCATTGGATATTGGTGATGAGGCATTTGATTTATTATTCTATGCATATAAGAAGAACCGTGGTAGATGGTTAAAAGATGGGAAGTATCGACGATCAATATCAGTAAATAGAGGTGGACGTGGTCAATATAAGGATATTAAAACAATTAATCATCCATATTTAACAGACGCGGGAACAATAACATCCGGTGAACGACTTGAAGGGTTCTTAGAAGATGTTGGTAGTTATGAAGATCCATATTATCATAACAAACGTGAATCAATGGAGGAGGAGAATGAACGTATGAGGAAGGCTGATGAGAAGGCTGGACGTGAATCATCTATACCATCACAGGATGTATTGGAACAAGTTGAGTTGGCTGGACGTGAGTTATATCATGATATGCTTTCAAGTGTTAGTAAAGATGAGGAAGTTGTGAAGGATAATGAGGATGGTTTTAAACCTGTAGCATCGAGTTCTATTCCAGATGCGGAACTGATTAAGAAGTTGGGTGCCAACTTTCGTGGATCATTATCTCCCGAGGATGGAGTAGTTGCCAAGGTGAACAGTTCAAAGAAGAAGGAAAAAGCAGATGAGAATACTCTTGTTGATTTGAAAGGACGGTACTATTATGATAAATTTGGTTTCACTCCCTTTGATGCCGAGAAGCATCGTGCATTGCGAAAGGCATACATTACTGGCTTAGTTTGGAACTTGGAATACTACTACAAGGGTGTTGTGAGTTGGGAATGGTACTATCCGTATAACTATGGACCAATGTTGAGTGATCTTACTGATATTAACACCATCTTATCAGAGGTATCATTCTTTGATGGTTATGAAGAAGAAAATGATACTGATGTAAAAGATGGTTCACGACGAGTAGCAGGCAAGCCTCTACGACCATTTGAACAACTCTTAGGATGTTTACCCCCATCATCCTCGTACTTGTTGCCCGAGCCTTATCGTCATTTGATGACATCAAGTGAATCTCCACTCATAGATTTCTACCCAGATTCATTCACCGTAGACATGAATGGGAAGCGATGGCCTTGGGAGGCTGTTACACTACTTCCATTCATAGACTCGACCAAGTTGATTGATGCTTCAAGATCAATAGACCAGAGTGGCATGACAGACGAGGAGGAACAGCTTAACGAGTTTGGACAATCTCATTTACTAACAAGGTCAAATGACGATGTGAAAGTTGAAGTATTTGAGGATAGTAAATGGGGTAAGATAGAAGAAGATGCCGCTGTTGCATTCCAGCCACAACTTCATGTCGGTACCAAGATTCCTGGAGCATGCTTCCCAACCCTCAAGGATGCTCCTGTGACACGGCTGAATAGGAGAAAAGTCTTCCTAAATGTGTTTGGACTTAGAAGTCGATATAGAACTGCCTTGTTGGAAATGGATGACGAGTTCCCAGCGTTCCCACCTACTGCGTTGTTAGCTCAGAACTTTATCGGAACCACAGTCAACTTTAGATATCCAATTCTTTATGAAGGATTAGTTTGTTCAGTGTCCGATGCTACTGCTGTATATCGAGGTAACGAAAAACCACGCAAGTATTCAGCTGGAGCAAGAATGAAACGACCTCATCTAATCTCCAAAATGTTCAAAGAGCTACAAATAGGTGAGGGTATGACTGGCACAGGAGGTTGGGTTCTTCCCCAAGCCGATATCACTTTGACTGTTAGACCGCTAGAAGAGATTAAGACTTTGTCTGATGGAACCAAGGTGAAGACATATGCCAAGAGGGAGATAGAGATACCTTTTGTGGCTGCTTTGTTCTCTCCTTCCATTCGAGATCCTCGCTTAGAAATCCCAGCCAAACTAGAGAAGAATCCATTTATATATGGTGGAGAGTCTCGTTTAGATCAGTACGTCAAGAAGGCGATTATAAGAGAGAAGAAAAAGGTATCATCATCAATGGAAAATGTTATTGATGTCAAATTAGATAACCTAGCAGCAAAACATACCAAGAGTAGAAGTGGTGGTGGTGGTAAGAAAAAGAAGAAGATGTCGGCTGGTAAGTATCTACATATGTCTCTGAATGTCTATTTTATGTGCAGATTCTAACACTTTACTCCTGCAATCATCCTTCAGATGGATCTAGAGGCTTCTCGACATTTCCGGCTTGGAAGAATCAAACCTACCCAGGAACAGGTGTAAAAGTATCTGGAAGTCACAATAACCTCCCCCTAAAGCCTGGTCTTCCTCAAGGTCGTTCATTTCATACTACTACAGCAAATACCCGACGTGGTGGCGGCCCTCGTCAACGAGTCATGGGTTGTGCCGGAGCAATGGCCATGTCAGCATTCTTCTTTACTGTATGCCTACTACTACAGGTTGATGCAAAGTCCGTACTGTCAATCAATCATGTCGATAGACACATGATGTCATCTCACATTTCAACACCACAAACATCACTCAGCTTAAGAGGTGGTGGTGATATAAATGAAATGATTGACCCTCCTCTTACGCCTCCTATCGAGTTTGCTCATGGTACTACAACACTTTCGTTCATCTTTCAGGGGGGTATCATTGCAGCTGTTGATTCACGAGCAAGTATTGGCAACTTTGTTGGCAGTAAAACAGTTCAGAAAGTTCTTCCAGTGAGTAGAAACATATTGGGGACAATGGCTGGTGGTGCAGCTGATTGTAGTTATTGGATACGCTTCCTGCGATCTGAAGCCAAGATGCATGAACTTTTAAATGAAGGCAGAGGCATTAGTGTTGCCAGAGCAAGTCGAATCATATCGAATGTGTTGTATCAAAACCGTGGCCTTGATTTGAGTGTTGGTACAATGATAATGGGATACCATCCAAGAGATGGCTTTAACATTTACTTTGTTGAAAATACCGGTGTACGAATTCCTGGTGATTGTTTCTCAGTCGGTTCTGGCAGTACATTTGCCTTGGGGATTTTAGATACAGAAGAGTCGAGATTTAACATGACAGAAGAAGAGGCCGTGTCTCTTGGTATCAAGGCCATTCGACATGCCACACTTAGGGATGCTGGAAGTGGTGGTTACATTGGAGTATACTTAATTACAAAGGAAGGCTGGCGTAAAGTATTCAGTGAAGATCTTGCTTCAGTAAGGTGAGATTCTAGTAGAAACATTAAGAGAAGACGGCATCGAAAACCGAATCCTATCCCAAGGAGATTTGATTGGAGCGAGCTCGCATTAAAAGACAGCGTTCTCATTGCTAGTTGAGACGAGCCCATAAACAAAACCAAAACCATAGCCATTAGAACATACTTGACAAATACAATAATGTGGAAGATCCTACTCTTTATCATCGTTCTGCTGCACTTGACAAGCCCATTTGTACCTCAGATATCTCTGCAAAGGAAGACTAATCTTTACTCAAGCGTAACAAATGGATTTGGTCATCTCTATCGTGATGAACCTCATGAGTTGGAGAGAGAACTAATCACAAAGGAGGAACACAATCCAAAGCACAGCTCTTTCCATGTAGCACATGGAATTGAATCTGTAGACGACAAGACAGATGTTTCTCATTCAGTGCATCATCACTTAATTGAAGTTGACCACGACAAGTTGAATGATCTCGGTATGAGGGCTCAGAAAGCTTGGCAGCCTGTAGAAGTGCATGAGATGAATGTTGATGCAGTGACAGTAATGGCAGGCTGTTTTGCAATTCTCGCATTGATATTATTTACAGTTCCACAATGAAAATATATTTAGCTAAAGATTGTTATAACTTAGATATAAAGACTTGAGCTGCGCATTCAGTCATTCCTTCTATCCACAGTAAACTCCACCAGCGGTCACTGAATAAGGATAAGCACCACCAGCATCTTCCTTATTCAAAGTTGCAACAAAATCATAACCATGTCTTTCTTCTCGTGTTCCATTTACCACTTTATGAAGTGTCAAACGATGTGATACCATCTTATCAAAGAGAGTAGCTCCACCTCGTTTACTGCTACCACTGTTGTTGCTATTTGGTACACTTCTAGAAGTAGCAATGATTGCAACTTCATGCTCTTCTCGAAGACGAATCAATTGTCGATAGAATTCATTCCTTTCCGATAAACCCGTGTTACTGCCACTACTTTTGCTACCACTGGAAGTAGAAGATGTAGTAGGAAGGCTTTCAAGATGACGTGTAGATGCATCCAAGGTAGTGAGTGAATCAATCATGATCAATGTAGGTGGCTGTTGCTGATTATGTTTGCCAACACTCCTTGACTTCTGTGGCGAGCTTGACTTCTTTGGAGAGCTCATGCTCTCATTAACCAAGCCTCTCTCCTTGTCCAAGCTATGCCCTAATGCTTCAATTGTTGCAACTAGACTGAGATATGTAAAATCTCGAGGTTGAACTATATTGATCCGTCCCAAACAAGAGGTAATTGCCAGTTCAATTTGACGTTGTTCGTTCATGGTTGTGCCAATCATCTCCTCTTCTCGTGGAGATGATTTGTCCCCTGTTGCATTTAACCTCCAGTGTTTGGTTTGTTCTCTCTTCCACTGACGAGCTGCAGCTGTCTCATCCCATCTTCGAAGAACTGCTTCTCGGACTGCTAAAATGAGTTTGACTGCATGTATACCCTTTTCAAGATCAAGGATAACAACCCGAGGCTCAATCGTTACTGAAGGTGAAGAGCTAGCCAGCTTACGCCGTTTTGACGCTCGAGGAGATTGTCCCCCCAAAAGACTTGTATTCTTTTGTGGGGTATGATTACTGGTAGAAGAGCTACCACTATCTTCACATTCCATTTCTAAAAAGATATTGGAAGTACTAGCAACATATCGTGCAGCCGCCGCAATTAGTATTGAAGTTTGGCCACATCTAGCCGGACCGTTCTATACAGAGGTGATTATCATTAGCGCAGATAAATGCATCAACAGCAATTAAACACATCAACAAAGCATATGATATATCTTACCAACTCCAATACCAAACGAGACTCAGTATGTTGCTGATCACTCTCTCCTTTAGATTGCTGCTGCTGCTGCTGAGACATAGCAAGTGATTCTTTCCCAAGTATTGCATCAATAAATGAAATTCCCAACCCTTGCGGTATGAATGAATTAATAGCAAATGCCTCACTTTCAGTTTCTTGAGCACAATCTGCATTAATTTTAGTCATTTGTTCAATTGATAATGCATTTGATGTTTGATAGTATGAGGAGTTGTTATTAGTTTGCTGCTGTTCATCTGCAGTTGCTGATGCATTTGTTCCATTGTCATGCGTAAATTTGATTTGGAATTCCTTTTGTTTACGACGCAATCTTCTTAGAATACGACGCAACTTCTTAGTTTCTTGATCTCTCAATGATAGCTGGTTGCTATTATATTGTGGTGCATGATTGTTTATATCCATAGAGTTTTTGGTTGATGCATGGGGCATAGAAGAAAGACAACACCGAGAAGCCACAAGTGGATAGGACGCCAACCACTTTTCAAATGGTCTATTAGCTGATCGTACAGCCTTGTTCATTTCCTTTCTCTTATCTCCATTATCATTTTTTGTAACCAAATTATTACTATTGCCATCTTCATTGTCACTTTCTAAACCACTATCACTACTCTCTTCACTACTGCTGCTACTACTAATACCAGCCTGTCGTCGGGCACGTCTCTTGGCACTACGATTATACCAAGTAGAGGCTGTCTCATGATATGGGTTATCATAATCACTTGAGGAGTATGAGTTGATATCGTCTATGTCAATAATTTGTTGATTGTCATTACTTTTCTCCTCGATGTTTTTATCAACTACTCCGCCACCGCCGCCACTTATCCTACGCCCACTTGATGGTCGAAATGCCATTATATCAACCCTTTACCACATCTAATTGAACTCAAACACTCACAAGCCTGCTCACAAGTTGTCAAATCCAGCCAAATTATGAAGTGAGAATTTGCACTGCACTTGACTCGCACCATTCCACTTGATAAATTTGATGAGTAATACACTCAGCACATAAATCGCTCTCCGAGGGAGGTAGTTCCCAATGTTCTATCTTATCTGGACACTGGCATTCTTCATCTACAAGGCATCGAACAGGGCGTTTAGTTCTATTCTTACCATGAGCTCTGATGAGATGAG
>Ga0214479_100129_pt1 | contig 45660 bp, 31 predicted proteins | sample M1_20Mar14CPVII9_5_FD_165054 | JGI IMG/M metagenome (GOLD analysis project Ga0214479, IMG submission 165054) | Marine eukaryotic communities from Monterey Bay, California, United States - M1_20Mar14CPVII9sort6BwellE14 | ecosystem: Environmental > Aquatic > Marine > Unclassified | place: USA... | reverse complement strand
AATGTAGGACAATCCAACTCTTTTATAATATCATCAACATAAGCCTGAGGTCCGCTTCCGTTCTTAGTGATTACACGATAGAATACTTCTGCTGCCGTGTCTTCGAGTGCTGGCCATTGTCCCCACGACGAGGCACCTCAAGCTGTGAATACAGCCATTTTGGAGTTCGTCGAGGAAGCTTTAGTAGGTGTATGATGCTTTCAGTGCAATATGTATAGTTTGTTGTGGTAATGGTAGCGAGATCTTGTTTATATTGTGACCCAATGTACTTATTAGAAACCATAGTAGATGGAGACGACCAATAATAGCATATACGACCACCACTTCATATCATACTGAGACGAAGCTGCCCCTTTGATAGCCGGTGTGCACACGGCTATTGGCTCCTTTGTTTTGGGGTGGTACTCGTTTCTGATAAATGGCTGTCCAGGGAAGAGGGCTCGGATATCCTCGTCTTCTCCGTCAGCCACATCTGTCTCACATCTCCATAGATCAGAGGCAAACCCACACACTCGGAATAAGTTCTGACAGACCGATTGGCACAAACCTAGGCTCTCTTGGAAGTCGTTACAACGAGGGAAGTTCAACCAGCACATGTAGCGTCCATACGCCTCTTGACAATCCTTATTCTTGAAGTAATGTCGAGATCCGTGTTGTCGCTCTAATTCAATTCTAGACTCTATGCTGGTCGTGACAGTTTCTTGTACCCATTTATCCTTGCTTCTAATTGAAAAGACATCTTCCGGATGATGAGTATTGTCTCCATCACTTAATGCTAGTCTTCCGTCAGGAAAGTTTGCATCTAAAGCAGTCCAATCGGATGTAGGCTGAGCAGGAACGCACGGTAGATAATAATTGCTAATATACTTTCCGCAAAATGGGAGATCCTTCTGCCACCGCGCCTTTGCCTCTTCTATATCTTGCAATTCATCAGAGATAGGCAAATATTTCTTCGTACAGACTCCACTATTCGAGTTATGAATGACACAACCAAAGGACAGTTGAATGATACAGCTTAGGGACAGAATGACGAAGAGAAGGATCTTCATTGTAGTCTTGTTTGTTCCTCTTCGTAAATATTACTATGGCAGCTAACGAAGAGGTTGTGGATGGAAGGACGCTAACACTTTGTAATGAACAAACAACTACTCGATATTCCTCTCCAATCGCTAGCGTGATGCGAGTCGATGAAGTGTGAGAGAAATGATGAAAATAACCGTTGTTAGGTATCTTTTGTTAGTAGGTACTAAAATAGTTGATAAGCGGCGGTGTTACTTATTACCAACAAGAGAAGTATGACGTCGATATTAGAACATATGCTTACCATATCAAGTATCGGCGGCGGCCAAGCCGTGTATTCTTAGAAAATATATGTTGCCATAGTCGATATTGGATGGCAACATATATTCAGTCTCGGCGGCAATATGAGACTTTGCTTTTAGATATAATTCTGTTACTATTACGGTCTTGAGCGTAGACTTATTTTATACTATACCAACCAATTACTGAAAGGCAAAAGTACAGTACATCTTGTTGATCTTGTATTCCAAAGAGACACTTGAACTTCCAATGTTGTTTTCAGCGCCCACAACCGAAGATAACTTGAGCAAAAATAGAGAGTTGGTAACACATACTTTGGCCAAGGACATGACTTCATCTCGGTGAATTGGAAGGTATATATCATCGTCTGAACGCTTCTCGGCACTTGAATTGTCATCAACTTTATCTGAAACAATCACCTCCAAAAGCCAATCAATTATACCCTTGGCAGATCGAAAACACTCCGATGCAGAAGACAGCAAGTCTTTGCTCTTAACTGATGAATAGTCTGAGCCTTGTTTATAATCATTGTATGAAAGTGGTGGAGGTTGAGGTATATCACTAAAAGCTTCAAACCTCTTTGCAAATCTCATTTCATGAGTAGTGAACATTGTGAGTGAAGCAGGAGGATCCCTGTTGTGATAAGTGAAGATAAGTGAAGATTAAGTGGGTGCATTAATGTGAGATCAAGTAATAGTAGAACAATATCATGTACAGTTGATCTTCTTACTTGAGTAATTTGGCTTGACACAGCGCAGCAATAGTTCGCACTAACCCTCGGTTGAGATATCTATGCAGCATGAGACACATGTACTCCAGTCTGTCTGTAATAAGATAAGCAAGATGGCAGATTAGTTTTCTCATGTTTATCAAGCAAGAGTTACAACACAGTATACATCACAACAAAATCTTACCTTCGAAATCTTCAGCTGTTATCTTCTCTTCAAGTGTACTTGTAGACGGTGAAGTAGGTTGTTGCCTTGATCGTTTGTTCTTCTTTGATTTGCCCTTTTTCTTACTCTTTCTCTCCTCCTCTTCTTGTTCCATCTTGAGTTGCAAATCAATCTCTTTTCTTTGTTTCTTCTCACGTTCGATTGATGCCTTTACATTTATCATGGCGCTCAACAGGAAGTCTCTATACCACAATGCAGTACTCAGGTCATACCAATTTGGATACAAGCCTAGCTCAATTCCAAGACTGACATGTCTTTCCATCACTCTGATTGTACTAAGAATTACATAATTTGTTGCATATGCAGGCGTTGTCTTCACATCAAGTTGATGATCGTTTCGAAACTTCTCATCAGCGGCAGTGGCTTGAAACTGCAGATTTCGGAAGGTAGGGAGCAACATCACCTTGATAAAGCCTCCTTCTCTATGTCGATTGAGACAGCAACATTTGAGAATATCGTACAAGGGTTTCGCCATCTTTACTATCCAATCACCCGACTCAAGGAGTAGTGTTGGGGCATTACTCTGTTGTTTGACATGTTGGGCTTGAATCATCAGATGATATAGAAACTTGTGAGTTATCATATTGCATGCAATAAACAAAAGACTCCATACAAACCAGAACAGAAAAATGTATCAACAGACAGGTCCAATCAAAAGTCCACTGAAGGAAGGACTTAAGTTGGGTTAAAACGTTGACTTTGAGTATTCTACGAAGACTGTGACACCTGTTTTGCATCCATTACTAGAGAACCTTTTGTTCTCTGGACACAGCTCATGGAATAAAGAGCTCAGGCAACGCCTATAGAACTTCGAGTTTTTCAACCTACTGCTACCGCTACCTCCATACTAACAGACAACAATAAATACTACCTCGATACTAACAGACAACAATAAATATACTCATATCACTTACCAATCATATCTGGGAAATCATACTGTCCAAGGATCTTATCATCAAAGTATAAATTCAGGACAATAAGAGACCGAGACAAGATATTCATACCAATAGGTTTATCCATCTTCTTGTCGACTTTCTTTGGTTGTATCGGAACTACTCCGCCACTTGCTCGCAGAGAATTATTCTCCAACATTCGTATTATCCTTCCCAATGTATTGCCATGAAGCAATACACTGCACACACCCCAATCTAATTCATCAACAAGCTGTGAGAGTGATGATAACATTTCTTTTGGTTGACTGAATTGTGCCTTCCTCACGGGAGCATTCCCAAGTAACCGACGATTAACAAATGGATCAAATGATGCCGATAGTAAGGCATTTAGTTGAGATTCATTGTCGATAGGTTGTAATTGACCATCAACACCAAGTAGTCCATGGTTCATCAAATCTGTGAGAATTGAACTATCACGCACTTTTTCTAACAAGCTAACAGTTTCCTGAGATCTCTTTGATGCAATTTTTGTAAAGTCTCGTACAGTCTCATCATTTAGATTGGATAATATCTTGACTGCTTGATAGAAAGCTTGCTGTAAATGTAATATATCTTCCAATACATCAATTGTTTGATTCAACCTCTCCTTATCATCTGCACCTGTAATACAGGATGAACGATACTTTTGAAGGTATGATATTGCAGTGTCCCATACAACTTCACAGTATTGACTCCCTTGCAGTGCAGGACAGAATCTAGTTGCAGTGCCTCTTCTCTTCTTCTTTTTACCGTTTGTTGTCCCATTGGTAATATCATTTGCAAAGTTGTCAATCTCTTCATTCCTAATCACTCCACTGCTCAACTCACTGCTATCATATTCATCCTCTTCTTCTTTCACTCCATGCAATGCAATACCAAAATCTTCTTCCTCATACAAGTCGGCATTCACAACTACCCATTGTATAGCTTCAGCGATTCTAACAATACCAAGTGATGAAGCAAATAGTACCCATTGTGCTACTTTTAACTCGTCAATATCAGTATCATCTTTGCCAGAACTACCATTCACTTTAGCAGTTGCACACTCAACAACAGTATCAACATCTACTCGTTCACTCATATCAATCAACACACCATCATGAAACCATAACATACAATATAATGTCTCTATAGCATTGGATCCACCATTATTCGTACCTATATATGCTTCTAATGATATTAATTGTAATATAATTAATGGTAATATTGCATTGTTTTGTGTTAGTTGTAGGGTATTCCAATATGGTAAGAGTGATGGACATGGTGATGTTGGTAAGAGAAGTGTGGTATTATTTTGTGGGCTGTTTTCGTTTGAAGATGATGTCATGTTGTTTGAATTAGATGATGATGTTGACGACGATACAGATATGCATAATGGCGTGCCATCACTCAAACTAGTTGGTGCTATGCGAGGTGGATAAGTAACAATCTGTGGCGTACTCAGCTGTTTGATATCCTCATCATTCGAAGATGAAGTATTAGTATCAACTAAAGGTATCTCACAACAATCCATACGCTTATCACCTAACTCTAATGCTTGCATGGTATCTTGCAAATCCAATAGTGATGTCGTATTTTGTGATGTATTGTTTATGGATTTTCCTTGGATATGCAAACCTTCAAGTAGTGTGCCATCAGTCAAATTATTATTAGTATCATTTAGTGCACTGTGACTGGAGACATTAGCTGCTTCTTTTGCCTGCGGTATAAAAGGTTGTGAATATGATAAACATTCTGATGTACATTTTCGTATCAGGTCTGTGATATCCAGTAGATCTTCTTCTTTATTATCTTTATTGGATGACATGATACTGGTGTGGGAATGTGAGCTTCTTAAATTTTTATGAGAGTGTAAGGTATCTTATCTCACGTCCTATCATGCCGACACTGAAACAAAGCACCACAAATTCAGAAATTAGTATCGTATAAACCGATCTAATGATGATATATTGGCAACTACTCATCTACATAGAACACATACATAGCCCGTCTCGCCAGCCAACTCAATCTTTATGTTTTTTTCATTTATTACACGTGGAATAGTGGGATAATGTTGTTTACGATCTGGTGTGACGAGTTTTAAAACTCGATGGGTGTTAAAACTCGACATGGGGAATCTTAATTCTGAGCCGATTGTTAACACTCGGCAGGGGCGTGTGTGACGAGTTTTAATTCTGGATGATTCTTAATACCAGAATTAAGATTCTATCTTGTTATTCTTAATGCTACACTTACCTCCCTTACTATTATCGACATCACCGCCATTGCAATCCATTGCAATAGATTGCAAAAATCAAATACCGACGCATACCGTCTACTACCCATAATAATAATAGTATTTATTAATATACGCACCTGCTGCAGCCATTGACGGATGAATATTATCCAACATCCGATAATAATCCATTAATCATATCAAACAAATTATACCTATCAATTAGGCATATCAAACTAGGCAGAATTATCTATCACACTTGTCAATAATAATGATGGCCATTCGTATGAACACATTTAGAGACACTTTTAATGCGGAGGTGCTTGGTATTGATGCCGATGGAGAATTTCTAAGGGATGAGACTCGTGCCAGAAGAAGTAAATTATCTCTATGAGTGAATACAGAGAATTGTTACTTATATATGATGATGACAACTGGGGAGTTGATAGTCTTGATAATACTGTCGTGGAAGGAGCCGATAAGAATGCCATCAACTGGAGGAATCCGTATGCCGTTGTGGAGAGAACTGATCCTTCCACCAATACCAACTATCAGGAGTTATGTGAGGATGTTATTGGTATTGGATATGGAATATATAGAAAGAGAGTTTATATCAGAAGATTTGTAGTTTGCGGTAGATTTAAGTACTCCAATAGAAAAGAAAGAGGATATACACATTTGTTTCAATGATGATGAAGTCAATTTTGTTATTGTTGATGGCATGTATCTATTGCCAGGGGTTTTCAATCAATAAAAGCTCACACAATCCAATGAAGTTGCAAATGTCGGCATTAGATGATACTACTGACACAACGACGAGTCGTCGAGATATGTTACACTCGATGCTAGCTATATCGTCCACAATCAGTATCTTATGTGCCAATCCATCAACATCATCAGCGGCAGCATCAAAAGGGGGAGAAGTCTTTGTTGGAAAGTATTCAGATCCTAATAATCATCCTGGAGGAACACGAACCGTCAAATTACTCGATGGTTCTATTGGTGATTATCAGCTGGCCGAAGTTAGGGGTGGAGGGGGTATTGGTGAACCGAAGGATTATACTTTACCAGCGATTGTTGTAGGCAATCGTGCGATTATTATTGACTTTAGTCCCAAGGGAGGGCCAAGAGACTTTAGTGGAGTAATTCAGAAGGACGGAAGTATCAAGTTTGTGAGGGATGGTAATGTGTGGCCACGATTAGAATAATGACAACTCTATTTATACTGAACAATTGCTAAAGTAAATAGTGGACATGAATTTTGTATAATACAGCAGACAAACTCGACTAAACAAATGAGATGGCGAATAACGAGTATTCTTTATGTTATCTGCGATTATCCAATCTCTGTGGAAATGTGCGCTGTCACATCCCTTCGTAAATGCTTTCCCCTTTGTTGTAGCTACTTATAATAGTCTCCCCTTTGTTCAATGTTCTTTTTGTCTATTCATCTTTGCAGTTGATCTGCTAGCTAAATATTATTTCCCCTCTCTGTTGTCTGTTTCATATATCTTCTGATTCATATCTTCATCTTTTCTGTTTCATAATCTCTACTATTCAAAACTTGAACTTTACTCTCTCATTTCTCTCAACCACTTTCTCCTTACATCATCATTCCAGAGGACGATGAAGGAGGAGGTGGAAAGTCAATATTCATACACTGAAAAATCCACTTGGCATAATCGGAAGCAACTTGAGTATTCGTTGTTTCTCCACCAGTCAATCTGTAACAATTCATTTCCAGTGTACTCCTACCATTAGCATTCGTTGTCTGATAGATGACACGAATACCCTCACCTACTGCTACATTCTTATGCATACCAACATCATATACTACTTCCATGTAACGGATATCAAGTGGGTGGCCACCTAATACCTGGGGTGCACAATCAACAGTTTTGGTAATATACATGCCTACTCCGGTCGGAACATCTTGTTTGAATGTCCCAACAAAGGATTTCTCGACATGCCGATGTAAGTGGGAGCCATTACAGTCTGGATTCGGCACAAGATGTCGAGTAGTAACGAACTGATACCTTCCATTACTACCCTCCATAACATCACGAACATATGGTCCTTCATATTCTGTACCATCATCATTCTTTGTTACCCCTCTTCCATGACGAGCACCATTTGAATCAATATCACCCTCGTACCAACCTGCCTTGATAGACACATCCGTCTGCCTAGGTCGTGTTGAAGGTGAGATACGTATTGGTTGATTTGTAGCAAGTAGTGAAACACCCTCATCCATCATAATGTTATCATTATCATTTGTGAATTGGGTAGCAGCAGAAATTGTCCTACGGCGCTTTACTCGACTTTCATTATAACTCTCATCCTCCTCGGAAGTCATACCAAGATCATTATCATTACTAATACAGTGACGTAAACTAGGTCCTCGTGCAAATGTCTTGTTATTATCTTGCATCATCGTCATAGAATTATCATCCTGGGGTACCAATTGCCAACTCTTTTCTAAATCTTCACGTGTACTGGCTAATCGCTTGGTACTCGAGTTGTTATTATTCATTGTCGGTGCAGAAAATGATGCCCCAAAATTATTATTATTATCCGATACATTATTAACCATTGTGTTGTTAATTATATTATCGTAATATGTGACCATTGTTCGTTCGTTTATTGCAAGATATAATTATGTGTCACCTCGATAAGAATGCGTTGTATATGATATGTTTTTTTTTTATATATTTGAGGGTTATACGGTGATTGTCTTGAATTTTATAATCAGTCTACCGATAGATGCGTGCAATATCACCTCTTTGAAAGTATATCCAGTGATTTATTGTAATACTTACAAAGATATTATGAAGTTCAACCCCAATGAAAAAATCCCTTCTCATAAAATTAATCAAAATTAATGTTGTCTCTCGCCGCCTCTTGGGCAATTTGTTACAGACGATGATCAGATGGATCCTCCCTATGTAACGACTACAATAAGAATGTGGATATGCCGATGCGTGGTGAGATATGTATTGATTAAATTGACTTGTGGTAGACCATCTTTGTTTTTTTAGATTTGGTGGCGCGTAGGGTACAGGGGCATTGACGCGCCGGACAGATTGCCCTTGATACGAGCCTTTACATCAGGGTTGTGTACCCAAGTGCGTACCCAACCCAAATACCCACCCAGGAGCATGATTATTTGGGTATATACCCAACTAAAATACCCACCCAACCAAGTGGTTGGGTATATACCCATACCCAAATACCCACCCAACTGCAAAGGGTACTTTGATGCCCCTAAATTGGCTATAAACAGGTCATTTTGTACCTTTATGACCCAGATTTTGACCCCTCAAGTACCCCACGGGAGAAAATATTGGCGATAAACTTATTTTGTACTGAATTCCTACGTAGAAAATGATACCCAAGTCAAATACCCAAACACCAAACAAATCACACTTGGGTATGGGTATCTACCCAAATACCCACCCAACGAAATCCTCCCTTGGGTATACCCAACTACCCACCCACCCAACATATTTTACCTTGGGTACACAACCCTGCTTTACATGTTTGGCGCCCTGTGCCTGCATAATGCATGATAGCGATGCAATTGCATTAGTATTATTTAAAACAGAATAAGTCAGTCTAAAACAGAGGGGTAGTATATGATGACCCGATATTACCATAGTTGTGCACATCTTATGTTCAAATTTGCAATAATATTATTCGCAATAATCGTGCCAAATTATATTGTTAATGTCAATGATAAGCTTTTATGTACTGCACAGCTACTACCAGATGATGATCCAACAAAAGGTAAGTTTCTCTTTGTATACCGTTTCATATTATGAAGATTCACACATCAGCTGACTTTGTTCGGCTTCAGACTTCTATTGTGGATTTAATTGGGGTGAAGCTAATGCCAAATGCGAGTTTCCATGTCCAAATGGATTGGATTCTTCTTGTCCACCAAAAGAAAATGGTAGACCTCGAAAATGTATTGCAAGTGCAGGATGTTATGCCAGAACAAGAAAAGTTTATTGGAATGGCGTTATATCATTAGCATTTGATAGGGATTGGCATTTATCAAATAATGGTATTGAAGTACTCGATAGTAATAATAATGACAACACTGTGAATCAAGACGTTACTATACCAAAAATGTCTCGTCAAGTTGAAAGTACGTTTGAAACTCTTCTACTACAATACTTGGCAGAGACTCCGAGACTAAAAGGGAAACTAGACATATCAAATGTTAGAGCATCCTATTCAGAATATGATCGACCATGTGTCCAAGTAGCTGTTGATTGGGATAATGATATGTCCAAAAGAACATCATTAGATGTAGAGATACAAGTTGTAGGAGAATATATACCAATAGACTCATTATCATTCACTGATGAATTCATGGGTAATGAGATTATTGATTCAATCAATGTTGAACAGGGTATACAATCATTTATCAATTCAATAAAACAATCATCAACATTCTTCATGGCATTAAGGGAAATATATGCTATAGACGAAGAAAGTGTGGTAGAAGTACCAAGTGCAAGTCCTAGTTTGGCACCAACACGATCATTTGATCAGTCGTTGGAAGTTAGAATTGACCCAGGTCCAACGGGATCATATGGGTTGATTTTTACTGTGAGGACACCAAAAGGTGGAAATACAATACTCCTTAAAGGCATGCAATTCGTGACACTGCATGAAGGTATACTTGAATATGAAGTCTACAGTAAGTTGGGACCATATCAGAAGTTCGTCGGTTATACAACTCAATTCGACTTTATTGCCAGCGGCCAAGTTACAGGAAAAGGTGCTAAAGAATATGTTCGTGTCCTGTCCGATGATAGTATTGTTGAGAATGAAAACACAACTGAAGTGCTTGAATACAAAGGATTCACACCAGTGCATGTTCCAGGAGATGGCGGACAAAGAACAATCTTTATAACCATCACAAATAGATTCAAGAACGAAGAGGGTGAAGCGATTCCTATCTTGTTTAGTTATCCACTTGAAGGCGACAACGATGGTAAGAAGATATACGGCAAGACTACCAGCAATAAAGCTTTGGAGATTTATGAAGGCGATGGCGTTTTGAGTTATCCGTGGGTAAAGAATCTAGAAGGGCCATACTACAGAAGACCGAGAGGCTTCATTGGCACATTTGATTATGATAGGAATCCTTGTGCACCAGTTGAAAACTTTACAAGCTGGCCTTGTCCTTATGTTGCGCCTCCAAAAGTTACGAGACGCCCAACTCCATCACCCACAAGCAGGCCGACATATCCTCCAATCACGATGACACCAATAGCTTCAGCAAGTCCAACGAGTAGGCCTACAACTACTGCTCCGACAACAGAGAAGCCAGTTGAAATTATGCTGCTGAACGATACAGCACTTGATGGAGACTCGGAAATGATAAGTAATGCTACGCTTGACACTGACAGTATAGAAGTAGGTATTGAAACAAACAATTCAACACCGCGGAAGGAGATTTCATATATACTTTACGGACTTGCTGCAACTCTATATTGGATACCATATTTGTGATGTGAGTATGATCGGTATCGGTTGACTTAGCTCTACTTATAGAAACTTAACTTATTAAACAATATAAAACGCCGCCGCCATCATACTAGCTTCCTCGTTAGATAGACATAGCCTATAACTATGCAGCTAAGAGTAGGAAGAGCTCAAAGGTCTAATATAACATACATACGATTTCGTTTGGTCGCCAGTTTTGTAATGAAATCTTATGATGAATTAGGTTCGGCAAAAATACATATTTGTATTTTGGAACTTCTATAGAGCAAGAAATACAAAATAATATACCCAAATTTACTGATTATATGCCCATATGTGGCTAATTATAACTATGTGGCTAATTGAATAACCAAAGATACCTTAAAAATACAGAGTTATGCTTCACTTGTATTTTTTATTTTGGCTATTTCGGCTTAGTATTTTTGCAAGCATAAGGTGAAAGATTTCAGACCCTCATAAATTTGGAAAGCATTGCTCTTCAAAACTACTACAAATCTCTCCTCTATCAATATCAATCTAATCATCATGTCTGGTAAGTACTATGGCAGGCAAGGCTTTGGAACGTGTCGGCACGGCGTGGGGGTGTGCCCCCGGTATTTTATTGAACAGCGGAGGGTCCACAAAAAAATATGGCATTTGTTTGAATAACGGCTCTATTATTTCTGTGGCTTACTAATACTCACGCTCACCTTTATCTCTACAATATAACAACCTATAATATACAGGAAAAGGAACAGGAGGCCGCGGCGAGAAGAAGAGTTCCGTCTCTAACTCTCAGAAGGCAGGTAAGAAGCAGAAGATATCTTTTTGGATATTATCTTACCACATGACACATGATGCATGCTAATAATTCTCACTGTCTCTCACAACTCATTAATACACTAGGATTGCAATTCCCGGTCGGTCGTATCGGTCGTTACCTCAGGAATGGAAAGTATGCCAAGCGCATGGGTGCCGGTGCTCCCGTCTACCTCGCCGCCGTGTTAGAATACCTAACCGCCGAGATTTTGGAACTTGCCGGTAATGCCGCCCGTGATAACAAGCGTAGCCGTATCACGCCCCGTCATATTACCCTTGCGGTTCGTAATGATGAGGAATTGAACAAGTTGTTGGTACGTGTCTTTATTGTGTTTGTGAATTGCCTATACTTTTTATTATATTATACTCTCACCTTACCATTATTATATCTTTTAATCTTATAATACTACAGAGTGGAGTTACCATCGCTGGTGGAGGAGTCCTTTCCAACATCCATGCCGTTCTTCTTCCCAAGAAGAAGAAGCCTTCCACCCAGTCTCAGTCTCAGGCATACTAGATTAGTTCATTGGGAGTTATGTGGATATTTTGGGAGTTATATGAAAGGATATTGTGGGTTGTTGGGTATTGGAGAGAGGTCTATATGTATGGTGTGTTAAGAAGGGATGGTTGGACTATCCTTCTTGACGTTTGTGGTTTCGACACTCTTCTCTAGTTCTACACAATTCAATTGAAGTCTCCTGGATTTTATATTCAAACAATAGACATTCAAAATAAATCCTTTCATTGATCACACTCTTGTACTTTTGTATATCAGACTAGTTCTAAAACATAGACAAATCGTGGTTTGACAAAATTTACTTCACTAATACTTTTTACATATAGACATCCATTCTTCTATTTATGCACACATCACTTCTCTATTCTTTCTCTTCTTCCATCTATATCTCATATTGATCATCCTCTTCTTTATTCATGATCTCTTTTTCTTTATTGTCTTCTACAGGCCAATCTGTGGTATCATTCCCCTGCTGTAAGGGTGAACCATATTGTGCCTTTGTCTTCTTTGCAATATTATAACTACTATCGGCATTATCTCTTCGTGATCTTGTGGACTTGTTATTTGCAACAGCAGAATTAAGAGCAAGCTGTTCAAGGTATGCCGTGTTACCCGTTCCTCCACCTGATACTGTTGACGCAGTGCCCATTGTATGAGAATCATTTTCATAAGATGCAGATTCAAGTGAACGTGATCGGCTTATACTGGTGTTGTATGATTGCATAGATCTATCATTTGCCTTAGAAGAACCCCTCCTCCTTGGCGGCTTATTGTCATCTGCACCTGGCTCCTCGAAAATGGTGTCGGGCCTTCCACACTTGAAGAGATCAGAACGGCCGGTTACTCTTGATGCCGCATCCTTCACACGTGCAATACTTGGGTTGGTTCTGAGAAACTGTAAATGAGCCATTGGAACCTTTCCGTCCTCATCTTTGTTATCAAGTGAAGAGTTAGGTTGTTGATTGCTGGGCGTTGTACATGCCTGGGTAGGAGCCGCACAGCCAGATGCAATACGCTTAAAGATGGAATCCTTGCGTGGGTCACTAGTCTCCTCGTCATCATCCATAGATCTACTAGCAACTGTATTATCCACAGTCTGTGACGAATCATCTGCACCGTAGGCAACACGATCAGCAGAAGTATCTCGATCAGAAGTACGGGCTGTTGAAAGAGTCTGGAGAACTTGCTGACCTTGAGGTGTTTTGGATAAACGAGATTCCATCACATACTTTGCAGGAGGTGGGGGAAGAGATGATGATTGCTCAGCAGTTGCCTGCATGCCCTTCCTCTTTGGACCGGCCGAAACAACAAACTTCATTGGACGTGGAGCGCTTCGAATCTTTGTCACCGTCTCTCCCCATTGACTATTGGTAATTGGCTCGCGCAAATCAACACCAGCCGCCTCTAATACCCTATCCTCCGGTTCAACATCACCATCTCGAACGATTGATGAACCAGTAGTTGCTTCAGTAACTGATACAACTCGTACGAACCCATCCTCGCCACGCTTCAATCGAATACCCATGGCACTCGAACGGAAGTAGACATCATTTTGACTTGCACTGCTATTAGTCTTGACGAATACTGGCTTGATCTCAGCAACGGGGGGCGGTGGTTCTAATGCCTTGACATTAGCTTGAGCCTTATTCTCATACTTGGATCGAAGATTACCAACAGAACTTGATTTGTTGTTTACATCTCCTTCACTGTTCTCACTGCTGTTGTCGTTCTTTTGTGATCTTATCCACGAGTCTGCCTTCTTGGCATTCTTAGTACCTGCAGTATAAGTAGTTGGTGGATCAAGGTTCTGCGGTGGATCTTCTTGTACGCCAGTTGCATTGTTCACTTGAGGAGCATTACTGTCAACCTCCATTGCGGAAGACGAGTCTCCCTCTCCTACTACTCGCTGTTGAGTTCTCTTCTCAACAGAACTCATCCACATCTTCGCCCTGGTTGACACAGACTTGTTAACAGCATCATCTGCCGACTTGGGAGGTTGCTCTTGTGCACTCTTGAGTAATCGATTGACACTTTCATTAAACTTGGGAGTCTCAAACAATTCACTGTCAACATCGGAACACTTCTCCTTTACTACCTTTACGTCTTTGAAACCATCTTCATCGAGTTCTCCGAAGGGATCCATCATATTGGAGAAACCAAATGGAGATTGTCCTTCCTTCTTGGTACTATTATCGGGTGAGACGATTGGAAGAGTACTAGAAACACCACTAGCATCTGTCGCCACCTTGCTAGCATCACGAGATGACATGACAACATCAGAGTCGGATTCAGCTGGATTATTATTCGACGATTGGGCAGCAGTATTATTAGCCTTTTCTAACCATTGATTGAGAGATCGTTTGCTATTACTGTTATCTTGTTCACTGTGTTGCTGTAGAGGTGCTGATAATGTAGAGGCCTTGGAAGTATCTTCCCCATCCTTGACACTCTCTCCATTTTCCTTATCACTATTATCACTGAGGTTATTAATAAGAGATGGTAATTCAATATCATTCCGTTCCTCTTGTGCTGTCGACTTGGCGGCTACTGCATTTCTAGTCGTCAAGCTTCGAGGTTGAACAGCCGACTCTTCTTCCGAGTTAGAGTCTTCTTCGGCAACAGATTGAAGGTGTTGCTGTGGTGACTCTGGAATAATAGGACTGTTTTGTTCTAATGTATTCTTTGTCAAGACACTGACAGTGTCGTCATCAACAGTTCCATCTGCGCTTACCCATCCACGCTCATAGTCCCAATAACGGCCTGATCCATCGTCTACCTTAGCCGTGGCATTCTCCATTGACTCCTTCCATCCGATAGGTTTCTTTTGGTCGTTGGTCTTGCCGGTCTTTCTCTTGTCAGTTGGACGATGACGAGGTTTCGCGCGGCGTGTTGGTGCCGTGGAATTGCTATAGACACTATTTTCATTGGTGTTTAGGGTATTCACTGTCATGGACTCATCATCAAAGATGGAGTCTTGATCAGTGGTAGGAGAAGATGCTGTTACTGCAGCCTGCTGCGTTGCCATTACTACATCTCTTGATCCAACTGTATTAGCAGCAGTATCACGCTTCTTTCGTATATCAGTAGACTCTGATGCAGGTAGCTTCCTCTTGGATGGTGGAGCTTGTAAATTACCAATAGGCGAATGGTTACAATCTTGACCTTCACCCTTCTCTGGTTCAGTATAATCAACCCAACCATGCTCTGGATCCCAAACTTGACCTTGAGTTGATGCTGCATCTCTAATTGAGTTGAGCCATCCCTTATTCTTGGCACCAGCCTCATTTGCTTCTTGGAGACGTTTGCTAGCGGCACCCTTGTGCCTTCTACGATGAGGTTTGGATGCAGCTGTCCATGTTGATCCTGTGGTGGTACTTGCATAACTCATACTCATGTTATCAATCTCTTCATTGGGACTAAGACCAGGCAATGTTGCATCAGTTGGCGATAGCGACGTCCTGACTTCTCGATGCTCTTCCTCTTCGTCATCTCCGGTATTACTTCCTGGTGACAATGCCAACGAGTCAGGAGATAGAACAACATCAGTATCATCTTCCGAGTGGTTGGTACCGGGCGTGCTAGCATATGAAGTAGGCGATGCGACGCTTCTTCTCTCTCGTTCCTGCTCATCAATCTCAGTACTCATTGATGGTGACCACATGTTTTCTGACTCATCTTCTGGTGATTTCTCAACAACTTCGTCATCATCTTCTTCTTCCATTGAATCTAGCACATCATCTTCCTCATCCTCATCCATTAGATCTGCATTGACAGGATACTCTTCTTCCTTGTCATCTTCATCACGTGATACCAACCAGGATGGCATGGCACCAACCTCAGCTGATCGTGAAGGGGCAACTTGATCCAATGCCATATCAGAATCAAGCTTACCCCACTGTTTCTTGTTTGCATTACGGTTCATAAAGTTGAGCTTGGATAGTGGCTTCTTGGTAGTATCATCTTCGCTCACTGACCTTGGGGATAGAGCAGCAGCATTTGCCACGTTGGCATACGAGTCGCCACCACTTCCCTGACCAACACGAACCTTGGGCAAGTTTCCAAGCAATTTGTTCTTACGAGATCTACCACGAGTTGGAGCTTCACTGTTATTATCACCATATCCATTATCGTATGGATCATAATCGTCTGATCCGCTAGGATCAATTCCTCGGCCACGTGCATCGTAGTAGCCAATACCACTTGATAGAAGACCATCAGCATCAGTTTCTTCTTCGACGGGGGTATTATCTTCAACTTCTTGCATTGCAACATCTTCGTCGACTTGTTGGTCATCTTGTTCTTGATGCTTCTTACGATCTCTCGACTTGGATCGTGAACGTTGCTTTGCCCGAACAATTGCAGGCACCAAAGGTATCGCTGCTAGCGCAGCATACTTCTTTCCTCCACCACTAGACTTGCTACTATCTTGTGCCATTTCAGATCTTGATGCTTCGACAGGATCCTCATTCTCCTCCTTGGCGGATAGTTCACCACTCTCACCAGATCCAATTGCCAACTGACCACCAGGGGGATCGGCCGATAATGATCGTGGGATAGATTCATCAAACGGCTGTCTACTAGACCGTGTGACAGGTCCTTCTCCTCGTCCATCAGTGACATACTCAGTATCTTGACCTTCATCTTCTTCAACCATGGCAGGACTAGCAGCAGCATCACGCTCTTGGGCAATTTGAAGAGCTGCATCATGAGGACTCATACCTGAATTCAATAATCGCAAGAACTGACGTTTCTCGGCAGGAGTGAGACTATTGTAATCAGTCTGATTCTGCTGTGGTGATCCTGTATCTTGACGTGAGATGGATCCAAGAGTGGCTTCATCTCCTTCCTCCATTGTACCCTCATCATCGTCATCTTGACGGTTATTATAACGAGACGAGGCAGCAACAGCTGCGCCAACGCCAACGCCAACAGCAACACCGGCAATTGCCATGCCATTGTTATTGTTATCTTGAGGAGCAGGGGACTCATGACCAGTAACATAATCAGCCTTGGCACGTTCGGCCAATTGACGAAGATATGTATTCTTCTTGTTGGTTGACCATGCCGCAGCCTCAGAATGAAGCTCTGCATCATCATCATTATCATCATCGTAGGCATCATTCCTACTCTTGTTGGATGAGAATGCCGCAGCTGCTGCAACACCGGCTGCAGTACCAATACCTTGAGGATCTTCGTCTTCAGGATCTTGACCTAATATCTCTTCCTCGAATGTTTTCGATTCATACATATCAGTCATTCGAGTCTTGTTGACCTCCTCCCCATCGTTCACAACAGGTTCCTTACCAGTACGTGTAGTAGTAGTAACCAATGTCTTACGTGGATTCTTAATCCTCTTCTTCTTACCCAACTTTAATAACTTTTTAAGTGGATTATTCTTCTTCCTTGGTGAGTTTGGTGGCGAGCCTGCACCACCAGCTAATGCTTGATCGGCATGGAATTGCAATTCAATAGCTGTATCCTCCTCATCTTCCATATCATAATCAGTGAATATACTATCATTATCATCACTTTCATATCCACCATTCTTCTTCCTCTTCTTCTTCTTGTTGATAATATCATGTGCACGTTGTTTAGTTGGACTTGTGGATTCATCATTATTAGCAGTCGTTGCATCAAATGCCTCGTATCCACACATGGTTGCTAATGCTACGGATATACATGCCATTATACCATCTTCTTCTTCTTCGCCTCCTTGGTTGGTTTGTGATCCGCTAGTTCCTCTAGTCTCACCTCCTCCACCACCACTTGACTTTTTATTACGACCACTAGTACCACCACTAAAGAAGGTCTGATCTAAAGACTGATCATCATCATCCTCTTCTTCATACTGTGTTGTCGAAGCTTCATGCGTTGTGCCATTTTCATTAGCATTAAAACAGGCTGCCTTTTCAAGTAAGTTCCAGTTATTCCCCTCTGTATCTTTAGTGGTATCCTTACTATTATCAAGAGTATTATCAACAGTTGTATTAGTTGGTGTAGTACTACGAGCCTGTCGTGGAGGAATACCAGCAGTATCATCATCATCGCTATTTGGTTCAACCAAGTCTAACCCAATCGATGCTCCGTCATTATTTGCTTCGGTATCAATCTCGACATTATTCATGGTATCCTCAATATTCTTATTCTTATTCTTATTGGCGTTGGATGTAAATCCAACACGACGGCTTGCCCCTGCGGCAGCGGCACCTAGTAGACCTGCACCAATCAACTTCCTCCTATTACTAGACTTGTTATTATTGTTGCTGTTGTTTAAGATTCGAGAACGAGGTGGTGAAATAGATCGGACGAATTGTCGCTCATCACCTGGCATTTCCTCCTCTTCCTCATCCTTATCATTAACATCACTATCGCTATCAGATGAGCCAATATCAGTATCATCTAACTGACTCCAAAATCCTGCAACTTTCAGTTGTTCCGGACTACTAGCATTATTGGGTGATATCACATTTGCCGTTGGGTATGATAATTGTTGTTCATATCCTACGTCTCGACTTGCCTCCTCCTCGTCATCTCCATATTGTAACTGACGTCGTTGCTGGATAGCACGCCATCGACTACCACCCTTGTTACTTAAACTTGGCAATTCGCCATCGTCCAATCCATCGTCGTCATCCATATCATCATCTGCCCAATGCATACTTGGTGTGTAATATTCATCTTCCATCTTTTGTTGCTTCTCGATACTACGACTTCGTCTAGCGGGAGATCGACTAGTATTGGCATGTTGTGGCGTGGCAGTTGAATAACCTGACTTGGATGATCGGCCTGTTAATCTACTAAATCGTGAGGTGGTACCAGTGGTAGTTGAGGCACCATCATTGTAGTTGTTATTACGAGGAGATAATGTTGTAGAAGATTTTGATGATTTAGTATCGGGCGTGATACGACGTAGACTCAACCCTAATGATTTTGATTTAGTATTCTTTGGTGATTTGGTACTGTTGGAGAATTGAACTGTATTATTGTTACGAGGGGAGACTGCAGTAGTAAATCCCTTTGGTTGTACTTCTGGTAAGATCGCATCGTCGGTCGCGATCATCATCTTATATGTTCTTTTTTATTATTGCAATAGAATTGTTAACTTGTTAGTACCGCCTTTGCTTTGATACGCAGTTATTAATTGCAATAGTAGAACAACCAACTCGCAACAACAATATCACTACTACGCATCAAAGTATTTATAAATAATTCAACGCACGCCTACTTTGAGCCTCCTCTTCATTCCTATTGGCCAGCGGTGACACTTGTGTAGAAATTTATAAAAATTGAATAAAAGACGCCGTTTATAAGCGATTACTGTACGAAAGCTTTCTCGTTCAGTCAATTGAAATACCGCCGGTATCTTTTTGCAAAGTGCTGCAGGTACATAGTGGAAGGATAGCTCTAGGAGATAGTAAGAGAGGGGGAGAGATGTTAGTCTAAATCTATGCTGCTTCAGTAGTATGTAATATGATAACTGGACATTGATATTGGGGAAGGATACCCCAACCCTTCGACTTATTTCAATACTTAGCCGAAGGTTGTGTTAGTTATTACATACTTCGATAGATTATGTGGCAGATGCGTATTTACTTTAAAGTGCAATTCTATTGTGTGTGCGGATGATAATGTGTGCATAAGACAGGTATTTCTTCTAAAGGATCTACTCATAAGTACTTGTCTAAAATAAATGTACTTAGATCCCTTCTTGTGTTTGATACAGGTTGGTTATTGTACATGCTTTTTGTACATCTTGTGGGAAAGTGTGACTTGTCTACCTGTCCATAGTATTATATACATGATATTGGCCCCAGGCAGGCATGTGATTGAGGCTGTTCTTGATAGACCCATTTATGGAAACGGGATACCTCAAGCCTTGACAATGAGTATCCTTTACTTCTTGTGACAGAGAATGCGTGTTTGGCTTAACGATAAAAACATCTCGTAGATATGCAGTATGTTCTTCTTGGGTCTATATTCTTGCAAGACTTTCTAGAGCTTCCGTGATTTGATTTACAGTCGGAGGAGAACGAGACTTGATGATACTGTTCGGATGATTGTTGTGCAGTAATGTACATGACGACGAAGATGCCGTCGAGCTTGGCCTTGACAATGATACCCTCCTCGTATATGTAAAATCCTCCACATTACGACGAGGAGAAGGTAGAAAGTTCTTCGTGTCGTCTTCTTCTTGAAAGCTTGGCCATTGATCTTCTTCTCTTTCCTCTAAGGAGTGTGAGCTATCATCTTTACCCATAACATTCGTAGGACTTCGATGTTTGAGTAGCATCTGATCTAAGGCTGCCGTGGCTGGAAAATCACAGCTTACGCTACGATTGCGTCTTAAAGATGGAAAGAATGGTAAGGAACCTAATTCATCACTTGATGATGGAGAAGGTGTCACATCTTGGTCAGGAGTGATGGCGGTAGCAGATGCAACACATGACGGTGTCGTCGAAGATGCTACTGCTAAAGTTGATGTGGTTTTTGGCGTGATGGAATCATTACTGACCGATGCTGCAACTGATAGAGGCGGCTGTATAGGTATAGACTTGATTGATGTCATCCATGATGACGAATCTAAGGACATTGCTTTCCTACGCTTCCTTGAATAATAGTACTCGTTCTCATGGCCACTTTCTCCTTGAGCCTCCATGGCCCGAGTAAGATGATTGTCTAGTCCATCAATTGATGATAAATCCTCACAATTGAATGATCGTTTGATACTTGCCCTTTGCATCATACTAATTACCTATATTATTGCAATGCAATTATAATATCTTGTGATAGTATCCTTCTCTTAGAGTATACCACTACAACAAATAATATTGAGCACAGTTTTATTACTCTCTATTCTCCTACATGTTTATTCATGATGTGCTTCTTCGCCATATTAATCAACAACAACTTTGATGGCATCATGTCAAAACAGAATGTTTGCTTCAAATCCTGACATAAAAAATGTCAAAATCAGATGCATGATGTCGTATTAGGGTATATCACATCATCTGGTACTCACTACTTGAAGTTGCTGGGGGGCCTGGAGAGGAGTTGAGCTCAAACTCCCAGGGGAGAAGATCGATCGATTTTATTAACAACTTGCCACCAACCCTATGCAACTCTCTCCCACTTGCAATAGGCAATCAACCCTACTCTAATTATCAACACAAGTAGTACACCATGGCATCAACTCAGCTGCCGCCTACGACAGGCATCAATGGGCGTCCGGTAGCAATATCACCACGCATGATTGTATCACATTCTCAACAACAAACTACCACCACTGATCTAATCCATCGATCAATTGATGTCGAAGGAGGAGGACTCTTCTCATCATTCCTCTGTGGAGGATCAGGCTTTGGATCACCTCGATCGAATAGGAATGAAGTTGACTTTGATATTAACCCCACTGGATCATATGTTGCCGTGCATACGAAACAATGGCAATTGGCAGTTGATCGATTAAAGTTATATCCCAAGGAGGCATCGGTATGGGTCGTTCGATATGGTAATCTTAATGATGGCAACAATACAAATACTATATCAACTTCAGATCGTAGTGGTGTAGTAGATGGTGGAGCAACAATAACATCAGATGGTATGATGACAGTAGCCACACCTCGATCAGGTACAGTAATGACCACAACAACAACCAAACAAAAGTCTGTTAGATGGCGTATGTTACCCCTACATGCAGCATTACTCTTCAACGGTCCAATTGAGGTTATCAAAACATTAATCAAAATCTATCCACAGGCATGTTCGGCACATGATGATCAGGGAATGTTACCACTACACCTGGCCTTTCGTAACGGTTCCTCTGAAGAGATTGTTTTATTATTAGTACAAACATATCCGGAAGCAATTCAACGTGTTGATTATAAAGGACGATTACCCAGTATGTTGGCACCCAAAGATGCCAAAGATTATGGTAGTACTATTGGTGAAGTGTTTGTGAGAGGACCAACATACTACTATTGGGCATCACGTGTTGCCACCGCTGACAGGATGCAATCTGAAAAAGCAATGACTAATAAGATTAAACAATTGGAAGATGATGCACGTATGCATATTGAACAGGGAAGAAACTTGTTAGATAAGACAGAAAAGCAACTGACAGAAGAAATCGAGGCATTAACTATTAGTAATGTTGAATTGAAAGAACGGGTAGTATGGTATGAAACAAAGTATGATGGCGTCGAAGAGAAGGAGAAGGTATTGGTTGATCATACGAATAGTTTAGCCGAACGTCTACGATTGACTAGTTTAAGTGAAGAACATTTGGCTACAAAACTCGCCAAGTTGGAGGTAAGGTTACAAAACAAGGAGACAGAGCTGGAACAGGCAAGAGCGTCTGCTAATGAAGAGAAGGATATGTTGGAAGCTCGTGCGGCTCAGCTTGAACGAAACCTTATTGAGTCTGAACACAAGGTGGAGTCTCTAGTCGATCAACTTGCAAATAAGGAGGAACAGGCAAATGAAACTAATGCCCAATTTGTAAAGGAGCGTGAACTCTTCGAGAAGCAGATTCATGCATCAAAGGAGTGTTTAATGGAGCTTATTGCCTCATCCAAGGAAGACAAGCGCATATTTGAACAGGATACTGCTGAGCTCCGTCAACAACTAATGTTGGTACAGGGAGAAGTACAAAAGACTAGTCTTGACGAGAAGCGTACTCATGAAAAGGATTCTCAAGAGTTGCGCAGTCAACTCAAAGCTATACAGACTGACTTACAACAGAGTAAAATGGACCCATCTTCTCCAGCTGTAAAGGCAATTGAAGATCGTTTGGATAACTTGCAACAAGAAGTAGCTAACAATACACTCTCATTTCAAAAACGTGTAGAGCAGATGGAGGCCGAGGAGGAGAAACAGCGAGCTACAGTGCTTGAAAAGCAAATATCATCAGCAACAAAGATTGAAAATCGATTGGATACTCTACAACATGAGATTGAAAGTGCCAAGTCATACATGAGTAGTACTCAAAGTATTCGTAAGGCAAGAGAACCAGAAGATGAGGAGGTATTTGAAACCTATGTGAGTACCAAAAAGAACGCAGACACAGGCGAGAGTGGAAGAAGTGAGTATTATGAAGCTAGTCCAGAAGATGAGAGAGATGATTATGAATGCGCAATTGATACTAGTTACTCGAATGAGAGTGAATTGGACAAGGCGTTGGCAATAGGTAACTTGACTGTGGAGCAAAGAGAGGCGTTAGAAGATTTGGACTTGAGTGGAGACAGAGATCAGATTGCAATGAAGTTGAGTCTGATTCCAGGTCTTACTAAGAATCAGATATCATTACTTGTTGATGTTGCATCATCACTAGTAATGTAAGAGAGTATGTATGTTGGATAGGTTTGAATGTATAATATGAATGTGATGGCTAGGACAGATAATGATAATGAAGAGTAAATAAGCGAAACACAAAGTAATCAATGTTATGTCCCAAACGAATTAGGGCAACCTATACTACTAAACAAAGTTGGATTGTCGTTCGGCTCATTCATTGAGTTCAGAGTTTTCATTTCATTTGCTGTAAGCTCCCAGTCAAAAGTATGTACTTGCTTGGATAGTCCAACTTCACACTCTTCCCCAATACATCTTCCCATGTTGTTAGACGAGGGTCTAATCGAAGCTGCCATTCCATGTTGTAAGACCCATTTCAATGCTACTTCATCTACACTCTTTTCATGGGCAGCTGCAATCTTCTTTAGTACAGGACTGTTAGCAATGGCATTATTGATTGACGATACTTCTCCCGTTTGTCCATATGAAAAGGTTTTAATACCAGACTTCTCTCCAAGAGTTCTTAGACCGTGTACGTCTCTACCCATACCTACATGAACCATGATGTAATTGACTGCTGGTTTAATCTTGGCAGTTTCTAGCACACTCTCGAGAGAGAAGGGACAGTAATTGATTACACCAATCGATCTCGTCTTCCCTTCAGCTAATAACTCTTCTAATACTCTCCATTGCGCTTGAATCACCTTTGAATTAGGACTATCTCGTAGCATTAACATATCAACATTATCAACATTCAAGATACGTAAATCTTCCTTAATTTGATCATATGCGAGTGCTGCTGCATCTTGTGGTGATATATCTAGTGGTGGCTTTCTAATCTTTGTATTTAGGAATAGCAACTTCCTCTCATCTTTGTATTTCGATAAATACTCTGCAACTCCATCACGTTCAATTCCTGGATGGAAGTCGATGTGTGTGATACCTTCCTGTCTCGCATATTGTATTGCTCTAAATGTTTCATCTTTTGACAATCCTGCAGTATTTAATGCGAGTGTAGGAAACTTTACATTATTACTGAGAGTCCAGTCAGGTATCTTTTTTGATGTTTTTGCTGCATTAGCCGGTTGGTGTAGTAGCGAAAGTGAAGCTACCGCTGTACCAATTGCAAGTGCAGATCGACGATTTAGAGATATATCCGACAGTCTTATATCCTCATCATTAATATCTTCCCCATCAACATAAAATTTTATTGCTCGAACACAAGATGTGAGTAGTTTGTTGGAGGTTAATGGTGAAGAGGGGCAAAAACTGTATACTCTGCTCGAATATAGGATAGTATCCAAGAAGAACAATACAAATATCCCAAGCCTGATCATATTGTTGTCAAATAACCACCTTCAAACAGCATGATCTCTTGCTCCCCTTGGTTGCTAGCTGCTCTCCCCTTAGACGTTAGATCGCCACACTTGTGTAGCAATTATCCAGAGTTGATTGAGATGAGGGGGGCGGACTATTGAGTGAGAGATGATCAGATAGGCTCTCGCCATGGTTGTCCTGATGAGATGGATCATGGAGATATCTTTGGCAATAATGGTATAGTCGTTTTATACAACGAACGATTAGTTAGGTACTGCAATGGCATGACAATTTGAAACATCAACACACAACATGTAGGCGGGTTTAGATAATGGAACATCCCCTTAAGAAGGAGGTGTATTTGCAAATGTATATATTTTGTATATTCATTATTACTTATGATACATATTTTACTTAATTAATAGTAGTTGAGTATCGTAATATATGATGTCCAAAGAAGAATCACAAGTAGAGAGCAAACTTTTCATTTAGTACTGAGTTCTGTAGTATACGATAGGATAGAAATAGAAGGTAGTAGTATACGGTAGTTAGTACAACGGATTATATCAATGTATAGTTTTTATCAGATTCAGATGGTATGTTCATGAATTATTTTTTTACGTTGCAAAAACGATATTTTCACTTTAAAAAAATATAGTTAAAGAGTGGGGAAGTACCACACTGTAGGCACTCGCTTATGATAGTAGCACCATTTAAGATGAGATGACAATTTGTGGTGTACTATTAAGCTCTGATTTCTCACGCTTCAACCTGATGGAAATGAATCCAAGTCCCATAAAAACCACACTAACAAAATTTGTTAGTAAAATGCAAAAGATGAATTTCTGACATTCAAAAAATCATTTATGGGACTTGGATTCATTTCCATCCAAATAATCATTAGAAATCAGAGCTTAGTAATAGAGGCAACATAATCACTTCATCGTCTAAAAGCCTTTATTACCATAAGCGAGTGCCTACAGTGTGGGAAGTACTTAAATTATAGCTTCGTGTTGTATTGTAAAAGCTCAATCAACAAATTAATCAGTTTCCTGTTGGCATTGGATTCTCCTCAAGTCAACAAAGACATTAGGGTTAGAGCTTCAATCTATCACCTGACCGACGTGCTTCACAGCAATAAAAATAATCATTGATCTCCCTTCCTCTCATCACGCTTTAATCGTATTAATTATTCTTCCATAATAGAAGAATAGAACTTTGCGTTGCAATATGCGTTGGTTTAATCCAAAGAGTTATGATAAACCTTCTAAACGAAGTGGACACTCCCTTACTGAAGTAAATGGTGTAGCGTATCTCTTTGGAGGCGTCAGTGTTTCAAAAACAAACAACAATTCAACCACTGACGATTCAGCAGCGGATGTAGATCTTCTTCTCAATGATATTAACGATGAGCAGGAAAACAAAAGTAAACAAAGACGACGACAACGTTCGACAGGTCCAATGAATGATATGTACAGGTTGGATTTATCTGGCGGTGGCAGTCCTGATTCTGATTTGTATTGGAGTAAGATTGATATCTCCAACGAGTCTCCTCCTGCAAGATGGCAACATACTGCCAATTTTGTTGAGTCTTCCAATAGTTTAATTGTCTTTGGTGGCTTTGGGGTATCAGAGTCTACTAGGTCTTCTGCCGACAAGAGTGTTCGTTTGAATGACGTTTGGTCCTTTGATGTTAAATCAGAAGCATGGTCCGATCCACAGCCTACAGGAAGTATAATAGATGAATCTTGTTCTCCATGGACATCGTTTGGTCAATCCAGCAAGACTCCTCCCTCCCCAAGAGGAGGACATGCTGCTGCTATTGTCGGCGGTGGCTCGTGTCTTACTATCTTTGGTGGCTATGGAGGTGGAGGTTGTCATACGAGACGAGATCTAAATGATTTACAAGTCTTTCACATTCCAACATGTCAATGGTTCTCTGTCGAGACAGTCGGTACTCCTCCATTAGCTCGATCGGGACATGCTACCTTGGCAAGCGTCTCCTCTAGTACTGGACGTGATAATTTATATGTAATGGGTGGCTGGAGTTCTGGAGAACAATTTGATGACGTGCATATCCTTGAGAACAATGGCTCGACACTAACATGGAGCAAAGTAGAAACTGCATCAGGACCTGATAGTTGGGGTCCTAAACGATGGAATTTCGGTTCAATCTCCGTAAAGGCCGTGCCTAATTGGAAAATCTTTGTCTTTGGTGGTAATTCGGGTAATTTAGATGCATCAAGACCACAAGGTTGGCGTCAGAATGATGTGCAAGTACTAGAGTGTGCATCTCCATCTACTGACGATGAGAGTAGTGCAGCCAAATTGACATGGCTACGTCCTGAATTCGTAGAGGATGGATCAAGCCCAAGTCCTCGTTCTGATACTCCAATCATTTATTCTAAAGATTTGGGACGGCTCTTCGTCTTTGGTGGATGGTCTGGAAGATGGCATGATGATATCTTCACTTGTGATGTTGCGGATATTGTAGGACCGCAGTACAACATCTTTACTATTCAAGCTGTAGATTGGGACGCGGCAACATCTCCCATTACAGGTAAATATTATTATGTGTCGTGTGTGTCGTATGCTGTGGACGTAATGACTCAACAATCTTACACTATCCAAACAGGTGGTGTGCAATTGGCAATTGCTGGTCAAGGCTTTGCCGAAGCAGCGGGAGGTTCGTCTACTGCTCTTGTCAAGTTTGCCTGTCCTAAAGGTTGTGTGGAAGTGTCAGGAGATTTGAAGGGAGATAGTGATATTGTTTGTACTGCACCAGACTTTATGCAATACGGGCCAGACGAGAAGGTGGAAGTGACTGTGAAGATTGGTCCGAATCGATTTACAAACAACGCTCTACCATTCAGTTTCTTCTCTGTAACTGATGCTTTGCAAACTGTGGCATTTGGCCCTGGTGTGTTAAATGGGATTGCTAGTGGCAAAGAGACGTCGTTTGTTATCCAAGCCAAGGATGAATCATTTGCAGATCGTGTCTGTGGTATGGACAAGTTCAAGATTATCATTCGTGAGCTGTTAGAAGAGGAACCGCAAGGTACTGCTGAAAGTAGTAAACCTCATGTCAACACCCAGCTAAAGGAAAGCAACGGTATTGGTATAATTGCAGCTACGAAGCTCAAGGCACGAGTTATGCGCCTTCGAAGACGGTTGTCTCAACACTTGGTTTCATATTCATTGGAAGACTGTAATGATGGAACATATCTTGTAAAGTTTACTCCGCCCTCAAATGGATATTATCGTATTGATGTCGATTTCCGCGGCACGTTTTGTGGTAAAGCCGGTCCTATTCGAGGTGCACCTTTCACAACCCATGTCATATCTACAGAAGTTGAAGATAGTAACAAGTTGAATGGGTCTGTTCTACATCAAGATATTGAAGACTTTATTGCTAATCTGAAGGAGGCATCGAAAGAAATCGCTCAAGGCCTTGGCAAGTCTGTGGCTAATGATGATCTTCGCTCTCTCCTCATTGTAAAAGAGAACCTCCGACTCTTATCTCAAACTAAAGAACACACAGAAGACGGTATCGCGGCGAATCGTTCGGCTCTTCAGTACATGAAGAAACAATCTCTTGCTCTTCCATCATTGAACTCATTAATCAAAGATTTGGAGGTTGCTGCATCGTCATGGGATGCCACCAAGGCGATTGTTCCCGAGACTGTTGATAGGATTTCAAGTGTTGATAAGGTGTGGAGGGAGAAGATCCGATTCAAGGTTGAGGCATACGAAGCCGAGGTACAAGCCAAACATGACACATTCAAGAAACTTCCATTCTTTTCCTACTATTGCAAGAATAATGATGGATCGATTACATCACTTGGGGAGCAGGCTGCCAAGGTTTCAATCATGGAGGCCGAGGCCCAGCTTGAGAGTGAGAAGCGTAACTTGGAGGAGAATGCACATTTGTGTGGCGTCTTCGAGCTTGACGGTCTTATTGATGCTAGTCGAAAGCATGTTAATGAGATGAAGCATGATCTCAAGGCCATGGCATCTCTCTGGGATGTTGCAGATAAGTTGGAGTTGTTCATTGAAGCATCAAAACAACAAGATTGGTCAAACTTGGACTTGGAATCAATTGAAGATGGTGCCAAGGTACGTTTGAAGGAAGTCAAGGGATTAGATAAGTGTACACGATGGTGTGATGCCTTCCAATCCCTTGATAAGATATGTAAGGATTTCCTTGCCACAATTCCGTTGATTGTGCTATTAGGTTCCAAATGCATGAGACCAAGACATTGGCAAGCGCTCAAGGACGCCACTGGAGCCTCCAGCTTTGTCCCACCTTGTGATAATGAGAACATGTCCCTTGGCGACCTCCTTTCTATTGATCTACTTGCCAAGAGTAATGATGTAGAAGAGATTTGTGATCAGGCTTCCAAGGAGGATAAGATGGAGACAACTCTTCAGCAGATTAATGACAGGTGGTCATCTATCAACTTGATAATGACACCCTACCATAAGAAGGATGATGAAGCTGAAGAGGACGTACCGTAAGTCATTCTCTTTACTATACTCTTGTTGCTTGCATGTAATATGCATGTCATGTTGTGTTCTTCTAACTCACATTCTTATACATTCTTATACTCTTCTCAACTCTATAATTTTAGACTCCTTGGAATTGGTGAAGAGGACTTTGAAATGCTTGAGAATGATCAGCTAGTCATTCAGGGTATGATGGCATCGAGATATCTAGCACAGTTTGAGAAAGAAGTGAATGGCTGGCAAAAGGCCCTCTTCAATGTTAATGAAGTGTTCCTCCTCGTTGGTGATATTCAACGTACATGGTCATATCTTGAACCACTCTTTATACATTCTGAAGAGGTCAAACGAGAGCTACCCGAAGATGCAAGTAGGTTCATTACCATTGATATTGATACTCGAAAGGTACTTCACAAGGCATGGGACATTAAGAATGTCAAGCAAGCGTTCAATGAGGATGGTCTCATGAACAAGCTGGACGGTATCCAAGAACAGCTCGACATTTGCAAGAAGAGCTTGGCTGATTTCTTAGATGGTAGACGACGTCAATTTCCTCGTTATTACTTTGTGAGCGAGGCTGATTTGCTAGACATACTGAGTAATGGCGGCACCCCAGAGAAGATTCTTCAACATATTTCAAAGATATATTTATCTACTAAAACACTCACGCTGTCCCCCAACGACGAGAATCTACCATCTGGACGTCCTTGCGCAACTGAGTTTGTGTCTGGTGTTGGTTCTGAGATTTGTACATTCGAGCCTGCCGTTCCGCTCGAGGGCAAGGTTGAAATATACATGCAAACCATACTCAATGCTCAGAAGAAGAGTATCTTCGAGACGGTCAAGCGTAGTTTAGCTCGATATGACGTCCAACCTCGACCAGAGTGGGTGTTGGCAAAGGATGAGATAACATCAAGACCTCTCGATCCAGCTCAGACAACATTGTTAGTTCTCGCAATCAACTATGTGAAGGAAGCCGAGGAGGCCTTGACACAGTTGAGTAATGGAGTAACCGATTCTCTCACGAAATTCTCCGAGAAACAAGTGAATCAACTAAATGATCTTGTCAAGTTGACACAATCAGATCTCTCAAAGGGTGATCGTACAAGAGTCATGGTATGCATTACGATGGACGCCCACGCACGAGATATTGTTGAGAAGATGATTCGTAGTAATGTTAACACAGTTGACAGTTTCATGTGGCAATCACAGCTCAAACACAAGTTTCGAGTGCCTCCAGAACATGCTAGATACCGTGGCCGTGATCCTCACCTCCGAGGTGAAGGAGGAGAGCGAGCTGAAGTGGCTATTTGTGATGCGATCCTACCATATGATTACGAGTACTTGGGCAACGGTCCACGTCTTGTCATTACACCCTTGACAGATCGAGTCTATGTAACAGCAACTCAGGCATTGAATCTCAAGATGGGCTGTGCTCCCGCTGGACCAGCGGGAACTGGAAAGACGGAAACAACCAAGGATCTTGCGAATGCGCTGGCCAAGCTCATCTATGTTATCAATTGTTCTCCAGAGATGGACTACAAAGGATTGGGCAATATCTTTAAAGGCGTGGCATCATCTGGTGCTTGGGTATGCTTTGACGAGTTCAATCGTCTCATACCTGAAGTTCTATCCGTTTGTACTGTTCAGTTCAAGGCTGTCTGTGATGGTATTGCTGCCGATGCGACACGTATTCGTGTCGAGGGTGATGAGATTAATCTTGATCCAACTTGTGGTGCATTTATTACCATGAACCCTGGCTACCTTGGTCGATCAGAGCTACCCGAAGGTCTCAAGGCTCTCTTCAGACCCATGACTGTAATGGTACCTGATCTCATCTTAATTTGTGAGAACATGTTGATGGCAGAAGGATTTGTCACGGCCAAGACATTAGCATCCAAGTTCTTTTGTTTATACTCTTTATTAAAGGCGCTCTTATCTGCTCAATTACACTATGACTGGGGTCTTCGAGCAATCAAGTCGGTGCTAGTTGTTGCTGGTGGATTTAAGCGTGCAGAGCCAGACATGCCAGAAGATGCTTTGTTAATGCGTGCTCTTCGTGATTTTAACATACCCAAGATTGTTCGCGAGGATGAGGTTGTATTCTTTGGATTGCTTGGTGGTCTCTTCCCTGGTCTTGATCCACCTCGAAAGAGAGATGAAAGTCTAGAAAAGTTTGTCGATCAGGCATGTACCAACCTTGGAAATGATCCCGATGAGACCTTCAAGCTCAAAGTCATACAAACTGAAGAGCTGCTTGCTATTCGTCACTGTGTCTTCATCATGGGGCCGGCCGGAGCAGGCAAGTCACAAGTTTGGAAGACATTACGAGAAGCAAGGAACCTTCGTGATCCTGACATGCCAACAAAGGTTGTTGATATTAATCCCAAGGCTGTCAAGACTGAAGAATTGTATGGTTACATCTCAATGGCAACGCGCGAATGGAAGGATGGATTACTAAGTAATGTGATGCGAAATCTATCAAGTATTCCCAATGAGGAACCAAAGTGGATAATCTTAGATGGCGACCTTGATGCTAATTGGATCGAGTCAATGAATTCAGTTATGGATGACAACAGAATGTTAACATTGGCATCGAACGAGAGAATTCCGTTGCTTCCACACATGAGAATGATCTTTGAAATTCGAGACTTGAAGCATGCTACTCCAGCTACTGTGTCTCGTGCAGGTATCCTCTACATTAGTACTGATGAAGGTACACAATGGAAGTCGTTGATCAATAGCTGGATACTCAAGAAGGATTTCCCAGAAGAATCAAAAGCTCTTCTGCGGACATTCTTTGGCAAGTACATTTCCAAAACACTTCTTTGGATGATGATTAATTGTAAGAGTATTGTGCCCGTGGAGGATATGAACAAGGTACAAGTACTCTTAAATATGCTCGATGGGTGTCTACACGATGATAATACAAACAGCGACAAACCAGAAGCGCTCGAGACTGCCTTTGTCTATTGTGCAGTTTGGGCACTTGGTTCAACACTTACTGTTGCCGATGATGGTACAGACTACCGCAAGTTGTTTAGTGACTGGTGGCGAGGAGAGTTCAGAGACGTCAAGTTCCCCTCGCGTGATACAGTATTTGATTACTGGCTTGATCCGGAGGTGAATGCATTTGATAGTTGGACGAAGAGTCCATTCTTCTACTCTGTCAATTATGATAGTAGTAAGGTATCAATGACTCAGGTAACAGTACCCACACCCGAGACTTGTTCAGTAGCTTACTGGATGGATATGTTAGTCAAAAGCCGCAAGCCAATCTTGCTTGCTGGTCCAGCTGGGTAAGACGTTGTTCGGTGTTTATGTGTATATATGTAATGCTACTTACACTTAGATCCTCTAATACTTTACTCTTCCTTCATCATCTTAGGACCGGCAAGACAGCGCTTGTGAATGGAATGATTAACAAGTTCAATCCATCAATTTACACTAGTACTACAATCAACTTCAACTTTTATACTACATCTGCCGTCCTGGCCGATACAATGGCAATCCCCACAGAGAAGAAGACTGGTAGTAACTTCGGTCCGCCAGGTAACACAAAGCTTGTCTACTTTGTCGATGATTTGAACTTGCCAGAAGTAGACACGTACAACACCCAGAGTGCAATAGCACATCTTCGTCAGCACATGGAGTATGAACATTGTTACGACTTACAGAAGATGACACTCAAGAATATCTCCAAGACACAAGTTGTTTCCTGTATGAACCCAACAGCTGGGTCGTTCAATATCAATCCAAGATTACAGCGTTGGTTTGCAACGTTTGCGATTGGTCTTCCTGGTTCTACATCCCTTTTGACCATTTATCAAACATTTCTCGATGGACACCTACAAAACTTTACAGACGAAGTCAAAAGTCACAGTACGAACCTCATCAAGGCGGCTCTTGGTCTTCACTCTCTTGTGTCTAGTACTTTCCGCAAAACTGCAACTAACTTCCATTACGAGTTTAATATTCGTCATATCAGTAATGTCTTCCAAGGACTATTGGTATCTTCTCCTGAGCACTTCAAGACAGCTGATAAACTTACTCTTTTATGGCTTCATGAGAGTGAACGTGTGTATGGAGATCGTTTAGTATCAATTGAAGATCTTACAAAGTACAATACCTTAGCACAATCTCAATGCAAAAAGGTGTTCCCCTCCTTCCCTACGGCCAAGTATTATGCTAAGGAGAATGCCGACCCTCTATTATTCTGTCACTTTAGTGAGGGGATTGAAGATAATGTGTACAATCAGGTACCTAGTTTGGTAACAATGAATAAAGTATTAGAAGAGGGCCTCAGGGAATATAATGAGACGAATGCTACCATGGATTTGGTCTTATTTGAAGATGCAATGAAACATGTCGCTCGAATTGTCCGTATTGTCCGTAACGAAGGCGGTCATGCCTTGCTTGTGGGTGTAGGAGGAAGTGGAAAGCAGAGTCTTGCCCGACTTGCTGCCTTTATTTGTGGTTATGATGTGAAACAGATCGTTATTAGTAGCACCTACTCTATCACTGACCTTAAAGATGATCTGAAAGTCATGTATAACAAGGCTGGTGTGAAGGGAGAGGGTGTCATGTTCCTACTCACAGACTCTCAGATCACCAATGAAAGATTCTTGATCTACATTAATGATCTCCTTGCGAGTGGTGACATTCCTGATCTCTTCCAAGTTGACGAGGTTGATGCTATTGTCAACGCTGTTACTAATCGTGTCAAGGCCGAGGGCATTGTCCCTGATCGTAAGAATTGTTGGGACTACTTTATTGGGCAGATTCGTAAGAACTTGCACGTTTGTCTCTGCTTCTCTCCTGTCGGCGATGGATTTAGGAATAGAGCACGACGATTCCCAGCGTTGGTGAATTGTACTGTTATTGATATGTTCCAACCTTGGCCATCTGACGCGTTGTATAGTGTTGGGAAGAAGTTCTTAAGCTCTGTTGATCTTGGCACTGATGAAGAACGAGATGTTATTGAACGATTCCTTCCCTTCTCCTTCGAGGCTGTCAATAAGGCAACAATCGAGTATAAAAAGAAGGAGCGCAGAAGTGTTTATACAACGCCCAAGAGTTACTTGGAGCTCATCAAGCTGTACAAGATTCTTCTCGAGGATAGTCGAAGTGATGCATCGTCTGCTATATCACGTCTTGACAATGGATTAACAACTCTTCGTGAAACAAGTGAGAGTGTAGCACAGCTTGAGCATGATCTCAAAGGCATGCTTGAGGATGCAGCTGCAAAGAAGGAGAAGGCTGAACAGATTGCCGAAACTGTGAGTAAGGAGAAGACCATTGCTGAAGTCGAAACAGCCAATGCACAAATCGAGAAGGAGCAAGTGGCCAAGATTGCTGAGGAGGTGGGTAAGAAACAACGAGATACTGAGAGTGATTTGGCCAAGGCTGAGCCTGCTGTTGAAGCAGCCATGTCTGCTCTCGATACCCTTGATCAGAAGGATCTCAGTAGCTGCAAGGGTATGCTCAAGCCGCCACCCAAGTTGGATGAGGTCTTTGCGGCAACAATGGTCCTATTAGCTGGTATCATGCCCAGTGTTATTATCACAAAGTCTGGTAAGGTGAAAGATGCAAGCTGGGATGCTGCAAAGAAACAGTTGATGGGCAACATCAAGGAATACATGGTTTATCTGAAGGATATCAAGACACATGTTGATGACGGCAGTATCAACCAAAACAACTTTAAGGAAGTTCGGCAATACATTGAACAAGACTATTTCAATGTGGAGACTATCAAGGCTAAAAATACCGCCGCGGCTGGTCTGTGTTCGTTTGTACTCAACATTGTAACATACTATGATATTGTAACTACCGTTGAGCCCAAGCGAAAGGCCCTTGCTGAGGCGAACCAACAATTATCTGCTGCTAATGAGAAGCTCACGAATGTAATGGCAAATGTTGCCGCCTTGGAAGAGAAGTTGTCTAGGCTGACAACAGAACTCAACGAAGCCAACTCTAGTAAAAAGGAGGCAATGGATGCTGTTGCCGCAGGAGAGAGGAAGCTTAACCTGGCACAGCGATTGACGACTGCTCTGAGTAGTGAAAATCAGCGATGGGCAGAGAATGTCATTACGCTTCGAAAGAATGAGAAGTTACTCACGGGAGATGTGCTTCTGGCGAGTGCTTTCATATCGTATGTGGGTCCTTTTACCAAGCCCTTCCGTATCCACTTGATGGAAAAGGTCTTCAAGCCATTTCTCCAGCGCGAGTTTGCCAAGATCAACAAACCAACATCAACAGGAGGAGCAGACCAGGATGACGATTGCGCTGATAACGGTGAGGAAAAAGAGTACACAATGCCCATGAGTATTGATGCAAGCCCAATTACAACCTTGACTACTCCTGCTGAGGTGGCACAGTGGAACGCTGACTTGTTGCCTGCAGATGTTGTATCAACTGAGAATGGTTGTCTATGTACTAGTACTTCTAGGTTTCCCTTGATTATTGATCCCCAGTTACAAGGCATTGAGTGGATCAAACAAAAGGAAGGAGCACCTGAACGAAAGTTGACAATTTGTCGTCTTGGACAGAAGGATCTTATCAGAAAGCTTGAGATTGCGTTAGAGAATGGGTACACGATACTCATTGAGAATCTAGGAGAGACTATTGATGCCGTCATCATGCCTGTGATTCAAAGAGCATTTATCAAGCGTGGCTCGAAGCTTTTCATCAAACTTGGTGATAAAGAGGTAGACTTCCATCCGGACTTTCGTCTCTATCTGCACACCAAGTTGTCTAATCCGCATTATCCGCCTGAGATTCAAGCTGAGACGACATTAATTAACTTTACTGTTACAATGGACGGTTTAGAAGACCAACTATTGAATCTCGTCGTTGAGAAAGAACGTCCTGATCTTGCTGCAATGAGTAATGATTTAGTTCGGCAGCAGAATGGCTTCACTATCAAGATGAAACAGCTCGAGGACGACATTTTGAGTAAGCTTGCCAGCAGTGAAGGTGAAATCACCGAGAATGTAGCTCTGATCGAATCACTCGAGGAGACAAAACGTATTAGTGATGACATTCAACAAAAGAGTGAACTCGGCTTAAAGACTCAGAAGGATATTCTTATTGCATCCGAGAAGTATCGAGATGTTGCTAATCGAAGTTCACTCTTATTCTTCTTAATGACTGACCTTGTCAAGATTCACACGTACTATATTTACTCTCTCGCTGGAAAGCCCGCGTTTGTGTTGTTTTGTCGTGTGTTGTGTTCATGTTTGAATACTTTGAACTCAGTTTGCCTTTATGTGATCGCCTTTACAAGCCGCATGTACTAACATTTGTTGCAATCACTTCTCTTTCATCTTAATAACTATGAAACGCGCATCTTTCAGCCTTCAAGGAGATATTCTATCGAGGTATTGCGACGGCAATAACTTCTGACGAGCAGCTCGAAGATAGTGATACTGCTTTGGCACTGCGCTGTACAAACTTGAAGGACAACATCACACGGTGTGTTTTCAACTACATTCGACGAGGTCTCTTTGAGGTAGATAAATTGACGGTCGCAACATTACTCACACTAAAGATTCTTGTCAACGAAGGCAAGTTGTCGGCTGAAGTCGATTTCCTAATTAATGGAAGTGCTGCTGCTATGGATCCTGGTAACATGGGACCGCTACAGGAGTGGATGCCTGAGAGTATATGGCGAAAAGTGAAAGCTTTAGAAGTCATGCCTCGATTCAAGGGTATTGGTGATAGCATGCAAAACGATTGTGATGAATGGGGTAGCTATTTTGATATTGAAAAGGTAGAGGACGCAGAAATTCCTGGCCAGTTCAAAGCCAAGTTGAATGCTCTAGACAAGCTAATGCTCCTCCGTGCAATCCGCCCTGACAGACTTATTAATAGTCTATCTAGCTTCGTCGGTGATGCCATGGGCAAGGAGTATGTTACACAAAAACCATTCAACATGGCCGAGACCTTTGAGGAGACTAGTAAACGAACTCCCGTCTTCTTTGTCCTCTTTGCCGGTGTCGATCCAACACCATGGGTCGAGAGTCTTGGAAAGGAGAAGGGAATTAGTACTGAGAACAAGCGTTTCGTTAACATTAGTATGGGTCAGGAAAGTCCGCGGTACCTCTTTATTGTGTGTATTCGTGTTCTCAATCTGAGGTCTCGATGGTTTGGCTACTTCATTTGAACTGAATTTGCTTATTTGATTGCCTTTGCAACTCAATGTACTAACACAAGTTACTATCTCCTCTCTTTCATCATCACAAATTGTGATAACGCGCATCTTTCAGGGTCAGGAAGCACCCGCAGAAGCAATTGTCAAGAGATTTGCCCAAGAAGGTGGCTGGGTCATGCTACAGAATTGTCACTTGATGAGCTCTTGGGTTCCAAAACTAGAACGTCTACTAGAAGTGGTCAGTGAGGATGCACACGAGGACTTCCGATGCTTCATTAGTGCCGAGCCTCCACCTATGCCATCGATGCGAAATATGCCTGAATCTTTGATGCAATCATGTATCAAGGTTGCAAACGAGGCTCCATCCGATGTTCAGAGCAACTTGATCCGTGCTTGGGATAACTTCTCCCCTGAAACATACGAGCTATGTAACAAACCAAATGATATGAAAGCCTGTTTGTTCAGTCTATGCTGGTTCCATGCAGTTGTTTGTGGTAGGAGGAGGTTTGGACAACAGGGTTGGTCGAGAAAGTATAGTTTCAATACAGGAGATCTATTAATCTGTGCAAATGTGTTGAAATCATATCTCGACTCGAATGACAATGTACCATGGGATGATCTTCGCTACATTTTTGGTGAGATCATGTATGGGTAAGTTGTTATATACAGTTTATTAGAATTCACGTCTACAAACTCATTCTCTCCTAACACATAACATCTAACATCTTTCTTATAGCGGCCACATTACCGATGCTTGGGACCGTCGCACTTGGTAAGTTGTATATGTGTAGAATAGAAGAGTTGATGTGTGCTAAAAAAAATTGTGTACATATCTAATATCATATCACTCTTCATTCATACTACCAAATGAAAAAGCAACGTCTATCTGCAAGAATTTCAACAGGAGGGTCTATTCAATTCTCTTGAGCTCGCGCCAGGCTTTACAAGTCCGAACCCGAACGACATGGACTACGAATCGTACATCACTTACGCTGAAACCTCAATGCCACCTGAAAGCCCCTTGCTCTTTGGGCTACATCCTAATGCTGAAATTGGATATCTAACCAACAGTACCGAGAAACTATTCTTTGATATACTTGCAATGGGGGGTGGAGGTGTTGATGGCGTTGGTGGAGATGACTCTTCCAGTGTAGTACGTGATGTTATGACAAGCATACAGGAGCGATTGCCAGATGAATTTGAGATGGTTGTTCTTTCTCTCAGGGCAAAGCCTCTACTTGAGGGTCCTGCTGGGCCTTACATAGTTGTAGCTTTACAAGAATGTGCAAGGATGAATGTATTGTTGTCAATGATTCGCACCTCTATATCTGATCTTGACAAAGGATTGAAGGGACAGCTCAACATGTCTCAAGCGATGGAAGATTTGGCTACCGCCTTCACACTGAACCAGTGGCCAGGGAGGAATCCATTTAGCAAGTGTATGTGGGAGAAATTGGCTTGGAGCAGCCAGAAAAATTTATTGTCTCAGTTTGAAGACATGCTACTAAGGGTGGAACAACTTGTCAAGTGGACAGAGAAATTTGAGACTCCGAAGAGTATCTGGCTGCCTGGACTCTTTAACCCAAGTAGTTATTTGACTGCGGCTCAACAAGCGACTGCCCGAAAGAATGGTCTTCCATTAGGTACGTTGTTGAAATGGTGTTATGATTATGATCTGTTCCCTCTAACTCTTCTCATTTTATTTATATACATGCAATTGCCTACTTAGATCAAATGACTATTGAGACACACATCACAACATTCACAAGCCCAGACCAAGTAACTGATTATGCTGAAAATGGGACATACATTCATGGATTATTTGTTGAGGGGGCTAAGTTTGATGAAGATGGTTCTCTTGTTGAATCAAGGCTCAAAGAACTAATGCCTTCTGCACCTGTCATTCATGTGAAGAGCGTCCCTATCAAACCTGACTGGGAGGCTTCACCTGTGGGATATCTTCGACATGATCCTGGAATTTATGAATGTCCTGTTTATACAACAAGTTTTCGAGGACCTACATTTGTATTCTTAGCAACACTTCCTACTACAGTTCCATCTTCTAAATGGGTACAACGTGGTGTTGCTTTGCTGCTTCAAGATAACTAGTATTTAAAAGAGTACTAAAACAATTGCTATGCAGTCTGATAATGTCTTTATCTCATATTTGAGTATTAATAATCATTTAGATACCAGGCTATTCAAGAGTGAAGTACGTTTGGCGCTATCATCGAATGCTGCACGAATTAGGTGTGAAAGTTCTTTTGCTGTTATACTTCTGAACACACCCTCCTCCAAGCCTCGTTCAATTTCATCTAGTCGCATTGCCATAAACATTCCCACTGCTTGTGCTTTCCCAAATAGAGAACAGTATTTCTTCGCTAACTGAGAGCGCTGCTGTTGGATATCGTCACTGTCCGTATTGATATGATTATTGTTGCCGTCAGGAGATTCGACAATGAACATCTCAGCAGTTCCCTTTGTAGCGTCCAGAAGTAGAGAGTGAACAAATCTTGATGCTGATTCAGTAATATCCTCTGCCTTAATCACAGCATCCAAATACAATGTAAGGACTAAGTCCACCAAATTTCCCATTGTCATGTGATACACACCACGTGATAAAACTGGTTTCCAAGCCTGAGATAGATGCCCCAAATGATAAAGAGCCGCACGCAATGCTGTATCTGCATCATCCCATTCAGTGACAGATTCGTTGGATCCAAGCGCTTGTTCAAAACTTACAAGACGCGGTGATACTATTACAGGAGAGGACTTGGCGTGAGTACACTTATGACCAAGGCAAATACAACAATATGTGTATGAACTAGATCTTACCAAGCTCATATAGTTGACCCTTTTGTACCTCAAGCATCGCCCCCATAGATTTGGTTGCCAAATCTCGAAAGGGTGGTATCATATCCATAAAGGAACAAACTTCTCCAAGCAACCTTGTATTGCTTTTACTTTCACTATCAGCACCACTATCTGAATAGAGATTGAAGAATTTAACCTTATACTCGGCACCTATGAAGGAGAGAAAGTGTTTCATTGCATAGAGAAAGTTAACTTGAAATAATCGACACAGACATACACGAATTATAACTTCTTTTGACTCACCTAATAAAGCTGCTTCATGGGCAAAATAGACACAATCATTATGTAGCACAGCTGCCATACGGGGAATACTCGCAATTTCACTTGCATGTCTTGTCGGTATAATTGCACGAAATAAGTCCATTAGTTCTCGTGAGACACGATACAGCATAGGTGGAAGAGAATCTTCGACAAATTCTGAAGATGCGAGTTCGTGATCTGTGGCATCATCCATCGTTTTTCTACACAACTCCATAATCGATAGTGCAGTGGTAGATATAGCACATTGGTGAAAGGCAAATAGTATCTTGAGAGGATCGTCATCAAGAGACGAGAGTGATCCTGGCTCATTGACTTCAGGAACGAAGGTGCCTACTTGACAAGTGTTATGATAATCAGTATTGAGTAAGATTGATCGTCCTTGATTGAGAATGTACACACGTTGACCTTCAACATAGGCCTGTCCTAATGAGTTGGCAAGCTCGGATAATGGCGAGAGAATCTTCATATTGTCTCTGTCAGCTCCTACTGCCTTGGTAGCGGCATGTTGCGCTTCAGGGAAGGTAGTATCCAAATTGGAAAGATTGGACAAGGTGGCGTTTGGATTGATGGGAGAGCCTACACCATCGTTATTTAACAATACAGATAGACCCGTTGGCGATGACGACGATCTTGTTGTTGTCTTAGTACTGGCAGATGTCTTGGCAGATTTTGTTGTTGTCTTGTCAGTCATCATATCCAACTCTACCAATTTCGCTTCAAAGTTGGATATTTCCTTTACCAGACACTGCTTCATGGAATGCAGCATTTGCCACACTTTAGAAGAGCTTTCCTTTGGGATGCAATACTTCTTCATGGCAGTTACCATGTCTGTCATTAATGGCATTTCTTCACCATCCTCAATCCCTTGTGCAGCTGCTCCTAACAAAACTCCACTTAACATAACTGATCCAGAAGCAATAGATGTATTGGGTAGTGGATATATACCAAACAAATGTTTCCCTAACATTTGTGCAAGATCCGAACGACCGACCAATACATGTTGATGGATAAAGTTCAAGAATCTTGTCAAGAAATTGAGTATGCCAATAAATGTTGCCATGGATGGGGATACAGTTGCCAAGGATTGGAGAGTTTCTTCATTAATTTCATTTGAAGTTACCACACTTTCCAATTTAGTAATATCTCTCTCACGACTTTCTCCATCACCCAATGGAACTAAACACCACTGCAATTGTACTGCCGGTCCCTTGATAGTTACTGGATCATATCGACGATTACTACCAATGCCTTTTCTCAATGACTCTTCAGTCAATTTATAATAACTCACTCCCTTATCATCTCCTTTCATCTTCATATCAGATGATTGAGCTTCCACTCCAGCCAGACATGTTTGAATAACATTCAATAATTTAGTTGATAAACGTTTCATGGCACCATCAAGGGATTCACCAAAGTTGGGAATGTTATCATCTGAAAATAAATGCAATATTTGATAGGCATCTGATAATGGCGAGGGTGGAGGAGATGGTGATGAATCATTATCATTGGTTGGTGTAGAGGTAGATATTGGTGATTCCACCACATCAAATGCAACAGTCTTCTTCTTGTCGTTGTTGTTTGTAGATTTCATTTCACAAGTATTACTACCCCGAACAATAAGAGCATCCTTCTCAACTACTACACATCCCTCGACAAGTGTAATAGCACGATGGCGTAATTCCATCTTCTTCCGACGTGATTGATGTTGTAGTTCAGTAAGCATCTTGATTTGCATTTGCAATATGTGAGAGCTTTTGGTATTACCTGATTCATTATTATTCTCCTTATCTACCCCATTATTCTCTGCATTACATTGATCATTTAAATCATGCATAACCTTATTTAATATACCCTCAGCTTGATTCACTAATTGGGCAGCCTTAACCATGGGAGAAATCTTCTCGCCACCACTTCCCGTACTAGACTCTGGTGAGTCAAATGTAAATTTATTAAACTCCAATGGACTCGAACATATACTTGATGGGTAGAATGGAAATGCTACATCACCACCACCACCATTTCTTGTTTTATTTCCTCCACTATTACCGCTGCCATTAATAATACTTGACATAGCAAAATTAGTTTGTAATGACAATGTGTCAACATCTTCCAATAATTTATGTACTTTTGAGCACTGTTGCAAAAAGACTACATGTGATTGTAGCTGTGCAACATTGTTGATTGAAGAGAAGTTTCCTTCCTCGGTAGATGATGATGTCATACTATTATTGTTGTTTACATCATCAGATGAACCCATCTCGTCATGTAAATTATCTTGTTGTTGCAACCCTTGCTGTATTTCTGCCAACTCCTTCTCAACTTCACATAACTTATTCTGAAATTGATCTTGTAATTGATCCTTATACTTTTGATCGGTACCGAATAATGCTATACCAACTTCTTGACCTTTACGGGTATTATTATTATCATCATCTGCATCTTCACATGAACCGTCAACAAAATTATCAATTCCTATTATTGTTTCATTTGAGGATATTAATGCAGAGTGAGCTTGCCGTGTTGCTATAAATATTGTGGCATGTAGCTTTGCCACTGTATCATCAGTATTATTATTAGACATATCGAGAGATTGAGAGTATATTGTATCAAATTAGTACTGTATATTAGCTACCTATACCTTCGATAATGGCTCAAATTTAATATTGGTATTTGGTATCCTTTGCGGTATCCTAAATTACTACACAAAGATGTGAAGACTCAAACAGAAGCTCTAATCAATGTATTTATTTACAATAGTGTTCATTCTACACATCTAGTTATCTCATTTCTCTTCAACAACAACGTTCTTCTTGGAGGCTCCATCATAGTCATATTCACGTCCACGAGTCTTCTTTAGCTCATTCTCATCAATACCCTGGTAGGCCTTCCCTGCATTGTATCCATGAAAGACTTTAGCTGTGATTTCGACCTGTGCATCATCAGGTCTGTATAAGAGTAGTAATGATTGTAAGTTCTTGTGCACATAATAGTCACAAAGAAAACAAAGAAACAACTAACAAAAAGAAGAAAGCTCCCTACTTACACAAGCTCCTTTGGAATCTCAACACGATTGACAATATCGATACCAGTACTAACAATAGCATTGTACTTCATATCACTCATTGAGATGAAATTGTGAATCTTTGTAACTCCAAGAAAGTGCAGTGGATCGGGCATCAAAGCTTGAAATCGAGTATCCTGAACTCCAGCTACTTGCTCGGTACAATTGAAGTAGTTCTCAGCCGAATCTCCACCCTCCTGGCGTTTACGAGTGTTGTATACTAAGTACTTTGTCACTTCACCAAGACTTCTTCCTTCTTTACGGAAGTAGATCACTACTCCACAACCTCCCCTTTCTGTGTAAGTCAAAGAGAATCAAAGGTTGAGTACGGTATATATCGAAGCGTATATCTTACGATTCACATATCATTCGAGTACTTACGAGCAGTCTTGATACACTCCTCGATTGCGTGTGTCAAATATGGACGGCATGTACAGATATCTGACCCAAATACATCACTTCCATTACATTCATCATGAACACGACAAGTCAGCTCCTACGAAAGAAAGAAGGGTATTATGAGATGACATCTTTGAACACGTATGTCACATAGCATCCTGACTTACGATATCTTCATCCGGTATAGTATCAGGATCACCCCAGATGTAGATTGTTAGACCACCAATTGGTGGCAAGAAGATCTTAATATCTGGACGGGTGATTAGCTCTGGGTACATTCCGTTTGTCATTCGAAAGATACTCTGTCTCAACATTGTCTCAGTACAGCCAAACCTGCGAGCAATTTCGGGTAGGTACCAAACGGGCTCACATGCAGCCTTGCTAACAATAGATTGACCCCCTTCCAATAATATTTTACCATCAGGTACAAGACGTCCAGCCTGAACAGCTTCACGAGTCTCTGGTAAATCAATATGTGCTTGTGTCACTGCAATCGTTGGCCGGATGTCGAATCCTTTGTCTAGATAAGCTCCGTAAACCTCAGTAGTTAGCTATGATTCCGTAAGATATTTGATATGATAATGAGAATTGGGATATATAATATGGAAGATACATTCAATGTGTTATGGTACAATATATAGCAGTTAATCAAATGATATGGTACACATGCATATATAACTTACATGTCCAAAAGGATCAATCGATGCAAGTTTCTTTGGATCAGCCCAACTAGGATGAGGTCCTACAGTAAAGACAGGACTAGTCAATTTCAAATTAGGAACGTAATCTGGATTGAGCTTTCCTGCCGCTACTGCAAGTCCAGTATAGATACAATAACTACCAGAGTGAGCACCGATGGCATTACGTTGTGAGGAATGTCGAACAGTACATATGACCGGTCCTCTTATCAATGGATCTGGATGGCCCCATGATATTGGAATTGCTGAAATGATATGAGATGTGGTATTGCAAAGAGAAGTGAGCATGATATAGATATATGCATATAAACATAGAGTAGACGATATACCATTGCAAATTGAACAGGTGCATTGCAATCGTCAAATCCACAAACATTCACTACTCACGGTCAACACCGAATGCATCCGTATGACTGGTAAGGTTCACATAATCAAGTGCAGTGATTTCAGGAATAGGAATGTCATCGGAACCTTTGGAAGTTCTTTGCTTCTTGGTACTTGGTTGACTACTCATTTTATATCTTTTTCTTGGATTTGATATTTTATCGTCGATGGTATAACTCTGCTGTCCCTCGGTCCTATAATCTGTTGATGATCTTCTCTTTCTACGGTCAATTGTAATAAACTTCTATTGTTGATAGCTAATGCCGACGTGTCAACACTAAGATATCAACTCAAGCCGAACTATTGAATTCGAATTCTGCATTCTGCCTTTGTTAATTGTGTGGGGTAGATAAGGAGAATAATAATGAATCAGGTAATACCAAAAGCTCTCACATATTGCAAATGCAAATCAAGATGCTTACTGAACTACAACATCAATCACGTCGGAAGAAGATGGAATTACGCCA
>Ga0214479_100127_pt1 | contig 45857 bp, 50 predicted proteins | sample M1_20Mar14CPVII9_5_FD_165054 | JGI IMG/M metagenome (GOLD analysis project Ga0214479, IMG submission 165054) | Marine eukaryotic communities from Monterey Bay, California, United States - M1_20Mar14CPVII9sort6BwellE14 | ecosystem: Environmental > Aquatic > Marine > Unclassified | place: USA... | reverse complement strand
GCAAGAGCGAGAAGTACATAACATTTGAGTATACAGGAAACAACGAAGAAGATATTCCAATTAATGCAACACATGTTCGGGTACTTCCTGGTGTTACAAAGATTGACGATGGGGCGTTTTGCGGCAGATCTAGACTGGAAAGTATCACACTTCCTTTTACTGTAGTTGAGATTGGGGAAGATGCATTTGCTTATTGCAATAATTTAAGAGAGGTAGTGTTCAAAGATGGTATTAAGAAGATTGGGGATAGAGTATTTTACGAATGCAGATCGTTGGAGAGTATCACATTACCTTCTACACTTTTGGAGATTGGTAAATATGCATTTGCCGCTTGCAACAATTTGAGGACAGTAGTATTAAATGAAGGACTCAAGAAGGTAGACTTTTATGGATTTGCGTGCTGTACATCTTTACAAAGTATTACATTACCGTCAACTTTAACTACAATTGGATCTTATGCATTTACTGGCTGTAATAGAATAAGAGAGGTAGTGATTCTAAATGAAAGTGTTGATCGTGGTATTATCAAAAAAGTAATGCTCACCTGTATATCAGTGAGGAAGTTAAACTTCCCAAAACTGTCTACTCGTTTAAAGAATATCAGTAAGATTGATCATTGGTCGAATGTTATTAGGGATAAGATAGATGCCATACTTCAAATAGTAAGAAGGGACAATGGCGGTTTTCTTATCTCTACTAGAGATAGGGGGGAAATGGTTGATTGGAAACCAGTAAAACAAAGTTTTGACGATATATATAAACTGATATCATACTATGAATTGAAGGAGGCGACGTCACTGTTTGAATTGGCATTGTGGAAGGCAAAGATTGATCAAGCAGATAATGTTGTTGAGCTAGCTAGTCGAGATGCATGTCGAATTGAAGTGCCTGGGCCGGTTAAGGATACAATACTACAATATTTACGTTATGGATGAGTGCAGTATATCTAATGTTTAAACATGCATATATATTGTATCAACTATTAAGACATGTACTTTGTCGTACTATCTCAAAAAGAAGTGCACAAGATGTGCACTTTTTGCTTGTCGGGATATCCTAAGGCAGTGTCACTATCATAGATCCAATATCTTATACACATGATACGTATAGAGAACTGATAATTGTACATACGATCATAAGGGAATGAGATGCATTCTACTAAGTCATTTACGTTAAACTACTTCTTCTAACAACGATGCCATTCCTTCTCGATATGTAGGCGCTGTAAGTTGCCAGCCATACTCTTCTTTCAATCTAGTATTCTTACATCGTTTATTACCCGTTCCTCTTGATATACGACGTCTTCTGCTATTATTCTTCCCTGAGGTAGTAGATTGAGTCTCCTCCTCACCCTGTATAGACATAAGTAATCGTCTAGCCTCGGCCATGACATCACTTCGTGGTGCAGGATCATCATCTACACAATTATATGCTCGTCCTCCCGAGTATGTTGGTCTACTACCATTGATACCACTTAATACCGCTGAGCATATATCATCAACTAGTATTCGATTGACATACTTTATAGGCATATCCTCATCTTCTTCTGAGGGTGTATCATTTGTCAATGTGTAGTAGAAGAGAATAGAGGGCCTCTACCCGGACCATAGATTCCACCACAACGAAAGTAATCTACCCTTGTTGGTATAGCAGTACGATTCTCTATATCTCCTTCTTTCTCTTGATGTATATTATGTTGTTGTTCAAGCTTTCCCCATTCCTCTTCTGCTTTAATCCTTGCTAAGCTTTTTGCATTTGTACAAAGTAATACATTCTCGTCTTCTTCTTCAGATACCCAATTACCATTATGATTACCATAAACACCCGTAGACGAGATATATACAACATACTTTAACTTCTTCTTCTCCAATTCATTATTCATTGATAACTGTTTTCCATGAAATGTCAATAACGGATCAGTATCAAAATCAGCGATTGGTGCTACAGTTTGTATAATCGTATCGGCATTTATTAAATCTTTTAAACCATTATTATCTAATCCGATATATTCATTATCAATATCTAATACATGTACATTATCAACACTGCATTGTTGTTTAATATTAGAAGAAGATGTCAATAATCCATCTCGTCGTTCTATAGATCGGACAGTACCAGAGATGTATGCTTGTGGATATACTTCATGTAATTTTGATGCTAATTTTGATCCGACAAATCCTAATCCACCAATGAATATATCTGTTGGTGTATACTTTTCATGGTATCGTTGATGTGTGTTAGTGGCTGATGATATGATGACCATTGCAGTGACGCTTGTAAGAAGATTGCAAAGGAGAAAGAGGAGAGACATGATTTGCCGAGCTTTTTTTTGCAATATAATGAATATTGTTTCGCTAGTGATATCTAATGCCGATGTTATCCTCTCCCAATATATCTACTTAAAATGCTGACGACCGATGATTTGCAAAGAAGTTGATTTGATGTTTGAAGGTATCTTCTAAGAAGATGACCACGAGATATGCTTTGTATATTAAAACCCTTATTCTATGTAGATAAGATACAGTAATCAGTCTCCTTTGGCAACTATTCAACAAACAACATGTACAATCTCAAGGATTGCTATAGCACCCCCTAAGACGTCGATCGATCAAAGATTCCTAAATCGCCAAATTTATACGTTTTTAGCCATCAACAATGATTCATCACAACTCACAACTATCAACAACTGTGCCACCAAAAGCCGTCTCCATTGCAACAATAATATGAAGCTTCATTTAATCCTTAGTCTATCAGTAACGTCGTCTATATCGTCGGCATTTACTATTCAACAGCCGAGCCGACCATCAACGGCGCTAAATAAGGTAAGTAGAAAGTAGATGTGTCAGTGTATTTGCAAATCATATCTGAATCTGATGCGGTGTGTTCCTCTTTGTATATACCTTGATGATTTATAATATAGTTTAAGAAGACGAAATGGACACCGTGTAAGTAGTATTTGCTATTGAATCGTCTGTTGTATTGATATGTCGTCTACTTTTTATTTCATACTTTGCTCACATCACATGCTCATCTTCTCTACACATCATATCTTATGTACATCACACAAATATCATATACATCAAACAACGATAGCTGGAGGATCATACGTATCAATCCCATCGTACAATCCACATACAGGATTAGATAATGATGGTCCGACATCCTACGCCCCATCGAATGGCACACCATCGAATAATTATGGTACCGTTGCTACTTCTTCATATGGTAGTAGTGTAGGAGGAAGTGGAGGGACAGGAGAGAATTATGATGATGTTCGTGCTATGTTACATAGTATGATGGATAATCCATCTTGGTAAGTTTGTGTTTGTATTGTTTGTGTTAGTATTGCTTGTTGATGTGGTGTAGGGTATATCTATTATACCAACAAAATAATGCTCACATGATATGCTCAACTCTGTTCACAACACAACACAAATATACAAACAACACGGTACATACAAACACAATACAATACAAAAAGGGATGATGGATCATTAGCACCAATCTTAATACGATTAGCATGGCATTCATCAGGTACTTACGACGCAGCGACCAACACAGGAGGGTCAAACGGTGCGGGTATGAGATTTAACAATCATGAGGCTGCTGATCCCGAAAATGCTGGATTAGATATTGCACGTGCATTCCTTGAACCAGTGAAATTAAAGTTTCCTAATATTAGTTATTCCGATTTATGGATATTGGCAAGTTATGTTGGATTAGAACATACCGGTGGACCTGTCATTCCATTTAATTCTGGTAGAGTTGATCATGTTGATGAATCATATTGGTATAATGGTATGAGTTATGGACGATTACCCGCAGCTGAAAAGTATTGTTGTCCCCATTTATCAGATGATAATGTTGGATCATCATTAGATCCAGAAACTGGTACTGTGAAGGGTTGGGAAGGATTATGTACACATGTACGTAATGAAGTCTTTTATCGTATGGGATTTAATGATCAAGAGATTGTTGCATTGTTATGTGGTGGTCACGTTTATGGTAGGTGTCATCCTTCTGCTTCGGGTTATGCAGGCCCGTGGGTTGAGCATCCGACACAGTTCTCGAATGAGTATGCATCTGATATGATTGATGATGAATGGACATTAGTTAGTCATGGTGATACATGGCTTGATGATATGGGAGCTGCCGAACTACGACCCGCTCCGGGTAATCGTCAGTTTGTCAATAAGGTACCAGGAAAGATTGATGATGAGCCAAACCAAATGATGTTACTAAGTGATATGGTATTGGCTTGGGATCCTGGTTTTAGGCAATACTTGGAGGTATATGCCGAGGATGAGGCAAAGTTGAAGGATGACTTTGGTGCCGCGTTTAAGAAACTAACAGAATTGGGTTGTGGATTTTAGATTGGGGAAAATAGGTCGTCGGGATATCTTCTTTAGTAGAAGGGAAGAGAATGAGCTATCAGATATTAAACTAACTTAGAGTAGAATGAAACTAGAAAGAATATGAATAGTATGAATCTACATTTACTGCATACGTCATATACAACTCTGAAGCTAATCACTTGCAATTAGAAAAGGACACGTGATATGTTCATTTCTATTCAGCATCGGGCAAATCAAAAACAATACGAACATTCTCCTTCTTCACTGCAACAGGTTTCAATTTTGTATCCTCAAAGTAAATTGTGTATCGTTCCTTGTCCTTATCAAATGATCGAACATCGGCAAGCTTTCCATTCAAATGAGCACCCTTTACCAATCCCTGACAAACAATGGGTGTACCATTGGCAATGAGGAGACTGCTACTGTCAATAGTGTATACTGTTGCTCCATCAACTGGTACAATATAATAGCCCTCATTCAATGGACCGTATACAACACATTTATCACCACCATTTTCATACCGCAATGCTTGAAACCTCCCTCCACATTCTAACATTACAAGCCTTGTCGTACCTTTAGATAGAACATGTTCGATCTCTTTTGTTTGGGAATGTTCTTCTCCATGTACGCGGCGGCTAATCGGTAAATACTTCGTTAGTAAACGCTCCGCTTCAATACCATGCGAGGATAAATGAAGAGCTCTCGCTAAAGTTGTAGCAGCACTAATTGCTTCAGTACTATCCACGCCCGACTTTTTCACGTGATTATTATGAACTTGACGCACTGATCCTAAATTCCCCTCAAGACCTAATTCATCAGTGGCACCCCCAGACTTGAGCAATTTGATAGTAAGCTGCATTGTTTTTGCATCTTTCACATTGCCAATAGCTTTGTATAAATCCTGGCTCATTGACAATAGTAGATTGCTTTCTTCTTTGATTGTTCACTCCTATCTAACATAAATAATGTTCCAAGTTGGCTATATGCCATTGCTTCTCTATCGACGATGATTTGATCAAGGGAAGCTAACTTATCCAACGTAGCAGCATTTGTCTTCATTTCTTTTGTTAATACCAAGATTCTATTTGCAGTCTTAATGCCTTCCAATCTAAAATCTTCTCTCTCCATTGAGTCCATGTAGACGGCTTCCGTTTTCATCTGGAGGGCAGCAATCATGAAATGATATGCTTCCGGCGTGTTCAGTTCTGGATATATCTTCTGCACAAACAATAACAAACAATTTGCTAAATCTAATGCAAGATCATGCTGATACTTTTGTTCACAATTCGGGCAAATTCTCCAAGGCATGAAAAATCCCTCCTTCGATAAAGACGGATTGTTCAATATCTCCACAGTCTTTGTCTGTGCATACTGCACGAGACATGATAGATGAGCATAACCAGCACCTTTATCACCTCTACATGAACAATCACGTACGGGCAATAACCCCGTATCATCGGGCTCATCACATAGACAAATCCAACACGAGGGTGAACCGACTTCTGATTTTGACATTGTTATTTGTGTTTATCGTTATATACTTATCGTTGGTGGCGTATGTATGTATATATACTATTTGTATTGTAAATTATCAATGCAATACGTATACTGTCGGCGTATATCCCTGATGATACTATCTGTTTTATATATTGATTGTAGTAGAGTGGTGCCAATGATGTGGTGTGGTGCATGTGGTTTGTTATTTTTGTTTTATTGAGAGATTGTATTGAAATGATGATGCAACGCCGCCTCGATTAAACACCACAGTATACAATATACGAAGTAATAAACAACGTCGATCTATGAATGGTTGCACACAACACAATGATATATCATACGATAGGCTGATAGTACTATTTTTGCCAATTGCAAAGTCAACTCAAAAGAGGGCGTTTTATGTGCCCCCTTTTTAACTACCCCAATTTTTTTCATTTGGATGGGTTGCAATCTTTTGCAATATCGTAATCATAACGCTAACTCAATAACGGCGCGCGGCGATATGGCATCAATTCTTCATCTCGTATACAGATAATAGTCAGATATATCAGTTTTCAATGTAATGATCTGTTTTGTAGTGTTCGATACTGTCGTCATTTATCGGAATGAACTAATTCAATAATTAATATCACATACATCATTAACATCGGCCTCGTTATATTATAGTATAAGAACATGCCGGCAAAATCTAGGAAGAAGATGAAGGGCCAGGCAAGGAAAGCTAAGGCCAATAAAGATGGTTCGAAGAATAATATGCTCCAAATAGTGAATATTCCAAGTTCGGCATTTGACAATAACAATTCTCTATGCGATCATGGCCAAGAAACATTATCTGATGTATGTGCAGAATTCATCACAACTTTCTTTCGTTCATACTTGGAAACTGTTTTAGTAATGAAGACGTTGGTTAGCTCGGTGAATAATGCATTATTAGAAGCATGTACCAAACATCCAGAGGTTATTGCAAATGAGAATTATTTGGACATGGTGAAGACGAGCATCGTTAGTAATGGAACGTCCTATCTTCTTCAACAAAGTTTGGGCCCTTCACATTTGCCTTTAGCTTGTGCAGTAGCTTTGATGTTCATTGATTCATACTCTCCAACATCTTCTTTTCCATCTGGCACCATTGACTATCGAAACGCCAACACTTACTTGAGAAATTTTGATATTCTCAATGGCTGCCGCCGTTCATTGGTAAAGTATTATGTAAACCAAACGCCCTGCAAATGCCTTGATGAAATGTATGCCAAAGAAAGATCAACAACACCAAAGATGGCCGCCTGTCCATGTTGCAAAGAAACAAAAGAAAGAAAGAGTATGTTCATTTGCACAGGATGTGAGCGTATGCAATATTGCAGCAAGTCATGCCAATTAGAACATGTGAGCATACACAAAGATGTTTGCAAGAGGATACAAGCGGGTATTTTTGATATATGAACCCTGAAGCGGGTCGGTCGGTTACGTATTGTTTAGTGAGGCTTGCTAATTGTGAAACGATTGGGGAATTTTATTAAGCTGGGGAAGAAGTAGAATTTAAACATAAACTATTCATACATAAACTGCACTTTATCTAAATCAACAACGTCTATATTTAAATCTTCTAACGATGATCAGCAGTAAACAAACCCGCTCCTAATATATATTTCACTCCACTACTTCTCATCATTAATTTGTTATCCTAATAATCTCTTGTGCTAAATTAGCAACCTCTACATAATACGATATAGCACTACGTGACTTTGCTTGTGCTACTCGTAACGCCGGTGGTGGTATACCAAATAGATTTAATGGATCTGCATATTGCAATCGTCCAGCTTCTTCATTATAGTGTGTGGATGTTGGTGCATCATAGTCTGTGATCCATTCATTTGACTTTTTATCTGCATCATCATCTTGTGTGGCTGTTGTTGTTGCAGTGCTTTGATGACGTCTTCTTAATCCCTCATTTGCATTATTATTATCTGTTGATGTTGTATTGATATTGTTGGCTTGTTCTCGAGCTTCTCGTGCCGCAAGTTGCTGCTGCTCCTTTGCATTTCTCATACCATCTAAATGTAACACAAATTTACTAGACCCTTTCGATATCTCGCCGCTATCTTTGATACCACCGTCAGTAGAAGACTCTTCACTAACCAAGCTCGGCTCTTCATCTATGTCATAAGTACTACCACACTCTTTACACTCCAACAATGCCTGAGCCCTCAATTCTTCTCTTACATTATCAACTGAATATTGCAAACTACCATAACAACTTTGTGAAGTACCAACTTTACGTGCCTTTGTCATATTAAATATACATGATTTTAAATTATCATTAGCAGCGGTTTGTAGTGCTCCGTATTGTTGTAGGAGGGTTAGTATATCGATTGTTGGGGACGTCATCTTCAATTAATATTACTCTAGTACGATATTGCCATTGCCGATCCAAACTCTAATGAATATTTAATAATTTATGAGAGTGTACGTATCTAAAACAGAGTTTCTAATACATGAAAACTGAAATAAACTTCTCATTTTGCCTGATCAACAATCTCTACAACAATAGACGTACATTGATACTCCAAACCTTATACTATACATAAAGACTGTGGCAATTCATCTTTTTATCATTTATACAAATACTGATCGTCTAGATCTCCGATCAATTCTCTTCTTCCCATGCATCCACAAGACCTTTAAACAAGCCATCTTCTTTTGATAATAAAGCGGATGGTTTGTCAAACTCGGCTGCTCTTCCATCATCCATTACCAATACAAGATCACTATCCATAATAGTATTCAATCGATGTGCAACTGTGATACATGTGGCATCCTTAAACTCTTGTCTAAAGACTCGTTGGATACGAGCATCGGTATCAGCATCAACTGAAGCGGTGGCCTCGTCCATAATTACAATACTTGCTCCTGTGAGCATTGCACGAGCAATAACAATCAATTGACGCTGACCAACACTAAAGTTAGTACCACCTTCAGATACCTCATCTGATAAAAATTTGATTGGTTGAGCTCTTCCGCCAGGTCTCTTCTCACTGTCAGCAGATGCCAGAGAGGCAAAGCTTGATCGGGATGGAACTTTTTCACCCATCGGACTGTACAAACCAACATGCTCTAGCACTTCAAACAGTCTCGTATCATCATAGTCACCAAATGGATCCAAGTTTGTTCGTACAGTACCCGAGAATAGCACAGGATCTTGAGGAATAACAGCGATCATTGATCGGAGCTTCTTAAGCCCAACAAGTCGGATGTCTACATCATCGATCTTTATAGCACCCGAATACAACTCGACAATCCTCAACAAGGCTACCATGAGCGTAGATTTCCCCGCCCCTAAATGTATACGAAACATAAGGGTGGTATAGTTGAGATATGAGATGGTATAAAGACAAAGACAAAGAGGGATACACTCTTCCTATCTATACGTACCTGTCCTTCCAACAACGCCAACTTTGGCATGAGCTGGGATTGATATATTGAGACCTTTCAATACCAACGGAAGGCCTGGGCGGTACTTTAACTTGGCATTGATAAACTCAATCTTGCCTTCGGTAGGCCAGTTTAAGGCAAGGGAATCATCTGCCGAGGATAAACGTGGTGCCTCGCCTGGGATCTTGTGATACTGTTGTACTCGTTCTACTGCCACCACTGAGGTTGTATGACGAAGAGAACACAAGATGTGAGTAAAATGGAACATGTGATACTACCCACATATCATATGTACTTACTATTTGCCTCCAAGTCAGATGCCATACGAACAGTCCATGTTAATGTACTAGTGATTGAAAGAGCAAATGATATTGACAGACCGGCTAGTCCGGCAAAAACTTCGTCACCTCCTTGACTGATATGCCCTAGTACTGCCACAAGACAGGCAGTCATAACTATCAGTGTCCTGTATTAAGATAGTATATAGAACGGGAAGAAGAGGTGAGGATGACAGTACATATAAGAAATGGACACATCATATGTCATAAACACGGCAAACAGACACAAAACGTACCCGGCAAATTCTAATCGAATACTTAACCAACACTGACTTGCAAATGTCAAATGGTAAGCTGTTTGTTGAATATCCAACATTGAAACCATACGATTGCTAAGAGAATTCTCCGCTCCGAAGGCCCTAATCGTTAAGACACCGTCCAATGTCTCTCCTAACAAGGCATAGATTGGAGATCTTGTTACACTGTCTAATCTCTTGAGCTCACGATATGTCCTAGTAAAGAAGGACTGCTGCCTGTGTTTCAATGAATAGAAAGATGTGGTTAGTAAGTTGGGCATGTCGAGTGAAACATCAGGTATACATTCATATCAAACATAGGAAGCTCGGTACTTACTGAAAGTAATAGATCATGATTGGTACTAATCCGATAATGAACATTGGTGTCACAGTCGTTACAACAAACATGGTCGATATAACACTGATCATTGTACTCAAGTATGATCTTCCGGCCACGACGAGTTGCTCATCAATTGTGTACATGTCCTTACTGAATCGATTAATGATACGTCCTACCGGAGTCGTGTCAAAGAATGACATTGGTGCCTCGAGGGTGACAGCCAAAAGCTTTTCAAAGATGGATTTTGAGGCCCTTAGTCCGGCAAGGACGAACAAGAGGAGCCTGCAAAAGGTTGCAAGGATAGCACTAATGTTGACGAGTGCATAAATCCCGAGGTAGAAGAATGGTTTATTGCCACCACTTTGACTCCAATACGTCAACCACCACTTGGACGTGACCGTAAAGGCTTCTACTACGACAAACATTGTAAGGATGGCAACACCGACTGATATTCCTCCTCCGGCTTTAGCCCAATCTGTGTAGACTGACCACTCGACACTACCCGTTGATCGTTCTTTAAACTCATCAGTCATTAATGTACCGTCATTCAATTTGGCTGAAGAATCTTGAACATTGCTACTCATGCTACGGACTAATGCCGCCTTTTTGACACTACCACGACGAGAAGAAGAATCTTGGATCACTTTGGTAACATCTGGCTCGTCACCGCCATATTCTAAAGCTTCTTCTCCGTTACTATCCTCATCTGCAGCATCATCGTCGTCCTCGTTTGCAGCAGCTTCTCCAGTATCAGTGGGTACTTGATCGATAGCGGCAGTTGATGTGTCTGACATCGTTTTTAGAAAGGCGGAGAACCGAGATGATTCATCAGATGACAGTTCTTCGAATGTTCCCACCTCTTCCACACAACCATCTCCCAATACTATAATCTTATCTACCATGGGATGACTCAAATGTTGCAAAGCATTGGTAACTAGGATGACAGTGGCATTTCGATTGGAGGTTACCTTCGAAGGACTACGACCAAGAAGACGATCTTTCCAGCCTGGGCTCGTGCCGACCTCATCTTTTGACTTGCTTTTACCCAATAGCAGTTCATCAACGATGCACTTATTGAACAACGCCTTGCCTACGTGAGCATCTACAGCCGCCAAGGCTAAGGTATGTGTGATGAAGGAAAGGAGGAAGAGAGGAAAGGATAAGTGAACACATCTTATGCACATTCTTGAGGCACACATAACATGACACGTATGACTTACGATCATCTAGGAGATATACATCCCCATCATGGTAGACTGCACGAGCCAAGGCGATACGAGCCTTTTGACCTCCCGATAGTGTAATACCCTTCTCACCAATCTCTGTCTGATCTCCATGCGGCAGGAGCTTTAAATCATGTGAAAGTGAGCATACTTCCAATGCCAGTTTGTACCGCTCTTCATCGATAGGGTCCTCATGACCGAACAAGATGTTGTTCCTAACAGTATCATTCATAATGAATGGGGATTGAAGGAAACAGCCAAGCCTACCCTTAACAGCTAACTCACTGCCTGTCAATGGACGTCCTTCTCCGAGAATACTGTTGACCAGTGTAGACTGTGTAATAAGTACAGATATGTGATGATGAGAAACAGAACATATCATATGCACAATAACGATACGATAAACTCATATAAACATACCTTTCCACTACCTACTGCCCCAACAACCGCAACGAACTCTCCCGGTTCGCAATACATGTTCACCCTACGTAATGAGAGTAGAGATGATGGTGACCACTTCCCGACTTCATCATCTTGGATATCATATGCCTGTTCAGGGTGTAACTCTTTTTCCAATGCATGAATCTGATCCTCGGCATCACGAAGTTGTGCTTTTAATAGCAAGTACTCCCACTGATTATCCAATGCAGCCTCTTGCATCATACGCTGATGTTGTTGCCGTAATCCCTTGATGCCGCTGTCCTTGTTACCTCCATCGGCATCGTCTAACCTCGGTTTCTTACTATCATAGACAAAGGTACCATTCTTCATCATTACCCCACCCTTCTCCTTTAACTGTCCCTCTCCGACACTTTTGTACTCCTCACAAAGTAAGAATTCTCGTACACGTTCAAAGGAGATACCAGCCTCGACAATTCGATTGATGATTTGTGGAAACATGAACATTGGGAAGCGAATGATGTCAAATAAGGCCAATGCCGTCAAGGCCTCGGCAACATCCAACGTATTCCCCGACAGGGTATACGCCGCAAATGTACTAAGAGCCACTAACAACGGTGCCGAACTAAACATGGTTACTGATATAGCCGAGGTGATAAAGTACTTCTTCAATCGTAACAATTCATAATCCCGTAACTTTAACAACTTGGCACTAAAACTTTCTTCCCATGCCTGCAGTTTAATTATCTTCATGGCACCTAATATCTCATTATTTAAGGCGACACGATCATCTCTAGCCTTCATTAATATCTTTTGTATCCGTCCTAACCATGCCGCTACTGACTTGGTGATTGGTATTAAAAAGAATATAACCACTACGCCAGCCAGACATGATGGACCACTGGAGTGTTTCATGAAGATGGGAAGAGCGGTGAACATAAGATGTGTGCAGAATGGTATAATGAACGCATAAACTTAAAAACAACACATAAATAAACTCACACTTGTCCCCACAGAAAGTACATGGCCAATCCAATCTGAAAGAAACTATACCAAACAGCATGTAAATAAGTCATTAAATCCTGTAATCTTTGTGCATCAATACCAACTAAATTTGCAATCTCGCCTGGACCACCGTGTGCATGACGCTCTTTTAATGATAGTACCAATGACTTTTTATAAATGGCTATAACCACGGCTGTACGGATACGTAATCCACAGGTGTAACATTTGTAAAAGTAATGACGTAATGATATGCTCATTGCAATTTGACTAATGGTTACTGTATGTTGTGTATGTGTTTGATATATATGGGATGTAGATATGAGATGATATATAAGTTTAAGATACAGTAAGGCCAGTCATAACACAGAGACAGCTCGGGCTAACGCCCTCGCACTTACCAATCAACATTAAACTAATACCATAACTCAAGGGAGCATCCTTATCTCTCAAAAATTGTATCAATCGATTTAATACCTGTGGACCAACAAATAAACTTGAATCATGTATCAATTTTAATAATCCTGCACGTAAAAAGTCATATCCGAAGGCATTGTATAATGCTTTTATTAATGATGGTTGATATGAATTTGGATTTAGATGATAGTTGTTAGAAGTGGATGAAGTGGAAGATGAATTGAAGTTTAGTTCATCTTCTAAATTTGATAAATCAACTTCTTCGACTTGATTGTTATGATCTATTAATTCACATCCATTATTATTACACTTAGTAGACTTTTGTTTCTCATTTGATAAACGAGCTTTCTCTATTAGAGAAAGTGATAAGAGATGGAGTGTAGGGCAGGAGCGATTAGTTGAGATTCTTATACAACAAATAGAGATATCAATACATATACTGAAGTATATATCTACGCCACAACGACATACAAGATCTCAGCTATATACGCCACATAAAATTCTAAAACTTACCCAATTCCAAATTCCAACATTTTAAAAACACATTATAAACCTCCTCAGTCTTACAATCCTCCGGCAATGGCAGTAATTCTAAATCATTAATATTTAATTGTCCAATAGTATTACCGATTGTTAGTAGTGGTGATATCCAATTAAATGTTAATGATGTCCAATGTGTTGAGAAAGTTGTTGATAGTGTTTGTAGGGGATGGGGATCTGTTTGTGTTGATTTTTCTGTAACATCAAGTTCATTGTTGATATTAGTTGTTGGTTTAGTATGAGATGGTGTTGTAGTGGAGGAGGTTGAGAGCAAGGGAGCAGCTTCTTCATTTGATGTTGTGAGTGACGGCGGTGCACTATCAACATTTTCATTTTGATCATTATCGTCGGCGTTTGTTACCTTGATGGCGCCGTATGATCGACCGCTCATTATTGCAGTATTACTCTACTATTAATGAATATATAATGGAGCGGCGTATTGCAATAGATTGATAAAGAAGGCCGTCTATAATTCGACGGCAATTCTTTCTCTATTCACCATCTTGTGTTCATTCAGTTTTCATGTAATTAAGAAACTCTGTTTTAGATATCAATACACTCTCATAAAATTTCTCAACAGGTCAATCAACACAACAACCTACAACATTGATGAAGATGACGACCCCTACAATCGATATATTAACCCTACTACAACAATATGAAACACTACATATCGCTGCTAATGATAATTTTAAAACATGCATATGGAACATAACAAAGGCACGTAAGGTTGGTACGACAAAAAGTTGTTATGGTAGTTTGCAATATTCAGTTGATAATGTTAGAGAAGAATTGAGTGCTCAGGCATTGTTGGAGTTAAAGATGATAATATTAGTGATGATATAGATGTAGAGCCGAGCTTAGTTAGTGAAGAGTCGTCTACGTCTGATGTTATCAAAGATAGCGATAGCGAGGTATCAAAAGGTGGTAAATTTGTATTGCATTTAGATGGTATGAGAAATGCCAAGGAACAACATCAACTTGCGGCAAGAAGAGAAGAAGCTCAAGAACGAACGAACATTATCGATATAACATCAATTGATAATAGTTCAAATGAGGGATTAAGAAGACGTCATCAAAGCACTGCAACAACAACAGCCACACAAGATGATAATGTCGATACCAAGACAAAAGCCAAAAATGAATGGACCACAGAATTAGATGCACCGACTTCTTCTCCCAACAACAATACTGAAGAGGAACGATTGCAATATACAGATCCATTAAATCTATTTGGTATACTACCACTGGCGTTACGAGTAGCACAGGCTAAGTCATGTAGTGCTATTTCATATTATGTAGAGGTTGCAAATTTGGCACGAGAGATTATTAGGATAACAAATGAGAATGGTGGGATTAGAGGAGTGAAATATAAATAGGAGCGAGTTTGTTTAGCTGATCAATCGTTTGAAGATTTAAATATAGACGTCATTTATTTGGATAAAGTGCAGTTTATGTATAAATTATGTATGATAGTGAGTATTGCGTATTGTATGAGCTACTTCTTATCCCGTTCGTTCATTTCTAATGTACTGCCGCACCTGCATGATGAATGAACCCCTTCCATCTCTTGCAGATATCTTTATGTATGCTCAAATGTTCTAATTGGCATGTCTTACTGCAATATTGCATACGCTCACAGCCCGTGCATATGAACATACTCTTTCTCTCTTTCGTTTGTTTGCAACATGGACAAGCTGCCATTTTTGATGTTGTAGATTTTACTTGGGTGTATAAATCATCAAGACAATTGCATGGGGTACGCTTAACAAAGAATTTAACCAATGAACGTTGACAACCATTCATGATATCTCCGTTTGTCAAAACCTGCTTAGCATCTCGTTCATCGAAGGTGCCGGCCGAAACAGGAGAAGTTGGATCATATGAATCGATAAGCATTAAAGCCACTGCACAAGCTAAAGACATATTTGAAGGACCCGGATTCTCTCCAAGAAGGTAACCAGTTCCATTGCAAATGATATTCTTCTTTATATATTGCCGATTATTCTCATTGTTCAAAGCCTCAGGGAATTTGTTGTATGTGGTTACCAATGTTGTAGCAACCGCATCCATCATTCCTGCCTTGGTATGGCTTAGCTTTGGAATTGTTGAAATGAAACATTCAAAGAAAGTGTTGACGAAGTCGATGCACACATCAGGTACTTCATCATTTGTTTGCGTGCCATGGCTGCAAGTTTCGATTGGATATGTACTAAGTATACCGTCATCCATAATAAACCTGCACGCTTGATTTTGTGCATTATCATTGTTCTTGGCAGCTGCGGCCTTGGCCTTTGCCTTCCTTGCCTGTCCCTTCATCTTCTTCCTCGACTTTGACGGCATTTCGTATACTACAATAAAAATATACGTATAATTAATTGTTTTCGGTGGCGTGGTGTTCCTCAAAATTGCATTAGTTGATTTCAATAAATGACGCCGCCGCCTAAAGTAAACATCATTGAAAATTGATTTATCTGACTATTATCATTGTATACGAGAAGAAGAATTGATGCCATATCCGCCGTTATTGATAACAATAATAACATCAATAACAAAAATTGTGGTAGCTAAAAGGGGGGCACATAATACGCCCTCTTTTGTTTAGTACTGGCAGCGCGCGGCTATGGCGTCCTTATTGTGTTGTGTACAGCATCATAGATCGACGTTGTTTATTACCTTATGTATTGTTGTATACTGTGGTGTTTAATCGGGCGGCGGCACTTCATCAATCAATTTGCAATACAAATATCTCTATCAAAACAAACAAAAATAACAAACCAAGCATGCACCACTATTAACATATTATTATAAATAGCAAGATAACTCGCAGCGGAGTATACGCCTGCATTATACATATACAGAATATTGCAATACAAATAGTATATATGCATACATACGCCGCCAACGATAACAATAATAACAACAAACACAAATAACAATATGAGCTCAAAAACAAAATCAAAAGACGGTTCACCCTCATGTTGGATTTGTCTATGTGATGAGCCCGATGACGATGGCAAGCTGCCCGTACGGGATTGTTCCTGTAGGGGCGATAGTGCCGGATATGCACATTTATCATGTCTCGTGAAGTACGCGCAGACAAAGAGCACGGAGATATCAAACAAGTCACCTGCAATTGGTAATGTTGAGGACTTTTTTAAGGCATGGAAGAAGTGTCCAAATTGTGAACAAGCGTATCAGCATCAACTTGCATTCGAATTAGCAAACAGTTTACTTTTGTTTGTAAAGAGTAAACATTCAAAATACACAAAGGAGAAATATCTTCTCGTGGCTGCAGCTCTTCAGGTAAAAATGGAAGCAGCAAAGGCAAACATGGGGATTCATGGTCAATTAGCACAGGGTATAGAAGCAGGAAATGAGCTCGTGGCATTATTCAAAGATATGGTAGTAAAGCTTCCAAACTCTAAATTCAACCAAAAAGAACGAGATCTTCTAGCAAATGCCTATGGCCAATTATCAACTTTGTATTTACTGGATTCGAGCAATGAAGGAAAGAAGAAAGCTATCGTTTGCTGTGAGAAGTCTCTTGACATCTATAAGTCTATAGGAAACAGAGAAGGTGTAAAAACGATGGAAGATTTGATTAAGTATATAAAAAGTAACTCTTTTGCGCAGGATGGTTTAGGAGATCAATTGAACACATTGCGTCAGATTTTGAACGATGAAATTAAAATGGGAAATAGCGGAGGAGCAGTTGGCACTGCCACAGCTCTAGCAAGATCACTTCTTTTGACTGATCATGGTATCGAGTCAGAGCGTATACTAACGAAGTATGCACCTATTAGTCGCCGAGTACATGGAGAAGATCATTCCCAGACCAAAGAGATTGAACTGGTTCTAACTAAATGCAAGGCAAGGCTCGTGGCATTGGAGAATGGAGAAGAGTTTCAAGCTTTGAGGTATGAAGGTGGTGGGGATAAGTGTGTTGTAAAGGGTCCAGTGAGGAAGGACTATCACATTAGACCAGTCGTCGAAGTCGAAGGAGCAACAGAATACACCGTCGACAGTAGCAGTCTCCTCATCACGAATGGTACCCCAATTGTTTGTCAGGGATTGCAAAAGGGTGCTCATCTGAATGGAAAGCTTGCCGATGTACGATCATTCGATAAAGACAAGGAACGATACACAATTCGCTTTGAGGACAAGAGTTTGAAGCCGGTTGCAGTCAAGAAGGAGAATGTTCGTATTGTTTTTGATTTGCCCGATGTTGAATAGAAATGAACATATCATGTGTCCTTTTCTATTTTGCAAGTAATTAGCTTCGGGGTCAGGTGTGTGGACGTACCCTGTAAACATTTAGATTCATACTATTCATAGACCCTACTTTCGTATGGTTGCTATGTTTATACTATGTCTATGATGCAGTATTTAGATGTTATACTCCCCATAACGCCCGCTGCTCGTACACATATCGTTATTGCCCGTGGCAGAGAACCACCGGCACATCTACGTCCGCTGCCACTTCCACATCTAATAAATCCCTCAATACTGTTCGTTAGTAAAATAGATGTCATCCTCTAACAAATGCTATACTAAAAAACTAACCAAACATCAGATATTATAAATAACCTAGCCCAAATTTCTTATCTTAGCGTGGGTACCGTACGTTAGGATAATCATGGACAGAGTCGTACTTCTGCCATACCTTGCACATATCTTTATGCTTGGGTACATTTGAAATCTGACAAGCCTTGCTACAATACATAGTCCTCTCACAGCCCGTGCATATGAACATATTGTTCCTTTCTTTCGTTTGTCTACAGCCCATACAATCACTCATCTTTGGTGTTGTGGATTTCATTTGAGCATATAACTCATCTAGACAATTACACAAAGAACGAGTAACGAAGAATTTCACTAAAGAATGTCGACATCCATTGAGAATATCCAAATTTCTCAACCAAACTTTAGCATCGCGATCATCAATATTCCCGGAAGGAATAGGGCAAGATGGAACATACGAATCAATAAACATCAAAGCAGCTGCACAACTGCGAGCCATGATCGCTGAAGTACCGGAACCAAGCATTCCAAGAGTCCCAAGAAGGTAGGACACCCCAGTACTAATGAAATTATTCTTTATAATCTCCCGATTAGATTCGATATTAATTGCCTCCGGAAATTTGTTGTATGCTTCTGATAATGCATCAACAGTTGATTTCATAGTTTCACCAGGATTTATCACTGTTGGTGTAATGTTTAAAAAGGTTTTAAAGAAGGTGCTGACGAAGCTGACAATAGATTTGTTGTCTGTTTTTATTAAACCGTGCAGGTTGCAAATGCATGTATTTGGTTGGGTTTGCATCGTTGTGCCATCTCTACCTATACTATTCATCACATGACGCCGCAGCTGCTGGACAGAATCAATGGTGTCAACACCACCAGCGGCTGCCTTGGCTTTTGCCTTCCTTGCCTGACCCTTAATCTTCTTCCTCGACTTTGACGGCATCTTTAGTTTGAAGAAGGTGCACAAGATGTGTACTTGTACACTTTTTTGCAAACTCGATTATTCGATAACTATCAATGATACAGCTACCGCACTGCCATTAATCGATAGAGTATTTAATAAACTGATAAATCCCCTATACTTTCTATACGAGACGAAGAATTGACGCCGTATCGACCCCCGTGCCCTATCTCATTAAACACTGCTAGTCTAGAGTGCGAAAGAGTGTGATACTTCTCGTGCTTACATGTGGAATATTTCTTCAATAATTTCTCTGCCTCAATTTAATTGATGTGTGCTGCAGCGGCGGATGTAGATATTGATATCAATAATATCTAATACTGATAATATACCTAACCGATACATCAGTTTTTTTCAATGTACGTTCGAATGGTGGTACTTTGGTAGTTGTAATATCAGCACATACGAAACTGTGCCGTTAGAACACACACCAAATTTGTTGCAATTGCAACTATCGATTGCAACTACTTACTGATAGTACACAACCCTAACCAGTCTACAATTATCAACGATCTAAATTACAATACCAATAGTTAAAATATTATCAGAAATAATCAATCACCCGGGAAGCAGTAAGAATCAACACATATAAACAAATAATCGGTCTTCTGAAGATTCCAACAGAAGTACATAAATATTAGTATCGGTGCACCCAATCAATTACACGCGGGATGCCATCGAAGTCTAGAAAGAAGATCAAGGGTCAGGCGAGAAAGGCTAAGGCCGAGGCTGCTATCACATGCAATCACGGCTATTTGCAAAGCACGCCTGCTTTGTGTAATCATTTCATGACAACATTCTTTCAATCATACACCACAATTGGTAAAGAAGGGAAAATGACAATAGTCCGAGGGGCATTTCTTGCACTGAAAGATGCCTACACTAAATGGCCAGAGGCAATAAACAACGAGACGTATCTAGATTTTACAAAGAAGATCATCCTTAATAGAATAACGATGTTCCTTTTAAGGAATGAAAAGGTCTCTTTCGATCTAGCTAGAGGTTTTTCGGCGGCTTTGATGGTTATTGATTCGTACAACCCATCATCTTTTGTTCCAGCTGGCCTCATGGATGAACGGGATGCCAGTAAATGGTTGACAAATGTGGATATTCTCGGTGGCTGTCAACGCTCATTGGTGAAATTCATTGCTAATCAAATCCCTTGCAAATGTTTGGATGAGTTATACTCTCAATTACAATCTACAACTCCAAAGATGGGAATATGTTTTAATTGTCATCAGAGGAAGAAGAGAAGTAGTATGTACATATGCACTGGTTGTGAGCGTATGCAATATTGCAGCAAGGCATGTCAACTTGCACATGTACCTATTCATAAAGAGAGTTGTAAAATCTGGCAGAGCGGTGGATACTCTCCCACTCATGCCCGATATTATGGGTAAAGGATCATAGATATGGTAAACTGCCGATATAGAGGTGAGATTTAAAAGGGAGAATAGTCTTGTTGTCGATGCAGTGTAATAAAGTAGGAATATTCTTTACTTTGACAAGGTTTGTCACTCTCTTAGAGATTACCTTATTATAAACACTTTAGTATACTAGATACTAGTAGATTATTATTATTAGTCTTCAAATTGATACTAATATGTACAAAAGACTTAAGCTCATAACTACTCACAGCCAATAACTCCCATCGGCTGTTGTGGGTTTAGCAACCTGATCAAACACATCGCCACCATTAGTTGGTATACTCTCATCTAATATCCTTGCACCCGATGGTATTGACGACGATGATTGACTACTCTGCTGCCATATCCTCTCCTCAACCTCAGCGGCATCATCACTTCTATACCTATCAACATATATCTCATCAACTATATCATCACCATAAAAGTTACGTTCACTGCCATCAGTAATACCACCACTCAAACCAATGGATATAGTAAATATTAATGAGAATAGTAATAATGCAACTTGTATTCCGAAGGTACGTTCAAATCGTGATGCTAGGTTGTATTCACGTTCTCTTTCTCGTTGTATGTTTGATGATGGTGATGTCGATTGTTGATTTGAAAAGAGTGATTGAGAAGTAGATGCTCCTGTAAACTTTCGTATTGGTGGTTCAATCTTCTTGCTATCAATATTGATGCTATATAAATCATCATCAATGGTGGTAGTAGATTGATCATCATTTGATGTATCAGATTCTTGTTGTCGTCGTTTGTTGAGTTGATTATAAAACTGCTCTGCTAGATCCTCGCCATCAGCATCTCTATTAGCATCATCGTCATCCATATTGTTGCTATTTGATAATGATATTCTTGTGTATGATGATTCATTACTATTACAGTATCTTGTACTTCTATTGCTTGAGGGTGCACTTATCCATTGCAATTGATGTCTGATATGAAAAGCTGATACACATGATGTGCACCTCAATAATACCATCGACGAGAGCAACACGAAGAAGTGCATTGAAACGCAACTCATAGTCATATTTATTAGAAGATATGATACTAGCAGTTCTAATGAGTAATATGGAGGGTATGCAGGCTGATAAAATTGTTGTGTTGGTGCAAGAGGTCAGTGCACCACTTTGAAAATTTTTATGGTAGTTTGTGTTTTGGTATTGCAAATGATATGAACAACAACCGAAACCCAATCAATAAACACTGTACTACTGGAGTAATTAGGCCTATATACGGCAGTAGACTTGCAGGCTTAGTAGCATATGAATACCTAGGCAATAGAAATAGTTGATCATTGATATTAATTGAGTAAGTGACATAAAGAAATATATTCCACATGTAAGCACGAGAGCAAGCTCAATCATTTTTTTTGTTTTGAGTTGATAATAACTGAGGGCGCGGGGTCGATACGGCGTCAATTCTTCATCTCGTATAGAAAGTATAGGGTATTTATCAGTTTATTAAATACTCTATCGATTAATGGTAGTGCGATAGCTGTGGTATTGGTAGTCTAAAAAATACATACACATCTTGTGCACTTTTTATTGATAGTATCACTAGCGTATCTAATCTAAGATGCCGTCAAAGTCTAGTGATATGGGCAGTGATAGCGAGGAAGAGAGTTACGAAAGTAGTAGTAGTATTGACAGTAGTAGTGATTCTAGTAATGTTGACGATGACAGCAGTGATAGCAATAGAGGAAGGGCTGATTTAGATAACACATCAAACACATCATCAACTGCTTTCGCTGCATTTGAGCAGCGGTTGAAAGACAAGCTCAATGCTAGTGCTAGCAATACAACAGATAATAACAGCAATAGAACGGCAGCAGCAGCATCATCATCTATGATACAGCTTAATGACGACGACGATGGTAATGAAGATCTACCTATGCCAATGGGAATGGCAGAGGCCATATCATATGCTGCTGAGCCTCCGAGTCCGAAGCAGATGGGCAATATCGAACAGATAGATGACAATGTTGGCCCCGAGCCTCCTGTTGCAATGCTTGAAGATTCAATCAATGATACTGGTATTGCAAGTAAGTTGGCTTTGAGAAACAACCCAAGTTTAGGAGGAATAGAGTATATTAATGAAGAGATTGGTTTACCTCGTCCACACTCTGCTTTTGACGATAGCATAGAAAAGAAAGTAGCAACAAGTAGAGTTGGGATAGAAATGGTTTCTGAAGAAGATGGTCTACCTCAGCCACCTGGAGCTTATGAACAAACAGACGAGAAGAAGTGTATGAAGCTGAGTGGACTTGATATTATTAATGATAATGAAGGACCAATTCCTCCTAATGCCTATGACAACAGTATGGATAAGAGCAGCATGATGAGTACTGAGCCGCCACAAACTGTGCCTATTGTTAATCAGCAATCTACTTCTTCTGCACAAAGTGATCGAAATCAGGGGAGTAATAACATGCCGTTAAGTGATAAGATCCGAAGGAATATACAAGCCATATATCGAAATAGGCCAGATGGAGAGAGTATATCGGGATACACCCAGGCACAAATGCAAACTAGCGACCATTCTCTTGAAGATGCCTCCGAAAGTAATGCTTCTATGGACGATAGTAATTCCAGAGTTGAGGGTGAAGAGGAGCAGCCTGAAGTAAAAAGTTTTTTCTCTCGACAGAGAATTATCATTGCATTTATGATCAACATTGCCATTCTGGTATCAATCTGTATGGGGATCTTTCTCACACCTGGAAACGAAGTTACAAGTTTAGACTCGGAAGAAACAGTTGTCTCTGCCCCACCGAGTATATCGTCCACAACATACATCATGCCAAGCATACCAACTTTGATTACTGGTGTTAGTTACACCTTTCATGTTGAGCACGACCCTAACATGTTGAAAGGGGATATCATAAGCGAAATGTCTTCCGTTGTGCAAGCCGTGTTTGACCAGTATGGTGATAAGTTGGTGATTGAGAATATAATCTCCAAGTTGCTTCCGCCTTTAGAGTTTGGGTAAGTGCTTGATTTGTATTAGTTGATATTGTTGTGCCAATGAACTCATAGTCTTCTTTTTCACTCCACACCCTCAAAACAGATGTGAGCGTTTCAGCTCAGGAGTGGCTTGTACTCCAATGTCTGTTGATGTTACCCTCAGTACTGCTACAAGTGATGCTTTTTTGCCTTTTGAGGAATTCGCCACTTTTAATATTGATAGTAGCCCAATCTACGCAATATCAAATGTCAGTGAACGCTTAATACCGGCCATATTACCCTCATCATCGTATACACCGTCTTTAACAACACTTAATACTAACATGCAATCATCAATATTATCACCAACAACATTTCCATCCTCATCCAACACACCATCTTTAACTTCGACACCAACAACTCCCTCCATTGCTAATGATCCTACAGATATGGAGGTCATAACAAGTATTACATCCCCAACTATATTTAATAGTGATGTATATTTAAACTTACCAGGATGTGATGATACTTTTAATACAGGATATCTTGATACCATTGGTAGTTACGGGTTGATGTTTGATGTACAGTCAGCTATCAAACCCGAAGACACCAAAGGTGGAGATGAATTAACTGATGCATTTAAGAATGTTGAAATATACGGTATGGAATTATACATGCGGAACTTGGTAACTGCCGAATTTGAAATATACATTCGTAAGAATATGGAAGGTGATAGTGCGAAAGGTACACAATATCCGAATCAGGTATATACAAGTTATCAAGCTACCGGACAGACTGAAATTAGTTCCAATTGGGAATTAATAGCCGAGGGTACAGTGGAAGGACAGGGTCCTGATGTTGGCTCGCCATTACCATTAGATAGTTGGAAGAAGGAAATTACCTTACGTCCTGGTGAGATTGTTGGGTTTTATGTTACAGTAAAGCATGCACCAGATTTGCGTTATCGTAACACAACACTTGCCGAAGGTGATGTATACGCTACCAATGGTATATTAAATGTCGGTGTTGGAAGATCATGGGGTGAATGGCCACTACGTGAGGATGGTACAGATGGTTACTTCGAGCCACGTGAATTCTCGGGTGGGTTCTTATATCATGTTCATGAGGGATTATGTGAATCGACAATGCCAAGCTCGGCACCGACATGGAGTTTGGATAGTCCAGCGCCAAGTACGAGTCCAGCACCGACTGCTGAACATACACATACATATCGTGACTGCTTTTCAGAATGGGAAGATCTCGTTGCTGGTGTACGGGATAGATTAGTGACGAATGAACGAGACTTTGTCATCTGTCCAGGATCGCTCCTCGTCCTTGATGATACATCATCTCCAGTAATACTTGAATCGGATTATATTACTGTTCAATGTGGTACATTCACCGAGCCAGCTAAAGACTGTATCATAAGTGGCGGATACTCCCAATTCAACATCCTTGGATCGCCTTCCGGTGTTGAGATAGCTCGGTTGACAATGAGTGGATCTACAGGCTCATCCATAATGGCTTTTGGTACATCGGACGCCACATTAAGTCTACGAGATTGTGAATGGACAAATAACAAGGGAGCTAGTGCTATTCTCATACATGATAATGATGCTCTTCCTATACTTCGAGATAACTTTGTAGGTCCGTTGGACATTAAGCCATTACTTGAATCATCAGTTAAAGGAAGTGGAATGGCAATTGAAGTACATGATAGTAGATTTGTGGATAATGAGTTTGAATTCGGTGCAATTTCAAATGTGGGCGGTACACTATCGGTCTACTCAAGCCGCTTCAGTAAGAACAGTGGCAAGGGAGGTGATATAGTCGTGACGAATAGTGGATCATGTAATGTACAGAGTAGCTGTTTCTCCGAGTCGTCATCGATCCTTCCGGGTATCATCTTCATCCAAGACGGCTCAACTATGGGTGGTAAGATGAATTACGGTGCCGATAGTAACACGGCAGGAGGCGCCACAGCTGATACAAGCTGCACTTATGTCTTTAAAGAGGCAGCAGGATCTGATTGTCTATCACCTCTAGACAATGAAATGGATTGTACTGGTAGCTGTATGGCATTCACAACAAGTTCATGCCCATTAGATTCAGACTTTGTTGGAATGGAACCTGCAGCCGCACCCAAGGCTGACATTGAAATAATAGCAACAAGATCACCAACAAGACAGCCCACACCTTCACCAACTGTTGATTCAGATTCCAATTCAAACATTCTTGTGATTTGTATGATCATTACTGCTGGCATTACTGTTTTGTTAGCTGTATTCCTTTGTTATTGGAGAGGTGCATTTACTGGTGCTGGTCACAAGGACACTTGTTATTATTCTGCTGCAGTTCTGTTAGTTCTGTTTTTCGATGCAAGTATAATACTACTTGTGATCTTTCTGACCAGTTAGTTAAACATATCTATGTACAAGTTTATTTTATTGTAATTCCCTAATCTGATATGACATATGTGTACTACCACTCTGTCATAATTTTCTCTATTGTTTCAAACTTGGCTTCTCTCAGTTCATACTTGCAAACAACAAGCCAATAGATACTACCAGGGTACTGACTGAATGCAAAATAGCTTTACTCGAGCTGAGTTGTTGATGATTTTGTGGATTGGAAGTTGGTAGTAGTAGATGCTGTTCAAGTTCAATTCCTGGCGTTTCACCCACCACATTGAAAAAGAGATTGGCCAAAGGTTGGCATTGCTTGGCAACATTATCAGATGTATTGATATGCTGAGAACAATCAATCTCATTACACTTTCTACCCGTCCTACCATTATCCAAGATTGCATTTGGAGTGTAAGCAGTGTCAATCTTCTTGTTCCCAAGGTCTAATAGGAAGTGTACCAGCACATATAGGCCATTAAGATTACCAGCTCCTGAGACATATGTAGAGGACGCATCTACACGACCTCCTCCACTGTTCCATACTACCAGGTTGGCACAGGGATCTTGGCCACTTTCTCCTGCTCCCTTGAGGCATAGGGGACCATTGGATTTGCACTTATTGATGCCATTGTCAGCTTGGCATGTCCAATCATTTCTGTCGCCAAAGAGAAAAGCTCTTGTTGCAATAATGATGACACGTCATGTTCATCACAAGGAGGATTACCGATGCTACCACACAAACCCTGCAAACTATGGTCAAAAATTTCGTCCATTGTGAACTGTAGTTCTCTACCCCTAAGATTTCCCACTGCACAACTGGTTGTAACAGTAAGCATCATTATGAGAGCGCTTTTCAATAATGTCATCTTGTTTAGTTGTTGTGTTATATATTTTGTTGTTTCGTCAATTACTGTTTTTGTTTTCTGAGACAATGAGGAAGGGAAGAGCAATGTATAACGCTTTAGAGTTCGTATCGTCACGCTTCTTGTCTTATTGCAGGTATCTTTTCGTCAAAATAAATAAATGAGAAATATTCCACATGTAAGCACGAGAGCAAGCTCAAAATTCATGTGCGTGGTGATTTGGTTGCCTACCTGCGGCCGGCCGCGGCTGTGAAGGTTGTTCCGGAGGGCGCCGTAGTCATAGTAATTCTTCATCTCGTATAGAAAGTATAGGGGATTTATCAGTTTTTGAAATACTCTACATATTGATTAATGGTAGTGCGGTAGCTGTATCATTAATAGTTATCGAATAATCAACTTTGCAAAAAGTGTACACATCTTTACACCTTTTTTGCAATTATTATTATCTCTTATGCACTTTTTATATCAAGAGCCAAAAGGTTTCAGTACAAGCCCCATCAATACCTATTGTTGACCAAGATTATCTACGATTGTAATCAGTTTTTAGTATACGTCAACATTTAATAGTAGTATACTAGTATCATGGATACATATCTTGATGAGGAGGAGAATAATGTTGATGTTGTGGAACAGCCTCCTAATACCGATACTACTGAAGCAGCATCGTCTGGATTGCAACAAATAGAAAATGATGATACTGATGGCCTACCTTTACCGATGGGAATGGCAGAAACCATATCATATGCTTCCGAACCTCCTAAGCAGAAGCAGACTAGAGGCGGAGTGGAATATATCAATGGAGAGACTGATCTACCTCGTCCTCCATCCGACTTTGATGATAGCATAGAAAAGAAGAAAGCAAAGTATGCATCGAGTAGTAGAGGTGGGATAGAAATGGTTTCTGAAGAAGATGGTTTACCTCAACTACCTGGCACTTACGAAGAAACAGAAGAGAAGGTTAAGAATAAGAAGAAGGTGGGAGGACTTGAAGTTGTTAATGATAATGATGAAGGACCAACACCCCCTAATGCCTTTGATGATAGCATGGGGAAACGTGACATGAAGAGTACCGTACTGCCACAATCTGCACCTCAGCAATCTACTACTTCTACACTATCACACCCTTCTCAATATCAAGGGAGTAGTAGTATGCCTTTGAGTGATAAGATCCGAAGGAATATACAAGCAAATAGGCCAGATGATGAGGCGAGTATATCAGGATACACCCAGGCACAAATGCAAACTAGTGCCCACTCTCTTGAAGATGATAATAATACGAATGAAAGTAATGAAGCTCCTGATAATGATTCCAATCAAGAAGAGGATGATGAGATTGAATTAGATGAGCCTGAAGTTAAAAGTTTTTTGACTCGGCGTAGAATTATCATTGCATTTATGATCAACATTGTCATTCTGGTATCAATCTGTTTAGGGATTGTTTTTGGTACACACAAAAGTGCCGACGGTCCTACTAACCTGATCATAGACGACTCTATTAATAGAGACACTGAATCATTTGGAAAGGACTTACAAGCAAGAGCAGGTCCAACTTGGGCACCATCCCCTGCAATATATCCTACGATGTATACCGAGACGACTATATATCCTACGATATATACCGAGACGATTGCTGATGGTCTACTACTTAGCTTTACAATGGTTTGCTTTCCAGGAGAAAAGCCTCCTCAGGAAGATATTAATGCAGTCGAACGAGCGGTAATTCAATCATCTATATATTGTTCACAGTCATCAGGAGTAACAAACGTGAATGCTACAGTTGTCGGCACCTCTTGTAGTGCTGCTAGTCGTCATCTCTCCCCTATGTCAAGCAATAATATATGGGAACAAGCCTTCGGAATCCATCGCAAGCTACCAACGGGCTCTAGTTCGATTGACTTTTCAGTTGTAATCACTGGAGAGTACATGCCACCACTTCGTCCTGGTAGGTTGTATTTTGTGCCCTTCTCTTTTAGATGTCATCTGTGACCTGTCGAACTAATTATTATGGTTTCATTTTCTTCATTAATAGATGGTGCACCCGAGCCTGAAAGACCGGACCTTGGAGTTCTTTTTGAAGACTGCCTTAATAGAGACCCCGAATCATTTGTTAAGGAAATACAAGCAAGGGCTGGACTGCTTAGTGAGTTTTCAACGAAATTGGATGACTTGGCGGTCGAGACCTATGAGGTCCCAGACGATATAGACCTTGATGATCTTGCTGACATTGAAGTACTCTTCACAAGATCACCAACAAGACAGCCGACGCCTCAGCCAACTGCTGATTCAGATTCCAATTCCAACATTCTTGTGATATGCATGGTCATTACTGCTGGAATTACTGTTTTGTTAGCTGTATTCATTTGTTACTGGAGAGGTGCATTTACTGTCGCTGGGCACAAGGACACTTGCTATTACTCTGCTGTTGTTCTGTCAGTTCTGTTTCTCGATGCAAGTATAATACTACTTGTAGTCTTTCTAACCAGTTAATATGAACATATTAATCTATCTTTCATTGTGTTGCTGTTTATTTTATGTAATCCCCTTCTCAGGTTTGCTGCCCGCTCTTATGATCAAGAATGCCTTCACCACCAGCCGATTTAGCCAGTTAGCGTGGGTTGTGGGCACGGTCATAACTTTGCATCATCTTGCAATACTCTTTATGATCAGGCACGTCTTCAATTTGACAAGCCTTGCTGCAATATTGTACACGCTCACAGCCTGTGCATATGTATAGAGTAGATCTTTCTTTCATTTGATTACAACCCCAACACTTCCCCATTTTTGGTGTTGTGCATCTTACTTGGGTGTATAACTCATTCAGACAATAGCATGGTATTTGATTCATAAAGTACTTGACCAATGAACGTTGACAGCCGTTCACAATATCCACATGTCTCAAATAATTCTTAGCGTGCCGGTTGTCAAAATTGCCAAGAGGAATAGGATTAGATGGATCATATGTATCAATATACATCAAGGTTACAACACAAGCTAACGACATAGGCGAAGAGTCGAGATTCTCCCCAACAAGAAGGTAGGTAGTCCCATTGCAAATGATATTCTTCTTTACAATCTGTCGATTAGATTCATCATTAACTGCCTCGGGAAATTTGTTGTATGCTTCTGATAACGCATCATTTACCGCACCCATCATAGCTGACTTTGTTTGTCTCAAATTGCGATTTGTTGAAATGAAGGATTTAAAGAAAGTGTCGATGAACTGCCTGCATACAATAGGTTTTTTGTCTAGGTCGCCATGATTACAAATTGAATTGTTGGGGAATCTAATAATACCATCAGGTGAAACTGTCGACCTCTGAGCATTGTTTTCCGCAGTGGCAGCAGCGTCGGCGGCGGCCTCCTTAGCTTTAGCCTTCCTTGCCTGGCCCTTGATCTTCTTTCTAGACTTCGATGGCATCCCCTATATACTATCAATTCAATCTAAAATGAGAAGGTGCACCGATGTTACTAATTTGTAACTTTTGTTCAACACCGCGGGAGATTGATTCCACTAATATTTAATTGTGTTGATATATATTGCAATTTAGTTGTAAATTTATCATTAATCGATACCATGCGGTAGTTCTGTGTACTATATTGAGAGGGCAACTGAGTTGCAATTCTAAAAAATTTGTCTTTATTATGTAGTGTATGTTAATGATATCACAGCTTATCATGTGCTGATATTCACTACAGAAGTACCAACATTCGAAAGGGCATTAAAAACTAATATATTGGGTATATTATTAGCATCCAAATACTTTATTCTAATACCAATCACAACTATCTGCTACCTACGATACACTTCAGTAAGCACATCAAAATTCAGGTACACTAAAACTTCCATAATCTCGGGGCCTCTAATCAAAAGATACCAGTATCCTCCTCGCACAATTTTATTACTGTAGCCACTATAGGCCGCAGATTTCGATGTTGCAAAAATGTTAATTTGCCACCGAGCTTTGTTACTATGCCTCTTGCCTATTGCCTTGCTAATCACTCGTAATAGACACAATGTATTGGGGATAGCCATACTATATTGTTGATTAAGAGAACTGATTAACAGTTATTAATTACCTAAACAATTAGGGCGTATTGCAATTATAAAAGAACCTAACACATCAAACATGAAGACGACGATGATACTAAGTGTTGCTCTCCTTGCAACAACAGCATCCGCTGCTGCACAAGCTAATACAGACAACAGTCCACATCATATATCCTCTACAACTATTCGACGAAGTGCATCAGCACAATATCTACATAGTCATCGTCGTAAACTACCCGGCAACAATAAGAAGAACAATAAAAAGAATAATAAAAAGAATAACAAAAACTTATCGACAGGAAAGTTTGTATTTAGTATTGTTTTTATCTTGAATTCTAATGTTCATATATAAAGTCTCGATGAATCAAGTTATTCGTTTGAACTTGATTCGTTGATTGTCTTTGCAAAACCCGCAGGTACTAATAGAAGTTACTATTTACTCTCTCTTTTCTATCTCCATATATATCATGATAACGCGCATCTTCCAGCCGATCATAAGAATGGTGGTGGCAATAGTAAGAACAGCAACAAGAAACAGAAGAATTCAAACAAAAAGGCAAAGGACTTCGTAAGTATCGGCGGGCCTGGGCCCGATGTTAATGATCCCACCAAAGATAACAATCCAGTCAAGAATGGTGAACCGGCTGATATGGATCATGGTCCTATCCTCATTTATGATACAAGGGTTAAGGTATCGTCTCTTGCTGTAGACATTGTTCAAGAGGAAGAGGTTGGGGAGGAGACGATTGTGGATGAGAATACTGTAGAGGTAATGAAGGAGCTAACTTGGGTTGATAGTCCGTGAGTATTCTATTTTGCAATCTATATTGCAATTTGCAATATACATCATATGATACATCTCAACTCACTCATATCTCTTATATCATATGTCCCTTCAACTACAGAACTATGACCCCGACGAACTATGTAAGTTCTATCTCAATACTATGGTATGATTATTGATCAAAATGTAATCTCACACATGCTTCTCAATTCCCTTACCAAAACTGCTATACAAAAACTGTATATGAACATAGCCTACGGTAAAACAGACGGTAAGTTGAATAGAGTTATTACTTTGAATTGGTATGTATATATACTTCATATTCAACAACTCTTCTTCTTCACATACACAAAAGTCATCTCCCATCATCACAGCTGAAAGTCCAGCTGCCGGTAATGAAACTTCATCAACAAATGAACCAACGTCAGATGTTGTAAACGAATGGGCAACGGCACAGGTAACAAATGAACCAACTGGTTCATCATACCTTGCTACTCTTAGTCCGACTAATTACAACAATGTAAGTATATCTATCTGAAGTGGTATAGTATGTCATGTTTATATCATGTGTACACTCTTCTCTAACATGTTTCTCTCTTCTTCTTTAGCCTCCTTTGGAGGATGATGACGATTTTGAATGGGCAACAGAAGACGTAGAGGAAGAGGAAGAGGCTTCGGATGATGATGAACCGGTTGCTGAAGGGGAAGTATCTGATGTTGTTGAATCCGAGGAGACACCGGTTGAGGACGAGAAGATTGTTGAGTCAACTACTACCACAGAGGCACCTCCTGAGCCATTGACTGTGAATCCAGCCCGACTATTAACACCTGGGAAGAGATATGTAAGTTCTATATACATCATACTGTGATTTGTTGACTTTGATTGGGTATCTCATATACTTCTAACCACTACTCCTCCTCTCATATCAAGACGGCATGGTTAGAACTAAGCCAAGCCGATATGACTATAGCTCAAGCATCATTAGATTATACAGAAGAAACTTGGAACTATCCTGGATACAACATAATGGAACATTACAACTATGATAGTTTAACACAGGATGGTAAAGTTGGTGTAAAAACTTTGGGTATGAGTCCTGACGTTTATGATTGTAAGTATCTCTCTTCGTCTTCTTCGTGTATGACACATGATATGATTATGGCATAGATATGTACCCCTCTATGAACACTCGATCTAACCTCTTTCTCCTCGTCCTACCAACATCAATCATAGGCTATGTCAATCATTACTACGGATATTGGTGGAAAGATATGGTATCATATGGATACGATAAGTATCTAACAGTATTGGGATGGGATGAATCAACTTGGGAAAACGGTTGGGAATCACCCGAGGACGCACCCGAAACGGAAGGATTGTATTGGAACGATATGACAGAAGAGCAGCAGGCGGCAGCTACTGAACTTTGTTACTTTGAATACCTATGGGACGGTTATCCAATTACAGAGTGGTAGAAGAGAAAGTGTAGGGTAGATGAGTGACGAGTACTTCATAGTTCATAATGTACAAATCGATGTTAGTATTTGTACATACTATGTGTATGTCTGATTCTTCACTTCAAAAACTGTGAGTAGTTCGACTTACCTATACTCATATTACACTGGATGCCTAGGTCTATCTTTATCAATATCAAAAACGAGCAAGTTTTAAGTGTGTATTCTATTTATTAAGTCATTATAATCTATAGAGCAAACAATCCGACAGCAAACAATTCAAAGCAAACAGGAGGCTTATCCATCACAATTAAATGCATACTTGCATTGGGCAATTGAGTTTATCGAATGTTGCTTGACATTTTCCATTACTGGGCTCCGTCCAAATTACGTGGTAGTCGGGCGATTTACCCGTCTGGAATGTGATTACTGTCATAGTTCCATACTGAGTTTGTGCAGCTACAATGCAACGAATCTGAGCTTCGCGTTCCCATTCGTCCTCATCATCGCATCGATGCACCCCACTAAATGAGTGAGGCAATCCATTCACATTCTTGGGTGAGCAAGACCTACCTAATAGAAGCTCTCGATTAGGTCCTCGAAGACCAGCCCTTTCCTCGCTCGCCTCCTCTAACAATACCCAATTATCGGCGCGCTTGATGTAGCAATCAAACCCATGTTTGTATTCCAATTCGTGTTCATCAATGTAATCTTTCCAAATTTCACAATGGTTCGAATGTTTAGTATGTTTCCACTCGTATCCAGTACACCAGTCTTCATCCGAGCATTTGCGTTTACACTTATCTAAAGAGTAGTGCTTGTACTTATCGTATTCATGCCCATCTCTACCCTTATGTCCATGACTTGTACGGCAGGCTTTGCCATGATACTTATCATACTCACTAGAACCACCAGCAGATACTGCAGTAGTAAGAGCAAGTAGGACTAGGATGATAGCTAGCCAGCCGAAACGACGGTTTGTATTCGACGAGAAACTTGTAGTTTTGCTTGTGTTGACTAACATGTTGATTGTTATTGTTATAGCTTGTATTTGTATGTGAGTATCTGATGTTGTTCGTAGCTGGTAATCTTTAATTTTTTATGAGCTTGTATTTATCATAAACTAAATCGATCTAAGATCAGGAACAAACAAACGTGCACTTACTCTTGCCCATGCTCTTACAATTACTCTTGACCACACTTCAGTGTGGGATAAGATGATGGGACTTATATCTAATAGAATGTGTGTCAATGATATCTTCCATGTAGTAGTATTCTTAAGCTTGATCTTGATCATGGGGTTCTTCTCCCGAAACACAATCATGCTTAGAGCAAAGGAAGGACTCGGGTCGCCAATCTAAGACTGACAACTAGATGCACAAAAGGGTCCTCTTCGAGATTCCTGAGGTGTATCTTGATATGTGCAGTTTGAGCCAAGGAAGATTTCATGAGCCGTTGTGTATGGAAAGCTATCTCGCCATGAACATAGGTCTTGACTGAATGATGTGGCACCCTTGAACATGCCAGTCATATTTGTAATGCTTGACGTATCAAAGTTTGACAAATCTCCATCAAACGAGCTTGCGCCAGCAAACATCTCGCTCATATCAGTAACGCTCGAGGTATTCCAGTCTGAGATGAGTCCGTTGAAAGTATCCAAATCATAAAACAATCTTGACATGTCTTTAACGTTTTTAACACACCAAAAGTTTATCGACCGACCATATCTTTGTCCTATATCACATTGATCACCATACGAGTTACGTTGGCGGTTGTGATTACTGGCACAGTCTTGTTCGATATATGCACGTACTGCATTGTAAAGGATACCATATTCACCACCATCATCTGTATCAAAGCATCTAACCCGCTGTGTTGGCCAATGTGCTGGTTGTGTTGCTGGTTCATCTCGTGTAGTTGGCGACGAAGAAGGACCAAGGTACTCCTCACTAGTATTTTTATCACCCCAAAAGGGATCATCTTGTGGTGGCGGTGGTAACCACTCTTGTGTTGGTGGTGGTATGTCGTCATTCAATATTGGTGGTTTAAATGTTGCCCCTGGCCCTGATTGATCAAAGATATCATCATTAGAAGAAGAACCTGTGCCAAGAACTACGCCTGCTGCAGCAACAGCAGCAATTAGTACCAAACCAATACATATCTTACAAAGTTTTGAATTCAATTGCGGTAGCAGAAGTGTGGTGATTGGTGTCTCGTCCTTATCACCTTCCTCTTCTTCGTTTAAGGTACCATCCTCCAGTTGTTCATTTGGTACTAAAGTTGCATTATATATCGGGATATCAGGAACAAGGGATGCCTCTAAAGTGGGTATTTCATCTTGAATTCTTTGGTTGAATGATACTTCATTTGTACTTTCGATGCCACTCCGAGGATTTACTAACATTGATGGTGGAGGCGGTCTCCTTATTATCACTTGATGCTGCTGAACAACTTCGTCTGATTCATTACACGAATTCCTATCCGAGGGTGGCAATACTACTTCCTTCTCCTCATAATTAGATACGGCTGCTGGCTTTTGATTCATGATCTCATCTCTCTTCTTTGCGGAATCTTCAAACTTTGCAGAGTTGAATGGAACAGAAGGACTAGTTTCATTGATAGATTCCAAGCTGTTTGCTACTTCCGACGATGATAGCTTACTATTACTATCAGCAGCCTTGAGAGACGCGTCCACCATAGCAGCAGGGATCTCGGGCCCTACGTCGTCATCTATCTGCTCAACTTTGCTACTCTGCTTGGGAGGTTCAGTCACATTTGATATATTATCTGGTGCTACTTTCTTGTGATTAGACATGATGATTGTGATAATGTTTGTATGCAATTGTAATTGACTATATTCCAATTGTTGCCTCCTTTCAACATCATTTGCAAAGTATTCTTGATCGTAGTGAAGTGCACAGATGTAGAAGAAGAGAACCCGACCACCAACACAGAAGATCTAAGCATGAAAGTTGCTAAGGACAGTTCAAATATCAAAACTGCACAGATCTTCCATTCTTCGATGAATATCTGAGGATCCTACCTATGTCTCTTCTCATCTGGCTGGCATGATACATATGTGGTCATTGGCATTCCCTACCGTCCACAAAGTGTAAAGCCACTACAACTTCTCAATGGCATCATATCGCTTATGCATTCCTTGTTCTCAATGTTGTATGTAAAATCGTACACTGCCACAATACTCGGATCACTATCGCCACCCTCATCAACTGCACGATACATGAGATTGTTCTCAAAGTCGATGACAAGTCCTTCTGTATCCCATCCTTGCCTAGGGATATCTATTACTGCTAATGTACAGCCGTCTCTTGCTGGATCAATCACTGCAAGCTTGCCATCTTCTCCAAATACTGACCATAGGTAAGTTCCATCATGTACCAAACTGCTAATACCATCTCGACCCATACCACCATCAAAGCAAACATCTCCGTTTGAGTTGCCGTCCGATGTGATTTCATATATTCTACCCGTATCCTCAACTCCGACATAAAAGACTGCTGGATTAGACGTGCCTACCTTCCATGTCAAACTTTCGATACCATCCGAAGTAGTTAGGCATGGCAGTGCTCCTCTAAGAGAATAAGATTCAACAAGCTGTACTGAACAGCTACCAAGATCTGAATTGTATGTATATCCAATCTTGTATAGATATGGTCGGTCATCATCAGCTCCTTCGTGTATTAGATATGCAATCTTATTATTCTGTGACCACTCGTTAGGTACTATTGCAACTCCCTCAAAGTCTGTATTATCATTAAAAACGTCATCGTCCTCCCAAACACAATGACCAGAGTTGTAATCTAACAAGTTTAGGAAGAAGATCTTGCCATTATCTGACACGACGATGAGATGTGATTTATCCGGAGCGAGTGCTAATCCCGATGCCTCATTCGATCTTTCATCATTGAAGAACTGACCACCAATAAAGCTCTTGAAGCTTATAGGTGGCTTAATCGTTGGCTGAGGGGTAGGCCGAAGAGTGGGATTTCGTGTAGGTCGACGAGTGGATGGTCGAGGACTTGGATTGGAAGTATTTCTAATTGTTGGAAGTGGAGTTGGTCGTTTAGTTGTTGGCCGTAATGTAGGTTTGGATGTTGGTTTGGGTGTATTCCAAATTACTATTACATTATTAGTATCCAACACAACAAATGGATGATCTTTAACTATAAAGTCTGAATCATCAGATGAGACAACAATATCTCCATCTAATGTGACTGTGTATGATCCCTATGTTTTGCAATGAGTCGGCATGTGATATGATACGTATTGATAATATTATACAATTAGAAAAGGAAATAAGATATGTATCATACCTTACAATGAAATATATAAATACATATCGCTCTAACTCACCTGACCCCAATTGCAACATAATCCATCCTCCCCTTTATCCTTCATTCTTAAATTATATTCTCCAGGAGTTAAACATAATTCACCAATATATCTAGTAGTACGTTCATAATTCCTATTAAGTGGAGGGCCAAACGCTATTGTATTTAGTATACCATTCTTTATGTTTGTGATCTTCCATGATGTTTCCCACTGTTTCATATTGGGTATAGAAGATATTAATTAGATGCAATGAATTGAGCATCATGTGAATATCATATCATATGCACTCAACGACGTACCGGATAGTTATCAGTTATTAATGTAAATCTCATTAATGATTGATTGTTTGTTGTGCATCTATTATTGCTATTTCGTAGTAATGTAGGTGATGGTAGTATACTACTGCTTCTTGTTATGTTTGATATTGAAATGAAATCTGATAAAGGTCCGATATGCTCATGTTGTGTTTCGTCGTTGATATTGTTATCGATGGTATTTTCATCATCATCATTATTATTAGAATGAGATATCAACCATGGATATCCAGAGGTACTATCATTAGTTATATCGGTGGTTGCATGTAGTGATGAGCTGGAGATAGAAAACGACTGTGTTACATTGTCAGCATTGGACGATGAAGACTTTATGTTGTTACTGGTATCCAAAAAGATAGCGGCCACAACTACCACCAGAAGAACAATAACGGCGGTGGATAAACCATACAACGCTATACTACGCCTTTGCAGCATCATATCACTAATCTAATCAGTGTAGAAGTAGAGAGGCATACTACTAATCACTCTTGTGAATCGTCATTGGGTTTGCTTGGGGGAGGAGAAAAAAATGAAAGGGGAGGATACCGAGGATACCTATTTGCAAAGCAACCTTTTCCATCTCTAGGAAAGTTTCTTTTTTTCGAATTGCTATTGCCACCACTACAGGCCGCTGGGGCATGCAGTCTATTAGTTATTAGAGCTGAAACTAATATCAACAATACGCCTCGCTCTACCATGTTTAATGCAATTGTTGCTATTGCAATATTGTCATCATTGATTGCTCAAGTTGATGGAGCTGCTCAGTCGTCACAACAAAAAAATAAAAAAGCAACGCATAGCACAAGCAACAACTACATTATGCGCCTGCTCACCACAATCCTTTACGTTTCAACTATTGCTCGATAACGATTGTTCAACATCAACAATATCAAGTGCTTTACCGGAATTTAGTAATGTTAATTGTCAAATTAGTAATAATGACGTTGATAGATCACGTCGTGAACTTCGTATTGATATTGATAATAATAATGAGCATCAATTGCAGGAGAATGAGAAAGATGTCGGATCAGAACTTGATAATGATAGATATGATGTATTGACATCTCAAGTACAATCTCTCCTGCCAACAGTATCAGGTCAGCACGGTGGAGATGATTCAATAGTAACTCAATCTGAAACAATACTAGCATACATTTCATCAATTCTCTTCTTTGAATTCGACACCTCCGGCCAACTAACAATAATTAATGTAGATGATACTTATCTAATACCAAATGATCAAGAGTTAACCAACGGTGCTACAATCACATTTGAATCAATCTCATCAACGTTAAATATGAGCATACCATTAGAAGATCAATTAGTTCCCGGAGGTGCAGGATTATTAATGCTTGGTAACAATGAAGCAGGGGATGTTATTCTGAGAAGTAGATTTGTATGGGAATATGATTTAGACTGTGGTGTAGATGCAGATATTGTGGACGATGATAATCTGGGTGATACGTTAGGCTGGATTGAATTTGTAAGTACCTTCTCTCTATGCTTTGGGATTTGTCGTTACGTCTATCATTACCTGTATCTCATGCATGCTTTGTTATAGAACGATATCACACCAGCTAAGATGAACTTCTGTCCAGCATCTACATGGTGGCCAACTTTGCCCCCATCATCGGATGCGCCAACGTCTCGTCCCACTGTAAGTAGCATATATTATTTTGTGATGTATATAATATGCCTCAAACTGTTGCTCTTCTAATTCTAACGCTCTGTCTCATGTTCTCTTCTGACTCTAACAGACGAATCCAACCGCCAGTCCAAGTCTATCTCCTTCAAGTAGCCCGAGCAAAAGCCCTACACAAAGTCCAAGCCAATCCCCTTCTCAAAGTCCTCTGGCCTCTAAAACGTCCAAAGCAAAGGCATCCAAAATTTCTAAGGCAAGTAAACAGCGTCGACTTGGACAATAATAAGAGTGGTAATATGAATATGTTAGGTAGTGATCTGTTTGTATATTAGACTTAAAGTAGAATAGTATTACACACTTTAAACTTTATCCTACTACTTCTATTCCGTTCAATCACATGTCTCCCTCATCTTCTCTCCTTTATACTCATACATCAGCACTTGTTTATGTTTGATACTTAATGCCACTGCATCAGTCTATCTCTGCATGCACAACTACACTAATTTTGTATAAATCTGCCAACCTAACCCTAACTCCGCAGAGAACCAATGTAATTTTATATAATTTCCATTTGTATGTTGCAAACATTTGCATTTGATAAACTCACGTCGATCTCTCACTAACACTAAACTTGCAGATATAAGTCCAACCAAAATATCAAACTAATAATATACATCAAACTAACCCCTCCTCCTATTTCTAATGTTGCAACATTTGTCTGCAAAGTACCCTGAGCACCAGCAGTTTCATCTAGTAACGAAGTAGGAGAATAGGTCGGCCAATATGTGGCTTCTTTGCAATATAAACGTTCCTGCGCTCCTGGCAGATCAGGTGTTGATTGTTGTTGTATTGTGCCGCCATCGCCCCAGAATCCATTGTTATTCTACGTGTTTGCACCGATTTATATTGTTGAGTACAATAGACAAAAGTGTACATAAGTGAGTATCACATTGCAATAAGATATGCACAATAGGCATGAACATAAAACTTCATACTACTATCCACATATAACATCTCAAACTCATACACCACATACCTTTGTGAAACACCCTTTCAAAGTACCACCAGCTATATCAACGAAGAATGATCCACCAGTATTTAATTCATTGAACTTTTCTCTACATTCTGCTTCATTATTGCATATTGTTTGTGCGTTTGCAATGTAGGTTGTGGTGAGGATGCATATTATTATAAGAATGTTGGGTATCATTTTGAAGGTTTGTAGTTTGTCAGTAGGGAGGTGGGAGTAGTAGTAGTATTTCAACCACACGGGCGCTAATCAGATCATATTACTCTTGTTATCGTCATTGGATAAAGAAGGGGGGGGAGAAGAAAAAATGAAATGGAGAGGATACCGCGAGGGGTATCCTATATTCTTGCTATGCCTCTGCCTTCCTGCTCTAGGTATGTGTAATATGGAGTCCATTCTTGATACCCGTAACACTAACAACTCATAATAGTCTACTACCTTATATCCTATTCATTCCATAGGTACTGTTTGCTGCAATTCACAATAGATGGTATCCTAATACATATCCGATGTCATACTTCTTCTTCTTCTTTGTAAGCATACATCATCACCTGCTTTATACTATTTGCCACCGCACTAGCAAGTTCAACGGGGACGGCGTTACCAACTTGCTTATATTGACTAGATAGACTTCCAATAAACTTGTAATCCAAAGGGAATGATTGTAAAGTAGCAGCCTCTCGAACATTGATACATCTATCCTTTGAGTAATGAAAGGGTGTGACAGAGCCGGCTCGAATTGTTGGTGCACACTCATGTGGCTTCAGTCTAATGACTCCATGTTGAGGTAACAATGATGATGTACGACCTTGCATGTTTGGTAATGAATCGTTGACTTGATCCAAGGTCTCTTTAGTCGTAACATATGGCCACAAATGAAGAGCATCTCCATGAGTTGGAGCAGGGATGGAAGGCAAGGGTATGTTGTTCTTTGATATGAACATGAAGAATCGTGGCCTCCCCTGAGGATCTCCGTAATCACATGCCTTTAAGACCGTGCATCTAACTTGATATCCCAACTGCATTAGCCTCTTGGTAATGTTCTTCAGGTAATGGACATTCTTTCGTTGATATATACCACATACATTCTCAAAGACTGCCGTCAAAGGCCGTTTCAACTGGACATAATCAACTAGTAAGAGGGATAGATCGGCTCTGTCTCGATTACCTGCTACTTGATCTGATCCATTCAATGACCGATTGGCCTGGGAGAAGTCTTGACATGGTGAGCTCCAATGAATGTGATCTACACGTCCAATCACACCAACATGATCCTTAAAGTCTATAATATCCCCCTCATATGTATTCAACTCTGGATGATTCAATTTCAATGTAGCAATAGCATCATGATCATTATCAATAGCACATATAGTCTCAAAACCAACATTCTTGTATCCTTGTAAACTACCCCCGGCACCGACAAAGCATTCTAATGATCGAATATTACTTGATCGACGTTTAATTCTTCTTGTCATTAACTCATTCCGATCAAAAAAGTAACCAAACGTATACCAATCACCATGTATCTGTGGTTGATATATCAAACGGGGTATACTATCAACAACATCTGATTCATTTCCAAGTTTTGATAGACTAATATTCTCATTGCAATTGTATACCTGTACATACGACCCTAACATATAATCTGCTTTATATTCTAATCCTTCATCTTCCGTACCAAGTAATGTATCCTCAAATCGTACAATTAGTACACAATGTGCTGTATCCTTTGATGTAAAGTGTTTAATACCAACAATGGCATCGCCTTCGTTTAATGTGTAGCAGTGATTGGTATGGAATGTTTTGTTTTGATACTCGATTGATGATGGGTCGAATGGTGTATGATCTTCTAAGCTAGTGCCGTGCTTTGCTTTGTTATTACTACCCGTTGCAGTGTCATCTGCCATATCAGTATCAATATCAGTCATAACAACGTTTGCAGTTGCTTGGCATCTAAATCCTTGAGTAGCCATTGTTAATTTGCTTTGTTTGATTTTGGATATATGATATCGTTCTATCTCACCATTGTTATCATCTTCATCTTCCTCTTCATTATCTGTGTCACTATCTGATTCCATATCTAATGCTAATGCCGTATCATTGTTATTATTACCGAGAGTGGATTCTTGTTCGTTATCAGATTCTAATCCCCCATTATTGTTATCAAATGTCAAGTCTTCTTCTTCCTCATCTTCTTCTGAATTGTCATTAGTATCATCTCTTAACTTTCCCTTGCCAATTGCAACTGAATCATCATCATCTTCTTCTTCAGACTCCTCAGAACTAGAATCTGAACTACTACTAGAAGAACCTGCTAAATCAATCACTTCTTCATTGGTTCTAGTCTTCTCTTTGATAAGTTTGTTGTTGGTATCTTCCTCCTCATCATTGCTAGATGCATTAGAAGATTGCTCAGCATACTGCTGTTTAGAATTTGATTTGTCAGATATATATGAGAATTTACTTGCAATACTACTCTCTTCTTCATCCTCTTCCTTCTGCTGATTATCCACTCCTTTATTGTTTACCTCCAATTCATCGTTAGAATAGTCAGAAGAATTATCTAATTTGTCATTATCAGCTGTATAATTTTGATGTACTCCCCTTCTACGCCGTTTCTTAGTAGGCCTATTATCATTATTGTCCCCACTATCATCACCGCCATTATCACCGTCACTCATATCGTTGGGAGCTATTGACTGTTCAGTTGTCTGTGCCATTAAACTTTTTTGCAAGTCGTTAACATCTTGCTGTAGTATGCTTATCATGTTATCAAACTTTTCATTCACCTCTGTATATTGATAGATGTTGAGTTAAGTAGAGTTGAGTGAGCATGTCATATGCGATATCATGTGAGCATTCACGTAGTTTCTGTTATATACATATTGTACATATCATGTGCGCATATCAATGAACATATCATATGAGCATATCATACGCATTGTAATTGGTATACACAGCACTGTTCATGTGAGCATATCGTATGCGATACATAAGCAATACACACACTACCCATTTGCGCAATAGCATAATTTATCATATGAACATATCACATATAACACGAAACTTACTCTTCTCAAAGAATTCATATTTACCAAAGCTATATACTCTTTCGGGACATGATGACATATATTTTCTACTTTGTAATTCATCAATACGTTGTTTATTTAGTGATGTTATACGATTTTGTAGATTTGTTATTTGTTGTTTAATTTGGATGTTGTTATCAGCGGCAGTGGAAGTTGTTGATTTGATATTGATTGCTGCTGCTCGTTTTACTTTTACTTGACGAGGCATATTGCTCTGCTGTTGTAATTGTTCTTAGGTTTATGCAGAGTAGTAGGGGGCACATAGCATCAAATGCTTAGCTTCGTGAGATCAATCTTGTGGGGTTATCGATTGTCATTTATTTTCTCTTTTTCTTAGCTTCTTAGCTTCACCGTTTCAACTCACAAAGGTACTAATATATAAAAGACTATATAGATACCCTGCTTATTTCGAAAAAAGGATACCCAAGAACAAAAAGATGTCAAACGGCCACATTATCCAATGATTTCATGAATGAATGCCGACTCCTCCTAGCATTGTAGAAGAGTGGTGCATGCAGCGGCATTGATAGAGAGAAGAATAGTACCATTCTGTATATACTATTGCAATAGAACGATGGCCGACGACGATGTGGCGATACCGTTCCTAGCAACGACAAATACGACAACAAACACAACAACAAATGACAATCCTCCTCAACAACAACAACAAACAATAACAATGATGGATGAAAACATCAAACACATATGCACCGAGGTAGGTATACCAAACAAATCACGTCTTAAACTATCCCAACAATACAATATCAACACAACAACCGATTTACTAAACATACAACAACGAATCTTAAACAAAGAACTAGATGACCTACGCGAAGACATTAGAGAAAATCTACTAATTGTATCAGAATGGATGGTAAATAATCCAAATGTTAATGTTATTGAAGTATTTGATGAAGATTTATTTAATAAGTTGTTTAAAGATCAACGTTTTGCTGAGGAATATATATGTACTGCACTAGGTACGTTTATTTTATTGATAAGTTCATATGATGTGTACTACTTTTTCATATAAGTTTATATGATTGAGCATATGGTATGCATTGTATACGAGCATACGATATGCATTGTCAGGACATGAGCATACGATGTGCACTTTATAATATACATATGATATGCACTTTTCTCTTTTACTAATATACCCAAATCTTCCCCGTATTATAGGACAACCATACTGCAAGATGAATCATATAAATCATAAAGATGTTCAACACGATGAATCATTATTACAAATTGTAATTAATAAAGTCCAAGCAAAGGTCATGTCATCATCCAATCTACGTGAAAAATGTGGCAACTTTGATTATAATCAATTCCTAGATAAGGCAGTACGTCACTTTCATGAATTAGCCGGTAAAGAAAATGGGTTGTTGGAAAAGATATTTATAATTGCTGGTAGGACACAGGCTGGCAAGACTTCTGTCAAGGGAGTTATACAAAGTTTAGCTGGATTGTTGAGGATTCCATTGGTTATATTAACAAAAGGTGTTGATGAAAGTATAGATTTGCATTCAAAGTTGGTTGATTTGGCTAGTGGCACTTTGGTAGAGGAGAAGTACATTGTCGTGGGTGAGTAGTTTGATTGGTCCGATTTGGTTTGTACAATTGCATGTGGCTTATTATATACTCATCCACCTATACCATAGCATCAAACAAGAAGGATAAATGCGGGTACAAATTGAAGAATCACAGAGTAGAAGAAGCATTACAGGGAGGTGATCACGGGGGAACACTAGGTAAGAGGGTGTTGTATTGTTGATGAACATATGATATGCACTTTTACTTTTTACTAATATATCCGTTCTTCCCTGTAGTCATCGCTGATACTAAGGCACAGGTGATCAATAAGGCATGTAAAGCTATTAAAAAGTTTAGAGAGCAATCCCCCGGTGGCAAGTTTATACTTTTAGTAGATGAAGCCGATGCTATGTTCCGTACGTACGATAGACATCAAGTCTTTGAGCAAGCTCTTGAACAGCTGATGGATTTAGGCCCGGCAATGGTGAGCCGAACATGTGATTGTATCTTGTGTTAATGTCAATTCGTTCTATTCTCCTTACCCCGCCTCCTCATACTCTATACCAGACATGCATGATGTCCGCTACAAGCGTGCCATTGATGATGGAGCTTGTTCAGAGTGAACATAGTAAAGAGGAGGACATTGAATTCTTTAATCTAGAACCCCATTCTGATTACTCGGGTGTTGAGAATATCAAACCGTTGGAG
>Ga0214479_100126_pt1 | contig 46045 bp, 41 predicted proteins | sample M1_20Mar14CPVII9_5_FD_165054 | JGI IMG/M metagenome (GOLD analysis project Ga0214479, IMG submission 165054) | Marine eukaryotic communities from Monterey Bay, California, United States - M1_20Mar14CPVII9sort6BwellE14 | ecosystem: Environmental > Aquatic > Marine > Unclassified | place: USA... | reverse complement strand
TCCCTTGTGTGTTGACATTAGTCCAAGTGTCGAACTCAACTGCAACTGAATTCGTAATACCTCCATAACCGAGTTGCTCACCATCTCCTCCCAATGCTGATGAATCTGCTGGATCACCGTGAATAACAAAGGCAAAACCATCTCCCCCCAGCGTTCTACATGATCGGTGTAAGTTATTGGAAAATGCTTTGTCAACATGATCTGTACACTCGACGGACGGGTCCGTTGTTTGCCAAGTAAAGGTTGTTTCAAAGCCTCGTAGGACTGGTACTCGTGATTCATACCAAACAGAACTAGCTTGAGACGGATGTGAAGAAGTTAGTCTCAACCTCTCACTACAACCAACAATATTGTCATCTGTTTCATAAGCCTCTCTATTTCCAAACACTCCCTCGTGAATATCTATATAATTGGAAGAGGTGGTATTGACAGTTTCAACAGTGGTTAACAAATCTTTTGTTGCCGTATATCCGTGATGGTGTTGTGAAGTTTCACCATCGTCATTGTCATTGCTTGATAAATTATCAAAGGAATCGATCTCTTCATTGCAATCAACAAAATCAGCCACACCATTCAGTATTAAGCCGGCAGTAGTATTGAAATCTCTATAGATGAATTCACCATTGATTTGAATTAGTAACAAAATGAAAGGTAGTAGATATATCATCTTCCTCTGCTATGGAATAACGGGTTGCCCTTCTTCGCCAGACGTCTTTTCTTGTGAGTTGAGAAAGCGATTGATTCTCAATTGTCGAGAGTGATATGTAGGGGGTACTTTTTTGAAATTTATACATTACTTAGGTACTCTCTGGCGTTTTTAGTAGCTTCACAAAGTGTTTGTGCGAGTGAAAGGAGGGGAAGTGAGATTGGTATCACAATAGACATCCTCAGATGCTGTCAATATACCATCTAGATCGGATTTAGACGCTGTTTCTAGTAGTAGTGTGGCGGCGGCAGTAGTTTAGGAATTAGGCAAGGTGGTGTTGAATGTAGGTTCATGTTTTATACAGGATACTAACGAGCTGTTCGCCGCCAGCTAAAGGGGGGGAGTGAGATTAGTATCACAATAAACAGTCTCAGACGCCGCCGACATACCATCTAGATCGGATTTTAACGCTCTTTCTAGTGGTAGTGGCGGCGGCGTTGGTGGTTGATGTAGGAGTTAGTTAAAGGTGGGTACTTATATTTTGTGTTTATTCATATGTTATATTTATGTTCATGTTCATGTAATGATCTAACGCTACTACTAAATTGACAAACAGAGGCCGGGACGAGGATTCTATATCTACTCATTCAACTGCTCATCATCCTCTTGACATTGATTAGCTACTCTTTCCATGAATGGATTATGCTCTTCTTCTGTCATGCAACCATCGGGAAGGAATGGAAAGTTTCCATCCTCATCTAGAGGCGAGGGAACATTGAGAGGTTCAAAGATATCCAAGGCCTTGTCCAAGGACTCGCAAATTGGCTTATTAGCCATATTAATATACTCCGTGTACAGTAATCCACTCTCAAGCATTGCCTCATCAAGCTTGGCAACAGCATCCATCACTTCTTGGGCTTCTTCAATGTATGACTCCTTATCATCACCACGAGTCCAATAAGAATCACGAAGAGCAGTACCATAATTCCTATCAAGTTGATTAAGTTCTACATGTGCCTCCTCCAACTTATCTCTGGCAGTGTCATATGTTTCAGTATCGGATAACCAGAATTGGTAGCGAGTTGCCGTTGGCCAAGCTCTGCCAAGAAGACGAGTGGTACTCCTCCTAGACTCTGCTCCAACGGTACCTTCTGCATATACGATGCTACTCCCGTCTGGACTACAAGCAAAGTTTGGATCGTCGGCCTGTTCTTGTGTATTGCATGTAATTCCTCGGTTTACGGAAGATGTAACGGCGTTATGCATCTTCCAAAACAACAACATGAGACTGGAACCATCGGTGACGGATGCAAGCTTATCCTCAAGGCTTGCACCATCGATACCACCCAAGAAGAGATACTCGAGAGGATACAGTGCAACCTCACTGGTGAACTCACCATCACGAGTGAGTTGGTTGATATCACCAAGCTCATTCCAGTCGGCATCATTACGACTAACTCGATTCATGAAGTGATATCTGGAGTACGGACACGGATGCGTCAAGCCAAAGTACAAGACGGTGTTTGTAACAGTCGTGAGAATCTTGCCCATATTCACATCATCATCACCAAGAGAACATTCGTTTTCAAGTTCAAGAGTACTGGTCCTTGATATGTTGGAAGGCCGACTCTTAGATTGCTGCCGTATGTACCGTCAGGTCGTGGGGCTTCGCCAAGGTATACCCTAGTTTTATCAACTGGGAGGAATGGCACGTACAGACTAACATCAAAGTCCTGTTGCTCACGTCGTTCCCGTTGTTTTTGGCCAGACCTCAGGTAACCCTTAGTTAATCTCCAGACTTGTTGAATGACCAAGTTATCATTAAAGTCTTCCCTGATATCGGATGGTAAAGTGTTGATATCTACATTCTTATCATCATCGGTAAATCCACAACTAAAAAGCAGCAGCCACGGTGGGGAGAAACTCATCTTCCCACCATTCTAACTTCGTCGGTGGTTCTGGAGTGTAAATATCCAACACATCTTCTTCGCTAATGTTACTGGTATCACGGCCTGGAAGTAACAGCTCACGAAGAGGCTCGTGCAGTTCGAGACACTTGTCGGGGAGAAGCTGTAGTTGTTGGATAGTATCAAGAGGTATCAAGCAGACTAACAACATGGACTGCAAAGTTGTCAAAGCGGTATGCAACGCCTTCTTCGTGAGGTGTACCTCCGTTGTTCCACGAGCCGTCACACCATAGACGATCTGATTGATAGATACGAGATAATTGAACAGTGAATAGACGAAACAGGGCTGTTTCGAGATCCCAAAGATCCATCTCGTTCTTGTTTGCACAAGCTGATGCAGGCAAATCATACATGCTGTTCGGAGAGAAGTTGGCAGGGGTACAAGAGGTTGGTTCGTCAGTTGATACCGATGCCATGACTTGGTATTCATTTGAAACTCCCTTGAAAACAGAAGTTGCACCACGGAGCTTGGGCATTTCAATTGCAAATCCAGTACAATAGTGGATAGTAATGTTAAGGTTGCGGTAGTGTACTTCATCTTTTGTTGTAGTTGTATTTATATGTTAGTAGATAGTGCAGATTTGGTGGATGTAAATATAACGCGTTAAGAGATATCTGGAATAGTGTATATCTTATGATTTGGAGTGGTATTTTATTAGGTTTGATAATGATTTGTGATTTGATTTTATGAGAACAACAATCATATCGGAAGTACAACACGCCATGATTGGTCACTTCGGGTTTCTTACATCTAAGGGCCCACAATACGGTTGACAACTTGGATAAAGAAGGGTGGATATGTGAAGACATACAATCATCAAAAGTGGTAGCGGTGGCATGTTTTCATTTATTTTTATAACTTTGACGTCATCCTAGGTCTATTACTACCCTTGACATACTCTTTGGCGTCTTCAAATGTTGATCCATCACCAACAATCTCTAGATAATGTGCAAGTCCCAATTCCCTTTCACGTTGTAATCCCCTTCGATACTCCATACCGGTACCTTCTTCTATTGCTCGTTTATACCTCCTAACCATTAGTGAATTGTTTGTGGATATGGCATCTGCTAATTCGATTGCTCGATCTAATACTGCATCTTTTGATTGACTACTATCAACTATTTCATCTAGTAAACCCCATTCATGAGCTTTATCTGCTCTGATAGGTCCCGCAGTAAAGGATACAATCTTAGCCCTTCCAGGTCCTACCCTTCTTGTTAATTTCTGTGACAATCCCCAGCACGGCGCTAATCCGAATTTTACGTGTGTATCCCTAAATGTTGTTGTTGTATCACCAATTAATATATCACATGCTAATGCTAATTCAAAGCCTCCCGTTATTACATGTCCCTTTAATGCAGCAATGATTGGTACGCCTACTCTACTCATTTGATAGACTGGATTGTACTTGAGGTGATGTGGCAAGTCTGAACTCTGATATATGTGGTAGCCGTACGTCAATGCCAGAAGAGCAGGAGATGAAGAAGTTAGATAATGTGATGATGATTGAATGTAAAAAGGACATATATAATGCAACGAGAAATCGGTAACCGGCCAAGGAGAACAGAAGTTGATGTCTATACATAAAAAGAACACATGATATGCACAAAACTTTCTAGACTTACCTGATGTAAAGGATTCGGCGGTGCAGATAAGTCAGCACCTGCACAGAAAGATTTACCAGCTCCTGTTAATATCACCGCTGCTAACTTTTGCTGCTCATTATCATCATCGTTGTGGATTGGTGTAGCATCATAACTTTGTACCTCTTTTGCAACATCATCAAAATTTGCTGCAAGTTCATGACATAGGCGAGTGTTGAAGCAGTTCTTTTTGGACGGACGATTGAGTGTTATTATTAGAACTTCTTTACCACTATTTGGCAGTGGTATACGGGTGGTTAGCACCACATTATCATCGTTAGTAGACATTGCCATTTGCATGTTTACTCTACTTACTAACCAAACTCTCATAAAGAAGGACTGCCCACGGGCCGGCTAGCATTTAGCCTACATACCTCTCACCACCAATTGAAAGATTGATTAACAGGACTCTCTATTGCAGTGGTCATCATACCTATGATATGGAAAGCATGAATGGACGTATTTAAATATCAATCCATTGATGCATTACTACAAGGGGCAAGTTGAGGATACTATCTCTTTATTTCTTCAGTTTTTATTTTGTTCCGTCATTTTTTATCAGTACCTAGAGTGATAATAGGAGATAATAGGCCAGTAATGTGTGGAGTTTCAACTCTGTATTGGCATAGCTTAATTAACCGATAGTCGTAGTGGTTATAGTAGAGTGGTAGCAGCAGTGGTGTGGTGAGTGGCATACGGAATAAGTAGAAAAAACGAACATAAGATATGAGCAACACATCAACATCCGAGTCCGAACACAATATGGCAGCTTGTATCAACTGTGGCAAAGGTGAAGAGGCCAGTATCAATCTAAAATCGTGCGCCGCTTGTATGTTAGTCAAATATTGCAGCAGAGATTGTCAGGTTGCTCACTGGCCTCAGCATAAGAATGATTGCAAGAAGAGGGCTAAAGAATTGCGAGATGAAAAGTTATTCAAACAACCTCCACCAGATGAGGACTGCCCAATCTGTATGATACGTATACCATCGTTAGTATCGGGATCAGTATACATGGGCTGTTGTGGTAAAATAGTATGCAGGGGATGTGTTTTTGCTTTTCAATCAAGGGCATTACTGGCCGGGAAACCAGCAAAAGAACAGAAATGTCCCTTTTGCAGAACGCCAGCCCCAAGAACAGATGAGGAGTATGTCAAACAATACAAGGAACGTTCTGATATGAATGATGCACAGGCATTGTATAGTCTCGGAAATTTCTATTCTAATGGAGAAAACGGAGTACCTCGAGACCGTGCAAAGGCTTTAGAACTATGGCATCGGGCAGGAGAGCTTGGTAGTGCTAATGCAAATTACAATATTGCTTACGCTTATAAGATTGGTAATGGTGTGGAAAGGAACATGAAGAAAGCTAAACATTACTGGGAAATATCAGCCGAACTTACATGCAAGAAATAATCTTGGAATTATGGAGGGGCAGGAACGTAATATGAAAAGGGCTTTGAAGCACTTCATGATTGCTGCAAAGGACGGGGATTCTAACGCTCTAAAGAACATCAAAATGTTAGTCTCTGGTGGGTCGGCAACAAAACGTGATTGTGACGATGCATTACGTTATTTTCAAGCATATCTGGATGAGGTTAAGAGTGATCAGAGGGATCAAGCTGCAACATTTAGTGCTGAGTTTAAGTACTATGAATCCGGTGACGGCCCAGTGAATCGACCTATCTTCACACCTAAACGTAGGTAGGAGTAGAGTGGGCATTAGTATGAAGGGAAGTTTAGTTAGTAGCAAATAATGCAATTGCAATAGTTAGCCAAAGCCAACTCTCATAATGTAAGGCGCACGGGCGGCCGTTATTTGTCACCACCAATTGAAAGATTGGTTTATAGTACTCTCTATTGCAGTGGTCATCAGTATGATATATGGAAAGCATCATAATGGATTTACTATTATTGATATGTTCAGTAAGGTGTCGTAAGGTGTAGGATACCAGCTCATTCACATTAATCACGGGCATTTTTCCTTTTTATTTGTTAGTACGATATCCTGTCTTTTTTTTTCAAGAAGTCAAGAATTTGACTCTCTTCCTATATGATCAGTATTAGTAGCAACCGTAGTGGCCGTGGTATTAGTAGTAGTATCGGCATTCTTTAGTTGGTTTGCCTTTAATAATAGAAGCGGAGAGTATAGTAGAGAGAGATACACAGACACAATTGCACTCGCAAAAAATCGGTTCACCTACCATTGCTCGCCTACTTTCCTTCCTATCTATTGTCTACCGTTAGTATTGTTATTCGATACAATCATTGAAGCTTTATATATCCCATATTTTTATTGTATACCGTAGTTCGGAAGCAGTTAGTAGAAGCACGGCGTGTTATAGAGATATCAAATAGTATGAGCAACACATCATCTCAAATCAACATGACAACTTGTGCCAATTGTGGCAAGGGAGAAGAGGACAGCATCAATCTAAAATCATGCGTCGCTTGTATGTTAGTCAAATATTGTAGTAGAGAGTGTCAGGTTGCCCACCGACCTCAGCATAAGAAAGAGTGTAAGAAGAGAGCCGCTGAGCTTCATGATGAAAAGTTATTCAAACAACCACCGCCATTAGACGATTGTCCAATCTGTATGATACGATTGCCATCACTGGAAACGGGTCGAATGTATATGCCTTGTTGTGGGAAAACCATTTGTATTGGATGCCTTCATGCCTTTCAATCAAGGGCTACCAGCGAGAAGGATTATGTATGTCCATTTTGTAGAACTCCGATAACATCTTCAGAAGAAGAGGCGACAAAAAGAATGAGGGAACGTTTAAATCAAAATGATGCTAAAGGTATGTATACTTTTGGAGCTTTCTATGATCGTGGGCAATGTGGATTTCCTCAAGACCGTGCTAAGGCATTAGAACTTTGGCATCGAGCAGGAGAACTTGGTAGTGCTGATGCATATCATAATATTGGAGTTTGTTACAGTAGTGGTGGAGGCGTTGAAAGGGATGAGAAGAAGGCCAAACATTACTTTGAGCTAGCAGCTATGCGGGGATCTATAGCTGCAAGGCACAATCTAGGTGTACGTGAGGGACAGGCAGGAAGTTATGCTAGAGCATTGAAGCACTTCATGATTGCAATCAAGGGGGGAAGCGTTGGTTCTTTGGAGGTGATCAGATTTATGTACAAGCACGGTCATGCAACAAAAGATGATTATGCTAAAGCATTACGAGCTTGCCGGGCCTATGTAGATGAAGTTAAGAGTGACCAGAGAGACGAAGCTGCGGCATTTTGTGACGATTACAAGTACTATTAGGCAGTGTCGAGATGCTGCTGATGTTATGTATGCTACTAATACTAATTGAAATTAGGTATGTCTGGTTATCACCATTTTGAATTAGTTTATCAACACTACTTGCGGCTCTGAACTCCATTTACAAGTCGTTCCGTCTCGCTTAAGATCAACCCAAGTATAGGATCACGCCTTAACATCTCTTTCAGTTTATCTCGATTGTCATACTTTCCTTGAGTGGAGTGATGGGGATTCTTCTCTTTCTCTTGACTTATTGCAATGGATGTTCGTAGTTCTAATGAGACAACCGACTCATCAGCACCAAAGATGTAATTGAGTAGATCCATTGTAGTTCTTTTAATGTTGAGCATGTAATCATCCATGTTTATTGCCATTAGCTGTATATTATCTCCTCTTTGATCTGTTGGTATGGATTGTAATGCTTGCAATCTCTCAAACTGTATGATATTATTGGTCATTCTTAATATATCCCCTCCGGCCAGATGGTTATTGGATGCAGATGATGAGATGATCATTTGAGATGTTGCCAACCTTAGACCATCCCATGGACTTAGCAATCTTAAATGCTCATAGAATGTGGAGTTGGGTTGATTATATAATGATTCACATAATGATACGACATTATCAAAATGAGATTGTGTTATGTTCGTTCGTTGAGATAGAGTTGGTAGGACATATTCCGATAATGACGATCCATCCTCATATTGAAACTGACATGGCTTGTCAATGTTTACCCAATCCTCCGGAGTGTGCTCTTGACTATGATAATAATAGTTTGATAGTGCCATATCATATGGATTCCTAACGAAATGAACAACCTTGACCTTTGTAGATCCACCCAACATCATTGATTTAGCCAACAAGGTCTCATTGCAATACAAATCTGGTGCTTCCTGCAAGTATATCGTGCTTGGGACAAGTGTAAAGTTGGATGGGCAATGAGTATTACTATCATGTGTCCTAGGTCTTCTAAAGTTGGCACCACGATTGTTACCTCGAGTATTGAATGCTATCCTTTCCCCAGTGATCTTGTCAAAATGATCAATTGCCGGTCTCATATCATTCTTAGCTCGATCTATTGCAATTTGGCTGTATCCTTTTCCTTTGTATTCAGCACCGATAATCATCTTCATTAATAGTCTACTGAGAACACTGTTTGAGAAAAGATAAGAGTTTGTTTGAGTATATCCAATGAATGGTGGAAACCATTGATATCATACACTTCTACAATCTTTATATACTAATCTCACCATCCAGTTTTGTGATACATGACAAAAAGTAAAGCATAATCATGATAATGTGGAATCTTATCCTCCGTTCTACGGATTATCCCATCCTTCTTGTTAGACATTATTGTGTTGCTGCTGTTAATGCTATCATTTGCAAACCATATCAATGCTGATGCCAATAATATAAGAAGTAACCAGAAGTAGTATAGGTTATTGATGAGAGGTTTTCTTTTTGTTTTTGTATCTCTTCGGCGTCTGTTTATAGATTTCATATCCAAACATTAAAAGTCATAGGTAGGTAAATCATATTATTTATCCAATTACTAACAATAATTATATTCTATCCATGATTATATAATGTAGTGATGTATATGTATGCGGCCGAGATTATACCGCAATGACGGTCAACTCAAGGATATCTTAAGACGTCGCGTAGGTGTGGAATTTTGTGCACAAGATGTGTTCTTTGGCAATAACTTCTTTGGTTTGCAATTTGAGAGCTTTTTTGGGTACGGGTCTGTTTACATTAATCCTCCATGAGTATACATACTAATTGATTGTTCTAATACATCTATCTTGGCGCCACATAGGTATAACAGCGGCGGTTATTGAATTTCTCGTTTGATCGCCAATTTAAAAAAGAATTTGCAGTGGTGGCGTTGCATGTGGTGGTGATAGATGGTAGATGGCCATACTATACCTCACCTTTGCTTGTCTCCTACTAGGAAAGGATAAGAGATAGGCGAGTATAACAATATAGTAGTGAAGTTAGGAGGATAATACACAACATTGCAAAAGATTGCAAAGATTTTATGCGTGTTGCAAAAAAAGATATCAGTTTTAGATCTTACCTCTACGCCACGAGCTCCTCCTCAGTACAAACAAATTGAATTTATATCATGGATAATAATGTCAGTGAAGAACCTATTGTGAAGAAAAGAAAAACTAATACACATAATAGCACCACTTTCAAATCTGCGAGTAGTGATGGCAACAATAAACAATCTAGTATATATTTATTCGATAATGATATTGTGATACGCTTTGCTTCCTATCTATGCCCACGAGATTTGATTAGCTTATCATTGACTTGCCGACGATTTGGTGGTAGTGTTGATACGGGTTCGTCTTTAATGGAGGATACCGCTCGGCAGATTATTTGTAATGCCGAAAAAGAAGAAAGAGATGCTCTGCCAAGGATGGCTAATCAAAGTTACATTGAAGTGTACAACGAATTATTAAAACACAGTGAACCTCGGGTATTCGATCAATTAATTGGTAACCGCTTATTTTATGTTAATGATGACAAGTCTCATATAAAATTTGTCGGGGAGGCCACCCCAAATGCAGCAATTTGCAATCATGTAATGAGAGCGGGACGTCATTATACAACATTTACAAGTAGAGGAGATGCTGCTTTACTGTTGAAATACGTTGGAATTACCAGACCACTGCCAAACTGGGACAAGAAAGGGCTGACATCTTTTTTTCTTGAAGACCCTGATAATTTTGAAGAATTTCAACGGGAGAGAACTGAAAGATGGAGCGGCGATGTAAATTATTGTGGGATCACGTTATGTAATCATGTTGCGCTAACTTATGATTGGGGTAGTTGGAGACCAAATGGTTTGATTGGTGCTGCTGGTATGATAGGGGATGGAAGTCATTGTTGTATAAGCGGTGACAAGATCGGGTTACTTCTCGATTTGGATGCCGGTACTCTCACTATATACAAGAATGGAGAGAGGTTAGGTACGGCAAAAGATGGATTAGCTGGAGAATATTGTTGGTTTGGAACTTTGGCAAGTAAGTCCTGGTAACGAACTTTGTATTGAAAAGGAGTCAATCCCTTTATAGATTGATGCTCCCCATTCTCCGGCCGGCGAAATATGTAAAGATTGTATAGAATAGTGTGTCTGTAGTAGTAGAAAAAGAGGGAGGATGATTCGGGGGGGGGGGGGGGGAGAAATGTGTTGATATGTTTAAATATGTATAGATAAAATATCATGTCACTCTCTTGCCAAGTTGCTCCAAACCTATCTCCCCTTTTACATCGCTATTTCTCCTCATCTTCAATATGTCTCCTCCGCTGCACTCTCGAAAAAGGTAAATTATCATATATTAATTCTTCCTTCTCATTCTCATTTAAATAACTAACTTGATATATAACTAATCCATTACTTCTACTATTTCTCTTTAACTTATGTTCTTTATTATCATGTATTGAATGTGAAATTATAGCACAAGGTTTCATACTTTTAACATTCCTTAACTTTGATATATTGCATGATGCTATAGTTCCATCTTTGTAGGGAGTATATGGATGTATATATTCCGATGGTATATCACTTATTTGATTATTTGTTATTGCATTTTGTATGGTGTATACTTTATTATTGGGGGCGGTAGTGTTTGAACGGCTTGAACTTGATGTTATTATCTCATCAATGATTATTGCTGGCACGGCAAAGTAGCTATCGGGCTCGTATAATTCTACTATACTACCATTTGATTCTGAGGCATGCATTGGGGTATTAAACACCACGACGAGTATTGTGATTAGTCCAAGGATGATGATTGCAATAATTTCAATTCGTCGACACATCCTATAATCATTTTTATCATTCTTTATATCAGCGGCGATTATGATCGCTGGCTGGATGCCACTGTCATCGCCGTAATCTTGGCTTATTCTTCTTCTCATTATTTGCTGTTTCCCCTCCATTTTAGCGTATTATGTGCCGCCTTATATAGGGCATGCAATCACTAACCATTGATTGCAAATCACTTGCACTTTGCAAAAAATATCTTTGAACAAGACGGTATCCGGATACTTCTCAATTTTTTCAAAAAAAATGACAAAGTCGTTCACATGATATGCTCTCCCCCTCCGAGGCGGCTTACTCTCTTATAACATTGCAATATCATATTATCAGCTAAGCATACATGGGTAGAAGGCAAATAGGCACCGCAGCCTGTATAGTGGGAGCAGCTCTGCTCTCGTTGTCATTTGCAAATGCCGCTGATATCGACTCCCCTCCGATCATCGACGGTGGACTAAGACGAAAACGATTATTCAATCGTCAATATAAATCCGAGACGAGACAGCAAGTTACACTAGAACCACCGCAAGAAGGGGAGATGGTACCATCATTATCCAACATTTATAGAGCCGGAGACATTGCAAACAAACAAGATGTAGGCGATGAGCTAGCACATAAATTCTTCCTATCACCAACACATAAGAACGCATTGGATGATATAGATATCACTCAATTAATAATGGAAATGAACTTCGAGGGTGGTAGTATGTCATTTATACAAACATTGGCACCCACTCCGCCACCGACAGTCTCCCCCACGAAATCTCCCTCGACTTCACCGACGGTAAGTGAAAGTATCAAAACTTTGAAGTATCTTGTTATTATTTGCATATCTCATATGTTCTGTCATTTCCTTCAATAGAATTCACCAACAAAGAATCCAACAATCTCACCAACATACTCAACATATGCCCCATCAACATCCACTGCACCAACATTAACATCCTGTGATAATGAAGGCACCTGTCCTAATCGATTAGCACAAATAATTTTCCAAGTTTCTGAAAAGGTAGGAACAACCGAGACATTGCAAGATCCAACATCACCACAATCGAAAGCAGCTGAATGGATACTGAAAGAGTGTGAGGCAGAAGTGCCGATAGATCCATGTACTCCGTCACAACTTGAATATAATGAACAACGATATGCATTGGCAGTGTTATACTTTTCATTAACAGGTGATGGATGGAATGACGGATCAAACTCCAACCTAGACCCCTCTGCACCTGCCGGAACATGGTTATCAAACTTAGACTATTGCGAATGGAGTACAGAAATATCAGGAACCAATGGTAGTTACAATCAATTAGTATGTAATGATGAAGGATATGTAATTAATTTGAATTTACAAACTAATAATCTAATTGGTAGTATCCCACCCGAGATTGGTGTTTTGAGTTATTTAACTTCATATATATCATTTACAAATGCACAATCTGGCAGTATACCAAGTACACTGGGTTCAATAACACCATTGGAAACATTTGATGTTGAATTTAATAATATGGATGGTACTTTATTTCAAGAGGAGTATATGACTAGTTTGATTAACTTGGTTAATTGGCGCACTTCGAATAATAACTTTGTTGGTAGTATACCAAGTGAGATTGGATTATGGACCAAGTTGCAAAACTTGTGGTTTTCTGATAATGCAATCACGGGTAGTATACCGTCTGAGATTGGAAGTTTAGTTGATATGGATGTATTACTTGGTTACAAGAATCAGATTACTGGTAGTATCCCATCGGATATTGGTAACCTTGACAAGATGACATGGATTGACATGGAAGATAATAAATTGACGGGGGTCATACCTGAAGAGTTTTATACCAATGTTGAACTTGCCGAGGTGTTACTACGAAACAATACACTCACTGGAACCATCTCGGATAGTGTGAGTAGTTTGACTAAGATGACAACATTCTGGGTAAGTAATAATGAGTTAGCAGGAGCGATACCAACCACATTTGGTGAGCTACTCAGTCTTGACTCGCTAGAGTTGCAGAATAACATGTTGTCAGGTACTATACCCGAAGAATTGGGTAGCATGTCAGCCATTGAAATCTTGGCATTAGATCAGAATGACTTGACGGGCACGATACCAAGCAACTTGTTTGGTTTCTCACTTAGCAAACTGAAGATTCTGTACTTGAATGATAATCAGTTGACTGGGGCTTTGCCCGAGAATCTTGGCGGTAGCCCTAGATTGGATAGCTTGAAGTTGAATGATAATCAATTAACGGGTACATTACCCATCATATCCGAGGGAGAGTTCTTGTTTTTGAGTAAGTAAATGTTCATATTTGTATGTCTTTGATATCGTACTGTTTAGACTGAACTGATTCTAACTTATCGTCTCTATGTACTTTTCAATACTATCACTACAGAGGAGCTACTGATAAATAATAATGACCTGACAGGCGTGGTTGATGAATCATATTGCCTTGTTAGGAATAATACCGAACCGGGGGGTAACTTGGGAATCTTCCATGCCGATTGTGGAGGTGATGAGCCACAAATCCAATGCAGTTGTTGTACAGAATGCTTTGAGTAAATCTAAATAGCGACCTTCAATCCGCCGGAGTTGGCCCCTTTTTAATACAGATAGTAGTACCAGGTATTTTCATTGATGCAACCCAAGAAAACTCGCCCGAAAGTTTATCTTTCATCACACCTAATCTCTGCCCATTCTTATACACCGTAAGTGTTCCAGCATCCAAATCGAGAAGCATCCCAATATTGTCATCACCAAATCCAAAACCCTCCTGTACAAAACTCTCTTGTCCATTCCAACTATAGTCATTTCCCAGACTAAAGAACCTACACCCGCCCCAAGCACATTTGCCTGATTCCAACCGGAGTAGACAAACATAAACATCTCCCCTTCCATTATCTCCTCCCCATCTTTCAGTTCTTTCCCTGCCCAATATTCCAAAGTATTTAGGTGACTCGAAACCAAAAGATTTGAACCTTCTTTTGTCAAAATCTTTGACCGGTCTTATAAGACCTACTGACACACCTGTACCAATCCCCCTCTTTCGAAATGTTACATAATGTTTACCCGCTCTCATAACATGGTTGCTGATTGCTGTGTTCTCATTGATCTTATTACCCATTAATTTGATATGAGATTTGTCATCATTAACATAAGATAGATTGGGACCCACCAATTGACCAAATGTACGTGGTGCTCTAAGCTGTTCTAACTCTGAGTATAATTCAATGTAACTTTGATCAGCTAGTTTTGGTATTGCATCTCTTTCTTCTTTGCTCGCAAAACTTATAATTTGCCTTGCTGCTGTGTTTCCGCCGTCATGGTTGAATATACTACCAAATGTTTTACACGTTGATGAAAGATTGAGTATGTCTTTTGAATGTAAATATGATGCAAGGCGTATTACTATATCATTATTGAATGAGTGTATACTCTGAACTAATTCCATGTGATATCCGTATATGTTGTAAATGTATATGATGCATAAGTAGCCCAAGGCCAAAAGATATAGATGGTTTATATGATACCCTATACTCTATATTATCAGTCGAATTGCCGTAATTGCAATGCCTTCGACATGTTAGGTTTACACAAATGTTGCAAATTAGACAAAATATTTTAGCGATCGAACCTCTTCCTCTATGGGGGATGTAGGAGGATACAAGAGGTGCTATTTGCTGCTACTAGCCAAGCTCTACAGCCATCCTATAAATATTATGGAATACGGGGAGAACAGATAATTGTTGCACAGTCAGGAGAAGAAGATAATAATTGCATTATATACCAGTTCATTATTATTAACAAAAAGGATACCACAAACGAAGCATCATGGACTCCTTCAATAACGATATTGTGATACGATTTGCATCCTTCCTTTGCTCTAGAGACCTTGTCAGTTTAGCATTAACATGCCGACGATTTGGCAGAGGTTATCTAAATGATACGGGGTCATCTTTAATGGAGGATACCGCACATCAAATTATGTGTAATGCAAATGAACAAGAGAAAGAAGCACTGCCAAAGATGGCTGATCAAAGTTACATTGAACTATACTCAGAGTTGGAAAAGTATAGAGAACCACGTATATTCAATCAATTAATCGGACGAGCAATATCAGATCCAATATGTTATGTTAATAACAACAAATCACATATCAAATTATTGGGTAATAAAAAGAAGACAAATACGGCAATTTGCAAACATGTCATGAGAGCAGGACGGCATTATGAAACGTTTACTAAAGAGGGAGAGGGTGATCTACGCATTGGTATCATTCGACCGTTAAAGAATCGAGATAAGAAGGGATTAGAATCATTCGATCCAATGTATCCTGGTTATTTCCCTGACCTTGTAGATGAGAGAACTGAACGATGGGGCAGTACTGGAGAGGAGAATATAAAAGTAAACTACTGCTCACTCATGGTCGGTACTAGACCAGGAAGATGTTTTTGGCATGATTGGAATATAATGAATACATTAATGAAATGTAGTCAATGGAATGGTAGTGAAGGATTTAACAATGGTGATGAGATTGGTATGCTTCTAGACTTAAATGTTGGTACCCTTAGTATATACAAGAATGGACGGAAATTGGGTATATTAAAAGATGGATTAGCAGGTGAATATTGTTGGGTTGCAACCATGTGGACACATGGTATTGGTGTACGTATTCAAAAGGGGATCATTCCTGTATAGATCCTATTAGTTTGAGTGGATTAGAAGAAAAACAATTGGGTATATCGAAATTAGTTAGGCGGATAGGCAAATTGGTATTGCCTATTAGTATTAGTTACCCCCGCCCTAGGAGACAGGGTTAGTTACATGACTAATTATAATTAAATTCCTTGCCGGATCTACATTAGATTCAACACCCAATAATCATCTTACATGCAAGGAACACAGTTTCTCTGAATCAAACACAATTCTCAATATCCTTATGCCAATCCACACTTGATCAAACAACTTTGACGTCCATCTGCAGGGTTTACAGGTGTAGATACGATGCAAATCGTATCACAATATCGTTGTTGATATATGATGTGATGTGTAATTATTTTTGCTACAGATAGTACTTTTTTGCAATACCGATATACTAGATAGGAAGATATTACGCAGCCCAAAACTAATACTACATATACTCCCTCCTTTTCTCTCTCCTCTGACGGCAACGGCTTTAATAGGGACATTAAAGCAGTAGAGAATACGGCGAAAGGAGGGAATCAATATGGCGATCGAACGACCTCAAGATCCACTTTCACCAAGTAAGCAATGATCCTCTAATATGCCTACAAAGCCTTAAATAATAGCCCCAACAATAGCCAACAATATGAAAACATTCATCCTAACAACAATCCTAACCTACCTCTCCTCTACCACCACTAGATATGGCAGCGGCGGAATCTTATCAGTATCAGCAGTCTATGACGAAGTAGATGAATGTCCAAACTGGGCAGCAAATGGTGAATGTTCCTTAAATCCAAAGTATATGTTGGAAAATTGTAAAGCGTCTTGTGAAAAGATTGCTGAAGCTGATAGAGAAATGGCTTTGGAGATTGGTAAGTATTAGTTGTGGGGCTTATGTGTGGTGGAAAGTGTATGGTATCGTCTGGGGTATATGATTTGCAATAGATTGAAAATTTTGTGCATAAGATGTGTACTTTATCGATTTTGTGTATGGTTTGCTTTATATATTTAGTTACTGAATACTACACTCTCATATACATACTCCTCCAATACATATACTGCAATATCCAGAAAAGAAGATTGGACATATTAAATCATTCTTTGAATTAGAAGCAGATGACATTGAAAAGAACCCAATAAAATTTGATGAATTCAAGGGTAAAGTTACGATTATTACAAATGTTGCTAGTTATTGTGGTAAGTATAGTTTATAATATTGTGTACATGATTATGTTGATTAAATTCAACAATATTGCAATTGGTGTCTAACTTTCTGGGGAAATGATATACAAACAAAACGATTCTAACAATCAAATTGAATACAAAACACGAAACCAAATAATAGGATATACGGAGTCACATTATGACGGATTGGTGAAACTATACAATAAGTTCAAATCATCTCCGGTAGGGTTTAACATATTGGCTTTTCCATGCAATCAATTTGGTGAACAGGAGTAAGTTTTGTGTCAATATATCAATCAGTATATCATTTAACATACCCTCCTGGGGCTGATCTATACTATATTATATCTCCCTCTCCCATATGCTTACTAACACACTAATGTTCTATCCAAACAGACCAGAGGAATGTCAAAAGATTAAAAAGTTTGCCAAAAAGAAGGGCGTGGAGTTTACAATGATGGACAAAGTCGATGTTAATGGTGTTGATGCTCATTCAGTTTATCATTACTTAAAGACAAAGGCAGGACCACCTAAAATCATATGGAACTTTGCAACTTACTATGTTGTTTCTCCTGGTGGGACAATTCAAAGCTATTCGGGTGTTGAGCCACTTGAACTTGAACAGGCTATACTGGACACGATGAATGGAGATGATGATGAGTCAGAAGATGAGGAATCCTCAGACGACTCTTCTGATGATGAAAAAGAACTTTAAGATTATGGAGTATTATTAAAGTAGACAGAGTTACCATTATAGTTGACATCTCTTCTAAAACAATTATTAAGTACATGTTTCTATTCTATATCTATTGGACTCCATCTACTGGCCCGGCTCTGGAAGACAACGAAGTATTTCCTCCGCTCGTCCTTGGAAGAGATCGTTGTGCTTTGCCATGGCTGAGCGGACAAGGTTCACTAGAAATGGCGTCTCCGCCATTAACTCAACATTGCTGGAAAAGAAGGTAAAGTTTCTAAGAAGGATGATGGCTGATTCTTGAACTACCTTGACATCTTGATGAGCTCTCATGACGAGAACGATTGCATCAAGATCTTCTTTGGTGATTTCTGTTACTTGATTGGTATCAACGTTAACACTAACGTTACATAAAGCAGCCAAGGCGGCCTTGGCAACTGTGGAGTTCTCTGAATGAAGTAGCATACAGGCATATATCAGATCCACAGCCCTATCATCTATCAACTCCTTATTCTGGGGTACGGTAGACAAGCACTTAATGCAGCCCAGAGCATCTTCACAGGCCTTCTCAGATGTTATATGAGCACTTAGACCATTCACTACTGGTACAATACCACACTGGCCTACCCTGACCTTGAGAGGTTTAGGCACCCCGGAGCCTGCGGCACAGCTCCACATTACAACAAACCCTCTAGCTTGCATTTGTCTTGATGCAGGATATCGAGTCATGGCCTCGGCGATAGTAGTTATACCACCACTATTGACAATGTATTCTTTAAATGAGTCATCTCTTGCAGATAGTGCCCCTAGTATGTTTTGTGAGTAAGGAAGGAAGAAGGGTAAAGATATGGTTAGGATAGTGAACAAGTAAAGATCAAGAAGAAGGATACCAAAGAGAATACCTTTTTCAATACACAAACATGACGATACTTTGACTTACATAATGCATAAGCTCCGCCCACTTGAATTGGTAGGTTCTGAGGATGTGCCGCCATTGCTTGAACGAAGATCTTTGGGGCTGGTAGGTCTTGATTTTGAAGGACTTCAACAGAGGCACCACTAATGAGGTTGGAAAGGGCTGCAAAAGCCTTGCATACAACCGTCGGATCTTGTTTAAGCTTAGGATTGTCAAGAGCAGAGATAATCCTGCTCGTTCCTCCTCTTTGACAGACATCCCACCTAAGGAAGTTGTCCAAGGCAATATTAGAGAGGATATCTATGGCAGCACCTTGTAGTGATGCTCGATCTGGGAACTTAAACATCGCACCGACAACCGCTGGAATAAGTTGTTCATTGCTAAGAAGAGTTGTAACTATCGAAAGGTTATGAGAAATGAGATCAGTACTGGCATAGATATAAGAGTATACATTCCCAACTAACAAAACTTACTTGCAGTATATCCCTTATTGGAAATGATGAGAATAATGTTGACAGCCGTATTAATCATATCAGTAGCATCTACATTATCAGCAGAGTCTTCGATGAATCTAAGAAGGGCCGTGACGAGTTCAGCATTGATAAAACTCATGATATTATTTGACACGGAGAAGAACAATCCCAGTATACCGATGCAATGTATAAGTAAATCATCACTACCAGAGAACCGATTGATAGTACCAACTATTAATCCAATGTTGTTGGTAATATCATTTGATAATGCTAATCCTTCTTTCAAGGTATATAGAGCCCATAATGCTCCGGTTACTCGTTCCAATACGTCTTCATTATCATGATATACTTCAAGGATACTAATCTCTATACTCAAGCATCTAGCCAAGTCATCATTGGTTGCTACACCCGAGGTCGAGTAACCTTCCTCTTCCAACATGGATAACAAGGTACAGAAATTCTGAAGAGCTGATAATATGGCAGCGGCGTTCTCGGGATCGTTCTTGTGATGTGCCAAGGATGTTGTCAACTCTTGTATGATTCCTAACTCCTCTGATATCATACCCCCTCGAGCCATATCATCATCAGATGCTATATCAAACAGACAAGCGAGTAATTTGCACCCGTTTTCATGGATACTGACGGACTCTGGGTATACGTTGATGGACCGGAGGGTGTTCAAACACAAGTACGTGGCTCTATTCGGTGTGAATTCTGGTGTGAATATCATTCTCAGATTTGCTCGAAGACAATCTATTGTTTCCTCCTCGTTCATATCCTCACGGAACACAAGTTTACGATCCATATTATCTCCGTCTAGTGCCAAGGCAAGCAAGCCTTGTATAGCTTGTTTCAGTTGAGGAGGCATGGTTTGTTCTCCTTCTTCATATAGCTTTTCAAACTTTGTAATGATTCCCTTTGCTTCCATATCTGATAGGGTGAATGGATCTACTGCTAGGGTGGTTAAAGCAACACAAGCTCGGACCTTGGTGACCAAACACTGCTCTTCATTCGTACTAAACGAATCATAGGCACGAGAGATTGTATCGATACCTCCATTGTGATGTACTCGCTCCTTGTTTGATGGTGAGAATGTGCAGAGTGTAGCTATTGCTGAGCATGCTTCTGATTGGATAGCAATGTGGTCTTGAAAGGTATTCATGAGTGTGATGATTAGGGGTATACTATCAGCCACGGGTTGAGAATCTAGTAATGTTTCAGATCTAGCACACATCGACGCTAGGCAGTTGCACCCATGTAATGCAATGATGCTTGAGTTCTTGTACACCTTCATACTTTCTACTATGACACGCAAGAAGGCCTCACGACAGCGTGAATCACGTCCCGAGCATGACATCTTTGAGAGGAGACAAACAGCCGATTCATGGAATGCTTGTGATTTGTGATGATGTGTCATGGCTGCCTCAATGTGTTGAAATGTCAATCCACGTAGTATATCAACAACTTCTTGATCTTGAATGACACCAGGAGCAAATACAGAATGCAATAACCTATTCCCATGTATCTGAACATTTGCATTAGTCAAATGATGCTTCATGATATCTAGGACGTTGGTGATTGCATTAACGGAGGGATCTGTTCCCCATTGACCATTTACAGCATATAAACCCATCTTACTCGAGAAGTAGACTGTAGGATCAGATGAATTGGATGCTGACGAAAGTAGAAACAGCCCCTTTAAGGCATTCACCTGCACGACACCCCTTTGACCTTGAAACTGTAATGCCGTCATTAATAGTTGAATGAACTTCCCATTATACATGCCGAGAAGCCGAAGAGCATGCTTTTGAATCATGGCTAGACAAGCAAGGAGGCCACATGCATATTCTTGGATAGCTTCTTCTCTTCCATGTGTTTCCATTGTAGATACGATTTGTTTCGTATCAGCATTCATTAGGTCAGCGGTGTAGCGTGGGTGGAGGGTAACAATCTCCCACAATGTTTGTAGAACTTCAGATTGAACTGTGACATCCGAGGTATTAGCAGATAGGACCATAATCATAACCTTTGCCCATCCGCTGCTAGCAAAAGCTACCTCTGAACCAGTCGGTGGCCCATCTCTCGACTCTTCAGTATTAACCAGTCCATGGGCAACTAACATGCAATCTCTGAGTCTCCCAAGAGCCATTAGAACAACAGGTTTATCATCTGAGGATCGCTTCAAGATGTCTATCAAGTCACTACAAGTAGAGCATCCATCCACTATGCTCCGTGCTTCACACTCGGTTGACATGGATGATTCAGTAGTTGGTTGACGACGATGTGCCTTGTCCCTTTGAGTACTATCGTTAGTAACATCCAAACCTGCTAGTTTTTGATTTAATATACTAATGTACTTATCATCCTTACCAACACTCTGTACACCAGGCCTTGAATCTGCTGACCTTGTACTATCATCTACGGAAGAGGATGCCACCTTGGCGGCGGCACTTGCAACTTTCTTCGAATACCGTCTATGGAAGTCATCCTGCGCTTCTTCGCTACTCATTGTTCGTTTTGACATCACACTATCATTCTCTGCAATCTTCCTTCGTCTCTTCTCCTCTTGTTCGTCCAAGCGGGATATATTCCGGACTATATCACTGTTTGTAGTGGTTGTGGCATCTGAGGTTAATGATCTAACATGCCCTTGACTATTAGGGCTCGTGGACAATGATGGTGACAAAGCATTACCCTCACTATGAGATCGGACATGGCCAGTAGAAGTGGCATCTGATGCCAGTTTGTCACGAATACGTGCGGACATGTCTCGGGTAGGCTGAGGTCTTGTCGAGGATGGGAAGGCTTTGTCATTATTATTGGTGTCTTTAAAGTGGACATGATTTGTTTCAGTAGAAGGTGTAACTCTTAAAGGCGTATCCCCGGCAAGTTTCCTTTCTAACAGACGGTTATATCTCCCTTCTTCTGATCTGTCGAGTGGATGAGCACCTCTTGCTGCTGACATGGTATCATTATTGGGAGATGAATGGGGTGACGAGGGTGCAGCGGGAGGTGGTTGGCTACTACCACCAGCAGCACCACCTCGTCTAGCATCCCCGCCGGCAAGTTTCCTTTCCAATAAACGATTATATCTACCCCCATCTTCAGCGGCAACTGATTGAGCTCCTCTAACTGGCACTGTATCATCCTTATTGGAGGATATCTTATTTGTTTCACTAGACCCTGTGGAAGTAGGAGGCGGCGGCCCATTAGCAGCGGCGGCAGCCTTCCTCTCCAATAAACGATTATACCTCCCCGCTTCTTCCCCTCCAACTGAATGACATCCCGGTTTATTATTAGCAATACTACTACCATTCGAAGCTGATCGTTTATATGTAAAATTCTCCCTTCCCATCTTCTCATTCGATTCCTTATCTTCTGTAATTTTGGATAGACTCATTTCAGCCTCATTCCTTTTCATGGATCCACCTGAATCATTTGTCATTATAGTTTGATCCATACTTATTACAGAGACGTCATCTCTAAACCCTCCTGATACTGCTGATCCTACTAGGGTTGGTACACCGTTTGGATGTTGCTGCTGTGGGTGGTTCTTTTGTGAATTGTCGAAGTATTCCCCCGCTCCAGCGGCTGCTGAATGAGGCTCTCCTCTTCCTATTTCACATTGAATAGCACGAGGATCGCGGGGATAATACTCCTGACCTTGCCGTGGTCTATCTACTATACCCTCATCAATATGGTTATTCCTACCACCACTACCAACTGAAACATGAGATTGATGTCTATCCATATGACCATCTCCCATTGCTGCTGGATTAGGCATTGAAATTGATCCTCTCCCGCCCGTGCCTGCGTGTATATATGGTTCATTTAATTCATTACATGCTTGCATCATTGACATACATTTTAAACATTTCCCTTTGTATACTTGATTTGGTATTGTCTGTACAAAAAGATTGTTGTGAATGTTAGAAATGTGTAATACTTTAAGCAGACATGAATATACACCATCCAAAACCATATAAGCTAGAGATAATACCACCAAATAATACACCGGAACAATGCAAACACCCCCCAACTACATTATCATACCCTTTGCCTAGAGAAATTGCACACAAGATGTGTTCTCATTCTCAATCTAAAGAACTACACATAAGATATGCACTTATCTAGCCATCCCATCTTATCCCACACAAACTACATACAAATAGCACAATGAACATACGCACCAACGGTTTCAACATACCCAAAAATGGTTTCTTATGAGTCTGCGTTAATCCACACAATGGACACTTTCCATCTCGTTTACGTTTTTCAATTATTTCAACTTGTGTCAAGACAGTGGTGTTATTATCGAGGAATTGGGTTGGTATCTGACCCGGATGATGTGATTGTGGTGGTTGTTTAGACTTTTTCTTACGTAGTTTTACCATTCTGTTTATTGTCCTATATATTGCAATTGCAATTCGTATCCTTTTGTGTTCTCAACAATAGTATCGCGATATGAAACTACTCTATATTGCAACCCCACTCGATTAATCGATATTAATGATACGTATTATATAATATCAAATGCACATAAGACGAGTATTAGTGTTCTCAATCAATATAGGCCCAATTAAGATAGACCGACGGCAATAACTTGCTCTCTATTGCAACTACTTTTAATTGACCAATACGCAGCATATGCACGTCTAATATACTTGCTCTTGGTCTCTCTATTATCACCTATTATCACTGTCTCTCGTTACTAACAAACTAACAAAAGGTTGGATAAGATGTTTTACTGCCGTAGGCATTGCTTTACGGGTACAAATGATGCATATATGGGTATAAATAACCATATTTGTATCCAAACTGTCCCCTTGGGGCTATGCCCCCGGAATTGACATTTGCTCCCTCCCCCACCTGCCTATGCGCCATGCATTGCCTAACATGCCCGAGACTTCGCAAGCTAAAGTCTAAGGTATCCTTTCTTTATGTCGGTATCCTCGATCAACTCTCATAAAAATTCAGAGTGACCATGATTTCAAATGATTTCATTCCTACTAATCTCAAGCGGCAAGATTGTCTTAGGCCGCGACTCTGGCCGCACGAGCAGGAGCATTTATCAATAACAACAAGAAGAAGCAGTAATATAGTAGTATAGTTCTAAGTTTTAAGTTTATAAACTCAGTACTGCAATAGTAAACATTAAAAAATAAATACAGTGACTTAATAAAATAACAAATATTAACATGGTGAATTGGTTTGAAAAGAAGAGCTCATCAGAAGCATCATCTGATCTCTCCTCACCCTTATTACCACACGGTACCGATGATGTTCGTACGACAAGTCAGAAACAACGTGATATAAACATGGCATTTGCTACACAGGCTGTGGCTACTCAATCACCACCCAATAATAATAATGGACGAGGTACTAGCACAGGTAGAAGGGCAAGTACAGGACGAAGAAGCGCATATAGAGATTCAAGAAGTAGTAGACGGTATAAACTTAATCAAATACAGAAGCAGAGGTAAGATAATAGAAGTATGATGTACGACGAGAGACCTATAGACTTTTGTGCATAAGATGTGTTCTTTTCGATTCATTGCAACAGGTTTGTGTATCGAGAGTATACTGTGCATCGGACTATGATGTTGGTCTTGTCTTATTTCATATGGTGGATTTGAGGATTGTGATGTGATGTACTGTTTGGAGTGTCATATGTGCTGAGAGTTTTGCAAACTCATTTCTAATATTCAATCTCCTCCTCTCTACTCTCTCTATTATCCAATAGCACGAGATTATCAAGACAACTATCGAATATGTCAGCAGATAGTAGTATGGTCACATACCAGATTGATAACTTACATTCATCAACATCAAGTATGTATGGCGATCAACTTGGTTGGACACGTACCGAAAGTGAAGTATCAGATTATGGTATTAACGATGTTGTGAAATCAAATAATCAAAGTAGTGGACAATCATCCAATGAAACTAAAGAAACAACAAAACCATCAAGTACATCAGCAACAATAATAGAAGAATCAGATAGTAATTATAAAATGACATCAAGTGATCAAATGAAATTAGCATTAGTTATATTAATAACAAGTTGTGGTATTGGGTCGTATATTGCGGCGTTTATTAGTAGTATGACTATTTATGGTGTTGGTGCGGCTAGTACGGTAATGGTAGGTGTGGCTGGTGGTATTAGTGTGGCTGCTGTGACGCCAATGGTTTGGGTTGGCGAATGGAGATTAGTACATATGCCTGGTGAGTTTGAGTAGTTAGTTTCTAGTTGCTATATTATGTGTGGTCTTGCTTTGTTTCTATAAGGCATGCACCTGATCACTCACCTCTCTTCTCTATACACATATCACACAAACACCACAAACGACAGGTCTACGGAAGAGAATCAACCGTATGAAAGATCTAGCCCGAAGATTCCAACGAGAGATTGATATACTAGTTGCCGAGACTGAATATCTCCGAGAGGAAGTAGAAGACATTCAAGAAAGCAACGCGGCACTAGAAAAGATTGTTAAAGCCAATGGAGGTAATGTCGATCAAATGATTGCATTGGTACAAGAGAATCAAGTACTACTTGCATCCATGAAGGAGAATATACGCCAAGTCGTTCTCCAAGATGTGGTCAAACTTGTACTGCAAAGTGATTTGAACCGTGATGGTACGATTAATAAACGTGAGGCTAATATCCTTGCTAAGCGATTGGCTATTAGTTTAGAGATATATGGTATTGTGTTTGATACTGAAAAGTTCCATCGAGCTGTGGGGTTGAGTCCATCGATATGTGGTGTATTAACAATCGTTAGACGACTACTGCCCGATGAACATGGCGAGACACGTGCCTCATTCTATGATGATATAGATGAAGACGACGACGAGGAAGATGTGTATGATATGTTCTATGTACCGGTAGAACGTGAAACACTCCGGGGTTGTGCCGAGTCTATACATATGGCCAAGGAATACACTGACTTACACGGCGAGAGACCAAGTCTTATATCTATATCACCATGTCTGAGAAAGAGTATGCACGGATTGAGGGTGTCAGTGTCTAGTTTTGGTTTGGAGGAGAGCAAGTTATGATGATTGATTATAATGTACAGAGAATAGAATGTAAAGTATGTAGAATAGTAGGATTAGATCCATTCATAGCGGCTAACTATTGATCCGCACCCCTTTTCAATACGAACACCAATACCATGTGACCACATAGTTGTAGTCCAACAATAATCCCCAGATAAACCGTCCTTCATTATACCTAACCTCCGTCCGTTCTTGTATACACTAAGAGTACCAGCATCTAAGTCCAGAAGCATACCAATCTCGTCACCATTATTAAACCCTTCGCTTCCTTCCCAAACATCAGTATGACTTGCTTTATTTGTTATCCACTCATCCCAAAAACACATTCCCATGAACCCTCTTCCAGCAGCAACTATACAATAATTGACGTTACTACCCCACCTATCAGTTCTCTCCTCTTGTAGATCGGGGGAATGGCCAGGGTATAGAGGATTAAAAGATACCATTCCCTTCTTATCCCAATTTTTTAACGGTCTGATGATTCCAAAGTAACCGTCCCCTTCTATACCCTCTCTTGTAAAGGTTATATAATGTCTGCCAGCTCTCATTATATGATTGCAAATTGCTGTATTTGTGTTGTTCCTATTACCCTCGGGTACCGACAGCTTGATATGTGATTTATCATTATTAATATAAGAAAAGCGATCACCAATTAACTGGTCAAATTTACGTGGCGCTCTATATTGTTCCAGTTCTGAATACAATTCAATGTAACTTTGATCAGCCAGTTTCGGCAGCGCGTCTCTCTCATCTTCTTTTGCATTGAATATAATTTGATATGCTGTATCCTCCATTAACGATAAACCCATATCATGTAGTTGACAACTACCAAATCTTCGACATGTTAGTGATAGATTGACAATATCTTTAGAGCAAAGATATGATGCAAATCGTATCACTATATCATTATCGAGCGAGTCCATAATTTTGATGTTATTTCTTTTGATGAGATTGTTTGTTCGGTATCCTTTGTTAATGCTCCTCAAAACTGTAGCTCTCCACGGACAACTACAATCTTCTTCTCCTCACTTAATTAGCGGGGTGGATTTACTTCTATTGCTTTGAATCAAGGAGTAATCAATACCTAGTGCTAGAGACAGAGCTGAGGGGAGAGGAGCAAATCAAGCAGATAGAGAATAAACGGCGATCGAACGAACAAAGGGGATCGTATACTTACGGGACGGAAGACTTACGGGGGGAACAATGGCTAATCTTAGTAATGACTATGTTCAATATCTATACTAAGTTCCATAAGCAGTAGAACCATTAAGTATGGTAATACACTACTATTTCATTGGTAGTGGCAATGTGATATTCAGATTTTGGTCTTGCTTGATGAGAACTCTAAATTTTTATGAGAGTTGAAGAGAGAGTTCAAGTAAGTAGATAGATACGATCGGAGATATTGCTACTTTAATACGATCGTTGCAATATCTCCAGTGTACATAGTAGTAGTAAAAGGAGCTTCTATAATCTCTGTACTGTTATCCTCATATCTATCATACCCTATTGATACGATATCAAAAAGCGCTCACATCATATGAATATGTACAAAATTCTAATCTGCAATAATCGACAGATCACATCAAGTGCATAATAGGTACAAGAAAGTAGGATAAGTATGTTCAGTCTTAATAGTCGTTACAAGGCTATTCTAGCCCTACTTGCAATACCTCAGTTAGTATCAGCTCAACAAGTAGTTGATCCAAAATCCCATCAACAATTCGCAGACAACTTAACATCACTACTCTATGAAAACTCAAACGAATGCTCTTCAGCACTTGGTGTATCCATGGCCTTCTCTTTACTCTATCCAGGATCTACTAACGAAGGTATACCTCAAATTAAAGATACATTCAACTATCCATCCAACAATTTACAATTAGTATGGCACGAAGCAACACAACAATTACAATCATCAGCATCAGGAAAATGCATCTCTGAATTCAACGGAGTATGTAATTCATACGCTCCTACAATACAAATTGCAAATTCAATATGGATACATAATCAATGTGATGATTCGGGTTTGTTCTGTTTACATACATTAAATTCAACTTATGATAATGTAGTTGGAGAGTATGCAATACAAACAGATTTTGAGGCTGATGAATCACCAGTTATTGTGAATGAATGGGTTAGTAATTCAACCAATGGATTAATTGATTCGATTGTTGACGAATCTAAGCCACTCTTTCCACCATATGTATTAATTGCAATTAATAGTATCTACTTAAAGGCACGATGGTTAGATCAGTTTAGTGACTATACAACAACAATCGATACATTCTATACTTCACCCTCACGAGATAAGAAACAAAGTGAAGCACACTTTATGCATACACTCAACTATTATGATTATTCACATGGTGTATTGAATGGATATCAGATTATTAAGTTGCCATTTGCTGAATCTAGTAGTTTAAGTATGATTTTTGTGTTGCCACAAGATGAAGAGTTGGAAGAAGTTACATCTACTCAATTAATTACTTCATTGGATAGTTTAGTTAGTACCCGGATAGCATTGGCATTACCCAAATTCAAGTTTGAATCGACATATGATGATAATCTCAAAGAAAGTTTGATGCAATTGGGTGTAGTTGCACCATTCACGGGTAATGCATTATGTGGCATCTTTGATACTGATACATATGACAATTGTGAATCATTAATTATTGATAAGGTTATACAAAAGACTGTTATTGATGTAAATGAGAAGGGTGTCGAGGCTGCTGCTGTTACGGCTGCCATGGCTACACCTACGTCAATGGGACCACCTATTACAGATGTACCGATTAAGATGATACTTGATCATCCTTTCCAATTCTTTATTTATGATAGTGATGAGGAGCTTGTATTGTTTGAGGGACGTCTTGGTGAACCAGAGCTGCCTGAAGATGAGCCCGAGGTGCAATTATTGGATGGAGAGCATTCTTCTGTTGAGTTTTGGTCAAGTACATTTGGAGTTGATCCTATTGACCCACCCGAGTATGTCGAGACTGTTGAGACTGAAGATGATGGGGTTGAGAATACTACCTCGACACCTGATCCTATCATGTGCCCGGACGGACGAGAATCGATTCCCGATACCTTTTGTGGCCGTGGTCCAAACCGAGCAGATTGTGTTGAGGGGCAGTTTTGTCACATCCATCCAACAGATGTATTTGCAGTCTGCTGTCTCAACCCTATAGAAGATGGGGAGAATACTGCTCCTCTTGCAAGTGAGATACAGACATTAACAAGTGATGAGGGTACTAATTTTACGTCTGATCTTGCCCCCATGGATGCCGCTGGGCAGCAGGCATTTGCAGATGAGCTTACTCCACTCATCTATACAAATGAGAATGACTGCTCCTCTTCACTAGGAATATCCATGGCATTATCATTAGTTTATCCGGGCAGTATGGGAGATGGTATTGAACAGATCCGTGATACATTGAGATTCCCCAACGGAACAAACATGAGACTTGTCTGGGAGGATACTACTACAAGAATGCTTAACAGTTCAGATGGTGAATGTCTTTGGGAGTCAATGGGAGAGTGTGCTTCTTCTAAACCGCTCGTGCAGATTGCTAATAGTGTATGGTTTGATGATGGAGATACTTTGAATGCCGAGTATGAAGCAGTTGTCGGAGATTATGTCATGCAAACGGACTTTGAGGCTGCCGATTCTCCAATTATTGTAAATCAGTGGGTGGAGAATAGTACCAACGGATTGATTGATTCGATTGTAGATGAATCAAAACCACTCTTTCCACCATTCGTTCTTCTTGCCATCAACTCAATCTATCTCAAGGCTACATGGCTAGAACAGTTTGAGAAGAGACGCACAAATCTGGATTCATTCTATGGTTCTACATCAAAGTCGGACGAGGTTGGAAAGGCACATTTCATGTAAGTTCTTTGTCTGATCTGTTCTTTGTTTGATTGGATTGTTCAGCTAACCGCTTATTCATCTACTATACACCTACTCATAGGAATAATGTGGACTACTTTGGATACTCACATGATGCCATACCAGGCTACCAAGTAATTAACTTGCCATTTGATAACTCACAGATGAGTATGATCTTTGTACTTCCCATGACGGATGGTGCCGAATCAGTTACATCAACAGATGTCATCTCTGCCACAAGCAACTTACAGAACACTCGTGTTGCATTGTCTCTCCCAAAGTTCAAGTTTGAATCCAAGTACGAAGACGAGCTGAAAGATGCCTTGTTTCAGCTTGGTATTGTAGCTCCATTCACAGAGGGTTCTGGAGCTCTCTGTGGCATCTTTGAGGAAACTGAAGGGTGTGAGAATCTTATCATTGATAAAGTTATACAAAAGACGGTCATTGATGTGAATGAGGAAGGTGTTGAGGCAGCAGCAGTTACAATGGTTGGGGTGGGTCTAACATCCGTCGGTCCTCCACCAGAAGATCCAGTACTCATGATGCTTAATCACCCCTTTCAGTTCTTCATCTATGATAAGGATGAAGAGTTGATGCTCTTTGAAGGCCGAGTGAGCAACCCAGGTCTACCTGAAGATGAGCCGGAAGTGCAACTGCTTGATGCATTGCATTCAGATACCAACTTCTGGTCTGATAACTTCTATGTCGACCCGGTTGATCCTCCGGCCTCGGCAGATACTACAACTGTGAGTACTGTTACAAATGAAGTTGTGGCACCAACCGAACCACCAAGTGAAGTCTCTTCTACTCCAGCACCTCAACCTGACACATCATCAACTAACTTACCCATCTCCCCAACTACTACCTCCTCACCTACTGATCAGCCTGTTGATGCATCAGGAACAGGTAATGATAAGTCGAGTAAGACGTTTGCTTCGATATGCACAAGCATTTTTTTAGCCTATGCTTTGGCACTTGTCTAGTAGAGATGGGTGCCAGCTTTTGGGTTGTGATTTGTTGGGCAATTGTGTTAGGTTTTCTGTTTTGAATATGTTGTTACCGTATGCTTTAGATATTGTATGGAGTTGAACATTGTAAATTAGCTATCGTATTGAATCCAATTGTTTGTGATTAATCTTTATCATCAGAGCAATCCCACTCGCGAGTTCTAGTAATAATTCTGGTACTCATCAGATGCGGCAGCTTCATCCCTTTGTTTGCTTTTAATCTCATCAACATATGCCTGATAAGACTGTAAGGCTTTTGCATAATCATCCTTTGTTGCATCTCTATACTCGTACATTCTTTTGATGTTCTCCAGAGAAGCAGAGTCCCCATCCTTCACAGCAATCATGTAGTGCCGTAAGGCTCTGTCCATATTGCCTGCCCGTACCTCTCCATTGCCTAGATTGAACCTTGCATCTACATCTCCAATCATGGCTGCTAAACCCCAATAATACATAGCCTTCTTTTCATCTCTATCTACTCCTCTACCAAACTTATAAGCACACCCAATATTATAATAAGCTGCGGCGTATCCAAGTTCTCCGGCTTGATGCCATAATTCGAATGCCTTGTCCATGTTTTGAGGCAGTCCACAACTTCCTTCCTTATAATAACATCCCAGATCACACAATGCTATAGCATCATTCAGCTCTGTGCGGTTCTCGTATCTTTTGATAGCCTCCTTGTCAGATTTAGGAGCCAGGGTTCGACAAAATGGACACTTGTTTTGTTTGTCATCGTCAACTTCATTGCCTTGGTGATCATATAGAGGTGCAAAGAAGCAACCAGTGCAAATAACTTTTCCACAACAATTCATATATGTTCGTCCCTTGGATAACGTCGGCAAACGTATCATACAGAGTGGACAATCATCGTCAATAATTTGAGGTTGTTTAAATAACTTTTCATCATGTAATTCCTTAGCCCTCTTCTTACATGCCTTCTTATGTTGAGGACGATGAGCAATTTGACACTCTCTACTGCAATATTTAACTAATTTGCATGCCGTGCAAGTCTTGAGTTTAATATTATCACCCTCGTCCTTGCCACAATTAGCACAAGTTGATGTATTGTTCATATCTTGTGTTCGTGTAGTATCTGTGTTATCTTCAGTCTTAGCCCTTACTTACTACTGCTCAGCGATGTAGCAATTCAATAAGAATGATATAGAAAACTCTAAAGATACGATATGCTTGGCATCAATTAGGCTTTACAAGCAATATAGAAGAGAGTAAGGTCGATACGCTAACTGATGTTGTTCTGATATTCAAAGATACCTCAGTCACCTAATATCTTTTGATAATATTTTAATGAATAATAATCCACGCCGTATTGTCACTTACTACTCAGAGAGCTACGATATAAGAGTTGATATAGAGTTATAGCTAGATCATGTCATGGATGGTGGGGTTGTAGATTAGTTGATTTGCTGTGAGTACTGGCTGGATGAGTAAATATTCAACGCTAAGATACTTTCGAGATGACTACTCATAACTATTATTCAACGCTCAAACTCTACCTCCTCTATACTACCACCTCCTCCTCCTCGTTGTCTTGACCACAGGACCACAGAGCAGAGCAGCTACACAATATACTCCTCTACAACTACACAGTTGCCTTATTGATAATAAGTCGGCTGCCGCTACTCTCTCGTCTTACGAGTATCCAAAAAAAAATGACAAACGACAACCCATCAATGCCAATGCCATCGGCACCTCACGCTCAATCTGTTGTGCATCATGCAGTACCAGCCCTGCAATCTACCGATGCTACAAATAATGCAAAACAGCATAATACCGACGATGAGAATGATAACTACTCACAAGCATCCTATGTATGTGAATTCAATAATAAAAGTTCAAAATGGGAATGTGTTAAGAGTGATTATAAGAGTGTTGTATTGCAGCAAGTTATGGTAAGTGTAGTTAATTGATATAATATATCTTTCTGTGCAGTGTGGTGTATATGATATTTACTTGTTCGGTATATGTGGTGTATGTGATGATGTATGAGCTGTGCAATGATCTAACAAAACATTGTGCACATCTTGTATATCTTTCTTCTCTCTCCCATTCAGGATCAATATGAAAACAAGGATGGATCACGAGCAACAATCGATCAATTAAAAGAATTCGGTATAACAGTATACATAGCTGAACACGGTTCTATAGACATGTATTTACTACAACAGGTAGTACAACATGCCATGTCGTGTAAATCAACTAAACGTTGTTTACTTTATAGAGATACCAATGGAAGATTGTATAACTTGACATTGAATAATGGTTGTTCAGGATTAGCAGGGACATGGAAGAGTTTACTACTAAGTTTTTCGGGTATACAAGCATTAGTTGCATTGACGGTATTGACACGAACATTTGGTTGTTCGAATGTTTCTGATGCTATACTCAAACCTGGATACATTAGTCTTATACTTGGTTTGATATTGTATGAAGAGATATCACATGTCTCGTTGAATGTTGCCATGTTTGTTCGAGGTGTGCCAAGTGTTGGAGCATACACATTGTTATCAGTCTTTGATTCAGATTGGCCGAGGAAGGCGGTAGTATTCTTGTTGGCAATAACATCAGCAATGGATGAGGGAAGTTCCACTCAACGATATTGTACCTTAGTTGGTATTGGATTGGCCATGTTGTTACTGGCTGCCAATTTAGGTTCACGTGCTTGGTACTTTATGAAATGGAGACCGTTAAGTTGTTGTGGTGGTACTTTCTTGGCACCGATTGTTAGCTTGTTTGTGGCAGCCTTGGTTGGATTGATCTTTCCCTACATTGGTTTTAATAAGATACAAGCGGGTGGCAAGGCGGCGGTACAATTAGTCATTATCAATACAATCATTGTAGCTGGACTGTTTGTTGTTAGTGATTTGGATGTTATACAACACTTTCTCATCAAGGGATCCGATTCATGCAATCAGGACAATGTCAACATCACATTGGGCATCTGGATTGCAATGACTTCCATTACGAGTATCTTCGCCGCCAAGAATATTGCAGTAGTATCAAATGATGACCAGTTAGAAGGTGAAGGAGAAGACGATAATGATCAATTACTTGTAGAAGATCATGCATCACCCTGTGGATATAAGATCCCAAACTTTCCAGATCATCCTGTGGATCCAGTATACTTTGGGTCAAAGGGATGTGATTGTTTAAGTTTAAAGTTTGAGATACTTTTTGGATTAGTGATTAGTGTAGGAGTGGGGTTCTTTGTCGTATCAACGAGTATGTATGATTATATGGGTGTTATTGTTAGTTGATTGAGCTTGGGAGGACGATAGTACTATTTGAAAATTGTCTCTTCGATGTTGAAAGGAAGTACTATTATGAAATGATATGTTCATTCTAAATGATAAGTAATTATATGTAAATACAACCTTGGAACAAACCATGCATCATCTAACTTTTAGTAGTGCAAAGAATTAGGAAAGAGTGAATACTGTGTAATCATCTAGTCCCCTCCTTAATCCACTAACGTACCAAAACTGGGGGTATTGTCCTGGCTTGCCATTATCAATCCTTCGTGACTCTACCCTTCTTCTTGAGTCTACCAAGATTAGATTCAATATTCTTCTTATCCCAACCTATATCTTTACCAAACAAATCACCATCAAAAATGACAAGGCCATCTCGTTGCTCACCACTCTTAGACGCAACACCCTTGGCAACATCACCAAAGGTGCGACCTTGTTCATCTCCAGGGATCTTTACATTAGAGTTGTTCAAAATGAAACCAAGACTATCACCAACTATTGACGTAGGAATAGGACCCTTTTCAATACGCCACTGACCTGATGAGATAACTCCACACCAACAATATTCACCGGATAATCCATATTTCATCACACATACCCTCCGCCCATTCTTATATACGCTAAGGGTGCCAACATCCACATCAAGAAGCATCCCTATCTTATCCCCGCTTGCAAAATCATTTCCTACTCTACCACCAAACTCACCCGATTTGACACCTTGCCAACTACTCCAAAAACAACGCCCTGGACCATACTCAATAAGCATTCCACAGTAGTTTATATTTCCATCTCCCCATCTTTCAGTTCTCTCCTTTTGGAGTTCTTCGAAACATCCCCGATCCGAGGGATCAAAAGAAGCTACCCCCTTCTTATCCCAATTCGGTAGTGGTCTGATAATACCAGGCATTGAAAAAACTGTACCCTCATCAGTATTATCTTTAGTAAATGTAAATGTTGCATAATGTTTACCCGCTCTCATTATATAATTACAGATTCCAGTGTCCCTTTCTCCATTATATTTGATATGGGATTTGTCATTAGCATAATAAGATATACCTTGACCAATCAGCTGATCAAACAGCCTTGGTTCTCTATACTTTTCTAGCTCTGAATATATTTCAATGTAGATTGATCAGCCATCTTTGGCAGAGCATCCCTTTCCTCATCTTGTGATAGCTGTTTATTATTTGACGTGCGGTATCCTCCATTAAAGAGAGCCCTTCATTCTTTTCACCAAACCGGCGGCATGTTAATGACAGGTTAACTAAATCTCGTGAGCATAGATATGAAGCAAAGTGCATCACGATATCATTATCTAACGAGTCTAACATATCGTGATATGTGTTTTTATAACTTTGAGTTTTCAATGTTGGGAGAATGTTGAAGTAATTTATCATTATTGAATGAGTGTATACTCTGAACTAATTCCATATCTTATAAACTGATAAACAACTAGGTACAAGAAGAATCCAGAATTGACACGAAATATAATTATAGTACCCTCTTATGCTGCTCTCTCTTCTTATACTTAGTTAGGAGACAAGCCAAGGGATGGAGACGATGAGATTTGAAACAATAAAAGGACAGAGTGAGAGGATGGGAATCAATGGCGACTAAACGGCTCTCCACCACATAGCATCTACTTGCATTGCTCTTCTATTAGCTTAGCTTTTATCTTATTCAAAGCAAAGCCTTATATCGACCCCGCTAGTTAATGAGGAGAAGAAGATTGTAGTGGTCTGTAACGAGCTAAGTTTTGAGGGGAGCATTAAAAGGCTACCGAACAAACATCTCAAGAAAGATACAAAGTGTAGCGTTCGATCGCCATTAATTCCTACTTGAAGATACAAATTACAAGTATACCCGCATGCCTCATCATCTCATATGCCTTGGTCATCAATTCTAAAGAAGCATAGGGTCATCCAAGAAACCTGCAAATGTAAATTCAGAGTGTTAGGTACATACAAAGATGAGAATTGATCAAGTTAGGATTAATCAGTAGGTATCCTTTTACCTGAAGAAAGATAAGAGAATCCTCCGTCCCTTGTATGACGATAGCTTATGTTTCATGAACATGTGTCATTCCAATTCGAAACATGGTGCCATAGAACCCACGTCAACTTCTCCTGTATTCATTAGTAATCCTGATCGTCGCTTCCTGTTGTTTTTATCTCGTGGCTTCTCCGATTCTACCTGCTCATCAATGGACGTTGTCGATGGTTTGGTGTTCATATGAAAGATAGATGGCTCGGAGGTCATCTGACCCTGCCTCTCACCGGAGGGAGATATCTTTCCAAGCATATTGCTTTTGTTACTACTACTAGAACTACTAAGAGGTGCTATTATGAGAACTGATCGAGCTGAAAAACAGCATACACTGTTACTCAAAATATCTTTTCCTTTTGAGCTATCATGCTTTGGATAATATCCACACTCTCTTCCATCTTCTACAGGTTTCCAATTGTTCATTTTATCTTTAGTATATATTCTTCTTCGAATATTCAGACACTTAGAGAAAAGTTACACTTCGTCTTCTACCTTTAGTGTACATGTCTTTGTCTATGAGACGCCTAATTTATAGGACGCAAAGCACATTCTGCCATCCCATTATCATCACGTTCAAGTGGACAATAAGCTTCAAAACCAGCGCATGTATCTGTTGTGCACCTTTCAGATATGCATCCTCTAAGTCCTGATTCACACTCAACAAACGGGAAGTCTATAGATGCCGAATAGCAATCACATAAATCGACTCCAATAGGATTTTCAGGGGCTCGATACCTGATCTTTGTATGACAGTCACTATCCTCGACACACATTCCACCCGGCTGGGAATCATTCCAATTGTTAATATCTTGATGATTAGTATCAAAGTGCTGGAGGGGTATCCTACTGAAACGAACTAATGGCCGGCCAACATGCAAAGAAGAATGGACCGCTTCATTCTCATTATTGCTAATGTCACTGTCGCCTACGGCAGTGGCAAACAATGTCAGCTCTTGTCCATCTCCACTGACACTGTAAGCAATAGCCTCTTGTCACAAAGCTTGCATGACATTCCGTTCTTGTGCCGTAAGAGGGTCAGTACACAGAAGGTGCTGGGATTGCAATCGTTCCAGCCGAATCATGTCTGGCATCGTGTCATCTGCTGGAACTTCGTTCCATTGTCCCCAGAAGCCATTGCAACCTGCAATACCGCTTATGATTCCAGGTTCTTCAGCAAACATCAATGTATTTGTATGGGAAAGGGGGCGTGTTGTGATTGACTCAGGCTGAACACCGTCTATTTCAACAGCCTTCCAATTCGTACCAATAAGTGAGAAGCTGCTATCATCTTGATCACTCTGAATGAGTTTAATCATGCTCTCAAATAAGTTAGAGTTGGAAGATCCACGAAGAGCAGCATGTGCCAAGTCGCTAGTAATGAGGGTTGAGACTAGAGCTTTGATGATTAGGAGCTTCATTTTCATATATCGTAAGTGTGGGTATTTGTTGGTAATTGAAGTTGGTTATCTATTGTACTTGTAGACCGTTATTGTTATTGATGAATGTAGTTGTACTTGACTCTGTCTTTATGAGACGAACTCTCCCATACCTAATGTAAGGGCTTCAAGACGTGACTGAAGTGTCTTGGTCTTCTTCATCCCTTTCCTTAAAAGCAAGAATAGATACGACATGGATACCGGATAGTAAATCAGAAAGATGCTCCTTTTAGCATACTTTAGAGTAGAGCCAAGAACTGACTCAATAGGAATGAGTGTCTTGTATACGAATGTATCAACAAATGTATCAATATCAAGAACAGGAAGGTTAAGTCATGGTAAGAATCAGAGTTTCTCATAAAAATCAAATACGAGACGACTCTAAAACCTAACCAATCACATAATCATATTACTAAACACAGGAACATACTTAACAAAAGATAAACAACTTACTAGCTAATATTCGACAACATCAATCATGAAGCTTGTACTATTTACCAATATCATCTTGAGCATGACCGCATCTGCCTTTACTTTCCCTGCAATCGGTCGAACACATCCATTGACTTCGACCAGTACATCAATTCCCACTGCATTATCTATGGTAGCGACGGCGACAATGCCCAGCAACTCTACTTCATCAGTATTTGCGGATACTGACATCATTGGTTTTGGCAGTACATATACTGAACAGCAGCAACTATCTAAAGATGATATAGAGGCCGCCAAGATCCGTGAGGAATTCACCACCAGTCGTAGTCTACCAAAGTGGGGCAAAGCTGTCAACGAAGCACTCAATATGCCAGTTATTACCCAAGCCGACTCAAAGCACGTACATGCGCTTGCCGGTACAGTTTGGTTCTCAATAGCCAATGGACTTATGGCCTATGCCCTATTCGAGGAAGTTACCTCCAATGATTGGACTAGCTTCTCATCCTTATCGGGAGTATTGGCAGTCGCTTGTATGTCTGCCGTTACCATGGGCATAACTAGTTCACCTATGCTCCCAACTAGGAAAAGTATGTCAAATTATGCCGCGTCTATGAGACATGGCATGGTATCTTTCTCATTGGCAGCTCTGATGACTGCTTTTCTATCCATGGCTAATAATACTGATATGATCATCCCATCTTCACTGGGTGATGTAACCAATGTTGTAGTCATAGCTGGTCTTATCTCATTATTCATTGATTTGGTTGAACATAATGAACCTTTCAATGTTGCAAATGTTATCAGAGACTTGAAGCGTGAAGACCCTCCGCGTTGGATAATGAACAGTGCTAATACCGTCATCTTTGTTTGGTTGATCACTTTACTTGCCACTGCCACATACATCTTAACTGGATCTTATCAAGTTGCTGACGAATCAACGAACATATTTGCCACACAGATTGCTTTTAGTCTAGCAATGGCCCCGTCTACTTCTGCATTTGCTGGAACTTTGATGCAACGTGACCGTTTTGGGAAGAAGTCCGGAGATCATTGGTTTGTTGTTGAACGTGAAGATGGCACGTTTGGTGATAACACTTTGTTTGATGTGTTGCAACTAGTACTAGGAGCTCCCGGTCCTTATCTTGCAACATTCTGTGCTGCTATTGGCTCTGGTCATTTGCATGACGTTCAACAGTTCTTCTATCCATTCTTTGGATCGTTGACCGGCATTTCTCCCTAAACATCATTGGGTGACACATACCATACCCCTAAATATATAAGATAGATATCCAATTGTAATGAAGAAATATATCCTATCCATGTCTATCCTAGACTTAGTTGTTCTTGTTGCCGAGATTCTCGATGTTAATCTTTCGCTCTATAATTCACTATTATCTCCTTCATTCAATAGTTTTACTAATATCAGCATCCCTCTGATCACTCTTTATCTCCAGATAACCTGTGATATCTACTACTAAAACTGAGCTATCCATGAAATTGCAAGAGCGCGTCTACAAGCCAGATTCGTAGTATTTGCAACCCTCAGCAGCAGCAGCTTCATCCCTCTGGTCACTCTTGATCTCATCAACATATGCTTGATAAGATTGCAAGGCAGTGTTATAATCATCCTTTGTTGCATGTCCATTGTTGTACATTAGTTTGATGCCCTCCAAAGAGTCAAAGTCTCCATCCTTCACTGCAATCATAAAGTGTTTCAATGCCCTATCATTGTTGCCTGCCTGCTCCTCCATTGCGCCTAGATTGTGCCTTGAATCTGTATGCCCCCTCATAGCTGCTATCCCCCAGTAATAGGCAGCCTTCTTCAAGTCTACTTCCACACCTATACCATCATAATAGGCATACCCGATATTGTGATATGATACTGCACTACCAAGCTTTGCTGCTCGATGCCAGAGTTTCAATGCCTCGTCCATATCTTGTGGTAAGCCACATTCCCCATCTCTATACATACATCCAAGTTTGTATATGGCATATGCATCGTTCATCTCCGCTCGTTTCTTGTATCTTTTGATCATATTATTAAACTCATCCAAAGTAGGGGGTGGAGTTCTACAAAATGGACAAAGATCAGCAACTACATTGCCTTGATTATCATAGACAGGTGCATCACAACATCCTGCGCATATAACTTTACCACAGCATACCATATATACCTTCCCCTTGGGCAGTGATGGCAATCGAATGAAGCAAATTGGACAATCTTCCTCTGGCGGAGGCTGTCTAAATAGTTTCTCATCCCGTAGCTCAGCGGCTCGCTTCCTACACTCCTTTTTATGTTGAGACCGGTGGGCAATCTGGCAATCTCTATTGCAATATTTAACTAATTTACATGCCGTACATGCTTTTAGTTTGATACTGGCCTCCTCACCCTTGCCACAATTGGCACATACTGATGTATTCTTTTCTAATGTTGATGTGTTGCTCATACTTTCACTTTTATATATCTTGTTATGGCGCTCTTATTCTTACCTAACCTTCGTCTACGGAGGGATTCTATCCGATCGATATATGATATTATAATACTACTACAATTATATACCAAATATATCCATACCCAACCAATACAATAAGGTTGCACCAAGTGTTATGGTACCAAAAAAAATATCAGAGTATACTTATTTTTTGCAATGAAATTTCCGCTCTTACGCCACTATTACGCCACTGACGATGAGACGGCAAATCACAAGACTAATACCCTGAATATTAGTACCAATTAACGAATTCGTCCATCACCAAGCACAGTCTATTGATCTGGGAGACTAAAGCAAATAGCAACCACAGAAATATACAAAACCTACAAATCATGTTGAAAAAAATGACAATTTTCTCCGGTATCCTATGAGGTAGCCCCCGCCCGCTGACCTACTGAGTTTGTTTGACCTCTTCCTCCTTTTCCTCGTTGCTTGTTGTATATATATTGATAAGGATTACTTCTTAGCTTGGTGCTAATTGATCTATTTTTAGTTGGTCGGTTATATTATCAAGTAGCAGGAGTCCAATAAGAAGAACAATATAATGCCCAACTTGTGTGGTATAGTTCTATTCCTCATAAACTTGCAACAAGTTGCTTGTTTTGTTTCATTGAGGCCAAGAGTAGTAACAATATCACCAGTCTACACTTACAAACGACCATTGCAATCGTATACAAAATCTTCAGTTGATGAAGAGTTGCAATCGTCTGAGCTATTAGTGGAAGAAGAAGAACAAATAAATAATGACAATACTATACTGCCATCCACCAACATTGAAGGAATGGTTGATAATATATCAGAATTAGCCGTACCAACACCCGATGAAACTAGAAATTTACCAGCCCTATGGGCAAGAAGATTAATAACAAAAGAAGATCCATTTAGTATACATAAATTATCATCCATAACATATACATTATCAGCAATTATTATACTTGGCACAGCAACTGTTAGATATTTGGAATCACCAGAGGTATTTGCGGTAGTGCCCGAGTATTTGAAATTACCAACATATATCTTTACAATTAGTAACTTTGTAATGTGTGCAGTATCAGTTCGAATGGCATTCTTACATCGACGATATGATTTAACAGCACGGAATGCTTTTCTAGGGACTGCCGTATCATCAAGCTTTAGTGGTTTCTACTACCTATGGACGAGTCCTTTTGGACTAGACGCTTTTAACAATCAATTAATTAACCAGGCCTGCTTTGCAGTGTTTACATTATTGAATACAGTATTCATTATGGATACGATAATTAAAGTTCCAGAAGTGGTAGAATCACGGAGAGATCGTAAAGTTGATGATTATAAAGGTAGATTTGCAGTAGATGCAATTGGATATGTATTACCTGTGGCTTGGGGGCTACCATTAGTATTAGGTACGGCATATCTTGATGCCGTGCTGTATGACCGTGAGTGGTTCTTTCATCAATGCCAGTATATTGATCAGGTAAGAGGCTTCCCGGGTATACAAGCGAATTTAAGTTACTTACAAGTTGCTGCAAGTGTCGCCGCGAGTTATGGCTCACTCTTTGTTACACTGCGGGATAAGAAGTTAATTAGTAAGAATCAAGAAATTGGATGGATATCTATATTCTCTGTCCCTACGATGATATGGGCTGTTTTGGTTAGTGCCGAGTTTCTTGGTTATCTTGAATGGTCGTAGTAAAGTAGCATCTACTTATCCTTAATTATGTGTAACCGATATTGTCAGCTCATACTTCCATGTTACTTTTTTGCCCTATGACAAGTCTATACATTATCATCACCTCATTTAAGTTGGGAGGTGACGACCCACAAACCCATAATACCTTTCAATCAAACATATAACCCACCAGTTTGTTCAAGCATACAATCAATCTGATCACCATCCTCAAGTTGTAAAGTCTCTGGTGTATCGTCTTCTCTTATTCTATCCCCGTCCATAAAGAAGCGTAACTCATGCACGTGTTCAACATTCTTTGACTTTGCATAGGCATTAAAAAGTTTCTCCATTCTCATTGTTTTCTTGACTTTAAATTCAACTGATTCACCCGAATCAGCTTTAACATAGATTGTTAGATGGTTAATACTTTTGTTATTGTCCGTATCATTGTTGTTTGCTGTGCTTGCTGTTGCTGTTTCCCCACCCGATGATGCAGCGGATGCCCCTTCTTTCGTCCTCTCCTTCTTAACTACCGCTGCTGCAACGGCCGCGTCACCTTTAAACGATACAACTATAAACCACTTTTCACCATCTTCAAATAACTGTTCCAACTCTCCTACATTATCATTTAGTATATCAATAGGTAATGCCTCGCCACCTTTTGTTTTTATTGAAGTATCATTATTGACATATGTAAAGTTTGACGGGGCATGTTCTGCTATAGCATCTCGTAGTATAGATCCTAATGTAGTACTATTCAGTTTATCTTGTGTAAGTCGTATAACACATCTGATGAATGGAGCATTGCTTGCTGTTGTGCAATGTATTGTCAAGTATTTTGTCGACATTTTTTCAAGTTTGTGTCATTGATTTATGATATGTTTTGAAGACCTAGACTCGAGATTTTATACTATAAATTAACACAAATCGAAACACTAACTAGCTATATAACGGCAGTCTTTGTTGATTGGTTATGGTGACACGAGAGGTATCAATAACAATAATTACAGTAGCTAACAACACCGCAATTCATCCTATTTTGGCGAGTTACTGGTCATTGCAATATGCTATAATTAATCTTGGAAGAAGAGGGGCAAGGATGGCGTATATTATTGCAATAGACACTCCCATACACTGTAAACAACGATTATAACAGTGTTTAACGGTCTATCGATTGGCGGCGGTTTGATTGCATAAAATACTTAGCAATTCGAGCCAGAATATATGCCTGTTGCCTTTTTACAAGAAGCAAGATCTCCCACGATACTACAAAGTGTATGGGAATTACTATAAGACCAGGGCCGTATATGGAGAGAAGAATATCTCATAAATCACACAGCATACCTATACAATAAACAAAATGAGATCCAGTTTTCTATCAGCCGCCATACTAATATCATCAACATTCACATCATATGCATTAGAATGTCATCGACCAACATATAATCAAGATGACTTTAACATACCATTTAAATCAATGGTAATCTTTGGTGACTCCTTCTCTGATATTGGCAATATATACAATGTATCAAACGGTACACAACCAAGTCCATTGATTAGCTGGGAAGGTCGATATAGCGATGGCCGAGTTTGGGTAGAATATATCCAACAATTCTTCCATTTGCAAAAAGAACTAACTCCATCAACAAGTGGTGGTACAAACTATGGTTGGGGAGGTGCTACTACCAATAATAATTATATAGATGCCTTCTCTACATATTTGGATGATAATGTCCCAAGTGTCAATGAACAGATTACTCAATACCTTGATGATAAACAACAACAACTTCTACTTGCTGATGACCATTCGTCAGAAGAAGCACTTCATGTTCTATTCTCTGGTTATAATGATTACTGGTGGTTTGTCAATCGTAACTATACAACATCTGATGGACAGGATATGAACTTTACAAATGTTTACACAACAGTTGCCAATCAAGTAGTACAGAATTTACACACTCTATATGATAAAGCAGATGCTCGTATCTTCTTAGTTGCCAATGTTGGTAATATGAATACATGGGCTGAGGCATCGTTACAACCACAAGAGGTATTAGATGCCTATGATATATTAGTAACAGGTCATAATAATGTACTTGCATCACTATTGTTAGAATTTGAACAATCAAATCCTGACGCAATAGTATACAACTTTGATGTCTTTAACTCATTTGAATGTTTAAATGAAGAACAAGATTATCTTGGCATACTTAATGTTATTTCTCCATGTCATCCTGATGTTACGACAGATTGTGGTGATATCTATAGTTATAAATTTTGGGATTATTATCACCCGACGACACATGCTCATCATTTATGGAGTATTAGTGCATTACAAAGTATATATGATAAGCAACAGGAGATGGAAAGGATAAAGAAAGAGAAGGAGACGCCTAGTACTCAATTCTATCAGCAGAAGAATTCGGTCGAGGCTGAGGTGGGAGAGCAAACACAATATAATTCTAGAACCTCATTGAGAGGTCGTCAATAAAGTAACACAGATTTCTAATATAATGTCGAAAATGTAAACCTAAACCTATAGTATGCAAGCATACGATCATCCTTGATCTAAAGTTAGGGAGATAATGAACAGGCATGCCAATTCTAGAAACCTGATTCGTAGTATTTGTAACCTCCCGTAAAAGCAGCCGCATCATCTCTCTGATCAGTCTTAATCTCATCTAAATATGCTTGATAAGATCGTAAGGCATTAGCATAATCATCTTTGGTCGCATGTCCGTTTGAATAGAGCGCTTTGATGCACTTTAGAGAGTCGCTATTTCCATCCTTAACTGCAATCATCCAATGCTTTACTGCCCTATCATTATTGCCCAAATTCCCTTCCGTTGCACCCAGATTGTGTCTTGCATTTACACTCCCACTCATAGCTGCCAATTTTGTGTATTGTATAGCTTTCTTTTCATCTTTTTCTACTCCTCTCCCTTTCTTATAAGCATAACCAATTTCAGAATATGATTGAGCATCACCAAGCTCTCCTGCCCTTTGCAATAGTTCTAATGCCTTGGTATTGTACTGAGGTAATCCATGACTTCCTTGGACATAGAAAATTCCCATTTCGTGGAATGCTTGCGCATCATTTACCTCCATCCGTTTCTTATATCTTGGGATGAGATCCTCTTTCGAAGTAGGTGCTGGAGTTCTGCAAAAGGGGCAGAGACCAACACCTCCATCTCTATTTTGAAGTGTATAGATACATCCACCGCATGCGACTTTTCCGCAGCAATTCATATATACCGATCCCGATTCTAAATATGGCAATCGTACCATACAGATGGGACAATCGTCTAATGGTGGAGGCTGTTCAAATAATTTTTCATCATGCAATTCAGCGGCCCTCTTCTTACACTCCTTCTTATGCTGTGGTCGGTGAGCAATCTGGCAATCTCTACTACAGTACTTAACCAATTTACAAGCTGCGCATGATTTTAGAT
>Ga0214479_100125_pt1 | contig 46180 bp, 30 predicted proteins | sample M1_20Mar14CPVII9_5_FD_165054 | JGI IMG/M metagenome (GOLD analysis project Ga0214479, IMG submission 165054) | Marine eukaryotic communities from Monterey Bay, California, United States - M1_20Mar14CPVII9sort6BwellE14 | ecosystem: Environmental > Aquatic > Marine > Unclassified | place: USA... | reverse complement strand
ACCGTGGTTGGCACCACTGATGTTTCTCGGACTTCCTTGTAGGATACCTAGAGTGTAAGTAGATTTGTGGCAGTATTGGTAGAATGGAAATTTTACTAGGAAACCATTTCCCTTTCCACCACGACATACATCTAGTCCGAGCAAGGACTTGTACTAGATGTGTTGTCGTCCGCCATTTATATCCATGTAAGGGAGGGTGGGTGGTATCCCTTTTATAAAGATGAACTAGCGGGACGTCTAGTTCAGGAGCAAGAGATACAGTGGATGAGGGTGAAGCCACTGTTTCGATTGCTGTTAAAGAAACACATGTCAAGGGAGAATGTTGAAAAACCCGGAGGCAAAAGAAGCATCCAACCTTGACACAGTTATATATCTAGAGGAGGAGCTAGCAAAGGAGAGGCTAGCGTCGTCCTCTAGTGTAGGAGTGATCTTGGAAAGTATGATCACGATCTCATGCAGCCATTGGTAGCGTGAGAATGAAGTTAGTACTTTGGGCCCCAAACTACTGGACGTGGCTTGAGGGTGCCATAGGTCACCTTGAGTCTATCTAGACCCGAGGGGATGGCAGATGGTAGTAGATTCTCAGACTGAAACTCTTCATCAGACTTCTTGTATGTTTCATACTTGGCATTTGACGGCTTGGACAATGGAGTTGATGGCCATTGTATTTGAGTTTGACATGGTGACGGGTTTAATGGGGAGGCCGCAGGCGGTTCAATCAGAAAGGATGATGGAGGCTGACGCTTCTTTAACAATGAGGCAATAACAGCCGATACAAATTTGGGACTAGGATCCCAAACTTGGGGCTCGGAGTCTTCTGGCAAGTAGGGCTTGAGTGATTCAAATAGTTCTTGCCAGGACTGCTCAAAGTCACGAGAGAGTGCATCCGCAACGGGATTTGAAGGTCCCGCGAGATAATCATGTCGGGGGACGTATCGATGGAAGTGTTGATGAATCCCAAACATGCGCAAGAGATGTGCTGGAACCTTGTCGGTAGTAGCGCTACCCTTTCGTTGCCAGAACAAAGTATTGAGGTTGTCCGTCTTGCTAAGAACAGTTTTTATTAAACTATAACTATATTGGCTAGCGCAAGCTAGAGCATGATAACAATTTAATGAGCTCGATGGCCTCTGTTCACTTCTCGTAACTTTTGTGGGGAGGTATCCCTTTTGCGTCAGTCCTTCGATACTTACCGCTATGCCTATGTATATGTAACAATCGGACACCTATCCAGGCGAGACTGTTACATAAGTAACAACTCAAATCATCTGGCGGAGTAAGTAACTACTGGAATTTCCAGTATCCTGTTACATGAGTAACTCAAAAAATTATCTGGCGGAGAGATGATGTTACACAAACCTTCTCACTTCTAGTAGGACCACTAGTACTAAAAACCTATGTCTCGATGGCCACACAACTCCTTCTAACCTTCTTCTAATGCTGGCTTTGTTGTGCGGACTATTATAATATGATTAGTATGCTTGAAGGAAGCGATTGAAATAGTTGACAATACACTAAATCAGTTCATTGGTGTTAATGCTACCAGTAATTAGAGACTTGGAGAAAACATATTTATTTGAGGTTCTTTTTGTTGTTTTGCGGTGGTGGATAAGTCTGTCTATCTTCCTGACTATCTAATATATAAGTTACTACTCTACCTATATGTGCATAAAATTGAATTGAAGATGGATCATCGTCCTAATAAGAGACAAAAGGTCGGAGACAATACATCATCATACAAAGAAGAAGCACTTTTTAATAGTGATACATTATCGAAGATTATATCATATTTACCTTCGGTTGATGTACTAAACTTGGCACTGACCAATAAGAAGTTTGGTATATCTGATGATGATAAACTATCAGTAATTAAGAAGTCGACACGTATTGCAATTCAAGACACAGCAACAGAGGAACAATTAGGAGCATTACCACATTACGATGGTGAAAGTTCATTGGCAGATTATCATTACCTTCAACTGTTACAAGCGCCCCTAATGTTTGATCAGCTTGTTGGAGCTGAGTATGTGGATAATGAGGACAAATCATGTGTTAGGCATAGCAATACGAATACTTCTATTGCAACTGCATTTAGCAACAATATAATGAGGGCAGGAAAGCATTATGTTTCGTTCATACCCCATGATAATTATCACATGATGGTGGGAGTAATGAGGCCAGGCCAGGCAAATGAAAGTGCTGAAGGACTACCCATTTACAGGCAGTTCTTCCAAAATTTCTCTCCACGATGGGGTAAGATTGGGACATGGGGCAATAACAAGGTTCATTGTTGCATGTACAATGCATATAATGGATGGTGCCATTCTAGCAGCTGGACTCATACAATTGGTAGTGATGCTAGGACCTGGGAGGGATCGGAACATATGTCTTCTGATGGTGAAATTATAGGAATGCTACTTGATTTAGATGAGGGCACATTATCTGTGTACAAGAATGGACGGAAACTAGGCGTTATGAAGAGAGGACTAGCGGGTCCATACTGTTGGGTAGTATCGAAGCCTATAGATTTGATTGCTCGTGTGAGGATGGAAAGGGGAACAATACCACCAAATTGAATATTAACGGAAATGGAGGGACTTCGCTCTACGAGACATTAACATACTAATACCCTACTCTTTTACATATCTACTCAATGAACTTAATTACATTTCAATTCTATATTTAAACAACTTTTAATCTTGTGCTCTGTTTCTTATAGCTGCAAAGAGCTCTTGTCTAGGATCTATTGGCTTCCACTTCTTATTCTCTTTGTTACCAGGAGAGGAATCTTCCTTTTCATATATCCTTTTGAGTAAAGGATCATCAGTCTTTTGATATGTAACTCCTTTGAGGAAATCTGTTGATTGAGCCGGGAGAAGATAGTGTTTAGATTACAAGTTGATAGGTATTATGCATAGATTTGAACAAACAGAATCATACAAACTCACCTTGTTTTACACTCTCCGGCGCATCAGATAACATTTTGTTCACCAAGAGCACTCTACTTTGCTTCCTCTCGCCATTATTGTTGATGTGTTTAACTCTATCAGAAACACCATCTGGAGGGGGCTTACTCGGTATACTTTGTCTTCTAGATTTGATATCAGCAAGCAGCTTATCCTTCTGACTCTGTTGCCTCTGTGGACTTCTTGGAAGGCCAGGTATCGTATTCTTCTGAGATCCCTTCTTCTTGATTGCATCAAACAAAGCATTCGTTCGATCTGTTCCTTGATCAGCAGGTGTTTTCAGCCCTTTAAACTTGTCTGACGATGTACCCTTTCCAACAACATGCGGCTGAAAAGCTGATGCCCGAAGAGAAGGCTTCTTTGGTGTATTCTGTGGCTTCTTCTTTGGGGTATTCTGTTCCTTCTGCTTCTTGGCAGCAACCGCCTGCTTCTTAGCTAGCTCTACTCTTTTATCATACTTCTTCACTCCACTCTCAAGGGATATAGCAAACTCAGACAGGACTTGTAGCAGCGCTGGAGCAGAACGTTCTCCTCCATCCTCTCCACAGTATATGGCAAGGCCCTGTGATGGTGAAACATTGACAGGTGAGAGATGATGAAACTAAAACGACTACACTTTCATCCGCAAAAAAAACAACAGACAAGACGTACCTTGCAAGCTCTTATAGCTTCATCCTGGTCTCTTTCGGCACGGCAGAGTATTGATTTTGAATGGATCAAAAACTTGGACAGTCGATGAACACCCGGCGTATACTTGACATTCGATGATGATGATGTTGGAGAAGAATCATCTTTCGTTGCTTCACCCTTCTTCTTGATTGCTGCAAATAGTGCTTGTCTTGGATCACTACTTTCCTCCTGCTTTGGTGAGTCATCTTCCTTCGCTGAACCTCGTGATTGAATGGCAGCAAATAGAGCCTTCCTTGGGTCACCACCTTCATCCACATTGGCCTTTTTTGGCATGCTACTCGCCTTCTTCTTGGATTGATCTCGTTTCATACTTGCAAGCTCAGTTTTGCACAGCTTGTAGTCCTTTCGGAGAGTATTCATATCTCCTAACAGGTCACCTATTAGTAAGCGGCTCGAATCCTGTATATCTGGAAACTCCGACATGAGCATGAGAGCCTGTCTCTCTCCCTTCTCTATGAATGTCTCAACTATATAATCCAATACGGTAGTCTTCCCGTCGGCACTCTTCGTCTGACTTAACCTTGACAAACTCTCAAACTTAAAGGCCTCTACACCACCATCAAGTGTACCAGTATTCATTACATTACCAATATTCAACACCAGTTCCAACACTGCTATAAGTTTATCACTCTCCATAACTTGAGAGCATACCTCTTGCAATGTATTAAATCCAGCCCGCGCTTCCTCAACGTGTTCTTCAAATGTGGACATTGTTTTCATTACCTTAACTTTATCCTCGATGCGCTTAACTGGCACCAGTTGACGGAAGAAGAGTTCAGCGGTAATGAGCTTATCATCATCACCATTGTACTTCTTGATTGCTTGTATTTCTTTAGGAGAAGGGAGGAGGTTGGGGATGAACTCCACGCGTTCACCAACAATTTTACAGTCCGGATCTAGGTCGTTAATCGTCTCGGCTAGTGAACGGAAGGTGAAATCGTTGAATGCCTTGAGACTAATGGCAATATTGTTTGCCCGAGTAAGATCCAATATCTTGGCCATATCACTACTACTTTCATCTTGATTACTACCAGATTTCTTCTTAGCCGTATTGCTATTGTTCCGCTTCTGAAATAGTTCCTCGAGCTTCTTAATATCAGATTCCTCAGGATTGATTGATTGGAGCTTCCGTTTCTTCATACCAAAGATACTTCGTTCAAGTAACTCAGGAGCGAGATTTTGTGTCGTCCAGTGAAATGCAATAGTCTTTCTATTAGTTGCCTTGGCAGGCGTTGCTGCTGCACTTTCACCCCCATTGCCGGTGACATACTCTTTTCCAAGAACTGCCTCTACAATCTTGGCACTCACATCCTCTTGTTTCATCTTATGTAACACTGCATCCTTGGGTATACATACCTTGAGCATCCCACGATACTTCGACGCAATCTTTTCCTCCTCCTTAGATAAGGCTGGGCCGCCTACAACTGACTTGGCACTGTTCTGGGGTTTAGATGGCTTCTTGGCAACAGTTTCGTTTTGTGATGAATCATTGGACGATGATGGCGACGCTTCCTCGACTATTGCAGATATAATCTTCAAGTCGACACTCTCCTGCTTCATTTTGTGCTCAACACCCTCGAGAGGAACTCCCATCTTAAGCATCTTACGATACTTGTTTGCAATTATCTCTTCTTCACTTGAGAGTTTCGGGATAGCCGATGAAGTGTCTTTTGTTGATTCTTCTTGTTTGGTGGATTCGTCAAACACAGCGTCGATCAATTTTGCATCGACTCCTTCCATCATCATCTTATGCCTAACACCGTCCGCCGGCACACCCATTTTCATCATCTTTCTAAACTTGGATACTGTAGCCTCTTCTTCATCACTAAGCTTCTTGCCACCTCCTTCTTTTGACGTGTCTTCTCTTGGTTTATCAACATCGAGGACAGCATTCATAATCTTTGGCTCAACGGCATCAGATGTCATTTTATGTTTTACAGCATCAGGTGGAATACCCATTTTGAGCATCTTCCGATACTTTGATGCCACCTTCTCCTCCTCTTCGGATAAGGACGATGCTGTATTATCCTCGTTCTTCTTTGGTAATGCCGTTTGGCCACCTGACAAGGGTGATAAGGACACTTCAACCTCTCGTGGTTCACCTCCCTGTGGCGAGTTACATGTCAATCGAAGCTTAGTCCTCTCATCTTGAGAATATTGACGGTACTTATCCAACAGAGATTCCTCTTCCTCGGTCAGACTCTTTAATCTAGCAGCACTACTTGACTCTCCTCGTTCAGTAATACTACTTTGTTTGGTATTCGCTGATAACTCTTTGCCAGATGGGGTCTTCTCTCCATTATCACTAGATGATGTTTCTACTTCTTGAGGCTTGGTACTAGGACCACGGTAGAAAGCCTGGGCAAATTCCAAACAAACATCAGCACTCTCAAACAATAACGGTGTCCGTCCTTGGGAATGAGCTAATGTAGCACCAGTTGCCTCAACATTCAATGTTAGTGCACGTATGTCTGACCGACGTGCCCACCAGGTTATGCTTGCCTTACGAGCTGTTCCACTACTAGTAGATGAAAAGGATAATGCCGCCGTAACTATGGCAGTCTTACCAACGATAACCACCTTTTTATTCTCTTTTTCATTAGCCTTGAGTTGGAACACTGCCGCCTCGCCTTCATCTGTAGGGAAGACTCTCTTCGGTAATGCATCAAGGTCGATACTATCACCAACACAGCATAAAGATGGTAATGTCGATGATGATGGTTCCGTAGTGATTTGCTTTGGTGTGTCAGTAACAGGCGGCAAGACATTGACCCAGCTTGATGTTGACGATGATGTGCTATTCCATGAACCTTTTGATTGTATTACAGGGTGTAATGATATAGTGGAGGGTTGCTCTGATGATGAGTTGGGCGTTTGCCCGATGGAGCACATGCTCTCTCGCATCTTGGGCGTGGTACGTAATTGAACATTAGACCACGGAGATTCCGTCTCGGTGGGTGAAGAAGAAGTGGGTGCCATTCGTTGTTTCTTGCGGGGCGATACACGCCGAAGGGTTACAACCATGGGACTCTTATCCTCATCTGGACTATCATTGACATTATCATTGTCCAATTGTTTCATCTTAAGTGCCTTCTGTTTCATCTTTAATGTTTCTCTCCAAGAGAGACTCTTCTTTGGAGATTGAGATTCCGATGTGCCATTGCTGCTACCACTTGCAGTACTCCGACTACTACTCATTCTGGCAAGTAATTTCTTAGTTGGAGATAACTTTTTGGTTGAAGAAGAAGAAGAAGGTGGAGGTTTTGAGCTCTTCTTGCTCTTTTGAGGTGATAGCTGCGTCGAATTACTCTCACCACGGGCTTTGCTAGAGGAGGAACTGTGTACTGATGAGTCCATACTTGGTTTATTCTTGCTCTTCACTTCGGCCGACTTCTCCTTGGAACTAGAACGTGGTCTTATAGGAGGAGAGACTTTTGCTTCATTGCTAGCAGGCTTCCGTACTGGAGTTGATGCCAATACTACTTCTTGCTGCTTCTCTACAACCTTATCACCACCTAACTTACTCTGATTTCGTCGTTCCTTCTTCAACTTCTTATCACCAACTAATTGACTTGAATCGGTCATGAACCTATTCTTCACCCGGGGATTCTCTACCATATACCTGTGTATAGTTGTGAGTGATTCCTGTGTATGAGGATCCATTGGAATCTTCTTTTTCCTAATCTTTTTGCCATTCTCATCATACTTTGGAACGGTGGGTGATTCGGCGACACAAGATTTATCAAGTGGAACTTGTTCGGAGGGTGATCGTCCCAGAATAGATTGAAATCCAGACCAAAGTTCTTTATGATCACCAGCAACTTCTTTCCTCAAAGCTGCCATAAACTTTGTAAATTCAACATCCTCCTCGACCATATCGTGTGCTGCTGTTGTATTAGACTCGAAGACGTGACTGTTATCATTCTCTGCATCGTCACACACTTCCAACTGTTGACTAACTTCTTCAGAATCCTTGGCATTACCATCATCATTTTCCAATGTTAACGCTCCAACCCGAGGTGGTGAGCATTGTGCCTTCTCTCTTTCCTTCTCCCTTTGCATCTTTTCCAATGGTGATAAATGAAATCGAACCGACTTTTCTGGCGGCTGTTCTTCGTCATGTCTCTCGTTAGTATTGACATCGTCCTTTGAGTATGCACGATCACGTAATATGCCATTGGTAGAGGATTCATTCATCAATTCACCAAGATGCTGCTGTCCAGTGATACTCGAATCGTTCTCCATCACCTTTGTACCATTCTCCTCATCTATCATTGAGGTGACAGTATCATCTTTAACAATACCACCAGTAGCAGAGGAGGTATTATCAATCAACACTGTAGAAACACTACTACTACGAGCCAAGTCAGACGATGAAATACCACCACCACTATGAAAGAAGGTCTCTTCACGTACAGGTGATAATATAGTCCCACTACCAGCTCCACCTCCTCGACTACTACTTGACAAAGCAGTATGACTATTATCCATACTATCCATACTTGTACTACCAAGTGTACTAATATCCTCATCGTCATCATCATTATCACCGTCAAGTGTACTCTTTGTATCCTTGGTACTTGCACTACTCCCGACACTGCTACCTCCAGACTTGTTATTCTTATTACCCCTAGTGCTAGTACTTTTCTTACCAAGATAACGATCTAATGCTCTTCTACTTGAATATGTAGACTTGGGTGGTTTAGCACTTCCCACAGATTTGGCGGTGGAAGAATTACCATCGCAACTTGCATTGCCATCCTTACTACTACCATCGGCACTATCCATAACACTACTACCCAACGTCTTGACACTACCACTTAAACTAAGTGTATCATTATCAATACTACTACTGGCTACACTCTCTCCACCACCAATGGTACTGGCGGCACTAACTGTACTTGAATTTAATAGGAGGGGCATATTCTTCATTTCAATTTGTGCTTTACGACGTCTGGCTGCGAATAATTGTTTCATTTTATCATCCTTTGATTTGATATTGGAGGTAGTGTTGTTGGTGGTGTTTGTTGTACGGGTAGTGGTTGTAGAAGATGAAGAAGTGGTGGTGGTTTCCGTTTTAGCTATTGTTGTCTCCTTGGAATCTGCTGTTGTTGTCTTGGAACCTTCAGTTGAGGGTGCCTCCTTGGTTTTAACAATATTAGCACTTGACTTAACTTCTTCCTGTCGTCGGACCTCTTCCTTTTTGTTAATAACCGCATCCCTTCCATTATCATCTCCGGACTTGACCTCGACCAAATAAGACAACGGACACCACCCATACTCCCTATCCTCCTCGCTCTCTTTACCCATCCCTCCAACCTTACCCTCCTTAACAACCCCACCTCCAAGTTCACCAGCCTTAATCATATAGCCCCATACCCAACCATTACTACTTAAATTATTAAAATCTAAATATATTATATCATTAATATTAAATGATAATTGATTTTTTGTGGGTGTGCCGGAGAAGGGATGGATTGCGCGGTGGGGTGTTGCTGGTGGTTCTTCGCCCGAATGTGCCGCCGACTTGGATTTATTAGTAGCAGAGTTCACGGTAGTTTTGTTAATGTTGGTAGTATTAACATTGGTAGTATTGGAGGCAGAGGAAGAAGTAGGAGACATCTTCTTTTTAGTACGTTTAGCCATGAATATTGCCTTTTGTGTCGAGGACATTTTTTTATTATCAGCGCTACCACCGCTTGATTTAATACTACTACTTGATTTACCAATAAATAATTTACTACCACTGCTGCTGGTATTGGTAGGCTTGATAATATCACGGTGGTTAATAGATGGCATACCGTTAGACTTTGAAGTACCTCCATTATAATTTTCTTGTCCAACTGTTGCTACCGTTGTAGGTTGTTGTTGTTGGTCTACGGCAGCCTTCTTATTCTTCTCGGCAATCTTACGTGCATGATAATTACGTAATTTCTGTTGTCTATCTGATAGTACTACTTGATTATTATTCGTCATGGTGGTATGGTATATATATTTTATGGTGCAGGTGGTGCAGGTTGGTGGTATGATAATTTTCTCAAATTTTGTTGTTGCAAATCGAAGTTGTATTAACTCTACTCCCTTACCGTTTGCCGTACACTATAAATTATTAATTGCATTAGACTATATATATAAGGAATCATATATCATACCGAGGTTATCTGCTATGTACACCGACCGCCACTGATATTCTCTTCTCGATTTCTGTTTGTTGGCAGTTGCTATTTGGCGCTAAGCCCCTGGGCAAAACTTTTGTTAGACTTTTTGGTGCAAGCAAGCAATGTTTAATGGGCTTTGTGGTAAGGTAAGGGGGTTGCTGGAGATTGCAACCGATAGATGTACAAGCCCCCGACCCGACCGCGGCCATATTAAGTTATAACAATAACATGCATATCAAGCCTATTTTAGTACCCCTCCATATCCTAATTCACAAAAGACCCCCTCTCAAATAACCTTCCACCTCACATTTCTGTACGGCTTTGTATCTCTCGATTCTCTTTCCATCCAATACTGTATAGACCCACCCCAAAACCCCTGCCTCCTGTATTCTGTAACTTTGTATGTATTGTATTGATTCCCCGCATCACGCATCAACTCATACTTCTTCTTTTAGGCCATGCTATTCAATCCACTACCCCGACTACTATCATTTAAAAACGTCGCCTCTTCATCTAAACTTAAATCACCCTGCATAACAACCTTATCTTCCTCGTCCTTGTGCATCGACGCATCCCGTAAAAAGCAATGTACGCCACATAAGAAACCTGACGTTGCTAATGCCATCCAAAAGATGTGTGATAATAACCAGATTAATACGATTACACTTATCCCCGACATTCCTATGGTTGCTTGTTTTTGTGTAATTGTAACTCCTATTATTTGTATTTTGTTGTTAATAGGTGATTGATATTGAGAAATGGGGTGGTTAGTATCATATACAAGCATTTACATAAGAGGCACTATAAGGAAGTATAAAACAGCCCTCTCTCTCCCAATTCCCAACCCAAAACATTAAACATTACAACAAATCACAACTCACCTTTAACTTCCATACTACCCTCACTAGTAGCCCTCAACAAACCAACCCAAGCAAATCCCAATAATCCCATACCAATAATAGCACTAGGACTAATCAATAACGTTAAACAAAATAATACCGCCACCACACCACAATAATTTAAATAAAAGAATGATAAATTATGCTTGATTCGTTCTGTTATTAAGCTAGGTACCTTTTCAATGTAGAATGGTTGTTCCTCACCGATACCGAAGAAGATTGTTGGTGATCGTAGATTTTGACGATTGAATATTTTAGTTTTGGCAAGGGTTAATGTATCTTGTGTACCCTGGGGTAGGTTCTGTTGCGCGTTTGCTAATGCATCTCGAGCTCCGGAATTATCCCAGGCATTTTTTCTTTGTTATTGTTATTGATTATTATTGTTTTAATGTTGTTGTATTATATTGTATTGGATATAAGAGATGTATGGATTAGATACAAGATAATAACATATATGGGCAGTAGCCAAAAGTACAAAAGATAATGACCCAACATATTGCAAACTGGCCCGATAACATAAAATGAAACTTACAAACTTGAGGAAGCACTCGATATTGCAGATAGGGCACCAGCAACATTGCCGGCGGTATTGCCACTGGATGTACTAGAGGTTGTATCGTCCGTTAACGCCATCTTATATATAAGTTTTGTTAGATATGAGCCGTGTTAGGTAGTTGTCGTGCAGTTGTTTTTTGTTGTGTTAAGTGTTTTGGTTTGTGGGGTGGGGTTCCTTAGTTTATGCAGTTCTACGTATCGACCTCAACTGAAAATGACATAAAGAGAATATCGTTTATTCTTTAGAATGATGATGTTGCACGAGAGATATAACTTAACGATATAATCCTCATAGCACACGCCTATCATGAAATTATTACTTCTAATTGCAGCTGCTGTTGTCGGTTCTACTGTCGGTGCTCATGTGCGTATCCCCACCTCCTTCCTTGATGAACAATCACAAGTACAATGCCATATTCCACAAGATCAAAGTAAAGGATGCTCCGAGGATAGAATTCCATACCTCTGCCCTGAAGCAGCAGATGAGACTAATTCCAACGGTGTCCTCCTCTGTTGTGTGTGGGATCATCTACCCGAGAAACGTAAACAAAAGGCTCAGATTATGAAAGACTTTGATATGAAAGGATTTGGAAAGTGTATTACTCGTCCTCACTGGGGTAAATGTTGGAGTTGTCCTACTGATGATTCATACTCAGATGAATGTGTTAATGGTGTAATGCCACCATATCCAATCTGTTGTTCTGAAAAACGTACTACAGTGCAAGAATGGGTAGAGTATGCTGTTGATACCGCTACACGATGCTGCAAAGCTGATGGAGATTTGAGTGAATGCATGTGTCCTGTGAAGGATACTGATAAGTTCTTGGATAATATTGGTAATTATTGTGATGCCGTTGATATTTGTGAAGCGGATGAACAATCTATTCATACACCTATTGGTCATCAGTCTGAAGAATATATGGCCAAATCTGGTAAGGTTAATAATCATGAATCAAGTAGGGACGATGATAAGGACTTTGAAGTTAGTATTCGTCTCCCAAGCAGAAGGAGGGATGGACAGAGAGATAAGAGAGTGGAAGCCAAGTTTGAATATCAAGATGGTCGGTGTATCCAAAGCGGCGACGATGTTATCAATGTACCGTATACATCGGATACAGACTTGAAAGAATGTGCCCAATTATGTCTAAAAGATGATGATTGTAAGAGTATTGGTTACTTTGTTGCAGATGTTGAACCATTTGAACGGGATGGTAGTACCGTAAGAAGTAAGGCAGAGGGGGATTGTATGCTGTTTAGTTCTGTTACCGGTGCGGTTGATTGTGATGAGGAGTATATCGGAAAGTATGAGTTGTACTTTAGGGATGATGAGATCGTGTATGCAATGGCTTGAGAGAAGGCAGGGGTATGTAGGAGAGAAGAAGATAATGTTTATAAATTAGATATGTATTGGAATTGAATAAAAAAAACTGAATGCTACGATGTTCTAAATAAAACTACACCTCTATCAAAACCTCTTCCACAAAGGCCTAATCCTTTATGATATCTTTTCAACTTGGCGGAAATGTTCCTCGTTTGATCGAAACTTGTACTCCACTATGCATTGATGCCACCCAGCAGTACTGACCTACTAATCCCCTCTTCATAATACCCAACTTTCGTCTGTTCTTGTAGACAGACAAAGTGCCCTCATCTAAATCTAATTGCATTCCAATTTCATCAGTAGAAGACATACTTTGCGATCCTTCCCAGTTATGACTTTCTTCCCATGTTCTTTCCCAGTTATGACTTTCTTCCCAACTATTTGAATAGCAATCCCCATCAATTGCATTATACATACAACACTGAATACTGTTCTCGTTGTTTTGCTCCCCATGTCCCATGTTTCGAGAGAAATTTTGGAAGAACCTTGATTCAAGGGATGGTTTCTTGCATTGGGATTTGCCTGCCCGGGTCTCATCACCCCCACCATCAATCCTGTGTTATTACTTTGAAGTGAAAATGTAACATAATGCTTGCCTGTCCTAAGAATATTGTTGCTAAATGCAGTACCCCAGCAGCCCCCATAATTCATAACATATGATTCATCCACTGATAATGGTAAATAACTAACCGGACCAACAAGCTGATCAAAAGTAAGTGGTTCCTTTAACAGTTGAAGATAATGATAATCTGCTGATGAACTTTCACCTTCATAATGTGGTAGTAGTACTGCTAGTTGTTCTTCTGTTGCAGTGTCATGCACAGCAATATGCGTAGACTTTTTAATAACTGATAGTTCATCATTATTTAATATACCAAACCGCTTACTCGTTAGTGCTAAATTGAGTACATCAACCGAAGGAAGATATGATATAATCTTTGACAATGTATCACTATTGAATAGTACTTCTTCTTTGTATGATTTCGTCTCTTCAACCTTTTGTCTCTTGTTGGGATGAACCATCATTGCAAAATTATGATGTATCTCTTTTTGCTTAGTGAACTACTATGTATAATATACCGCCAATTAGTATACTACAAATACTATTACTACCAACCCAACAATCTAAGATTAAACTGATCTCAGCATTAATATGATTATGCCTAAAGCCCATAAACGCAGCGGCAATCGCTCTTATTGCTTGATAGAAAGTAACTAGATGGGAGTCTTTATTAACTGGGACTCTCACACAATCCTCACAAATTATTACGTGTGTGGCTCCTATATTAGCAAATGAAAATAAATACGCCGTCCTACACACCCTGCTATCTTTAATACCCTCTAAATAGCGCGTGGTGATACGTGACGTCATATTCGTTGAGCCCTAGAGTATTGACGTTGTAAAATAAAAAAAAATATACCCCAACAAAATTTAAGGGTGCACCATCAAACCAACCAACAACCACCCTAAACAAACAAATAATATGGCACGAGGAAGACGGTCAACACCCTCCCGCTCCACACCCTCTCGTGCCTCCAAACTATCTGCCTCCGCCGCCTCTTCGTCCAAAAGTAATAATAATTATATACTACCAAAGTCACGTACGTGGATATATACAACCAGCCCACCCGATGACGACTTACTCTCTTCCTCCTCAAACTTGGGGCTTGAAAGTGGTGGAAGTATAACATCAGATGGGTATGAATTATATTTAGGTGCACGTGTACAACGTCCTGTTGTGAGGAGTTTACCTCCTAGTTATTCGTATTTTAAGAATAAGGATGATGACGTTAGTAATAATTTAGGAAGTGTTCCTGAGAGTGTTGTGAAATTAGACGACGTTGGTGCCGAGGGTGCGGCTGGTAAGGATGTTGCGGTGGTTGGCAATGGTGGAGAGGCTATGGATGTGGATGATAATGCTGCCGCATTGAAATCTGAGGGTGAGACGCCGGCCAATAATAATGATTATGATGGTATTAATGAGGTGAGTTTTATTTTAATTCTATTGAGTGTGTGTTATATTTTTATATATACAATCCAATCTAATAATATCAACCCTCTCCTTTTAACTAATTTAACATTCATTCGTGCTCTGTTCTTCATGATGTGCTGTATGATGATAATTATTATAGATTCAACCGCACAATGTAAATTACACATACATTCCCCTCCCTGCCGAAAAACCAATCGCAACAACCTCCTCCTCCTCATTAGAACAACCTCAAAAACCTTCAAGTACAACAGTCTCCTCACTATCCTACTCAAAGTTCACAGCACCAACTCACATTAAAGACAGTCGACATCAAAAATTTCAATTTAGTTTAAATTATAATACACATTTACCCTCGAAAAATGTCATAAGTTGGGTGGGTACTAATGCTGAAATTAAAAACAAGGGTGAAAGTGGATATGTATGTCAATTACCATTAGTTGGTGGTACGGTATTGGCATATTCACCTAGTTTAGTTAATTGTGGAAATTTGGATGATTATGGTGGTAATGCTGGTGGGGATGTTGATTTGTTGTATTCGAGTGAGGGACCTGCTGCTAGTTATAATGAAGTGGCTGAGAATAGTGGTAGTGGTAATGGTGGAAATTCCAAGTATATTGCCGTAAATCAAGTTGAAGTGGCGGAATTTCCAACAAGTAGAATGACAGATGATGTTGTTTTATTTCGTGTATTGTGGGATGGACATTCTACATCATCGACATCTACGAATGGCAGCACCACTTCCAGTAGTGATGAGAAAATGACAACATCTGGATATATTGAAGATATCACATTACCTGAATTATTATCATGTCTCATTAATCCACCGTCATCATTAACAAACACACAACGTCTAACTCATCAAAAGACACTCGTTACACCCTACAATTTATCAAGTATGCCAACTTCCACCACAGACTTGACAGTGTTACCACAAAAATTATTAAAACTAACATCACAATCAATAACAAAACATGTACATGCCACTACATGCCGTAAACAATTTGGATTAGAATGGCGTATTGAGAATGATATATTATGTAATTTGGTTACTTGTGCTGCATTGGAAATTCGGAAGGAAATTGCATTAAAGATACGATATGAATTATTAGTGGAACGGAGTAGGTTACGTGTTGAGGGTGGTTTGGAAAAGAAGAAGAAGAAAAAGAAAAAGGGTGGAATGAAGGGTAGTGATGACGAGGAAGTTGTTAATGAAGATGGGAATGATTTTGGTTATTATTATAAACATCCAAATCAATATATGAGTAGTTTTACTCCACCTCCGGCGTTACCATCCGATGATGACGATAGTGATAGTGATAGCGATGAAGTAGGCAAGAGTCGGAGTAAAACAAAGTTATCAAAAGACGAACTAAAACAATATCAAATGAAATTATCCGAACAAGTTAACATCGCGCCATCGAAAATTGCCGAACGTATCAAAGTAGCATGTACAATGGCATACGACTATGTTCAACAGACTGGTAAGTTAGTTGAATATTATAATGAATGTGATAAACGTAAAATTGCCGAAGGTAAAGAAAAGGAACGTATGGCAAGTATAGTCGGTGGACGAGGTATGGGTAGTGGACGGCAGAATATTGCCCCGCCAACGGATGGTGGAGAGGTACGTCGGAGTTCACGAGCGCGTAGTACTGTTGATTATACCGATGCTGGTATGATGATGGCATCTTCTGCAGGTGGTGGTGGTATTGGTATTGATGAATTGGATGATGCAATGGAAATGAAGGTATCATCCAAGAGTTTGTTACCACGTGAGAATGTCGTTGGTGGTCCTACGGCATTATACTTATTGAATATGTTGGATATGATAACCAAGGAAGAGAAGAAGGATGACGAGGCTGATGGCGATGACGATATGAAAGATGATGATGATGACAACGATCCCTTCTTTAAACCAAACTCCTGTCTAATCATTGATCAATTGGGACGTAAGCATCGATATTTATCCCCATCATCAATCCAACAATCGATCGTCCGTAGTATTGAGGCACATCAAATTACTACACCCAAGTATTTGTTAGATGAGGAGGAATTGAATGATGGGCATAGTCATGTGACCGATTTGATATGCACTACTGGAGATAAGATTACTGATTTGGGACAGTTTGAGCCTAGTTCATTTGCTCGTTGTCGATTCGCTCCTCATACATTTATACCCGAAACAGACGAGGAGGATGATCATGATGATCACAATGAAGAAGCAGAAGATACACCCGAAGAAATTGAGGCAAGGCGTCTAGCCGAGGAAGCATCGAAACAACGTAAGATACAACGTCGTCTTGATAAGAAGGCGGCAATCCAAAAACGGAATGCAGAATTGGAACGTGCCTACCGTGCACGGAAGGCATTTGAAATATGGAGATTCCGTAGTATCCATGGTGATGGATGTACCATCTTTCCAACTTGGAGGGAATTTAGTATGAAGATATTGAAGGATAAGTTTAATGGCAAGGTGGGAGATAGTACATCAAGTGTGGGAGAGACTGCTACTGTATCAACACAGGTCACTACTGGAATGACGACCTCTTCAGAGCCTCATCCCGCCGATGCTTGGGGAAAGACTATTACAGTTTCTGACTCATCACGTCCTGCCGCTGCTGCTCCATCGAATGTGGCTACTTCATCATCTGAAGCGGCCGTATCTTCTACAGTTGCTCCTCCGGTGCCACCTGCTCAAGCTGCCACTGCCGTGCCTAGCTCTACTCAAAATGATGAAGAACTAGCACGCTCCCTTGCCGCCGCTGCCGAGACTAATGGTGATGACCTACCCTTGGCAAAACGACGCCGTACAACACGCCGAGCTGCCACCTCTGGAAGTGAACCAGTATTCTACGGTGGACATACCTCCTTCTCTCGTGATCAATTACTGGACTCGTTAGTTCGAATCTTATACCAAACCAAGCCTGGGAGTTCATCACTCATGGATTTGAAGAAGTTGGTCTTCCCCGAGATTGTTGATATATCTCGTGGAGGTGCTCCAGAGATGAAGAAGATCCGCAGTGCATTAGGGCACTTGGTATATCGCTTGGGTAAGGTTAGTCGATTGGTTGTGGATGTAGAGAAGGGGGATGCTACATGTTTGGAATTGTTGAAGGAGGGTCCATTAGTCAAGTTTCAAACAGACAACGTTGACGCTAATGATGAGGTTGGCGATATTGCTGCCGCCGCCACGTCCGCTCAGTCTCAACCAAAGAGCGAGGAGACTGTCTCTGGATCAACAGAAGATCAGCCAATGGAGGCGGTCAAAACTAATGACGCTCCCGTTGTCAATACTGGAGACGTTACTGAAACTACCGATGCAGGCACCAACGTTGACTCTGCCACAGCAGACTCTGCCGCATTAGCTCCTCGGACCTATGACAAACAGGGCAGGCCTGAATGGAGAGAAGATGATGATGAGCTACTATGGTTATGTCATCAAGAGATGGGTAATAAATGGGCAGAGATGACGGAACTACACTTTAAGGAACGTGGATTGATGGAAAATCATGTCAAGAATCGTTGGTACTCTGTTACCTTTAAACGGTTTGTGGCTACCAAGTATGGACCAGATGCCCATCCAAATTCCTTGAGCGCTTCGGCACCTGTCATGGATGAACATACCAAGGCTCGTTTGTCAGCTCTTGAGGGCTATATCTCTAATCGTACGTTGTTCTTGTTTTGTGTATATCATGTTTTATATTTTGTGCACAATCTGACCTATGCTTCTTTACTGCTCTTACAATACGAATCTTACAATACTAATAGTCCATCATACCGAGTTATCTCTTCGAAAATCACTAATGAAGGTGATTGATAAGGGTTATGGAAATAAGGATAGTAATGGAACGCTGTTACAGATATCGACAACAGCCATTGCCACTGCTGCTGATGAGGTGGATGGGATGGCCGGAGCTGAAGATTGGAAACACTTTGCAAATGGCAGTGGGGACGAGGTTAAATGGAATAGTACTTCCAGGGCGCATGAACTGATTGGACAAGTATTGTTCCGTCCACAATCATCTCCTCTACGACCAAAGCCAGATGATAATGCACCCAACAACGATGATTCTACCACTCTAGTGAATTCCAAATGCCATTGGTATAGGATCGTGTCATACACCCCTTCTATCAAGGCCGTAGAAGATGTAACCTCGACGAATGGAGTTGGAGACAATCCACCATCTTCGTCGGATATTGCAAAGAAGGATGCACCTCAAGAGAATTTAATCGTAGAGCGTCGAATGAGATTCCGTGCTGTGCCTGTTGCTGAATCTGACATTGACGCGATGAATCATCGAATGGATATCGACAACGATGATGATGATGTCGAGTACATGCTACTAACTGAAGGACAGGCTCGGGCCGGTATTGAAGCTGCATTGCTTCACCGTACCATTGAAAACAAGGCCAAGAAGGGAAGAACATCTTCAGAAACTCTTTCACAGACTACAGTACCTCCTGCAGGCCCTCATCCTTTCCGTCATCGGTATGGATCTCGTGTCACGTTAACTCCCAAATCAAAAGATGGAGAAGATGTTCAAGGCAAAGACATTCTGTACGGAGTCGTAGCAGGCTTTGATATTATTCAAGATGATGATGGTTCTACCAAGAATAAGCTATTGGTATTATTAGAAGAGGAAGAAGAAGTTAAACCGCAAGAAGAAGATACCGCACAAGTTGAAATGGAGGAGAAGACACGAGTTGCCTTCTGGTCAACTGTTGAGGGTACTGAAGGGGCTACTTCCATCTCTGATATTGTTCCTGCTGCTGGATCATCTCAAGATCGAAGTTGGACAGCATCATCTCTACTAAGTTATTCTACATACGACATTGACACGAACGAATATCACCAAGGTTCCGAGGCATATGATACATGTTTATCTATCTTGACCTACATGAAGAACAATAATAGGAGTGTCCCTTTCCTAGTACCTGTGGATCCAGTAGCACACAGTGCTCCAGGGTATTTTGACGTTATTAAAGAGCCTATGGATCTCTCAACTCTGGAGAAGTACCTTGAGAATGGCAAGTGTAGCAAGATTGAGTATGTTTTTGAAAACGAGGGAGATGAGGGGATTACCACCCCTGTTTATCGCATGGTATATGGTCCATTCTTCCACTATATGTCGCTCATATTTGACAACTGTGTCGAATACAACGGTGTGGACTCTTGGATTGCAGCGGAGGCAAAATACCTCAAGAATCTTTTCGAAAAGAAGTGTAATCAACTCGTGAAGAAGGCAGTGGGGGCTAGTAGCAAGTCGGCTGGAAGACCATCACGAGGAGCCCAGAAAAGTATGTATAGCGAAGTGGACAGTGATGTGGACATGTATCAATATGATAGTGAGTATGATGATGACGAGTATGATGGAGGTGGTCGACGATCTAGAAAGGGTAAGAAGCGTCGAAAGAATGCAGCAAAAAAGAAGGAAGATATCCCATCGAAGGCTATTGAGCAGCCCTTCATGGTGCCAGAGAATGCATTTGAGTTTGGAGGTGGCTTGGGATCATTCCCACATTTAAAGGTTCAAACAAATGTAGGTAAGTTTACCTTCTCACAAGATTGGAGTTGCCGTTATATGAAGGAAACCAAGGAGGAAGATAGTGCAGAGGATGGCAAAGTGCAGACCAAGGAGGAAAGTGAAGAGGCAGAAATGTTAATGCTCATGCAGATGCAACAACAAGAGAATGAAGTGGCTACTGTACGTCGATCAACTCGTGACCGACATGCACCTCAGAATTATGCCGATGAGGATGTTTATGCTGGTGTTCCAGCGGTGTCCTCTACTCCTCAAGCCCCGGTTACTTTGCCTGGAGTTGAGTACTATCTTGTGAATGATGATGTCCTTCAGCATAAGAAGAGCTCAACAGATGATAAAGAAGACTCCTCTGCTGCTGCTGATAGTTCCATTATCCCAACTACTTGTAGAAGTAGACTTGGTGCCGAGGGAATTCAAGAAACTATTCACGAGCAGCTCTATGCTAGGGTGTATCATGATCACTCTCATAATGCATTGTTATTGGATAATGGCCTCGGACAGTATGCCGAAGGATCGTTCCCACCCTATCTTGGACGAGTCGTCCCAGCAGTGTCAAGTTCCAGTGTTGATGGAATTGTTTGGGAGATTCGTGAACAGTATCTCATACCAGCATTACGATGGGTGTTACGAGGTCTAGTTCGCAGCGGACATTTGGCAGAAGTGGATGGTAGTCTCTCAGAGGGTATGTCGGAAGATGCCACAACACGGACATCATTTGGTTCGGGCATTGTAGTCCCTAGCCATGAATACTACTGCAACGAGACTTCTACACCGTTTGATGTTCTTGATGAGAAGGAGATATTACGCAAGAGGCGTCAAGATGCTGCTACTGGAGGTGATAGTAGTAGTGAGGAAGAGGTTGAATTGAGTGAATATGAACAGATGCGTGCCCAACGAGTAGCACGTAATGCCGAGAGACTGAGGGCATTGGGTTTGGCATAAAGAATAAAGAATACTAATCAATAAACTTGACACCGACTAATGTTTACAATTTAACATACCAGTGAAATGGTAAGGACGCAGTGGGTATCTATTAATATTAGTTGCTAGGATATATCATCAAGAGATTGGTAAGTATCAATAAAAAGATGTCTTTCTTTAGAGTTATATCCCCACAAGAATATATACTCAAACACTAAAGTTGTAGAGTTGGATCCCTAATTCAACTTATCAACTTGGCGGTATCGTTCCCCGTTTGATCGTAACTTGAACTCCACGAGTTATTGATACTACCCAACAATATGGACCTGCTAATCCCCTTTTCATAACTCCTAACTTTCGTCCATTTTTGTACACAGATAATGTACCCTCATCTAAATCTAATAACATGCCCAATTCATCACCTAACGAAATACTTTCCGATCCCTCCCAAGTTTCATCACTGAATAGATAAGAATTATCAACTAACCAGTTGCTCGAATAAGAATCCCCATCACCTGTATTATACACGCAACACTGAATATCATTGTCATTATAAAAGTTGCACGGAGAAAAATTTCGATAGAAGTTAGGACCGCATGGAAATCCTCTAGCTTCTTGATTTGCTTGCCCTGGTCTCATCACACCCATATAACTATGTGTAGATATTGTTGCTTCAAATATTACATAATGTTTTCCTACCCTCATTATATTGTTGCTAAATGCAGTCCCAATGTGATATCGCTCGCTGTGCCTAACACATGATTTGTATAAACTATCCACATACTCAGCTCCGATGTCAAGCTGATCAAAAGTTAGAGGGCCTCTCATGAACTGAAGATAATGATAATCTGCTAATGAATTCTCTCCATTATAATATGGAAGTGTAGCTAGTTCTTCCTCTGTTGCTATATCCTGTATTGCAATACGTGTAGATTCCTCAATAATACTAATGTCATCATCATTATTATCAGATATACCAAACCTCTTATTGGCCAGTGCCAAGTTAAGTACATCAATCGAAGGAATGTATGATATGATCTTTGACAATGTATCACTATTGAATAGTACAGCTTCGCCACCTGCTTCCTGCTCATCAACTTTCTGACGTTTAGCAATATGATGAACCATCTTCAATAGATTTCTTTACTCTTTATGTACTTTAATCCCGGCTACACCGGAGTGCCACCGTCTTTAAAAACCCTTTTAATAATGATTTAGTAGTGTATCAACCCCTTTTCAAGCATCCAACTATTATATTATAGGCCATATCACAAATAATAGCACACATGCTCATTTGACATTTACTCATTGGACTTAAAAGATACCGATCGGGGTATCCTTTTATGAGAGTATTTCATGATATTGGCTTCACATCCTACATACTTTCCTACTTTCCTATCTTATGAGTAGTTACTATAGCGCTCTACTCACTATATATGGCAGCTATATTTAGAAAGGTTTGTAACTTACTAACAACTTAGAATACAAACACATAACCCCAAAACCTAATGAATACCCCTCGCTCTTCTTACTCCTTACGCTCCATCTCGCTTCATGCCAATCTAATTTCATTCACCCACGCCTCATCTTCTTCTTATACTCAAGAATCAATTCGTCTTTAGCTTCACACTCGGGGAAGTTCTCCAAGTCAAAGTAATGTGGTGCCATATCAACTAACCACTCCCCTCTAGTAATGGTACACGTCCTAATGTAGTTCTTGCTTGTTAATGCAAACTCTTCAAACATTACCCACTGCGGCTTGCCATCAATGGCAGAACTGGGATGGAGGTATACAATCTGATTATCTTTCACAGTCAAATAACTACCCTGCCTCTGAAGGTAGGCTACTTGCATATACATGGCGTTTGTCAATGCCATGCGTATCGTATTGGTATCATAACTTCCATTCCTTCCCTTACACGTTACTAATGGGATATCCAACCTAGTCATGATTCCCCGTAGTTGCTTCTTAACACTCTCAGCACTTGTAATTGATCGATCATTAATAAAGTTATCCCAACACCATTGTTTCCGTTCCGACTGTGGAACCTCCTCATATGTCGCATATGCATTAAGTAATGTAATATGATCACTCGTGGCATCGACAAACTGTGCCTTGGCCTCATCGGCAGCCTTGGCAGATTCACGTGGACGTAAGAATATCTGTGGAACACTCATCGCCGCGACGATACTTACAATCTCTTCAGAGCAGTTGTACTCTGGACTGCAGATTAACATTTTGGATAGTTGTGGATCTAATGGTAGTCTGTTGTGTTTATGGAGAGAAGAAGAGCGCACAAGATGTGAGCAAAAAGTATGCACAAACACCAACCCACACAAACACACACACACAATATACAACTTACTCAGCCATTTGTCTACCCAAATCAGTTAAATCACCCTCATCATCCAATGCACCCAAGTAATTCAATACCTCCAATGCCCTCATCAATGTCTCGGGAGCTGGCGGATCCATAAAATCGAAATGTACTAAATCATCAATACCCAACTTTTTCAATGTTAATACAACATTACTCATCTTACTACGTAATATCTCCGGATACGTAGTTTCCTGTAAATCATTATAAAATGATGATTCGGTATATAATCGGAAACATTTCCCGGGTCGGGTACGTCCCGCACGTCCGGAACGTTGTCGTGCACTTGCCCTTGAGATTGGACTTACCAATAATGATTCAACTCGGATACGTGGATTATATACCTTTTGTTTGGAGAAGCCAGGATCGATGACATATACTATACCATCAATTGTTAAGGATGTTTCAGCAATGTTGGTCGAGACTACGACCTTCCGTCCAGGCGGACCACCCACCACACGTGGACCAGGCGCATTACTAAATATCTTCTTCTGTTGTGCCGGAGGTAACGATGAATATAATGGATATACCACCAATTCAGCTGCATCCTTCCCCATATCCTGTACACCACAACGTATCTCTTCACATGCCTGTTCAATCTCTTGTTCACCCGTTAGGAAGACTAATATATCTCCCGGTCCTTCACACTTATGTATCTGTATCGCAGTCCTAACGGCAGCCTCGACATAATTACGTTCCGGTTCGGCAGTATAAAACACTTCCACGGGAAATGTCCGTCCCGGTACTTTTAATAATGGTGCATTATTAAAGTATTCTTGAAACTTCTCAGCATCTAATGTGGCACTCATTACTACTACCTTTAATTCACCATGTTTTGATTGTTTCGTACGTTTTGGTAATACCTCCATTAATAATCCCATGAGTACATCAGTAGCCAATGTCCGTTCATGCGCTTCATCCAATACAATAACTGAATAACGACTTAACAATGGATCATTCATTGCCTCCCTTAATAACATTCCATCAGTTAAAAATTTTAATACAGTTTGATTACTTGACATATCTTCAAATCGGATGGTATAGCCGACAGTTTCACCCAATGTTACATCCATTTCATCAGCAACACGTTGTGCAATCGATGTTGCCGCGACACGTCGTGGTTGTGTACATCCTACACAATTTTTAGTTGGTGTGGCATATCCAACTTCTACTAGAAATTGTGGTATTTGTGTAGTCTTACCACTACCGGTTTCACCTTCGACTACTACACATTGATTACTTTGTACGGCATCAAGTAACTTTGATTGGAATTGATATACTGGTAATTGCAATCGAGTTTGGAGTATGGATTGATATTTTTGTGAGTAGGTTCGTCCTGTCCAGGGGTTAATTTCGGAGGATTGTCGTGCGTGTAGTGTTGTTTGTTGTTTCTTTGCAGTTAGGTTATTGATATTATCGGTCGATGATGATGTATCGAGATTAATCTTGCGTTTACGATCAGCAGAGCGTCCCATATTGTATATTGTATTGTATTGATTTGCAAGTTTGTGGATTGTTTGATAGGTTTGTAATAACACAAACGTTAACCGGAGTACTACTATTCGAATGAGTATTAAAAACTGAGTAAGATGATATGTTGGCAGTATGGAGCGTCTTGATAAGAGAGTATTGCTGATCTGAGTAGAACAATGATTGGTTTGCAATGCTTGACAAACTCATTTTCGATTTTGGATATCAAACGAAGAGATGTGAGACAGTTCCTATTCGTAGAATGACTCATGCAATCGAAGTACGTCGATGGAGTCACCGGTACTCGCTGGTGGGGCAAACTTCAATTTAGCCGTCAAAATTTCAACCATTTTGTACACAATACGAGCAATAACAAGCCACAATAGGAGGTGGTGGATAGAATAACAAACAGAACAAATAGAAACAAATGAGATTAAATAGATATCGATAGCATATCTCTAGAATTATACAATCTCAAAAATTTACGGCGGATCAGATCTTATTTGCAATTGATATACACGAAAAAAAGAAAGGTAAGAATTCGATAGTTGTGAACTATACAAGTTCCTACTGCTGTGATATGGTATACCATTGACTTAATGTTTTTTTTTGTGGTTTTGGGGGGTTGTTGTTGTTGTTTATTTTGGTATTGTTAGACGATCTCGACACGGGGCCGATTTGTCGAGAGACTTAGAAGGAGAATAAGTTGAAGTCTATATCTTAGAATTGTGCCGGAGTTATTTATTTGCTGGTATTGAGTTATTATGGTACCGATTTTACTGGCTTTGTTAATATTTGATGGTATACGAGGTTTGTGAGGTGTGTATGCTCATTTGAGCATTTTCGCTAATCTTTAATACCACTCACACCCCCTTCTTTTTTTTCTATACAAACTTCAACCAACATTAGATTATAGAACGCCCTTTTTGTTTAACTTAAACAGCCATCAAACACAATCAATAATAATCAAATAATATATAAAATGAGAGCACCAGCATCAACAGGTACGAACAAACTACCCACACTCGAGGATAATTCACAAACCTCGGGCTCTGCACATACCTCCCAAGGCCATTCTAAATCACACAATAGTTCTCATCAGGGTTCACGAGATGGTTCAATCAACAGTCACAGTGGAGAAGGAAGCAGTACCAATAAACCACGGGGAATGAAACGATCACCCTACTTATCAGTAATGGCAGGCTCCACGAAAGAATCAGAAGATTTAGTAGCCTTATTAAGTCGACCACGAAGTAATAGTAGTGCCACACAGAAGAAATTGGATGAGATATTACCCAGTGGAAGTCATGGCGGTGGTATAATAGAGGGTGGAAAAGAGGGTAGTACGGGTGCAAGTGTATTAATGGAGAGGATGAATGTTGACGACAATGATGAACGGATGGGTAGAGGGGAATTAATTGGTGTGGGTGGTGTTATTGGCAATAAAGGATTATCACACGGTGTTAATCTATCCAATACACAACAACAACAGCAGCAGCCTGGATCGGATGTATTCTTTAATTTAAAACGTCCATCTAATAAACCACCACCATCATCCAATAGTGGAGGAGGAGGAGGATTTGAATTAAACCGGAATAGAAGTACCACACCCTCAGTTACGCCTGTTAGTTCGGGCGGGACGGAGTTTACGAATGCCGAATATGATGATCAGGGTAGCGGTAGTGGAAGTGCGTCCAAGGGTAGTGGATCAGGAGATGCACGTATGAAACCACCACCGCAACCCTCGTCAAACAATCGAGGCTTAGGCATTGGTCCACAATTGAAATCAGCATTACGAATCGGTGGATCACGTACTAATCTACAAGAAACACCATCAACAACTTCCAATATGGGTAAATCGAATGTTAGTTTTTCAAATACAACCAAAATGGCAAGTACGAAAGGATTAACATCATTCCCTGATAATGTCGATGGTAACAAGTATGGTAATGCCACGTTTAACTTTGGCACTAATACTGTTGGAGGTAGTGTGCAAGCGAAGCAGGTTGCACAAATGCGTCAATTCCAAATTGGCGGCGGTGGATTATCATCAGGACAAGGGGGAATGGGAGGTGCCAAATATTCAGCACAGAATATGATGAGAAAGTCACAAAGTATAGCCGCTCCGCAGTTTATTTTAACACATACACAATCTATCGGGAGTAAGAGTGGTACTATTGACAGTCGAGGGAATAGTAGTAGTGCGAATGAAAGTTTTAATATAGCCTCGTCATCAGGGCAGAGTGTGGCAACTACCACAACGGGAAATAGCGGTGGTAGTGGTGGCAGTGGTGAGGTTGTTGGTCAATCATTCCCTATCTTTTTGGGTAAATTATCTACACCGTCTGATAAACAGCAACAAAAATCTCAACAACAACAACCACTAACACAACCAAAGCATGTCCGTCAACGTTCTCAATCAACAACAACATTAAAATATTACGCCTCCCATAACCAAAATACATCGTGTATACAAAAAGATCCAGCACAGCAATTATTACAAGCTGCCGGTATGACAGGTATAGCAACAACACGTACATCAACACTCAACTTGACATTCCGTGAAATGTTAGATGAAGGAGACGGTACAGAAAATGATTTAAATTCAAGATTAAGGAATCAACAATGGAAAGATTTTAGTAACTTTAGTAACCAATTTGAGAAGAGTAATCCAATGTTACGTAGTGTTGATGAACATTCAAGTATTGGTAGTAGTAAGGATGGTAGTATGGGTGAGTGTAGTAGTGCAAGTACGTCAGGTGCTGGTGGACGGAGGAAGAGTAGTATGGGTAGTCAAATGTCATTGAGTGGAAGTAAACGATCGATTGGGAGTGGGGGTAGTTCAGGTGGAGCATCGGGTGGTAGCAATCCCAATAGTAGAGGGAATCAACAATGGCAACGTCCGTATGGGTTGGCGGGGTCACATCGGCATCGGCAGGCTGTGAGTGTGAATGATTTGGCAGTTTTACGAAGAGCAGCGTCAAGGATGAAGATGAATAATGTCACTGGCGGTGGCGGCGGCGGCATGGGTAGTATGGGTGGTATGGGTGTTCAAAAGTTACCAGGTGAAACCTTGGGTGGAAGTTTACTATCACGGATTAATTCAACTGCCGATTCGTCTATAGGGGGTAGTTCACATGGTGGCACTGCCGCCAATACACCACCCACTACAATACTAAGTCCAATGGAACAAATGATGGCCAGGAAGCAATCCCAACAACAGACGGCGACACAACAACAACCACAAACATCTGAAATGTTCATGAAGCAATTCAACCTTGCAATGAGTAGCGGACCAGGACAGTATTCGGTCCAACCTTCTCCGTCAACTGTTTATAATACCACCTCCTCAAGTGGTGCAAGTATGGGACGACAGGTACGATCGGTGGGTGCCGGACTGGCATATGGTCGTGTTAACATGACCACGAATGCCAATAGATTATCAAGATTTAATTTGGGTAATATGAATAGGACGAATAGTCGACTTAGCGAGATAAGTAGTGCCGGTAGCGGTACCTCACATTCCGGTATTGGTACACCGCGGGGAAATGAGGAGTGGGATTTAGGATAGAGTATATATGGGGCAGCCACTTGATGGGGATTGGATGAAGATGTTTCGGATCTAATGAGAAGTGTTTGATATAATTTGATCAATAGGCGGCCGAACGATATGTGTTTGAGATGACGAATAGAGTAATGAAAAATGTAAATTCTTAAATACAGTTATTGAGTTATTATCATACATGTCTTTTAACTGTACTTCGTGTGATATGTACTTTATACATAAGTAGCCGTCTCATCTCACATTCAGCGGCTACTTCCTCCTCTCTTCCTCTTGCTCCTACGGGTTGGTAGACCATGTAAATTGTCAAAGAGTAAAGGCAAATGCCATCCTCTCAATACGTGAAACAATCTCGACAGAACATCTTTCTCTAATTGATCTTCTTCATCTTTGTACCTGCATATCTTTTTTCTGACTACTGTGTGCTCCTGAATCAACTCCAATACGCAGGGCATGAGTTGTAGAGGAACGTCATTGAGAATTCGAAGGTCAAAGAGCTCCCCATCCGCCCTACAGAGTGAGAGTATAACTTTTCTTCTTATCCTCTTTACAATAGAAGTTTGCCCAGTAAAAGGGTTCCGATGTTCATCCATATCTGCATGAATCTCGACAAGTTCAGCTTCGATCAAGATTGTCTTTTCATGACCTTCCGTATGTTCTTCACCCTCGCTGTGATTCGATACAAGACATTTGTGGTTGCAATGAAATAAAGAATTCATGCTTGTTTCGTCGAACTGCGCCTTTTGAATAGCCTTCCACCCATGCTCTGTTATATCATTATGCTGTAACTCCAATATGAGGAGGTAGGTATTTGATTTTAAAGCGGAGGATAACACAATCATATCCCTATCAGAGAGATTATTATGATTCAAGAAAATAGCTTGTAATCGAACTGGATTGGTACTGATAAAGTCTGATATTGATAGTGCTCCTTCAGATGTGATTTCATTGTATTCTAAATCAATAGTTTTTATTCTACTACATCCAGCTAAGAACGTTTGGAGGAGGGATGTGTCGTTCATACCACAACGTCGAAGTTTGACAAACTTGAGATTACGATGACTGTTCATTATCGAATCCGATAAAGTCCTGACTACTTGAATATCCATGGATATACTTTTGATATATAATTCTTCAAAATCTTCATCTGTACAAAGACTCAACGCTTGGGAAAACCTCTTCCATAAAGGGAGCATAGTATCATGATATGGAACAACATTTTCTCCAAAGTGACCTGGTTTTGGTCGAAGTTTAACATCATCATCTATCCCCTCTTCACAATAACTATTCATATCTATCATTAGATTCTCCATCACCTGTGCATCCATTGGAACGTATCCAATACTCATCCAATGACTAGCAGGGATGATTGTGCTAAGACGTCTCGATCTTCGAGGTTCATTTTGATTGTTCATTATTGATTGGTACTTGTAATATAATTGAAACTACTGAATCATTCCACCCAGCCTTTTGAAAATAGAATATAAATAGATAACTTAGTGAGTAAATGGTGTATGCAACCCAACAAAATCAATATGTAATATGTGTAATACTGCAATCCTCCCAATCTCAAACCTCTATTTTGAATCATAATATCTTCACCAGCTCTCTATAATCTCCACCAACCGATTAAAATGATGTATCATTATGATATCATGCTCATTGCAATACAATATGGTATCAAGAAGCTTCTACTGCAATACCTTTCAATCTCCTAAAACAGTCTTCTTCTTTTACTTTTACTTTTGCAATGACGAATTAATATATCTTCGGCTCCTACACGCCACCCGATACAATCAGAGTAACTAAGTCTATGAACTGCGGACGAGCTGCGCGCCTCGAATCCTCTCTTCTATCCGACATACAATCTCCTCGACGCAATAATATGTATACCATGCATACACACAGTCAAAATCCGTACCAATACGGTAAAACTTGTATTAGTAATGACGATAAAACGTACGACCCTTTAGTTGCACACATTAAGGCCAGGATTAAGGCTGTATAAAAGTCTTCCTCCTTACCATCTGAAACATACTAATACCTCTCCTTTGCGTGTAATATCAACCTTTTACATCGCATCAACTTTTCTCAGTATCAAACGTTTTCTAAGAGTCGCAAACTTTAAATTATTAAGGTGCACTTCTGGCTTTTTATCGAGAAGGCCATACTATTGCAACAGCTAATATAAATTGCAACCATTCCTTCAGAACAACCATTACGCAGACGAGTCGGTGGACACGTCACTGCTACTCCACAAATTGTTGAAGAACCTACAACCTCTGTCCCTACTACCTCCAATAACAAAGATAAAATGCATCATTCAGGCAATAATTCACCAAATATAACAAATCAGAATAATATGACATATGGTATGACACCTGAACAGGCATCACGTGAATTTGATATATTGAGACGAGAAGCTACCAAGTTGGAACGACATTTGGAAGATCGTGTTGCTAGGTATCAACAGGTTAGTTTTTATATGTGTATGTTTATTGGTGTGTTGTATTAGTTAGTGCACGGATGGGATTGTTTGCAACTCATATGGATTAAAATGAAGTTTAGACATTGTTTTGTTGAGATTTAGAAGTTAGAGTTGCAATTTTCGGAGTTGGGGCAGTTGGGAATGGATTGCAATAGTATATCAGTTTTATGAGTTATATTATATGCTCAACCTCTTTCTAACTTATGTCTCCCTACAACAATAAACAATATCAAACACAAAGCTTGCACAACGACTAACAGTAGGAGATAACACTGGAAACTCATCCGATAATGATAATTTCTCTCAACGTACATCCCTCCTTGATAATGCCGAAACAGGCACAGCCTCCTCATCCTACAAAGATAATAATAAGAAGGATACAAAAAGTATTGACGAGGAAGAAGCACTATTATCCAAGGATATACACCGCACAATGTCAACAATGACTGAATTAATCAATACTAAAATGGCCCCAGCCGCAGAACGGACGGGACGGTCACAACACTCCTTATTAGTTAAACGATATCGTGAAATATTATTTGATTGTGGTGCCGATTTTAATAAAACATCTGCGGCAGTGGCACGTAGACGTGAGGCACGGGAATTATTCAAAGGTGCCGCGTCTAGTGGTAATGGATTAGGAGGTAGAGATGAGGGTATGGAACAATTAATGCGTGAACGTACCGCAATAGATAATTCAATGAAGTCAGCCAATTCGGTATTAAATCAAGCAGCCAATGTTAGGACGGAGTTACGGAGTCAAGGTGCAGGATTGCGTGGTGTTAGCGGTACCATGACACAAATTGCTGGTAATATACCTGGGTTGAATGGTTTGATTGATAAGATTCGTAAGAAACGATTACAGGATGATAGGATTGTTAGTGGTGTTGTTGCTGCTTGTATTTTGTTTACTCTGTGGTATTTGTTTCACTCATGATTTGATTTAAGGGAGAATTGAGGTGGATGGGATATTGGGAGCATTCATGAGGATTTGAGTTTGATTAGGGGCCTAGTAACTTAGCTAAGCTTGTACAAGTATGAACTCAGCTATATGTGTATGTCTAGATTACCGCCTCTTCTTCAAGGGACTACAGAGTGATATATAAAGATGACATACTTCCCGACATATACATTATTGAAACGCTTCTGCCTTCTTCTCCTCCTTATCAATAAACGATCGTATCCGTTCATCAATCAACTTTACACTCTTTACCAACTCTGGATCAACACCATCATCTCCCTGTTGTTTCTTCACAGTCTCAAACCCACCCAGTGCCTCCTTAGTCAATTCACTCAACTCTCTAGCAAACTCAACACCTCTAACTGCCAATCCTGCATCCAATACTGCCAATTGTTCATTAACATTGTCATATCCTAATAATTGTCCTAATACTACGGCACCTTCGCCTATATTCTTACCCAATTCTTCGAGGATACGTGTTTGTATTACACGTAATATTTGTAACATTTTCATACTATCAGATGATGGAGTTTGTAAGTTGGATATACGAGTACATTCACCTTCGACATGTCGTAAGAATCCTGGTGTGAATGATACACTTTCAGATTTTAGAAGTGCGTCTAATTCATTTTCCATTATTGATATAGTCTTTTTATCGGATGTGTTGGCTGTTAGTCCACCAACTGAGGGTGCTATAGATGTGAATATCTTATTTAGTACTTGTTTATATGTATCCTCGATGGATGCCGTTTGTTCAACGAATGTTTCAGTAAATGTTAGTATTGTATTAATTGCATTTGATATCTCTTCTACCTTTTCTTTGCCGTCTGTTAGTTGTTGATTTATCTCATCGGTAATAATCTCTTCTAACAAATCAGGTATACTAATAACATTTAGTATCATTTCGATGTTTGTTGTTAATAGACTTGGTAATTCATTTTGCTTATCTTCTTTATCAACTGAAGTGGGAGAAGTAGTAGTGATGCTTATAACTTGATGTAACAGTGATGTGAATTCAACTTTAAGTTCATTCTTTTTCGAATCCGATATTTCTTCTACATCTCTTGAATGATTGTGCTATGTTATTGTTGAGGTTATGTATTGCAATACAATATGGTTAGATATCACACATATACTTGACAGAGCCATCATATCGTACTTACAGAATGGTCATGAGAATGCCCATCATTATCTACCAATTGCAATCTAGTTGATACAGCTGTAGAAGACGACGGTAGGACATGATTCGAGTAGACATTGCTCTTTCTATATCTTTGATGGTTGATTGGTCTTGATGATGCATCATTTTTATTGTTGATGTGTAAAAGATACAGCGGCGAGAATGCAGTACAAAAAGTATGCTCAACGACGAATATTGCGGCGAATAATAGAGAAAACACAAAGCTCATGATGATATGTATGAACCTCCTGTATGATTAGTTGCCCCAACACCAGCGTAAATGATGTAGTAATTAGGCTTGATTGCCCACCAGCACCAGAAAAAAAGATCCAGGATACCGCAAATTATGAGAGTTGACTGAAATTCTTGTAACTGGTATTGAGAGGTATTGAGTATTGAGTTTGAATTCGAATTATGATATATTATCTAGGTATGTGCAGTGGTAGACTGTTGGAATAGTCATTATAGTTAGAAAGGAGGAGACGGGATTTAACATTAGTAAAGAATCATAATTCATAAGTTTCTATTTCAAGATGGCTCCTTTAACAAGAAATAAAAAGTTGAAGTTGACAATAACATACCAAGAAGAGGTGTTATTTAATAGTGATACTTTATCAAAGATTATATCATATCTACCTTCAGTTGATTTACTATCATTAGCTGTTACATGTAGACGGCTTGGGGTATCGGATCATAATGATCAATCTTTAATAGAAAAGAGCACACATATTGCAGTCCAAGACATTGCAACTGAAGAAGAACTAGGTACGCTGCCGTATTATAATGGAGAGAACTCATTGGCAAATTACCATTATCTTCAATTGATGAGAGGACCTCTTACCTTTGATCAGCTTGTTGGACCAGCAGAGTATACCAATAGTGGGGATAAATCCTGTGTTTGCAATAACACTCAATATTGTTGGACAAGTGCATTTAGTGACAAAATACTATGGGCAGGTCAGCATTATGTATCATTTCAATTATATAGTGAGTTGCATGCATCGTATATGTTGGGAGTAATGAGGCCAGGGCAAGCAAATCAAAAGGCAAGAGGAGTTCCTACTATGAGGTCGTTCTACCGAAATTTCTCTCAAAGATTGGGTGGAGAACATACCAACAATAATATTCATTGTTGTTTGTATAATTCATATGATGCACATTGCATTTTAAGTGAGTGGGCAGATCGCTCGAATAAAGTAGAAAGATGGGATGGCATGGAAGGTATGTCTTCTGATGGTAAAATTGGAATGCTTCTCGATTTAGAAGAGGGGACATTGTCTGTGTACAAGAATGGGCAGAAACTAGGAGTTATGAAAAGGGGACTAACTGGCCCATACTGTTGGGTAGCATCGTTGTATCAAGGAGCACAAGTTACCATCGAACAAGGAACGATGCCACCAAGTTTGGATGAAAAATAAAAGTTTGTGCGAGACATTATAAACTAATATAACCATGCAGTACTCAGACTAACTCATTGTTTTACTATTATTCACTATCTCTTATTCTCATTTACATTGGGCATTCGAATCACCAAGGTCTCTCTCTCCTTCTCTCTACACTAACACTATCCCCCCAGTGATGTGCACAGCTTCCCCAGCACTACTCATTCTTCCTCCCGTACATTGATGTATGTACTATCCCCCTTGCATATCATATCTAACCCCACCAGTACTTCTTTACCCCCAAAACTTTCACAACCATTCACTTCTTACATCTAATATATCTATTTCCCTTCTTACTTAAAGTCCCATTGCCTTCATCATAGTGGTACCCAACTGTGCCGGTGATCGAGTAACATGAACACCTGCATCTTCCAAGGCTGCAAACTTTTCCTCTGCACCGCCTTTACCTCCGGCAACGATGGCACCGGCATGTCCTAGAAGAAACATAACATATGTACATGATATCTGAGTCTACGAAACAACAAAGTAAACACTAACCATACAATCATACATACATAACAAAAACTCACCCATTCGTCTACCAGGCGGTGCCGTCATCCCAGCAATAAACCCAACAACAGGTTTACTCGGATCACCATTCTTACTCCACCACTCTGCCGCCTCCTCCTCGGCATTACCACCAATTTCACCAATCATAATAATACCTTCCGTCTGTGGATCATCACGAAATTTTTCTAAACAATCTATAAAATTCGTACCGTTGAATGGATCACCACCAATACCCACACATGTTGATTGTCCCAATCCTGTGACGGTAGTTTGATGTACTGCCTCGTAGGTTAATGTACCGGAACGACTAACAACGCCAATCTTACCTTTTTTGTGAATGTATCCCGGCATGATACCAATCTTACATTCTCCCGGTTTAATAATTCCAGGACAATTTGGTCCAATTAATCGTGTTTTATCTTGTGCTAATAATGCTTTTTTCACACGTACCATATCCTGTTGGGGTACACCTTCGGTAATAGCAACGACTAATGGAATTTCATTTTCGATTGCGTCTAAGATGGCAGCGGCACAGAATGGTGGTGGAACATAGATTACAGATGCATCGGGTTGAACTTCGGAAACGGCATCGGAAACTGTATTAAATACTGGTAAGCCTAAATGTGTTTGACCACCCTTTTTGGGTGTAACACCGCCTACCATGTTGGTACCGTATTCAATTGCCTGGGTGGAATGGAAAGTACCTTGTTTGCCGGTGAAACCTTGACAGATTACACGTGTGTCTTTGTCTATCCATACTGCGGCGTTGGATGACATTGATCTTAGTGATGTTGTTGATGGTGTTGTATTGTCAACGGCAGCAGCTGCTTTAGAAGTTGAGAGGATATGCCGAGTGGCTGATTGAATTGTACGTTGGCATGATGTTGCTATAGACGACATGATTATTGGTTGTTTTTGTTAATAATAATATTGATATAATACTACTGCTATTGATACTACTTTGCTAATGTTGATGGGTAGGGCCAGTTGATATCGTTATTGGATTATGATGGCAACATAAGATATTAATGGTTCACTGCTTGAAAACAAAAGATCGCTGGCATCGACGATTTTTTTTAAGTCAAGAAGAGTATCCCACACCAAAAGACTCCCATCATATGGTTCACAAAAGCTCTTGGTGCATCTTTCTTATGCTGTGTTGCTGTTAATTGTTAATACACTGCGCGGGACATATACGGTAGTAATTAGTTATAGTCGTGTTGAAATTCTTGAGAGAAGATGTAAATGAATAAGTAGTATTATCAAAGAAGCAACCACTTCACACTGTTTATTGAAAATGTCAAATTATAAACCAGCCACATGCACTATCACATCACATCATAAATAAAATCAGTTTGTACTACATACAAATAAATGCACTGTTAAATTGTCGTTCCTTTTACGGAACGGCACTATAGATTGACAGGAAATCAAGTTTAGTACTATAGCAGTATCAGTACAAAAAATATTTGTAAAGTATTAATAAAAATTGGGAACAGTAACAATGGCAACAACAACAGCAGCAACAGGATATGTTGATAACTATTTAATTAGCGTTGGTGGTAGTGAAACAATACTATGTCCAGAGATAATACCAGAAGATACCTCGTGCTATATATGTCAACAGGATACATATCAAGGTACCACAACCGATCATCTTGTACGTGACTGTTCATGTAGAGGAAATTCGGGGTTTGCTCACACCCGATGTATTGTTGAGTCTGCAATAACTCATAGTAATAATAATAGTGATAATTGGTTAGAATGTAGGAAAGGGTGGACAGAATGTTCACTTTGTAATGAGGGGTATAAGAATCAGCTTGGTCTGGATTTATCATTTCGATTTATTGGTTATTTACAAAGTAAACGTGCATCACTTGAACACCTAATTTATGCACGTACATTAACTCTTCGTATACTTACAGATATGTTTGCAATAATACCACATAATCCACGTTACTATCTATTGGGTAATAAAGCGGTACACGAAATTATACACAGTATGGATGGATTGAATGAGAATGATATGAATATGCAAATTTTCATATTTGCCAAAGCGGCTGTATCTTACAACGCCGGTCAGCTTGCTCTGATTGAAGGTACGGAGAAAAGCGTGCATATTGCAAAACGTAACTTCATGGCATGTTTAGATTTAGTTAAATCAATTGGGTTAGTAGAAAATAATGATGATGGTGTTATCAAGTTTGCATCCAGAGGATTAAACGCTGCCAACACTTTTCTAAATAGTATATCAAATATAGCAGATGATGATATTATGAATAGTTTATTACAGAAATTATCAATTGGTGATACAAATAAATTGGAATATAAATCATTGGATATAGAAGCAGGTAGATATACACGCGCTACAACATCAATAGAAGCGGACAACAAATCTAATTGGAGTATGTTGGATTCAATTAATGAAGAGTGGACAAGCACTGACAAAGAAGACAAGTTAGTTCATGATAGTAGTAGGAAGGCTCACAAGAAACAACGGATGGAACCTGATGATAGTGCAGACACCCCTCAAGATAATACAGCAACTAATCCCACTACAAATACACATGCACCTCCCCTATAGATGAGGACACTGTGATGGATATTGATGCACCCACGTCCTCTCAAGATTTGGAAAATACCCCTGATGGTTCCGCCACTTCCAATACTACTGCCAAGGAAGAGGGCCCCGAAGTCGATGTAATAATGACAACTAATCCTCCTTCTATTAATACAACAGCAAAAGATCCAGTAGATTATTTCATTGAAATGGAAGATAGTGACACACCCACACCCTTACAACTATCTACTCTTCAAAATGATCTTGACACAACATCCGATAATGAATCAGAAGATGAAGTAACAATCTATGACACGGATAATGGCAGTGATGAAGAGGATGATAATGACGAGTGTCCATCGTTTGATAATGATGAAGAGATCGATGCTATTATTGATGGAGGAGATATTATCATTGATAATTGCACAAAGTTGGATATTTTTGCTCCCGCACTGTATTGGTTAGATGTCATGATGAAGAATGCTGATATTTCACCTGCCATTACCAAGAGAATCGGTATAATTTATCAATCCCAATACAAAAAAGTTATTACATTGATTAAATCATCTTTACCATCATCAACGGAAGAGGAGACCTCCGAGCCTAATACTACATTTGTATCGGTATCATCATTTAATAATGAACAAGTGGCACAGTTAGATGTCATCTGTCAAGAAACAGCACAGCTCATATTAGAAGAGTTTACTGGTTATACTGGTGATTTACTTGAGTCGATTGAGTTAATGTTAGGTGGTCGAGTATCAACAGGTACAGAGGGTCATAATGACGGCAGGTCACAAGGAGCTAAGTTATTGGCTATTATCAAACTACTATTTGAAAAGAAGCACTTCAAACTTGAGGTAGTATTACACAAAAGATTCATGCTAGCAATTGGTTACAAGCGGAAGTATCCAGAACGGTGTGATGCAGTATATGAAGCCATCAAAGCCACTCTCTTCAGTAAATACAGGGGAATTCATCTCTTCATCAACGATTCGTTTCGTATGTTTTATGGGTCAGTTCAACATCGCTTTCTCCTGGGAGTACTTAAGGCACTCAACCCTAAGAGAGATATTGATATTAGCTTTGGTACTCATGGTCTCATGCCAACAAAGGGGAACGAACTTATCATCGACACCATCAACACACGCCAACACCAGTACAGGGGTCTAGAGACTGAAATTTCTCATATCTCGGCATCCAGTTGCGTTCCTGTTGACCCTAAATCAAAGGATCCTCCTCAAGATGAGATTGATACAAAAGCCAAAGAGCTCTACAAGTCGTGGGATAAAGCTCGCCAAATCCCACAAAAGTATAAGGATGCCATTGCTCGGGGAAAGGAGTATTCCATTGAAGAGAACGATCTCCAACTTACCAAACGCGACTATAGAGCGGCTGTAAAGAATTCAAAGAACAGGCTGAAAGTTCTTCGCTTTGAACACCTCACATCAAACGACAGAGATAAGCTCAAAGATCTTGACTTCAATCAACTTACATTACATGAAAGATCTCAAACTGAGAAAGGTAGTAGTATATTACAAGAAGAGTCTGATGGGTACTTTGGTCTTCAATCTGATGATCAAGCTAGTAGTGTTGATATTGCAGCCCTCCTTCGTACATCAACGATGAATAAACAAACAACTGGTATGAAAGTACATAACGCTTTGCATTTAGATGGCGTGCCAATCGACCAATTAGCTTCAATTGTTGCATGTATTGAGATACGAAAGAAACACAAACTCCTACCCGAGAATGCCGAACTCAAGTTTATATTTTACGAAAGAGGCAGCAAGCGGGTAGCCATAATGACTGAAGATTACTGTAAACTGGTACATGTAACTAAATCAAGAGGAATTGGGTACATTTTCACAGCCAATCTAAATCGAATCAACAGTGAATCCATTGCAGTTCAAATGCTTCTTGAGGTTGAGCGTATCATCTCAAAGTTTCAAGTTATTCCTACAAGAGAAAGTGGCAAAAAGAGGCTGTCTATTATAGAAAAAGAGGATGAACGTGCGAACAAGTATCAAGGGATCACTGGGGTCTGCAAATCAAAAGTGGATGGCATAGAGCAGTTGTTTGAGGAAGTCAAATCTAATCCAATTCTTGACAAAGCTGTGAAAGATATCTGTGGTAGGAGGATGAGGAACGACTTTCTAGAGGATGTTGCAGTAGTTCACAAGAACACATCGTATCCGCCATTTCCCATTCCATGCTCGAGTCAAGATCAGTATTGCATGGAACTTATGGTAGTCTTGAACAAGCAGGCCGAGAAGAAGCTAGCCGAGAAGGTAGACGGTAATAATGAAGGTCGATGGACAAGTGAGGAACACGAGCGTTTCGTGTCGGCATACAATATGTATGGGAATGATTGGACGAAGGTTGCTTCAGTAGTCAAGACTCGTACGCGTATTCAGACACGTACCCATGCCCAAAAGTATATCCTAAAACTACAAAAGGCAGCTGCTGAGGCTGATCCTCCTATCTCCAAGAGGATAGTATCCTCTCCCATTGAGGATGAGAAGAAAGTCAAGAAGAGGAAACAGAAGAAAGTCAAGAAGAGGAAACCAGAGCCAGAAGACTCTATCGTCGTAGTAGATGGCACAGCACCTAAAATGCCTTTGAAGAGTCCGAGTCCGAGCCTCAGAAGCGTTCGCTTCACTGTTACAAAGCCAGAGGATGGTGAACTTGGCCTTACTTTTGAGTGGTCTCAGGTGGATGGTGCTGCAAGGGTTACAGGACTCTCACCAGGTTGTGTGTTTATCATGACTCCTCTAACAACCGGGATGATATTGGAAAGTGTCAATGGAACCAAATGCAATGGATTCGATCATACGCATAAGTTGCTTAGTGATGCAAAGGGTGAGATTATAATCATAGCAAAGCGGTTAGTGTACTGAAGGCGATGGATAAGACCTATTTCATACTCATAATGTTCATTACATCACAATTGATGAAATCCTCTGAATAGTTGTCATCTACTTTCTCCATCTCCATAGCACGATTTGCAATATTGCAAAGATCCAGAAGGTAATGTCTCCCAGAGGAAATATCCCAGGGGAGAAGATGCCCACTTCATAGGAGAGATTGAAAAGCTCATAGCAATCGAATACCGACATATCGTACCTCGCTTTCCTCTTAGTATATATATTGCACAACACCGTGTATTGTCAGTTTGAGTATTTAGATTCATATGCTATTCATACCTTGAAACTACAGCTACGCAGTAAGCCATACACGTCTACTTTGTGCACGTCACGTGCACCTGTACATCGAGCATAACCACAACATTAATAAGAGCTGGCAAGTCCGGTTGGATAATTGGTTTATCATTTGATTCTAAACATATATCAACTTTTTCAATAGTTGTCAATACTGCTTGCTTCAGTATTGCAAATCAAGGACACAGTAAGTAGATTGCACAAGTTGCATATCATAATATCATGGAAACTCAAAACGAGGTGATAGTTTTAGACTCAGACTCCGAAGATGATGGCGATAGAAAGATTAGGGCGGCGGCTAACCCACCTCACAACAAAAGAAAGAGGCGTCGCCATCATAACAGTATTGATGATGAGGTACAATACCTAACCTGTAATCACGATGCACGTAAACGACAATATAAATCCCAATCAGAAGCAAATAAAGTAGTAGAACGTATGCGTAATCAAGGTCTTGATAAGAAAGGCACACTACGATCATATTATAATGATCGTACAGGATTATATCATATAGGTAATGGTAAATGGAAAGACGGGGGTGATAGTGCAAAAGATGGTGGTAGTAGATCAGCGGGAAAGTACAATTGGAAACAACATCTTCCTCAAAATAAGAAGCAGCAAAAGTTTATCCATTCATCTTCTCATAGTAACGTATCATCATCTTCATCAACAAGCAACAGAAGAACACCAATAGATACATCTCATTTTATGTCAAAATATCATCACCCCAAAAACATAGCAGCCTCACAAGGTAAAGACCCATACACAACCATAACAACATCTTATTCTAAAACACACGGCTTATATAGACAAAAGCAAGTAGATGATGAAATACAACGAATACGTACACATAAACAACCATCATCATCTAAAATTACAATTCAATTCAATTCAACAACGAATGTATTAAGTGCATACCATCATCATCATCATTGTCTCAATGTACAATTTGCATCATCTAAAGAATTTCAAATGGGTGGTAAAGGACGTGTAGTTTGGTTCTGGACAGAGTATGAAACTGCCACGGATGAACGGGTAATGAAATCTGTTATTGCCGCTTTAGATTCAAGTTGGGTTGATGATAGTAGTGTTGGTAATAGTGATAAACAGAAGCAAGAAAATAGCAAGCAGAGCAAGATTAGTAGTATGTTCAATAAGAAGAAGAAATGCAATGAGATGAGTAGTACCACCGTAACTGAATCTGCTGATGATGATAAACGAAAGAGGGCAGCCATGGCAGCAGAGTCAAGGATGAGTGGAATATATCATCATCAGAAACAAATAGAAGACGTTGTTGAGAAGTCTCATGGTGATGAAATGAAAAAGAAGAAGCCAATGTTATTATTGAAACATACGGAAAAGAAAGGAGAAGTGGAAGTTATTGATCTAGTTGATTCTGATTGAGAAATAGGGCACCTAGTCATTCATAACTCCATCCTGTTACTTTAGTCAACAGCTCTATACTATAAATCAAGATCAAATAACTCATCAATAAGCTGCATTAATTGAGTAGATTGTACTTGACTGTCATCATTCTCTGATGATGCCAATACTTTAGCAACTCCCATTAAAAGCTGATAATCCTTTTCCGACGATACCATATCATGATATCGTTCATCCTCTTTATTAACTTTGTGGCAAAATGATATCCATTGATGTGCATACGTGTGCATTTGATGTTCTGGTTGTATATTTAACTTGGATGATGATGCCTCGAGTATGTCAATATCAGGTGACAGAGTAGTAGATTCTTCAGATATATCCATACTGATTTCATTCCAATTCCGATACAGCAAGAACCATCCTGATACTACACTACGGTAACAGTTTGAGACTGCAATATGATAATCCGTCACCCCGACCACAAGTTCGGTTGCTTCGGAACTACTTGTATTACTATCCTCGCCATCTGTATTCACTGATACCATTGAATCAAGTAACTTACATACTCGTGACAAATTCATAATCCTTTCCTGTACCACCTGTGCATAAGCAAGTCTATCAACATCACCCTTCATTTCTTTCATCTTAATTTGTGACAAAACAATCTGCCCTTGTAATGTATGTTGAACAGCCGGCTTAATAATCCGTTCATATGGAAACAAATTAACTCGGATATAATCTTCCAATCCCATAATATTATGTATATTGTTCTTATATAATGGTGAATTTACATCTCGTTCATTATATTCTTTGACATATTGACGATTGTAATGTATTATATCATTAAGATTTTTTGATACATAGCTTCGGACATTGGATTCTAATTCAATGAAATCACCCCAACGTTTCTTTTGAGACCAATCTTCTACTAGTTCATTCATTGATTCATCCCAGTTTAGTCGGAGTAGATCAGCTGTTGTTATGTAAATGTAATGTGATGTTAGAAAAAGTGCACACATCATATGCATCAAATTTCATAATGGTATCCAAACGACGAAGACGTACCTTCAATAGCAGCAAAGTGAGCATTCGAATTACGTTCAGAACATACACGCAATAACTTTGAATGTGGTGATTTCTTACAATTATCAACCTTCTTCTTTGATACAAGTTTGGCATTACTATTTTGTGATGAGAATGATCTGAAAAAAGTGGTAGAAAGTTGATGTGTTACAATAGATGGATTTGCAATATGTGATTGGCGGAGTAGTTGGTAGCCACTATCTAAACGTATGTTATGAGTCGCTACTACTGATGACTCTTTTCGGAGGAAGCGTACAATTAGCCGTCTAGCCGCCATGATATCCAAGTTATTATTGTGGCTCTGCTGGGTGGAGGCAGTCCAAGAGGTTCATGTGGTATTGATTGCGGCGGGTAGGAGGTGAAGATACCGTTAATCGCCAAAATAATTGTTATTCAAGCTTGTTCTACTCGCATAAATGTCACTCTCCCCTTTGCTCTCCCTATCCTTTTATTTGGAGACGATAGAGAGCTTTGAATCAATCAATAGCGGAGTGTAATATGGATGGCTGACCCTTTATAAGATTTCAATTAGCGAGGAAGATACGGGCTATTATAGGCATCATATAGACACAGGTCAACAAGACGAAAATCACATTGATATCATATAATTGAAAAACTATATCTCTGAATCATTGACAAGAAAACAATATGCGGGCATTACTAACAACAGTTGCAATAGCAACAACAGTAATAGCACAACAACAAGTTATTGTTACTAATCCAGATATTAATAATAATAAATTGCAACAAAGACGATCGTTGCTATCACGAAATCATAATCAAGCTAATACACAAAAGGCTACGCACAAGGGATATGAAAAGGAGCAATTATCACGTCGATTGAATAAGGAGCGTCGTACTTCCAGTACTGCTTCTGCCGCCGCTGCGAGTGGTAGTGGTAGTAATAACGAGAATAATAAAACTGGAGTAAAACGTACAAGTCGTCATGCCGGTACCAATGGAGAGGGTATATTAAGAGGAGGTGGAGGTAGACACAGACGAGGTGGACGAGATAAGGAGAGCGTTATTGCTGGGGAGTCAAATGCTGAATTAGAGGAAGTCAAAGGTACTACTCCGAAAAGAGGAGAGAATAAGGAGAGTAGTGCATCTACATCATTAGCGGCAGCTGAAGAGATAATTGAAGATGAGAAAATAATTTTAGAATCACTATCACAACAAGTTGAACAATCATCAACAACACAGCAAGAGCAAGAAGAATCAACTAACAACAACAATGAAAAGTTACAACAACATTCAATTAACAAATTACCAAACATTGCCGGTGGATTATATAATGCGGGAATATCTGTTACTGATCGTATCAAAAAGATTTATACTGGTATTAATGATAGTGGTAAGAATGAGATACCATATGATAATAATACTCCCAACTCAAAATGGAATAGTCCTAAAACTGAAATGCCAAGCACTCCCGAACCAACATACTCTCCTTCTCCATCATCAACAGACACGCCTACTACATTGGAACCAACATGGAAAGGAGATGATTGGAAGACACCGAAACCAACAACATGGAATAATGATGATGATTGGACTAAAGGTAGTAGTAGTTGGAATACCAAGGGTAGTACAATGAAGTCTAAACATTCATCCGATAGCAAATCTAAAAAGACTACATCAACTAAAAAGTTATCATCATCTTGGAATTCATGGGATGATAATACTCCACCACCAACTCCTTGGGGTGATAGTTCGTGGGATCATCCTTCTTGGGAAAATGATGATGACATGTATCCCTCCTGGGATGATGATGACATGTGGTCAAAGAGTAACAAGGTAAGTGTGGTTTTGAGGGTTGAGAATGTGCCTATGCACTATGATATGATTTTACTACTTTTGCAAGTCAAAATACTAAATTCTCCTACCTTCTATATTCGTCATAAAGAGTCATAAGACACACAAAACAAACAAGTCATCAACTAAGGAACGTACAATGTCGGTATGTACGAAGCGATTGCATACCGCCTTCAAACAAATGAGTGAATTTAGTGATGAGAAAGGGCCATTTGGTATAATCAACAAACCATCGGATGTTACCAAACATTGTTCATTCATGGCACCAATGAATGAAGAGCATATCAATTATGGTTGTCCATTTATTTATGATCCAAACAATCCCATGGCGGATAAACCAACTGGATATGGATTCGTGGAGGGAGAGAAGGAGTATCAAATGTATTGGAAGAAAAAGCATCCATCGTCTGATCCCAAGATGGTGGAAAAGTTTGCCAAGGCGTATAATAACTTTGCACAATATTGTCAATGTTATCAAGGATATGATATGGGTTGTGCTACACGTATCCCACATGGACCACCGACACAAGAGACAATGTATATGAATGATCGTGTGGCAACAGCAAATGGATATTCGGAATATCTAAAGGCTGATGGTACCACCTCGGAACGTGCAGAGTTTTGTAAACTTGTTGGAGTATGGAATGGTGACTTCTTAACAGATGTGGTACAAGACTTTACAGAAGATGTGAAGGATTGTGGATGTTATTGGATTGGTGTTGCTAAAGATATGGTTGGTACTTGTCCTGGTGTTGAGTTGGGTGCCTGGTATAAGTTTGGCCCGGCACCTCCGACGCCATCGCCTTCTGACGAGACTATTGCTGAGATTGTGAAAGAAGATCCAGACTTGACAACATTATATGCGGCTCTCGATGCCGCTGATTTGGTTGATAACTTATCCAGTGAGGGTCCGTTCACTCTGTTTGGTGAGTATCGTTTGAGATAAGCAGCTGATCTTCCCCCTATCATTAGACTCACAACATATATCACTCTCTTGGACAAAAAACGACACAGCTCCGA
>Ga0214479_100124_pt1 | contig 46394 bp, 39 predicted proteins | sample M1_20Mar14CPVII9_5_FD_165054 | JGI IMG/M metagenome (GOLD analysis project Ga0214479, IMG submission 165054) | Marine eukaryotic communities from Monterey Bay, California, United States - M1_20Mar14CPVII9sort6BwellE14 | ecosystem: Environmental > Aquatic > Marine > Unclassified | place: USA... | reverse complement strand
TTGGCGACCAGTCACAATCTGATACAGATAGTAGTTCAAGTGATGATAGCAGTGATGATGATGATGATTTCATAGTAGACGTGTCTGGTACACGACTATCACATGTCAATACCTCTCGAAGGAAGAAGCCAGAGTTAGCAAAGCAAACAGATCCAAATAGAGATATAGAGGGATCGAATGTTAAAGCCGAGGGTGAGCTAGAGCAAATTATTGTGAAGGATGAATATACATCTGATACTGTAAAGATAAAAGAAGAAGATGACATCAAAGACTTCGATGACATAAAAGACAATAATACAAAACCTGAGAATGAGAATAGTGATGTTGTACTCGAAAAAGGAGAAGTAAAAGAAGCGATCAGTGCCGATAAGGATGATACCGACTGTAAAGACGACATAAAACATGATACCAACTCTGAGATCGACGACGACATTGAGGAAGTAGTTGAAGAAAGCAGGTCAAAAGAAGTAAACATTGATAATACAAAAAGAGATAACGCAGAAGATTCTGTTTGTGACGATTCAGTGAAGAAAGATGACACAAGTTTGGAGGTTGATACTGCAGATACTGCTACCTCGTCAGATAAGGATCCAGAAGATACTCCATCTGAGGTAGAGAGTGAGAATCAGCAACGCCAGTTGGTTATTGATTCCGATGACGAGGAGTCAACAGGTATGATTGAGCATCCTATTGAGAATAGAAACTATGTTAGAAGGAAAGATGAGCCTCCTGCATCACTGAAACAACCCGAAATTAGCAACTCGACGCCTGCAAAAACCACACAAGTCAGTAGTAAAGCACTTGCTGCCATAGAAGAAGCGAGGAAGGAGGCCGAGCTGATGATAGCATCTCCCACAAAAAAGAGTAAGAGCAAGAAGAAGAAAAAGTCCAAGAAAAAGGATAAAAAGAAGAACTAGTTGTGATAAGCATGGCATAGATTGAACATTCTTATGTGTCCCTTTGGTCAACCGTCATAGGCGAACATTCTCCTTGCTAAATGAGGATAGGCATTGGGTAAACAAGAAGGAGTTTCTTTGCAATGGAGACTCTCTGACTATTAATTTACTTAGTCGCACATCCATAAGAACTTTAGCGGGAATTAATTTAGCAAGACTGAGAGCTGAGAGGAAGCAACCATGTATCACATCTCATTTATTTCGTATCATAATCATCAAAGGAGTGAAGATATGACCACGAAGAATATATTGTCAACATCAATGGACTTGGTAGTATCAAAATCAACTGAAACAGAGTCAAAGGTTATGAATAATCAGAACAATAATAAAGTAGCAACTTGCAGTCTGCAATCTATGTCAACGACGTCCAATAATAATACACAATCAACTTCAGTAACAGTCACTAGTGACATTCCAAAAAGAAAGAGTAGTCTGTTTGATTTAGAACTAGAGCAAAAGATGGCCGACCACTTTAGGAGGCAAACATATCGGCTCTTTCTTCTCGAGCACTCCAAGATATGCAATGAAACAAATTGTAAGTACAAACACTGCGAGAGTGTGAAAGAGCTAAGGAAGCATATGAGGCGATGCCAGAATCCATCATGTACTGTCAAGAGTTGTATTAAGAGTCAGATATTAGCAAGCCATTACAAGAAATGCGGAAAAGAGGACTGCAATTTGTGTGGTTCCGTTGTTGAACGACTGAGGAGTGATTACTGTGGAGACGTTAAGAGGAGGCTTTCTTTTACTGATATCTTTTGTAATGAGTGTCTACCGGCTAACATAGATCGAAAGCTCAACATAGCCAACATGTATGATTTGGAAGCATAGGTATATTTTTTGGTTTGTTTGCGAGATATTTATGCGGGAGGTGTACGATAGGAATGATTTTGGAATTGTAGATAAGTATTCATCTAATATTATTTAGATAAAAGCACTATTACTTCTCGTCTTTCTTTTGCTTAGGAGTAACTCCTTTTGGTGACTTCAAAAGATTGTCAAAGAAGTTGAGAACTTCCTTCTCATCCTTAGGCGTCTTGGCACCACCTTCCTTATTCCTTGCAGTACCCCGTGTGACACGTTTCTTCACCGCAGGTCTTTCCTTCTTCTTTCGTTCAGGTGTTAGTGAATGTTTGGGGGATTTGGACCGCTGTTTGGGCGATAGAGCACTGGCAGCTGACTCCGGCGACAGACCAATAGACGAGGCTAGTTGAGATAGCCATTCCTCATCACCCCCACTAGTACTACTACCAGTTGAGTTCTCCTTTGTTTCATCTGCCTTTACATTTGTACTAGACTGCGGTGGTAATGCCACATTTAAATCATCCTTACTGGCATCCCACTGTCCTTCACATGAGGCATTACGCAAGTAAGCACCATGGATTAGTTCACCATCGTGAGATCCAGGCACATGAATTGAGGGTGGACGTTGTGATGATGATGCAGCTTCTTCATCTTCTTTACCTTCACCAGCAGTTTCTCCTTTTTCTTCTTCAATCATTGGTTGATCAATAACATCATTATCTTCTTCTACTGGAGATAATCCCATTGCTACACGGCGAATTACCTCCCCCAATTCAGCAATTGACATGGTCGTACTTCTACCCAACAATACATCTGTATCGCCGACGACATTAGCCTTCTTCTCTTCACCACCATCTCCACCAGAAGTTGATCCCTTCTTATCACTAACAAAACATAATGTACAATTAACTTCCAAACTAAACTTGTGTAAATGATATAATAATAAGGCTCGTGCTTGACGTTCCTTATATTCATCTGCCGCTGATGTACTTTTGGATGATACAGTACTAGAATTTGGAATGATTACTGCTAATATTAATGCAATACGTTCTTCATTGGAAGTTGACGAGCCCTTGACTGTAACCTCTTCCTGGATTTTGGTTGAACCAAAGGTACACTTTTGCAAAGCTTTAATTGTAGTGGTACATGACTTGTTGGGTATTGCTGCTGTAGTACTATTCTTTTTCTTTGAATTGTCATTATCATCATATATAGTTAATACGACGCTTCTCATTTGTTCAATGATTGTTTGTACTTCGTTTGGATTTGATATATCCACTGCCATAACAATTGGTGGTGGTGACGAAGATTTGTATTCATTTTCATCCACTGAATTTTCACCATTATCATTTCCACCAGATAAATTATTATCTGAAGATGATGATATTGATTTATCCATTACTACACGTTTTAATAACATTGCTGATGCCATCTCATTATTGTTATTAATACGACAATCCCATATACCCAAGTCAGGACGTAAATGTTCAGAAGAGAATGGTGTAGTAGTATTTTTATTATTAGATATTAATGTATCATCTTGTTGTGTTTGTACAGCTTGATATGATAATGCTGAGTAATTTCTAGATTGCTGATTTCCACCACCATTGGCAGTTGACTTATTATTGTTATCCTCTGAACCACTAGACTTTATTGCTGTAGAATTTTGTAGTTGCACTGTGGTGCCATGAAGGAAGTCAATTATGCGATTCGTATGCAACTGTATTGCCTCTGGGGGCGATGAGTAAGAAGAAGAAGATTGCCCTTCAGCAATACCCTCGCTGTTATTCAAAGCCTTGAACATATTATATTAATATCAATGTATTGTCTCAAATTATCAGTATCTAACGAATCCAACATAACAACAAATATTTTACGGATGGTATCCTAATTTTCTTTGGCCTTCATTTCAAATCCTATTTGCCATTGCAATACATATCAACTAAACATACAGATAATAAACCAATATGTATCTAACACGTTCCGAATATGACAGAGGAGTTAACACATTCTCTCCCGAAGGCCGTCTATTCCAAGTAGAGTATGCCATCGAGGCAATTAAATTAGGATCAACAGCCATAGGATTACAAACAAAGCATGGTTCAGTACTGGCTGTGGAAAAACGATTATCAAGTCCATTATTAGAACCAAGTAGTGTTGAAAAGATATCCGAAATTGATGTACATGTTGGTGCGGCTATGAGTGGATTAGTCGCTGATGCACGAACATTAGTTGACCATGCTAGGGTTGAGGCACAGAATCATAGGTTTACTTATGATGAGGCTATTGGTGTTGAGGCATTAACACAGGGTGAGTGGTATTATAAATTATATTAGATATTTATATATGTATGATATTAGTCCGTTTATATGTATACTGGGTTGCAATAGGAGGTTTATTTTGGGGTATTGCAGTGTATAAGTGGATATTACATATCTTGTGGTCAAAAAAAGATTCATATTTCATTGCTTGATATATTTATATGGAGAGATTTATTAAAAATGAGTTGAATTGGTTTTTAGTGTCAGGTTATATTCGTTAAGGTGCCCCCTTTATATGCTTTTTCTTTTGATGACTATTATACAACCTGCTCACTTATTCTAACCCTTTGCACTTCACATAACCATACCATACCTTAAGGAGTATGCGATCTTGCACTATCATTTGGAGAAGGAGCCGATGGAGATAAGGATAAACGCATGTCCCGTCCATTTGGTGTTGCCCTTTTAATTGCTGGATATGATGATCTCAATGGGCATCAACTATTCTTCTCCGACCCCTCTGGTACCTTTGTTCAATACAAGGCCAAGGCAATCGGAGCTGGTAGTGAGGGTGCGCAGAGTACATTATCAGAGAGTTATAATGAGGATATGACATTGGAAGAAGCAGAGGAATTGGCATTAAGTACATTGAAACAGGTTATGGAAGAGAAGATATCAACCGAGAATGTTGAATTGGCCAGAGTTACCGAGGAGAAGGGATATCATAGTGCAACAGCAGAGGAAGTGGGAACCGTTCTCGAAAGATTATAGGAAGCACCATTTTTGCTTTTTGAATTGAAGTGTGAAAGGTTGAAAGGTCTGACATCTAACCTAAATTCAAACAGCTTTATTTTAAGCTTTCGTGTACCCATATACACACTGCCATTTCTTCTCAAGTGTCTACCGCCAATATACACCTCCAACTAGAGTTATGCATATCAAGACAGAGTAGATAATATGTACATTCAATGATGATGCCACATTACTCGTAGTTACTTCTTCAGGTAAAGGTGTTTTCTCGTTCACACTGACATCTTCACCAGATTCAGCCACTGGCAAGTTGGCCGGCGATGCGCATAGATAATCAAATGCAATTTCACCTTCTGTCACGGCAACCAGCTTTTTAAGAGCATTGATATCCCCAAAAGTACCATTGGCTGCAAGAGGTGTCATAATTGAAGAAATTTTGTCACTCCCCTCTTGTGTTTCGTATATATCCCATCTAAAATCAGTCTGAGGCGATTCTCCTAGGGATGTAGTTGATACCGCATACATAATATTGCCTTCAACGGTCCTAACAATATCAGCAATATCGGTAAATATCTCAATTTCATTGTCAGGTCTGACATAGCCTTCCTCGTGTTCAAATACTCTTGTTGAGAGATAGTGACCCTGACTAGACTCAGTGATACACTCATCCCCAAAACCAATAATGACCTCATCTTCAGTGAATGTATTAGGAGTAATAACATTCTTCAATACTCCGTTAGCAACAAAGTCTTTTGCTGCTTCTTGAGCGGCATGTGCCAACTCTTGAGTGTCAAATGCATTCATAAAAAATACAGTAGATGCATTTCCAGTGTATGATGCAGTGTAACGCTGAAACCCCGGCAAAGCAGTAACAATAGGGGCAAACCCTTTATTGAATTCATCAATAACATCTTGATCATTAAACCCAGAGGATGGCGAGATATCCCAAAGCCTTGTTACTACGAATGATTCAGCATCTGGTGGACCAAGAGGTTGGCAATCGCATGTAGGCTCAAATATTGTAGGTTGTTGATCTATTGGTATATTTGTATCTTCTTCTTCAATAACTTTCTCTACTTCATCTATAAAATCCTTAGTGAATGATGTTCCATAATCTGCGTGGGGACCTAGCTCCGGTGACGTGCCTGATGCAAACAGAAAAACGTTCGTTCCGTTTTCCTTGATTGGGATTTCCTCTTCCTCAATTAAAAGCTTCATGGTAAAGAGGTGAGTTAAGGTATAGATAGTATTGACTTTTGGCAGACAAAGCATCTCTTACTCACCTTTGTAAATGTCATTATCATCAATTCATCTCCGTTTTCTGTCTCTTCTAAAACCAGGGAGGTATTAGTTAATGTCTGTTTCTCCTCCGCCATATAGTATACTCCCCAACCTCCTACCTCATAACCGACGGTATATCCTCCCAACTTGTACTTCATGACAGTATTTTGTTTTGTTATACCATCAGATAGAGTATCAATAGGCAACCCTATAATTGCTTCACTACCAAACATATTATAATTTCGCGATATTCCAAATGCAACCCAACTACCATCGTTATTTAATACCTCAAGACGACCACAAAGTATACCATTATTGGCATCACTTGGTGATGAGGGTACAACTGCATAGTGTAATATTGCACCTTCGTAATGGTTAGTACCATTACTGATATTGATTGAGTTGGCAAGTGATGGAGGACATATTGGAGTTATTGCAACGACGTTGGCGGCAATGTAACTGGCTATTAACGATAATATCAACTTCATGGTACAAGTATACCCTCAACTCTAATACTCTCACGACAATCGATCAGTAATCAGAGTGATAATTAGGATACCGCTCAAGACATAAGACATAAAGAGAAAATCTAAAATTTTATAGCTCTCTCTGTGATGATATTATTGAGCCGTGCTGCCGCACTATCGAACGATGGATAGTACACAATAAGTTGTTCAAACACACATTGCCGTTAATTATACCAGAATCTCATTGTATTTGCAATAGTTAATGGTCGTCTGATTTTTCAATGCATTGACGATATCAAAACTTCAATAACAAATTTTACAAATCATATCATATCATATCTATTGACATTAAAATTTATCAATAGATCAGCCATGAGCACCATGAATTTATACCCTGATGAAGTGCACAAGGGACAACTAGGCGACCCTGAATACTATCCAGAAATTGATGAGGCTTGTGAGGCAATTCACACAGCTACAGAAGGATTCGGCACTGATGAAGAAGCAATTATCAATACTCTTGGATCAAAGAATACAATTGAAAGATATCTAATTGCATATCGATACAAAGAGATGTATGGGAAAGAGTTGAAGGAGTTACTTAAGAGTGAAACTTCTGGTGACTTCGGTTTCCTACTGCAACTATTATCATTGCCTGCTCCAGAGGCAGAATGTAAGATTATTCGTAAATCTACCAAGGGCATGGGAACCAATAATGAATTGCTATGGTCAGTTGTATGCGGGAGATCCAATGAAGAGATTGAGATACTTAAGAAGACATATTTCCAGCGATACAATAAAGATCTTATCAGTTTAGTAAGCTCAGAGCTATCTGGTGATTTAAAGAAGCTACACATATCTTGTTTACAAGCAATGGAGGAGAAATATGATCCAACATATCACAATACAACCAAAGCAGATGAAGATGCAGAAGCTTACTATGAAGCCGGGCAAGGGAAGAGATTTGGTAGTGACGAATCAACAATATTCGAAATCATTTGCAAATCCCCACCGAAATACTTGCAAATGGTTGATGATGCATACATCTCGAAGTATAATGTGAACCTGGAGAAGGCTCTAGAGAAAGAGCTACGGGGTAAAACCGAGAAAGCAGCAATATTTACACTGGGCATGAAAATGCATCCGCATGAGACAATTGCCGCACATATCAAGTCAACTTGCGCCGGAATTGGTACTGACGAGATTGGTCTTAGTTGTGCTATCTTAAGATACCAACATGTTCTTCCCCGTGTTATGATTGAACATAGCAATCTATACGGCAAAACAATTGTGGATCGAATTACAGATGAAACTAGTGGTGATTATCGGGACTTGCTCATGGAGATGGTAAGAGTTGCCTGGCCCGATGCGTGAATGAGAGATCTCTGGTATTTGATGTAACAACTTGTGTGTAATATATATCTGTAGAGGCAAACTAGTATTATTATATCTATAGAGACACTTTTACTTTATATTCACGGCTGTTCATTCCCAATAATGCTTCAGTCGATATAACAAACACTTTCCATGATCATTTCCAATAGCCAAGTACTTACTCCCCGGGCTAAAGTCCATAGACCAAACATACTTCAATGGAGTCTTACTTGTTGGCCAATTCGAAAAGACTGTAGCAGTTGGAACATGTAATAACTTAAGACCATTTGTTTCACGTTGTGTTGACATGGCAAGGATTTGCCCATCATGATTGAAACATACATTATCAGCAGATGTTGTCAAGTTCATGATAGATTTGACAGGTGTGCGTTCCGTGGCAGCTAAGGATACACCATGCCCACCACCACCACTACTGCGTGATGGAGCCTGTCTGTCATTATAGAGATTGACTACACCACTTTCAGCAGCCACTGCTAAAAAGTTATTCGACATGGCAAGTGATGAAGTGATGGTACCATCCTCATTGTGGAAGCGTTCGACACATCTTCGACTTCCAATATGCCACCTATTGAAATATAATGTGTGAAGAATTTGATGTTAGCATGTGCAATTCTATACCATATCAGTTCATAATATATGCTACATATATAAACAACACTCACCTGTAGACATCACCATCACTGCCGCTACCTAAAATATACTCCCCATCCTCGGTAAAAGTAATCGCACGAACACTACCATTCATTTTCAAATCACCAATCCATTGGTATGTCGTACCATCAACCAATATAATATATCCATCATTACCAATAAATGCAATCATTGAACCATTGGGTGACACGACAAACTTTTCAAGTGAACGTTCCGTCCGACCAACAATAGCGGGAATCTTTTGTATATTCCCTGAAATTGCATCATATACATAAAAGAATGGCCGACGTCCCGACAGTACTACCGATCCGGAATTGCCAAGGAAGGAAGCACAAGTTATTGGCATTTTAGGAAATTGTATTCCATGTATTTTAGTACTCTCTTCCTCACCATCACTATTAATACGAAAGAATCTTAACATTTTATCCATACCGGCAGTCATTAATAGGGGTGAGTCCTCATCACTACCGGGATGGAATTGTGTAGCATTAATAACAGAATTGTTTGGATCAGATAGGTTGGCATCCCGTGATCGTGTAATATTGAGTAATGTTGGTGGTAATTGCAATCCTGATGATGACGTTTGAAATAAGGATGTATTGGATTGTAACAATTTACTCTCGGCGGTAGTGCCGTATTCTTCATCATCACTACTATCATCTTCATCTGTCGATGAGGCATATCCCCGTTCTTTCCTTTTCTTCTTTTTGAGTGGCTCTACACTTTCCTGTTGCTGCTGCTTCTTTGCTAAACCAACATTCGCCCAGGATGTATTGGCAGCAACACTTGATGTATTCATGAAACGTTCCCGTAGACGTACTTCATATTCATTCAATGATATTGGATTAGTTTCATCGGCATATCGGCGTAACTTTTTGAGACGATTGGGACCATCAACCAGTGATACTCCCTTCTTCTTATTCTTGGAATTATCAACCGGTTCATTATTGGCATCATCGTCTGAAGAATCATCATCATCATCCGATTCTGAATCACCACTCTCCGAGTCTGATGATAAATCTTGCCAAGCGGCACCACCCATAGATGCCTTATCCTCGGCCATTTCTTCTTCATACTCTTCCTCGCTATCTTCTTCATCATTCCTATTATTATCAAATTCATCTATACCCTTCTCTTCATCTTCTTCAACATCATTATAATCATCAGTAGTAACCTCCTCACCTGATCGGTCAATTGCAAACAAATCACCAGAACCGTATACCCCTTTATCACCGTCATCGCCATCTTGGTGCCGTGTATTATTAGATTCTATATTATTATCATCGTCATCATCCATCCAAGCTGCTGCAGAATAATTTGAAGACGGTGCATCATCGTCACTTCCTCCGCCACCAAATAAACGTGCCGTTAATGATGCCTCCTCTGATAGCTTTGTGTCAGACATTACTCTAGGTGGTCTTCTTGTATTATTATTATTAAGAGTATCATTATCAATACTGGCATTATTGTTGTTGTCAGTGGTATCACCAATAACATCATCATCTACAATGGAAGAATTTAGGGGAGATATTGCAGTACTCTGCTTTTTCTTCTTTTTACTATTATGTTTTGCCATTATATTTGTATATTTTGTCGAATAGCGTTTCGCTAGATCCTCTAAAATTGCAAATACCTCGTCTACTCTTCAACTATCGTATAAACTTCCCTCTCCTCATACCTATATCACCGCATCTCTATTTTACAACACCACAAAAATGGCAACCGGTTGAGGGGTTGACTCATTGGCGACTTAACGCTTCAGGCCATTCACTGGTACATATTTTTTCCATGATTGATGATTAAAGGATGTTGATGAGTATCTGTCTCTTACCTCACCAAACATCGAAATCAACAAACCACCACTTAATATGCAATTGACCACTACATACAGACAAAGAATGATGATTCTGCAATGTCCACATTGTCAACAGATGGACAGTAAATGAATATCTAATCAATTAAGATTGTATCAACATCTCGTTGCAATAATTATATTATATTATTGCAATAAATAATAGCAATACATCAAACAAATAAAATAATTACTTAAACAAAATACAACAACAACTGCCAATGACAAAAACAAGTTCATGTCATCCCATGTCGATCATGGCGAATCGGGTGAAGAATAATAGCATTGATACTATCACACCTCCACCAAAACCATATACAGAATACACAATATTCTTCCGTCTGGAACAAACTTACATCATCCAAACAACAACAGGACAAGTCGACGAGGAAGTATTAGATGCACTTAAACTACACCCTAACCACCATGATCCGCTAGAACATCCCCGCCCTACTAAATATAGAGATATTCAAATGACACCCTATTGGTATTCATCTGCACATAAGGCCGCCTACGAGAAGAAACGGAAGCATAGGAAACGTCCTGGCCGGATGGACTTGAAGACATTAAGTAAAGCCGTTTCTGTTGCTTGGAAGAATGCAAGTAAGGAGGTTGTAGAGTATTGTAGAAAATTAGCAGCCGCCGAACAAGATAAGTATAATAATGCTATGGGATTGATTAAGAAGAGTGGTGGGGTGGTGGATACGCCGGTTCAGAAGAGTCAGAAGAAGAAGAAGAAGAAAAAATTGTATCAACCTTCGCCTCCCCAGGCAACACCTACACTAAGCACAGCATCATCTACTGCCGAAAGTACACCAAGCGCTTCTCCGGCATTACCATTATTTAATAATGGGTACTTCCCCACCGCTGCCACACTTCAAGGACAAGGCAGTACCAACTTTGGTAATCCTGATTTAGTACATGTACAACACCTCAATGGAATGAATGGAAACATGACATATTCTATGGGCGGCAGCAACAACAATAATATGAATATGTATTCTCCAATGAATATGAATGGTAGCAATAATATGACACATCCATCCACTAGTGCATATATTCCGCCAGCCGTATCCAGTGGTGTCGGTTTAATACCAAGTCATGAAGTTCAAGAATTACAGAATATTTTTCGTAACGATTCCCCAATATTCGCCGATAGTCCCACCAAGATTAGTTTATCCTCCTGTGGTACTACAACTAATACCAATACATATGTTGTTGAAGACTTTCGTAGCGGCGTCCAAAGGGGTGCATTAAAACGTCGAGCAACCGTGGATACCGCCTGCCTCCCACCATCATCACCTAATGATCAGCATGAACTGAAGAGAATGAGGGAGACTATTAGTTTCCAGTATATGGGGGGTGAATCTGGACGTACTCTCTCAAGTACTCATTCTGCTGACGGGGATATCCACCAGAAGAAAACACCATCATCCAGTTACAAGATGCCGATGAAGCGTAGAGCATCCGTATCTACCGGTGTACCCGAACATGAAGCAGTTCAACTCAGAGTATCCTTTCAAGAAGAACTTGCCAACCAAGTTGGTGCACCATTCGTTTGTATCCCTAAATGGGATCAGGAGGATGCAGAGACACTGTTGGGAATGTTAAATGATTCAACCTCATCACCACAAGATGAGGATGCCGTCGAAATTTCATGGTAAATGTTCGTTGTCGGCTGACTTAATGCAACCAGCCATCCCCAAGTCTAGAATAAACATTGTATACAATAGAACACGAGCTTGACCAAGAAGACCAGCAACAAGCAATATTTTTGATCCATCTGAGTAGAGCTTACTGATCCAAGCTTCCTACCACCAATATATGTGTATTAGAGATCGATTAGAGAGAAGATAGAAAGACTCGTGATGAGTCTGCACCAATTTTGTACCCCTAGAGATAGATGAAATGACCTCTCAAAAATGAGAGGATGATTAGAGAATATAGACAATAGAACAGTGCCATAACATAAATGGTATTCTCTAGAACAACCCCCTTTAACAGTCGATTCTCCTTTATGTTTTATGTTATATTTATGGTATCCGGTATCCTTGAGTCTTATTGCTAGCGCCATGATCAATGACATACTGCAAAGAAAACCTCCCCCCCGTGCCGATCAACCAATGCTCAATCGAATAGTTATCATCGACGATAGTGTGAGATATTTACCTACAGCAGATCTATTAGTCTAGTCTACAAACAATTTATCTATTAACCTATCGATTGATCGCAAAGGAATAATAAAAACTTACATACTTTCACCAGTACCACTCCACAATGAGGAAGATATTAGGTAGAAATAAGAAAACGCCACTGCTACAGGCAGAGGTTGAGAATTCAGACACTCCGCCAACTGGGGATGAATGGGGAAATGAAGGATATACACATTCGTCTCATCAGGCAGCAAAGAAGAAGAAGAAGGGATTAGATGCAACAAAGTCAAACCCTAAAATCATCAAAGCCTTTGATACAGAAAAGAAATCAAAACAATCTACACAAAAGAGTACAACATCTGCTGTAAAGAGTACTAGAACAACTGATACATTAGATATAGATATGGGCAATAATGTTGAAGATGATAATAGAAGGTCTGGTATACTACCGATAGAACAGTATGGTTTAGATGAAGAAGGCAATGGCATTAAAGAAAAGAAGAAGGGGCATAAATTATTCTTTTGTTGTTGCGATACGAAGCGTGCAGTAATTATGCTCAATACCGTGATACTCATGTTAAATGTATTCACACTTACAGCAATGATTGTTCAGGTTGATCCTGCAACTGAGGGATACATGCGTGCATTGATTGTTCGGTCTTGTGGTGTTTTCATTACACTTTCGACATTGATGGGAGCATATTGGTATTCAAAAACTATTGTATTAGTTGGTATGCTATTTTGTTGTTACCAAATGACAATGGGGACTATAAAATTGACAAACTTTGATTGGAGTAGTGAGGATGCCAAGTTAGCTGTGATATTTCCCGTCTTTTGGAATGTACTAATTTTCTATGCCGAGGCCGCATTTGTTTTCGATTTGAGTGAAGGTTACATCACTTCACAAAATTATAAGGAACGGGAGGAGTATTCGTGTTGTTGTGGTAGTTTCTGCTGAAGGTTGGGAATAATTCCGGCAATAGACAGATAAGCGTTTGTTTAGGCTATTTATGTGAGCCAAAAAAAAATGATGTTAGTGATATAGTGATGCACGGACAGGAAGTGATGTGTGCCAAAGATGTTAGTGGCAGTGATATATGTGCTATAAAGAGGCATTATTTAACAATTAATGTTTATTAAATTAACTACAAAGCCGATAATGTACATACATAGACGTCTAAAACCCGAAAGGCAGTACACACTAGATTACAACGTCGTGGAGATCACCGTGATCATTGTTATACTCCCACTTCTTGGTTTGATCAAGGCTGTCACTTGACAATGTGTGTCCTTCTGGGTAAGACCACTGTCTGACTAATGCAGCTGGCTCAGAGTCTAGGGTCTTGCGACCAGAAGTCTTAACTGGACTATCTCTGAAATGTGCAATATTAGTACCTGCCTCAATTGAGCCGTCGCCCCAAATACTTTCACTTGGTGAATCAGGAGCATCCTCACCATCCTGCTGCCACCAATTTCCAATATGGCCTTGCCACCAGTCAGCAGCAAATTGATGAGGATCTTCTTTCATTGACCTCTTCTTGTAAACAACACCTGCAACTCCTACTATAAGAAGGGTGACTAATACACCAGATACTATACCGCCAGTGCTCGATGAGTTCTCTTCTTGTGGTTCTACATACTTGGGGGCTGTCACTTTTGCTAGAACTGGTTCCTCCTCCACATCTTCCTCATCATCATCTTCCTCAATTTCTTCTGTAATATTGCTTGGCACTTCAAACTTTGGGTTTATTGTAATGTGTTCCCACTCGCCACTTGGTTTGGGTGCCACTGGGAATACAGTCATATGTTCAGAAGCAGATCCATTCTGTTGGGAAGATGATTTTTTATGGTTGCATTCAAACATTGGACTCCAGGTGATTGAGGTGCTCTCTAAGTCAAGTGTACCCTGAGGAAGTTGACAATACTCTCCTTCGTACCCAGCTGGACAACAGCAGCCATGATGCTCTGAGTCATCGTGATCATTCTCTTTCTTACACTTGCCTCCATTGGTACAGAACGAGTGAGAATGTCTTGCCCTATCTTTTGAGCAATACTCGGTGACAGCATACTCACAGAATCTACCAGCTAACATTTGAGAAATCTCATCTGTACCCTGATCACATTGACAAGTGAACTTCTTGTCCACGTCATCCATTTCAGGGTTGTCTGGAGCACAAGGTACACCATTCAAACAGAAGTCGGCCTCTCCAGCCTTGGATCCGTCATCTAAATGACAGTGGTTAACGTCAACCTCACATCGAACACCGGTGAAGTTTTCAGGACATGAACAGTACATTCCATTCTCATGTTTCTTGGCAAGAGCTGGCAAGAGCAACTCATCAAGTGTGTCCTTGTACCCTTTCACACCAAGCCTACAACTTCCTCCGTTCTCGCATGCCAAATCGCAGACAGGCTCGTCATTGCCTTGAATATCACACAAGTCGCCAGACCATCCTTCCTCACAGATACATCCCTTGTGACGTGTATCAGCATCATCAATACACTTTCCATGGTTGGTACAGAATGCATCCTTATGATCTTGATCAAATCCTGGCTCACAGCGTGACGTCCCCTCCTGTTCACAACTCATACCTGCATATGATACATCATCAGTATGAGCTGAATTACAATCACAGATCGGACGGCCACTCTCATCCGATGTGCATGAGGCACCATTATAGCAATACTTAGAGGAACCACATTGCTTGACGGCAATTTCACATTTCAAGCCAGTCCATCCTTCAGGACAGACACAATGTTCTCCGCCAGACGAGATGATATCAAATGCAAGCTTGGCCGGGAACGCTCCTGCTCCGATGAGTTCATCATATGATTTAAAGCCCTTGGCACATGTGCCGTTATCACACTCAAGCCGACAATCGGTAAAGCCTTCTTCTTTGAGGAATTCACAATGAGTACCTCCTCTGCCCTCTGGGCATTTACATTCAAAGTGTTTGTGTGTCCTATTCATATTAATATTGATGTGTATATCATGTGAGTTTTACATACGTACAAAGTGGAAAGATGAGCATCGTATTGGATGCTCAATAAATCATATTGGTAAACAACATATCAAGTATATCTTACCAATCAGTCTCGTCCAATATACTAACACACTTTCCACCATTTGTACAAAACATTTCATCACCCTCATCGCCGCATTGCAACTCTTGTTCATGTTGGCAGAACTTGCCGGCATACTTCTTAGTATGATCACCACCCTCTTCCATACCAGCCAATGTACAATCACACATGTAATCATACTTTCCACTAACTGCATTGATACCCATTTTATAACATTGACTCCCATTGAAGCAAACGGGTGCATCCGGATCATCTGCATTGCATACTTGATACTTGCGACTACAGTCGACGCCTCCCCAACCTTCATGACAATTGATGCAATGTTCGCCGTTGATATTAAGTTCTTCTAACCATTGTATATCAGCACTAATTATTGGATGATCGAGAGTGTGGTCTTTATCGCCTTCTGCACATTCACCACCATGATGACATTTGAGACCACCTGGGCAATGGCCATGTGGAGCATTCTCCATACTTAGGTTGGATGATGTGATGAGAGTTGGGCATGATGCAGATAACAACAGGATAAGTAGGGAAGAGCCCATACTTGTGTATAATTGTTTTGGAGGCCGAGTCATATTGCAACAACGACTTGTTATTTTTGATACTGAGTGTTGTTTTTATATATTAGACCAAAGCAATAACAAGTTGTTCATTATTGTCTCTATCTCTGTTTGCTTATCATATATCTATAAGAGTTGTGATAGTATAGACAACCATTGCCGTTTAGGATTGTCAAGTTTTGGGGTGAACGGACATTTATGTGGAAGACAAATGACAGGTCGGTATGGTATTCGAATTGGATCGCACACACACTAGTAAATTAGAGCTCAAAGAGCCAGCCGTCATCTCGGCCGTCATCTCAACCAACCATATAATCATAATATAGTCAGCCGTCATCTCCAACAGCCATATTATTGTGGACTTCTGAGGTATCCAGCCAGAACACTTTTAAGACCAATGAGAATATTTTTTACTTTAGTAAAGTTTTCGGTCTACTAAGAGAGTAATAGAGAAACTGTATTTCCTCATTGGAAACTTCAATCAAGTGTGCCGCTCTAGTGGATGCTCTGAGGCGCTGAGCTAGGGGGTCAAGACTAACAATATAATATAATCCAAAGGTGATAGAGGGACAAAACAGTTCGAATCTCATTGGAACTTACTCAAATTTGTATATAATGAAAGATCCAGTTCTCTGTAGGATAATATATTGCACTTTAGTAAATGTATAGTATTCGTTCGGATATTGTTTATTATAGAGAAACTGTATTTCCACTACCAAATGATACACGTTTCCAAACAAACACATCTTTGTCACTTCTACTCGTATCATCATTTCGTGTAATGCGTATGTCCTCATCACAGTATGTTGTTCGCATTACAATCTCAGATGATCCAGGAGCTACTTGTTCCAATGTTTCGCCCGAAGGGAAGGGAGGTGCTGATTCGTTCAACATTTCACCAAATGGTCCTAGCTTCTTTAGTATAGTGCTATCCTCTGGTTTTGTGCTTTCCACTTTTACTCTCAACCCATCTAATCCATCCACAGATAATACACTACACCTTGTCGTCATAATCGAAGTTGCTAATCCCCCTAAAGTTGCCACCTTGACACGAGATACTAATGTCCCCGTCACAGGTTGTGAGGAAGATATGTCGATTGTTTGTGTTGCTGGCCCAACCTCTTTAATAGGAGGGGGTATCGCATCTGTAATACCGAAGATTTGATCAGAAGAGTCTGGGAATGCACGTCGAAATGCCCAAAAGAAAGGAGAAGATCGTGTTATGTCATTAGAGGCATAGATTAGTTCCCTAGATAGTTGTTGATGTTGTTGCAATAGTTTTGAGTGTTGCGGTAAGATGAGTTCATATGATATGTTTCACTGTTGTTAGAAAAAAAAACTATGTTAACAATACCACTGTGGTACAACACAATATATGCTCTTACCATTCACCAGAGATGAGTCCAGATAATGACGAGGCCTGTCCATATCCCGCATCTTCGCCAATTTGTTCCAATTCTTTTATCTTCCCCTCGACGATGGATGATGATCCACTCCCTAATTCATGATTATTACACTGTTCAATCAATGATTGTTTGCAATCATCTACACGCTCAGATGCAGAACCAACAGATGATGGAATATCATATTGTTCAGCAGTATCGGATGGTGCTCCGCTATTAAGTGAGGAGGAAGTGGAGGAAGGGGCAGCTGCCGCCGATTTAGGATATAGTTTACTGCTTAATAGTACAACATGATTCAATGGCGGAGAGAACGAATTGCTCAAGGGTAATGCCACTGCAATGGTGACGAGTGCTGCCAATAGATATTGCATATTTATGTGTTAATGCTAGGAGCGTCGAGGAACAATGATACCTAGAGCCTTCACCCTCCCAATCAAATATTAACTGTCTGGTGAGCGTCGAGGAACAATGATACCTAGAGCCTTCACCCTCCCAATCAAATATTAACTGTCTGGTGTAGAATGGTTAGTAGTATTATCAATAGTATAGTACAGTGTTATCAATGTTTATAAAGGATATGGTTTGGTCCTAGCCTCTAGCAATCTCACCTGTTACTTACCCTTCCACTCAGTTACTAATTTGGCGATATAACCATTCTAAGTTCGGAAGACCACTAACTGACCACAAACACACCTATCTTCTACTTTCAACAACTAAGATGAGGCATGGCAGAGCAAAGGCAGCACGGAAAACACTTCAGTTCTATCGTCTAAATGCTCCACATATATTAAAATCACCCTACAAGTTACTCCTTGATGGTACCTTCTTAGTAGCATCTATTCGGAATAAAGTACCATTATATGAAAGATTTGCAAAAATATTACAGAATGAACAATTTATATGTTGTGTTACAAGATCTACATTGAACGAGTTGGAGAAGTTGTCGCAACAATTTCAATGTAAAAGAGGAGCCAACACTGCTAATGAGGAAGAGGAACAGATTAACTTCTTTTCGCATGCACGACAATTTGGACTAGATGAATGTGAGATAATTGAAGATGCTAAAATACCAAACAAAGGCACATCAACAAATGATACAAAACGGAATAAGGTCATATTTAGAGATTTTTCTGATGCAAGTAAAGATATATACAATCTAGCGACAGATGGAGGTAATAATCGACAATCTTACTTTGTTTCTACACAAGATGACGCATTAGCTGACGCACTCCGAGCTATGCCATATGTACCATTATTTAGATTAGGCCGTGCTGTACTCTTATTGGAATCGCCATCCTCTGCATCGCGGAGTTTCACTGGTAATAAAGAACAATTCAAATTAGCAAGTGCAGGAGGATTAATGACATCGGAGGAACGTCAAATGGTAAAAGCTGTGAAGAAGAAGGATAAGTTAAAGCGAAAGGAGGTAATGATTGAAGAGCAGAAGAAACTTGAAAAGAGAACAAGAGACGAAGTTGGCGGTAGTTTCAATATGAGAAGGAAAAAGAAAGCTAGAGGTCCCAATCCATTGAGCTGCAAACGAAAGAAGTAATGTGCACATTGATTTGATTAACCTATAATTACATTTTGTTTACTTTACTACTAATCATTGTCTGGCTCGTTTGGATGGAGGCGGTCCATCGTTTTGCTGCTGCTTATCACTGTTTGCATTCTCTAGCATTGAAAATGAAAATCCCGTCTTATCTGGGGCATCTCCTCCATCATCCCATCCAACTACATTCCATCCTGCTTTACCGAATGCTTTACTTCCGTATCCTGCTCTCCATCCTGCTCTACCATATGATGCAGCTAATCCTGCAAATTTTCCTGTGCCGGAACTGGCCATTACTGGTTTTCTGTGATGCGGTTGTGGTTGAAAGGGATTGGCACCACTTCCCCCTTTTGGTGTTGCCAATTTAACCTCTACCATCTTCCCAAACATGTTAATAGGTTGTGACTCGATAGCTTTTTGTGCACCGCCACTTCCTTGTTCAAATGTGACAAAGCCAAAACCTCTTGAGCGGTTCTGTACCATATCCATCATAACTATAGACTTTTTTGTTTGGTGAAATTAGTATCGAAGTTTATGAGATTAGTGACATATTATAGTGACATGATTCAAGAATGAAGGATAAACTTTTATCTTACATCAATGATTGGTCCAAAGCAGCTAAAGAAATCAGTTAATCCCTCCTTATCTACATGAATCGGAAGTCCACCAATAAATACTTTGTTCATCATTTCTTCTGGACTTAATCCGCTGCCTTCATCTTCTCGTTTAACATTTGAGTCCTATGATTAATGAAACGAAATATATGATTTGTTTAAGCAATATTATGATATGATATTTGAAAGCAATGGTAATATATATAATACAGGAAGAACACACCTCTTTTTTATCGGGATGAATACTAGGTGGTGCGACACCCCTAGCTTGAGCTCTCTTCACATCCACCATCTTGTGATTTATCTCATGAGGTTTGTTTTTGAGTATTAAATCAACCGTCTGAATTGTTCATTGTCGTATAAGACATCATGTATTAGAATATGGACATCAAAAGCTGAGACATCAATACAAAACTAAGATGACTCACCTCATCACTTTTGAATACTACAAAAGCAAACCCACGAGGATCACCAGTATTACGATCTCGCATAACCTCCACTGCTTTAACCTCTCCATACTGTTCAAAGTGATATCTGAGTGTTTCTTCAGTAGTTTGCCAACTCAATCCACCCACAAATATTTTAGCTTCATCCATACCTGATTGTTGTCTATCATGAAAGTTAGTTGTTGCAGGCTCAGCTGCGGATGCATGACCATAGTACGACATTTATTAATACTCCTCGTGTTTAAGCACTCGTCAATCTCCTATATATTTGGTAGTAAGCTACTTGGCAACTGTGTGGATAGTGGATTGAGTAAGTAAAGTAATAAGTAATAGGGGCAGGCGGCCGGGTCGATTTACGATATTGATTATGGTATCTATCTATCTTTTGATTTAGAAGTTTTGGATTTCTATGGTCGCCACAAGATGAAGAAACCCTCGCCAAATAGTTTAATTAGATTGTTAATTACGCGGCAGCTGCAGGCTTCTTACATATATACCATCTATCTGATACCACTGTCTAAAACACCAAATCGAGGATGATACAAGAATTTCCATTTAGTTATAAAAGACTCCCAATTACAATAAAGTGAGTGAGATTAAACTCAAAACTCAAAGATGAGATATGTAGAGAGATCTAGCCTTCTACTCTATTCTCATGCTTCTACAAAGCCTGGATATATACCTGATATACAAGTTTAATATTCTATCGATTAAAACAAGTTTGTAGTCGGTAGTATCAATATTCATTCAACAAAGAAAGCTATACTTTTTTTGTGCACATCTTGTGTTCATTATCTGTACCTTCCAAGCACCATTGACTACATATTCTTAAATCAACATTATGGACAACGCAACATTTGACTTGGCTTCAAGCCGCATAAAAGAGTTCAATGAGTTATGCTCATCAGTTGATTTATCTTTATCTGCTTTGCAAGAAAAAATTGGTATACTTGATGAAAGTGATATTGAGAAGATCTCACGTGTGCTATACACAGAGCTGCCGGAGTCTTTATATGATGATTATCCAATACTTCACACGGTATGTAGGAATAGGAATGTTACGGTAGAGATAATGAAATACCTGATGGATACGTTTCCCAACCCGAATGGAGAATGGTCTTCATGTAAATTTCGTCCGAAGCATGCAGTAAATTACGAGACCAAGGCATACTTATTAAACATCGCATGCCATAGCGAGAATTGCCCAAGTGACGTGATAATGTTTCTAGTTGAGCATTATCCACCGGCACTTAAACATTTATGTCTAATTGATGAGGGAATCTACCAACATGAGTATGATGCAAATGATTCTTACATCGAGGGATTACCTATTCATTACTACTTGGCACGGCTTTCAAACATTGATATTGATATAGTTAAGACGTTAGTGGAGGTATATCCACAATCTTTAAGAATTACCAGCGAAAACGTTGTATGCTACCCTATACATGCACTTTTCCCCGATGAAGTGCCGACAATCATCAAGAGATTTTAACATATCTAATTGAATCGGAACGCCCACTGGTACGTATGTTGGATGAAAACGGCAATACACTGCTTCATCTTGCTTGTAGAACAGAAAACATTACATTAGATATTGTGCAGATTATATTCAACAAATGGCCAGAGGCTATGCGTATATCATCAAATCATGGCAGTCTTCCAATCCACACACTTTGCCACTATCGAGAAGACACCGATCACGCACTTACTGTTTTACAATACATGCTCAATATTGATCCTACTTTGGTGAGAGAAAGGGAGTTTGACGGTTGTTTGCCAATTCACATTGTAGTCGATAATATGCCAACTTGCTATTGCATCTGCAAAGTACTCATCGATTCATATCCAGAATCTCTGACGATGAGAGCAAGAGATGGCGAATTGCCTATCCACAACGCATGTGGATGGTTTGGAAGTAGAGATGTCACCGACACAATCCAATACATGTTAGACCTTTATCCTGAGATTATTAATGTAAGAGACGGTTGCGGTTGGTTGCCTATTCACATTGCAGCTATGCGTGGAAAAGCTAAAACAATTGAATTACTGTTGATGTTTCAGCTAAGCTTGGGTTTGGTACATTCTTCTGCAGAAGCAATGATGTCTTTACTGCATTACTGAAGCTCTTGACAGAATCACCTAATCTCTACAAGAACTTTGCAAAAGTTTTCAACAACAGCCTTATTCAGAGTTCTATGGTCTGATTGTTGGGAGACGGACGGTAGAAATAACTCGATTCACATCCGCATGACACTACAAGCGGTTCCTGCTTTGGCAAAGAAAAAGCTTGAAGGAAGACTATCCCTTCATTATGCAGCTGCTAGTAGTACAGCATCGTTTGATACCGTCATGGATATCTTAGAGGCGAACCCAGAAGCTGCTTCTGTTAGTGACCCCGTGTCGGGTCTATTCCCCTTCCAGCTTGCTGCAAGTAACGGCAACATTGGTGCCTCGTTCAGTCTCCTCCTTGCAGATCCAACTTTGGTACTTACTGGAATTCAACTCGGTGATACAACTGAAGAAACAAGGAAGAGAAAGAGGACAGAGTAAGGTGGTATTGCCTTAAGTTTTGGAAACTTATGAAATACCTACTCGACGAAGACATGACAGGGTATCCTTTTAGAGAAGTAGTGGAAAAGTTGTACTAGACTGACACTCAAATGTAAATCATAGAACTGTTTGTTAACAAATGATTGGTTCTACATTATCTTGACATATATATTCAATCTCTCCTTTACTCCTCATTGATGCCCTTCTCATTGATATCCTCTGTCTCAGCAGCTAATACGAATTTAAAAGTCAAAGGCATAATTAGTTGATTTTTTTTGCTCTTCTACTTACAAGTGGAATGTGATTCACTTACTAAAGATCTATGGAAGATCTATGGCTATCGGCAATCGGCAACAGAAAGATGCGATAATGGTAACTCTACATCACACGCCATACATACATTCCAATATCATATCATTGCTATTATTGTCAACTAGACAGTATATATACAGAATCCTAGCAAGCTAATTATTGTATAGATTCATGCAACACAAAAAGTATTCCCAAAAATTGTGTTGATTATAATATGAAACTTTATATATATATTCAAGGGCGGGATGGTGTCATTCCTTTAGATGTCGATCCATTTACTACGGATATCAAAACAATTAAGTCGTTTGTGGAAACCGTAGATTCAAATTGTTTAGCAGCTAATCAGAGATTATTTGACGACAAGGGTAATAATTTAGACAATGATCTGTCATTGGTTAATTGCAATATTTGTGATGGTGCCAACATCTTCTCATTACTGCGTGATGATAAAACCCTACCACCAAAAGAAGGGTGTTATCAGCTATACGCAAAAACTAATGAAACAATACACACGTTGGATATCACGGTTAGTGATACTGTATTAGATGTCAAGAAAAAGTTAGTGTCAATAGACTGTAATTATATGAACAAATTGAATAACATGAAATTAATGTTTGGAGAACAGGAATTATTGGATACATATGCATTATTGGAATATAATATTACGAGTGAATCTTTGTTACATTTATTTAGTGAGGTAAGTGATACGTATCACTTTTGATAGTTGGGGATTGTTACTTATTTATTGATTTGGTATTGAACTCATCATATACTTCTCTCGTGATAACTCTTACTTCAATACATATACATACAGACATCAACTTCTTCTGTTAAAGATTCGTGTGGCGGTGATTCACCCCCTAATCAAAAAACTTGTCACCCCTGTGACAAGTCTTGTAATGAGATGAGTATTGAAATGAACCCCAAGACAACATGTGCACTCCTGAGTTGTGGTGGTGGTGGTTTGTGTGGAGGTATCAATGGAGATGATGATACTGAAATGCTTGATTCTATTGCATCTCATAACTGTGGAGTTGGCATGCATAACTTTGGAAATTCTTGTTACATGAACACAGCCCTCCAGGCAATCCGTTCTATGAAACCACTGCTACATTATTTAATATCGGAACAGTCAAACAAAGGACGACTCGAACAATCAGACAGAGAGCTCGTGTTCACGTCACTACGTGAATTGTTAGTCCAAATGGAGACAACCGACGCGTCTTACGTTATCCCGTCGGACTTCCATGATACTGTGCTTCGTGCTTCGGAAGGCCTATTTATGAGAGGAGAACAAGAAGATATTCAAGAGTTCTTCTCTTTTCTAATTGAACTACTTCATGACGTGACCAACAAAGGAGTAAACAAGCCCAAGAAACAAGAAGAGGTTCAAATCGATGAGCAGCTAACTGACGAGGAAGTTGCAAGGTTGTCACGTGATGAGTACCGGCTCCGTGAGAATAGTGAAATTGATACAATGCTAAGTGGTCAGTTGCACTTTGCCAAGACGTGTTTATCATGTAAGATGCGAACATCAAAGTTTGATGAGTCACGCGTTCTTACACTTCGCTTTCCAGATGATGATGAATCACACAAGCCAGTAGAGGTGTGTTCTCTCGATCAATGTTTTGAGGTATTGTCTTCTGCGGAGGTATTACTTGGTGAGTATGCTATCAACTGTACAAGGTGTAACAAGAAGACTTCGCACCAGAGAAAAAATACTCTTTACAACATGCCCAAAATTGTTGTGATAGCTCTCTCAAGATTAATGAAAGATGAACATAATCCAAAAATCTTCCATAAGATTCATACCCATGTCCATTTTGATCTTCAAAACGTCAAGATCCCTGGGAATGATAAAATCTACGAGGCAATTGCTATATGTGATCACCAATCACAAATCGGACAGAGTGGTCACTATGTAGCTAATATTAAGAATTTACAGACCGGTAAATGGGCCAGGATGAATGATATGGAGTGCAGACCCATTGATGAAGACAAGGTTATATCAGGAGATAACTACCTCATCATTCTCAAGGAGAAGAGTGATGATTGGACTACATATGATGAGCTTATTTCTAGTGTCAGTGTTGACACTGATGTGCATATGGCGGATGTACCACAACTTGAGTCCAAGGGCAAAGGTGACGAAACTGAGGAATGCATTCTCGATGAAAGTACCATGCAAGATGTCAATGCCTACATCGAGTCTCTCTGTTTTGACAAGGCGACGGCAAGCATCCAAGATGACCAACTACACGTCATGAAGGAGAAATTGGAGAAGGATTTAGCTGCTACCAAAATCGATATGGCTGCAGTAACATCCGAAGGATTCAAGGAATACGGCAACAAGAAGTTGCTGGATATGACTCAACAGCTGAAGGAGGTTGACAACCAGTTGGCTGCTGAACGAGAGCAAATCCGAAATAAGAAAGACTCTATTCAAGCTGCCATTCTCAAAGAGCTAGGGGGAAACGAAGAGAAACGTGAGGTGGCAGCCAAACTACCGAAGAAGGTTATTAGTGATGACGAGGTTCCTCCCGATCTGGTTGATGAAGAAGATAATCAGTCGACATCAACTGGAAGTGGAGGAGGTAGTGTAAGTAGTATGGATGATAGGTAAGTTGATAATGTGTTATTTCTGTACTTACAACGTATACCCCTGAGACTAACCTACCATCTACTCATCTTATAGTTGTGATGAAGGGTTGGAAGATACTTTAGAGGCAATTGGTACGTTTTATAATTCATTCTAGAGTCAAGTTTCATACTACTATTTTATAACTCAACTCATACTATCTCATCTTATCCTCTCTTATCTCACAGTTGCCAATAACGCCGCCTTTACTACCAATCAAAAACCACCACCAGCTGTTGAGGGTAGTAAACGCATGACTCGTTCGATGAGGAAGCAGTTGGCATCCAGTGTGAATGTACCAACTGAACTCTTCTCCCCTGATTCGTCAATAGCAAAGAAAAGTCGCCCGAACTTCCAATCGGATGAAGATGGAACTGAGAAAGTTGGGGTTCGTACCCGTTTGAAGAACTTTCGTAAACGAGCTACGAATACGGCAGGCTCGGTAGTATCGGCAACGAAGGATCTAGGACGTAAACTCGTTTGTAAGTCGCCTAAACAGAGCGTGAGGAAGAGTGAGAGGAAGAGGGGGAAGAAGAAAAAGTCAAAGACGAAAGAGTAAGTTGAGGTATACTATTCTCTCTTGTTTCTTCATTTGTCCACATTCTATTCTCATTCTCTTTCATTTACTTTCATACAGATCATCTGATACTCGTGTGCAGACTCCTTTACAAGTCCAAGAATTAGTGAAGCAGGCTAAAGAATACTATGACTTAGAGTCATACAGCAAAGCCGCTGAATTATGTACATCAGCCTTGAGTATTTATTCTGATAACAAGGAGACTCGAATACTTCGTGTTCGCGCTAATATGAGATTGAAGAGTGAGATCTTGTTTGATATCAGTATTTCAAAGTTACTCATTTACATTCTCACCAAACACCACTTGTTCTTCTTTTCATAGAATGGGAAAGTGTCATATCTGATACAACGATGATATTAAGTCTGGACGATAATAATATCAAAATGATATACAGTCGGGGTAACGCTAACATGAGAATGGGGAGATATCAAGAGGCGTTAACCGACTTCAATGTTGCACTTACATTGTCACCTTCAGAACCTGAGATGGACATGTTGAATAGGAATATTGTCATATGTACCAAGCATCTTCCTGTTTCTATAGATGTATCCAATGATTTGAAGATGTATGAGACAATAAAAGAGGATGATTCACCAACTCCAACAAATGATATGATTGAGTGTATGACGGCCATGAAAGAGGGAAGATATGACGATGCCATCCGCCTAGCCTCGGATATCATCTCGTCAACTCCTACTTCTCGTCAACTCCTACTTCCAAGTGGTACCATATCCGTGGATTGGCTCATCAAGCGCTGGGCAATTACAAGGATGCTTTTAACGATTATAATCATGCAGAGTCTCTCAATCCAACAGATAATATTAAGAAAGTATTGAATGATAGAGGTGGTGAATGTTTGGAGAAGCTCAAGGATTTCAATCTCTTTGAACGGATTGGCGACTCGACAGTTCCTCCAGAGTCTTTGAAGAATTTTGGGAAGAATGATATCCTTAAAGCAAGAAGATTTCTCAAGCAAGATAACCTTGAAAAGTCTGCGAAAAAGAGACTTGGTAACAGCAAACGCTTCATTCCAGTTAGAACTAAGTCAGCAAGTACCAATTATACACGATGCGGGGTGGTAGGATCTTTCCCTGTCACAGGTCAACATGCCGAGGAACATGGCCCGTTATATAGCCGAGGGAGGAATGTTATTCCACAGGGACCTACTCCTTTGGAGTTCTTCAGAGCTATACGAGTATTATTGATGCAGCATCATGGCGTCTCTTCCGAATTGGCTAACATTATCGCTATGCACTCATTTGTCTGGTTTGATTTCGTTCCATTCACTCTTGATAAGGAAGCTTCCACGAAAGGTGTCGATCATGAAAACTATGAGAAACTGAAGAAGGGTTGTGAAGGATCTGTTATCAAGTACATCAATGATGCTGCAACACAGCTACATCTTACACACATCATGGTTATCGGTAGACATGCAAAGGAGTTTGTTGAAAAACATCGTGATAAGTTATTCTCGCCTGAAGTCAAAGTCTATTATTGTCTTCATCCTTCGAAGATGAGTATGGGTGCATCCAACCGTGAAGTGTTTGATGCTCTCACTTCTATGAATAAAATGATATACGATTTACGTGGAGAAGAGTGCAAACCAATCAACACCGAGCTAATGGAAAACAACTTTCAAACTTATATCAGAGACAATATTGGTGGTACTGGTGGCAGTGGTGAGTATGTGTATGTCGGAGAACGTGATGGTGTGCCTATTCTATACGAACGTTCACGATCTGCATTTGAACGGATGTTGATAGCCAATGGCGCTACTACTTCTTACATTCCAACTCAAGTGACAATTCTTAGTGACATGGCTGCAGGTAGATCCACTCGTCATGCCGGGCTTGACATCAAGATATACAAATTTGATAGTGCCGATGCTCCCTCTTTGGAATTCGGTGCTCAGACGAAAAAGCCAAAGTATCAGGAATGGTTTGAATGTTCTGAAAAGTGCTGGCATCCGTGCTACAATGTGGAACTTTGGGATGGTGAACCGGAATCAAACGGATCAAGACTACTCCTCAAGGAGACATCGATAGATGAAATAAAAGATCAAGTCCCAGTCAGCACTAGCGCTAATAGATGGTTCCTTGGTGACTTGGAGGTTGACCAACACAAGAAGATCAGCCATAACAAGATGTTTGATGCGAATGGTAGAGAAGTTCACTTACATATCAGGAGAGTCGGAACTAGAAATGTCTTCAAATTAAAGGGATTTGGAGAGTGCACTAAAGAAAGATGATAAAAATGATTACATCATCGATGAATCTGCCTTTGCTGCTCAAGTTGGTACTATCAAACATGCATGCCGTATTTTGTGTATTGGCGGAGAAAAGTTGACTGGACTCGAAACGGGGATGCAAATGAAAAGAACTTCTAAAGAAGGTAGGAAGGATTGGAATGACTTTGTTGCTGTTGTGGGTAAGGCCGGTAAGAATTACCAAAAAGGGCCAGAGTTTGAGAGACTACCAACCCTTGGTAAGAGGAGATTCATCCCAAACAAATACTTCACAGCCAATATGAAAGTAGACGCTATCCAGAAGATATTCGATCATCATGCTAAGAAGTGTAAGAACAAGTCATGTAAAGACCCAAACTGTAGGCATTGGAAATAGTTCTAAACTAAACAGCAATAAAGTTGACAGTAGATGAAGATCATCATTTGCCATTACAATTAGTGGTTCAGTATGGGGATCTTGATACGGTTAAAGTTTTGTTTGATGCTTATCCCGAGGCTATTCGTATATTTGGGGATGGCGATACCCCACTCGGTACTAACAGTAAATCGACTATCACCTTCATACGAGCACAACAAGCATGTGTCCAGAAAGCAAAAGATACCTTAGCCATGCATTCACCAGATGTGAATGGTTGGTTACCTCTCCATCATGCACTGAAAGATGTAGCTTCACTTGGGTCTATCAAGCTGCTATGAAGGGCAATCCGTCCGCATTACGAGTCATTAGCAACATTGGTGCTCTTCCTATTCACATTGCTTGTCAGTTTAGCTCGTCAAAAGTTGTAAAACACTTGGTAGAGCTTGATGAAGGACGGACGTTGCATTACAATGATATGATCAAGGATTCTCCTCTTCATTATGCATGTCGTGGAGGAAACCTGGGGGTCGTAAAGTATTTGCTTTCTGAGCACACCTACTCCTTGGTATCATCAATGGAGGTGAATGAGAAAGGTGAGCTGCCAATTCATTTGTTGTGTGAGGCAGTTAAAGACAAGGTTGACATTGCAGATAGTACAGAGTATACTGAAATCATTTGGAAAATGCTGTTGGCAAATCCAGAAGCTATTTGGGGGTGAGGAGATACGACATTGGTGGTACTTGAATATCAGGCTTCTCTTCTTTCTGTGTCATTAGGCTTCTCGTTTCACCAATCGTCTTGCTCATAATCTAATAGAGTAAACAACAAACAAACATACAATAAGAAATCATCAAATATAATATTGTCTCGTTACACTAAAGAACACAGTTGATTGTCACAACATACACAACAATATCAAAATATGAAATTCCATATCAAAGACCAACATAACCAAGAAGAGGATGGACCAGATGAAACTTGCCCATACTGTGGAAGGCAGCTAATGGAAAGAACAGGCATTCTGCATCGACTACATCCGATATCGAATGCATTTGTGCTCAATGGGCACTGCTTGGCATGCCATGAAAAGCACTGTCACTCTGAAGCTGCAAAACAGAGACTGGCACAACCTGAGGTAAACAAGAATGTTGATGATGAAGATGTGCTAAGTAGTAGTAACTAGTATGATGTCAAGTAATTAATTGACAGATATCTCTAGTAGAACATTATTTATCTAAATCCCCCAAAACCCCAAAGAGATGACGTATTACTTCAACACACTTGTAGCTCTTTCGTCAGTTGCCTCCGACAGTACCCATTCTTGGTGCACTAATATGGCTCATATTTGAAGTATCACTCGACCCCGCTTCATCTTCCCATGGGTTTGTGTCAGCGGCAACATTCTCCATACTATTATACTGATTTAACCACCTGCCATTTGAATCATTCGATTGGTTAGATTGGAATGAACGGAGAGAGTTCATTGACACACCAAAGTCTGTATTCGACGCTCCAAATTGTTGGATCAGATCGGGATCTGAGATACCCATATCGACAGAGTCGCCGTAATTTGAGGAAGGTAGTCGAGCAGATGTCGTTGTAGCAGTAGAAGAGGATACACCACCCTGTTGCTTAGACGAACGAGAGGAGTGAATGGTACCCAACATTCCTCCACTTTTTGGATCCTTCCTCCTTGACATACTAGAACTGTGATGAGTGGACCGTTGTGGACCCCCAACAGCACCGTCAGGATCGCATGCTGCTCGCTTCTTCTCTCCTCCTTCTCCTCCTCCACTGTCTCCGCTTCTTGACATTTTCATACTCTTGAAGCTCTCATTAAATTCGTCCATGTTATACTTGCCATTGGCCTTGTTGAATCCACTCTCATTGGATGATAGACTACTTCCATGAACACCGCCTTCATCGCCATCCATGGAACTACTACGCTTTAGTGCGACGTCACCATCATCGCCATCTTCCTTACCTCTCATCTTCGGAACGCTCTTGGATCGCACACTGAGCACGTCGCTTGAGAATGTCATATCCATTTCACTTAAACCTAGATTAGACATTTTATAGGATGCCTCGGTAATGTCATCTTCTTCAATAGCATCAAAACCGAAGGAATTAAGTGATGCCATATTTTCCGTGGTACCCCTACGGACTGGTCCTCCTCTATTGTTATTATTATTGGCCTTTTGTTGGGCAGTCCATGTAGCACCTCCAGCGGTTGGTACCTCAATTGCTCCCATTTCAGCGCCCTGCATCATCATTTGCTGTTGCTTCCGTTGCATCTCTTGCATCTGTTGGTACCGATGTTGTTCATTTACCTTTTCTAACTTGCGTTCTAATGCACTCTTACCACTCTTACTAGATTTCTTAGATGTACGATTGGATGATGATTTCGAACGTTGACTTGCATTGAAATCATTCCGAGTAGTACTACCCGTGGAAATTAATCCAGACATATTGTAGGAGCTTTGTTGATTCTGATTCCAACTAAAGTTACCTAAACTCATATCCATAGATTGTACATCAAATGATGACATGGTTGACACAGTCTTGTCACATGCATTAAAGTGCGCATTCCCAAATGTATCTTGTGCTAGCTGATTATTGTACTCGCCTTGATTATCATCATTCGAGGAAGCAGCAGCATATTGTTGTTGTTGTTGTTGTTGCTGCTGTTGATGATGGAACTGCTGTTGATTAGTATTCGGCAAATACTGCCCAATCCCCATAGCACTAGCACTAGCAACCTGTTGACTACCAGCATAACCAGGAACTAATCCACTGTCCATAACTGCCGCGGCAATATCCTGATTTGAAAACCGCTTGTTCCCCTGTTGATTATTATCTGTCAAGCCACATAGTTGTTGACGATATCCATTCATTAATCCTGCCTGCATTTGCTGGTATTCATTATATACATCACGATCATAATCACTAGTATTAGTCCTTGCTCCTCCCCCACCTTTTTCGGCAGCCTCCAATTGTGCCTGATATTGTTCCATACGACGTTGTTGCTCAGCTTGCATACGTTGCATTTCATAATACTCTTGACGCATACGTTGCAATTCCAAATCACCATCAGAGGTAGGTTGAGGTGCTGCTAATTCAGGCTCATCATAGTTATTATTATTAGACCGTGATGAACTCGATCGTGCAAGACCTTCCCGTTCGGGAGGATTTGGACGATGCCGAGGTGCTGGTGGATCAGCAGTCTTCTTCTTCCGTCCACCACCACTACCCTTCTTTTTAGATACAGGTAAATGTACATCAGCGTCCTTCCCGGCCAATCCTCGTAATACTTTCTCACGCTCAGCTCGAATTTCAGGAGCACTCTCACGCAATGCCTGTCCACTCTTCTTCCACGCGCGTTCATCACCAATTTCTAACCAATTATTCGTATGTGAATCTTCCTTAAGGAAACGACCGGGCGGGTTCAATGATCGGACATTTGATACGATCCGTGCTGCTATACGTGCCTTTTCAACTTTCTTCGTCCTTGGATCTATGTATGAAGATACCATGAGAAAATATTTGAGCATAAGATGTGCACAAAATCACAAACACACAATTTAATGCTTACCGAGATATTCCCGTTTGTAACTATCCACCATCTCGCGGAAGTGTACATTGCCCGGATGTGAGTTGATCCTCCCACCACGACCAGAGAGAACATCATGTGGATGGGGAGTGCGAACTGGACCGCCATGACCTGGTGGTACCTGAGGACGGGGTGGTGAATTTGATGTTGGGGGTAGCTTACTATTCTTGGCAGAAGAAGTTGTTATATCGATTGTATTGTTGGAGCCTGTTGTGATTGGTTTACTACTACTACTACTGCTCATGATGATATTGTGTTCTGTCTTTATTCTTTGTTTTGTATAACAATATAGTATATCCTTGAGGTATTTTTGTTGTTATTTAGAATTTATCTGTCTTTATTCTTTGTATGTATAACGATAAGTATATCCTTCAGGTATTGTTGTACAGATGATTGAGCTCTCTATTGTTACCTAGGTTTTATTGCAATGAGGGCAATACAATAATTATGCGCAAATTAGATATGTGCGAGTTGATTTTAGAGATTGTTGTTTGGGGATCTTTGGAGTTGTTTTTATTGTTAAGAAAATAAACCGACCAAGGCTGAGCATAATATTCAATGTACCTACAAACGATTGATAAGCATAGGAGTAGTAGAAAAGAAGCAATGGGCAAGGGAGCAAAAGCAAGAGCCCAAATAAAAAGAGAGGCTGAATCAAATGTGAGACACGGAAGATGAAACTCCTTGGGTCAGTTTTGGCGAGTAAACCGAATGATGGATCACTGGATTTAAAGCATCAATGAGTCATCATCACTTGTAATGTAGTGTAGGTAGTATGAAGTACCTTGATACAATCGATAACAGAGTAATATTGTGGTGGTTCATATCAATTGTATAGTAGTATAATAGTTGCGATCAGTGAATCTTACTAACTCTCATAACTCCATTTGAGTAGAATTGCAACAATGAAATATCTTATTGCACTCTCCGTCATCATATCATGCTGTAATGCAGCCACCGCCATACTGAAACCAGCTGGGTCTCAGGATACACCCATTAATGTTATTGCTCAGAACTATACTGATGTTGATGGTACACTTTTACAAGGATATTTATCACTACCAGATGATATTGATAATAATACCAAACGCAGTGCTGTCATTATTTTGCATGATGCAGACGGGCCCACTGAATACGAGAAGCAACGAGCCTCTATTTTATCTTCACAGAATGGATATATTGGCTTTGCCGCTGATATGTTTGGTTATAATGTAGAACTACCAGAGAACTCATGGGGTAGTGGACAATCATTCATGTCAAAATTCTTTAATAATGAAACGTTATTTACACAACGCATACAAGCCGCTGTTGACTATGTCCAGAGTTTAGATGAAGTTGATGAAAGCAAGGTAGCGTTGATTGGATATTGTTTTGGGGGGACAGGTGTTGTTACCTATTTGAATAACAATGGCGAAGCAAAGGATGATAGTTCCATTCCAGTTGCAGCGGCGATCGGAGTACATCCATCCCTACTGGACTGGCCTTCTCCAAAGGGTAATATTGATATCCCTGCTCTGTTCTTGACAGGCGGCGCCGACTTTCTTACTGGACCTGAGGCAATGTTGAAGCTTGAGACGGATATGGAGATGGGATCATCGAATAGTAGTGTAAATACACCATGGGAAACAATTAGGTATGCTAAGATTGAGCATGCCTTCAGCAACTGGTTTTCTGACAGATATGATGCACGAGCTGATGCAAGGTCATGGGAAAGTGGATTGACTTTTCTGGCGGAGTTTGGAGAGCAATCTGACAGTCAATCGTCACCACCTATTACTGAGGCAGATGTCATGATAAATCTAATATTTAATACTGTTTATTAAGTGTGTTTTCGACCCTCCTTAGGTCACGGCCAAGATATCTCGGCTTTCTGCTAATTGCATCATCAGTTGGTCGGTTTAGACCAATAACACGGGCTCGGATATATACTATCATTTCAAATAACTACACATCCTCACCAACGCCTCAAATAGTTCCAAACCATAAGAGTTTCCATAATAAACATAAAGTCTGGCTAATAGATGACACATTCATGTTGTCACCACCAGATCTCACATATCACACTTCAATAGTCGTCACTGTCACTATCACTCGTAGCAAGTTCTTGTAGCCAGTTCCTAAGACCCTCAAACATATCTTCACGCCACTCGTTTCGGTACACATCAATGAATTCTTTTACAATTGTAGCTCGATCTAATTGTTCACGGAATTCATTAATCAACATATCAAGCTCAAATTGAACTGTAGCTAAGTCATTCTTGTGTACTTTTCTCACAATGAAGAATCGACGATCGGCAGTAATATCAATCTTCGTCTCCTTCTTGTTGGAAGAGCCGTTGTCGGCCGACTTGGAAGACTTAGAAGCCAACTTAGAAGCTGCCTTGGAAGAAGAGCCGACAATTGGCTTGGACTTAGTAGACTTCTTCTTGGGCACAGCCTTCTCACTTCTGTCCTTCTTCTTGGTAGGAGCTGCCATCTTGCTATCCTTGGAAGAATCGAGCTTCTTGAGCTTCTTCTTCTTCTTCTTCTCTTCCTTCTCTTCAGAGGGCTTGCGCTTACTCTTCGACTGGGTTTTCTTGGAAGAAGCGGACTTGGACTTAGTAGCCTTCTCCTTCTTGGCATGTGGTTGCTTGGCAGCCGCGGCGGAAGAAGCTGTTGAATCATCCGTAGCATCTTCATTAGTGGCAGACGCTTCCGACTCATGACGTTGTCTAATTATCCCTTCCTTCTCCTTGGACCAAGAAGTAAGAGCAGCTACCGATGTTAATACGACAACATTACTGTTGGACACCTGATCAAAAATTAATGTCTCCCAACTATTCGTCACAGCACTCTTGAAAGTAAAGTCACGATCCTGTGTGTTACAACTACCACAACATGTTTGTTTAATCTTGATATCACCAATTCTATTACTTCCGTAATTCCTGGTGTGATGTTCGTCATCCCAAATAACTAAACACTCTCCTTTACAATCAACAGGGTTATGGGTACCAATCAAGACTTTCTTCCCATTCTCTAGTTCCTTCTCTGCCTTAGCAACTTGCTGCCGCATACCTTGTGTCTCACGAGAGATTATATTCTCTACTGATGCCAAACGTTTGTGAACCATGTTGGCAAACTTATCTCCTAGTTTCTTATCAGCACGAATCATTTCACAAATCTCCTCCAAAGACTTTATTTTCTTCCACTTGCGGTGAATCGCCCATGCTTGGCCTTGCTTGTCAGCTGTTTCCACCCGCATGTCGTCAGCTGACAACTTGCCAGACTTTTTCAATTCAGCAATGCTATCTTTTGAACTCATACCTCTCTTCTTAAGCTTGTTAAATTCGGCACTAGCCACGGATTGTTTTGTACCACACTTCAAATGGCTCTTCAAATGGCTGATGGTTCCATCACTGAACAGCTTGACCTTGCTACCCTTCACTGTCGTAGTCATCTTCCTCAGCTCGTCGATGATATCATTGGTACTCTTTTTAGGATTCTCAGCACTGAGACGATCAAACTCGACCTTTGCCATGGATTGTCCTACACCAGACTTCAACCAGCTAAACACATTTGTACCAAACTCGTTCTCAATATCAGTTAAGATCTTCACCATATCACGACCAGCTGCACTGTCGGATACATACTTAATCTTTGCCTCACGACAGTCTACCTCAAACATTACTTTTGACAATGCACTAGGGTTGCATCCCTCTTCTTTAAAGAATTCTAGAGCATGTTCTCTGTCGAATTGATCATCTCCATCATAGTTACTCTTGAATGTATCAATAGTAGATCTTATCTCCATAGCCTCGTCTAGAAAATGTTGGAGACCCTCTTGTTGTGCAATGATAATAGACTGCTGCTCCAGTGACATCTCTCTCCACTCACCATCATGATACATGTCCCAAGCGGCTTTAACAGTGGCACCTCCCTTCTCACCACCCTCTTGCTGAGCCTTGACAATTGCCTTTTGCTTATCATCTCGAGCATCTGCTGCAGTATCCCACGCGGCTTTAACAGTGGCACCTCCCTTCTCACCACCCTCTTGCTGAGCCTTGACAATTTTCTTTTGCTTATCATCTCGAGCATCTGCTGCAGTATCCCACGCGGCTTTAACAGTGGCACCTCCCTTCTCGCCACCCTTGGTGACTTTACGAATGGTACTCAACTCTTGAGGCGTAACATACCCACCACTATTGAAACGTTTCCACATATCACTCGTTTTAGTATGATGTTTGTTAAATTTATCAACAGACTTTTGCTCTTTCTTGGTAAGAGGCTCGTTAGCCTTCGCTTTACGAAGAATCTCAGCCCATACTTGACGTGCCTTGGTTAAATTCTCATCTCTCTGTTTCTGCACAAGTTCATAACTCCGATGAGACATCTTACTCTTATCACCAAAATCGGTAAGGAGAGGGTAGATCTCTCCATCATAACCAGGAAGTACAATTGGACACAACAACTTCGAAAACGAACTATCCATCTCCTTGATCTGTTTTGGAGAGTAGTTAGCACGGAAGCCCTCACTATATATTGATGCCGTGTGAGTAACCACACGTAGAAACAAAGCTAGTTTTGTTTCTACATCCTGAGATTTCAATCTCTCATCATAGAGATCTTCTTTCGTAACATACGCCGTTGAGAAAGATATTACCATCTTGAGATCTGGTCTAATGGTATGATTGAGTTCAATTCTAAAACCAAGACATTTCTGCATGATGATGTAGAAGTCAGATCGTGTCATAGATTTGTGCATCTTCTTGGCCAAAGCATCAACAACTCTCCTGTTACCAGACTGTGTACCATCTAGATTGTCATAACCAGCACAACTAATATCAAACTGTCCCATCTTGCTCAAAATCCCTGTACGGAATTCCGGGATATCGTCAACCTTCTTCCCCTCTCCATAAACCATGTCAAGTAAGGCAAGAGGAAGAGTAAGATTTATCAAACTTACACAACCATCATCGGCAAGACAGAGATTCAAAATCTCTCTATCCGCTTGTGATTGTCTCTCTAATTCATGTAATGCAGGATAGTTCTGGCCGGTTAGACATTGATGGCCTGGGTTAAGTTTTGTGCCAAACGTGAGGAGGTTTTGCATATCCTCTGGCACAACCAACAAAATCTTCAACCTTAAAGCCATCTCAGCATCCATGATGTATTGGGCAAGCTCCTCTTTTGGCATCTTATCTCTCATACGACGAATGTATGCCAATTGATCAGTAGAAAAGTTAAGTATATCATGAATAGGACACTCTTCATCATAATGTCCTTTCATCTGATTGAGATTCTCGTCACAAATAATTGCCGCTTCACCATAAGCATAATCTTGTTGCATGGCACTGACTTCTAAAACAGTAGCACGAGGCACTTGTACAAGTTTCTTCTGAATACATTGCAGTTCAATAGACTTGCGCTCAATAAAAGACTGTGCAGTAGTTGGAGAAGGCTGCTTTGTATTATTAACATCAACATCACATGATGTGTCAAGTTGTTGAGATGATGGTTTGGTGATGTGTGATGATAGTAATAGTTGATTGTTGACATTGTGTTTTGTAATTGGCTGAAGAGGTTGAGCACCACTTGACGATGGAGATAATGCTAATGTCGTCTCCTTTTGAAGACTACGACTGAATTTCGACGCAATACAATAACTATCATCAATATCATCGCCATCTCCAGTAACAGGCTTGTCTCTTACATTTTGATTGTGCACATTATTAAATAAGGCAACTACATCATTCTCATCTAAACCATGACCAGTATGAGTATGAGTATGAGGAGAAGGAAGAGAGTTCTCTTGATTACTGTCATCAACTAAATTTTTTGATTTCTTCTTTCGACGACGTTGTTTATTGCTTAAAGAACGATATTGTGGTGGTACATGGTACAGTAAAGAAGTAAACGGGTTAACTTCACTTTCAATTGATCTAGATTCACCTTCATTATCATCTGTAGTATAATTATCTTGAAAAGACGACGAGGTATTATCATCGTCAGCACATCTATCATTTTGTGTTGATGGCTTTATGTCTTGATGTGACGTGAATACCGCATCATCGTGGTCATCGCCAGAATGACCAGAGTCATTATTGACTGACGACGACGACATTGATTGATAATATGGTGGAGCGTTGTGACAATGATGAGATGTTGCTCTGATTAAGCTAGACGTCTGATCTAAAGACAAGAATAATAAGTGATTTTTGCAAAAAAAAAAAAAATTTGCTTATTCGATAATTTCACTCTAATCTGCAAAAGGGTATGTAATCCATCGACGACACAACCATCAAATGTGCCTACCTCGGGAAGTACCCCAACAGTAGGAACCAATCAAACAACATCTCCAACCGAAGATATTACTCGACCTCCCTTTGAGGCAGATGTCGTGACTGTAGATTATTTGGATGGAATTTATTCACTAATGGGGTACGTAGCAAAGCCGAAAGACGCAGAGAAAGAAGAATTACTTCCCGCTGTTATCATTCTCTCACAAGATATGGAGCAAGGCTCACAGCTTGCAACGGAACAAAGAGATATAGGATACATTGGTTTTTCTGCGGATTTAGATGGTATGGACGACTTGAATACGACCCAGGTTATATCGCGGGTGAGTGCTACCATCGATCATGTTAAGACTATGGATGGGGTTGATCCTAATAAAGTTGCACTAGCTGGCTTTGGGAAAATTGGAGGGACGGCGGCAATCTATTATGCAATGTCTCAAGATACAGATATGGCTGTTAAAGCAATATCTTCATTTCAAGCAAACTTGAATGAAGTGGCCAACTCTACATTGGTCGCTGATATGTTAAAATCAGCAATGAGTGATAACACTGGTGATGGAGCTGCTTGGGGTGACGGCGGTGGAGGAGGAGTAGGAGGTACATGGGGTGGCGAAACAAGTGATAACGATGGCGGTGACAGCGCTCCGTCAAACAACTGGGGTAACAATAATTCAGGTCGTAGACTGCTTAGTGATACCAACACAAGTACGCCACAAATACTCATTCAATCGGGTGCCGACGAAGATGAAATGGAGAATGTAATCAAAGTTGAAGAAGCGCTTATGTCAATTGATGCCAATTATGAGCTATCTCGGTTCTCAACATTTGATGAGCGTGCGAATACTAGATCAATGGATCAAATGGAGACAATACTAATTTCTGTCTTTTCTGACATTGCAACTGATGAGGATATATTTCCAACAGAAACAACACCAGGTACCGAGGAGAATGACCTAGAACCAGAAGTTGAAGAGGAACCAGAACCAGTTGTTGAAGAGGAAGAAGAAGAATTTATTGCTGACGATAGCTCAGCCGAGTCCCTGTTAGTTGCTACATGGTTAGTTGGATTCGTTGTAACGGGTATTTCTCTGTTTTAATTTGAATGTATAGTGTTTGCACAACCTTAATAACTATATTATGCACAGTTGAACAGTTGTCCAAAACTTACACACACAAACTTACTAATCTTTTACACCTATGTAACTAACTAGACTATCTTTTGAATGGCCCTGCCTTGAAAAGACTTTGAATGCATTAACAAAGACACTCTTCTCTTCAAAAGCATTACAAGGCCCTCGAGTGGACGTGAATGGAGCGAGCACATCTTAAAACTCCTACACAACTTCTTATACTATACACAGAAAGTTGTGGCGTTAAGTTTAGCATTAATATCTAGTAGAGCAAGCTCCTAGGAGCTCATGGCCTCTAGCCTGCGATTGGTATCGCGTGCAAGGCTATACCATGAGTGTCCGGAGGACAAGTTACACACATAAATCTATTATTAGCCAGGAATAACGTTAATACTTATATACACTTATACTTATATTCTAATATGCCAACAGAGGTACTTAAACAGCAATAAACGCACAGGATGATACCGAATTATTTCAAGCAGCGCATCCCATTCATCGCAAGTAAACTCGAAATAGATAGATCACGATCAGAAGGTCCACACTCTATCTTGAGCCACTCTTCCCTGACTTGCCGCTACCACTTCCACTCTTTCCGCTCTTACCCGAGGATGAGCTAGAGGATGAACCCCATCCGCCCCAGCCGTCTGGCTTGCCTATGAAGATTGAACATAGTTTGATTGATGATGGTTGTTGTGAGTAAAGGGAATATAATTGAATGGAGGGTATGAAGATAATCTATAATACTTACCCCAATCTCCACTAGATGAGCTTGAGGAAGAACCGCCACTCTTTCCTGATTTGCCCGAGCCACTGCCGCTCTTGCCTGATTTACCAGAGGACGACGAGGAAGAGCCCCAACTCTTACACGGCTTACCCCATCCTTTATCATCTGAAGAAGAACTTGAGGATCCGCCACTCTTTCCTGATTTACCCGAACCACTGCCACTCTTACCGCTCTTACCAAGTTGACGTCTTGATCCACTCTTGCCGCTCTTTCCCGAGGAGGAAGAGCCGGATCCGCTCTTGCCAGATTTACCCGAGGATGATGAATCTGAGCCCCATGAGCCCCAGTCTGAAGAACTTGATGAACACGGTTTACCCCAATCTCCTGATGAGCTTGAGGAATCTCCACCGCTCTTGCCCGACTTGCCACCTGATCCGCTCTTGCCTGACTTGCCGCCAGATCCACTCTTGCCTGATTTACCTGAGGATGAGGAGGAGCTGTAAGGTTGAGAGTTGATAGTAGAGATAGAAGTGAACATATGATGTGAGTCAAAATTATATAAAAAGGTAGGATAGAATGTACATTGCAATGTTAATAGTTGATACAATACTCACTCTGGCTTCCATACCCAATGACCCTCTGAGGAGAAGGAGAAGAAGAAAAGAAAGAAAGATCATATGTGTGAGCAAAAGAAAATAGATATAAAAAAGAAGGATAATAATAACCTAGACTCACCCCACTTGTCGGATGAGCCCCAGTCGCCAGAAGATGAACTAGATCCGCTACCTGACTTTCCACTCTTGCCCGAGCCAGATCCACTACCAGACTTGCCACTCTTGCCCGAGGATGACGAGCCTGAAGAACCCCAGCCGTCATCACCCCAGTCCTATAATAGAAGTTATTGCAATAGAACATATGATGTGAGCAAAGTAAGTTTCTATGAAGATGCAAGTTATAAACAAAAGCTGACGATGTAAAACACATACCTCGAGTTGTCTATTATTGGCTCTTAATGCGCCGGCGGCGTTGACAGCAGAAGTGGCGGCTAAAGCCGTGGTGATTGCAAAGATAACCTTCATGATGATTGATAATGTTTGTTATTGATAGTAGTAGATATACGATGACAAGATTGCTTTTGAATTGCAAGTGATTAGAGATATGCAGATCGATGCGTGATGAAAATTATGAGATGAAATGCCATTGTCATTGGGGATGACAGTGAGATGAGTTGCAATTGGGCTTCACAAATTTTTAGTAGACTGCCGATCGACTTCCGTTCATCCCTTCGCCTATTGTACTTTTTGTTAGAGAAGCTCTAAGTTCTCCATAGTCCCATTGCAATAAGCTGGCTGAATTTGTCGGCAGTATGTTTCTGAATGTCATATATTCAATAGTACTTATTCCTATGCACCATTGGACGACGAACGGGTATAATGTTAGCAAGTCTCAATCATTGTCGACAATTTTGTTGTTTGAAGACTTTTGACTAGAAATTACAAGAGCAAGACCAAAGATACCACAAGATCCTCTATGTACCTAGGTACCTAGGAAGTAACTAAAACCTATCCCCTGCCTAGCCTCATAGTCTAGTTTATCACTACTGACGGGCTATGAAACATCCTTACTTACTTTCTTAAAGTTCCCTCCCATTGTCTTCTATTGCTGTGCATAACTTTTATTTTCTTATTATGTATATATTGCTTACCTGACTAAAACTCACTTTAACGTATTCATTTTAGGCATATTAGGAATAGTTGGCATCGCCATCTCATATACTTATTGTCTGGTCTTGAGAAATTACAATATTATACTACAGAATGAGCTGTGGATATATAGAAAAAATTGATTTGATAGCTTAAAGCTCGACAGTATTCAAAAAAGTTCACTCTATATATAAATTATGCTGCACGAAATCTTCTATTGGTAACATAAGGTGTACTACACAGAAACACATATTCACAGCTTCTTCTTCCGTATTCTCAAAATAGCAATCATACACAGAATGATGTCACCAAATGATTAAGGTTCAGTGACACAATTCGTATGATATGCGAGAAATTAGAACTGTTTCATCTTCATATTCTCCGAGACCCGCTCTTGCCAGATTTACCGCTGGATGAGCCTGAAGAGCCCCAGTCACTTGAGGAGCTCGATGAACTCCACCAATCTCCTGAACTTGAGGATCCTCCGCTCTTTCCTGACTTGCCCGAGCCTGAGCCGCTCTTGCCCGATTTACCGCTGGATGATGATCCCCACCAGTCAGAGCTAGACGATGAACCCCAATCTCCTGAAGAGCCTGAGGATCCTCCACTCTTCCCTGACTTGCCCGAGCCTGAGCCGCTCTTGCCACTCTTACCACTGGATGAGTCACTTCCCCATCCGCCCCAGCCATCAGGGCTAGACCAACCACCTGTTCAAATCGATATAAAGATTATAGTATTGATGAGTACGTGTTGGATCATTTTAGACGACGAATAATGCTTGCGAGATTGATGAAAGAACACTAAAATCCTGACTTACCCCAATCTCCTGAAGAGCCCGAGGAGCCTCCTGACTTGCCAGATTTACCACTGCCGGATCCGCTCTTGCCCGATTTACCTGAGGATGACGAATCCCATGAGCCCCATGAATTAGAAGAGCAAGGCTTTCCCCAATCTCCACTTGAAGATGAGGATCCACCGCTCTTACCCGACTTTCCGCCACCGCTCTTTCCTGATTTACCACTACCACTCTTGCCTGATTTGCCTGAGGATGATGAGTGAGAGACCCATCTAAGTAAGAAATTGGAAAGGTGTTATGTGAGCGTAATGATCGGAAGGATACCTAGAATCAACACAAGTACTTAATTAAAAAAACTCACATCCAGTGATGACCAGACCAATCTCCTGAAGAACTTGATGATCCACTCTTCCCACTCTTTCCGGATCCTGATCCGCTCTTGCCCGATTTGCCAGAGCCTGATCCACTTCCCCAACCGTCATCACTTGAGCTTGAAGATCCCCAACCTAAACGACGTGTCTCTTCAGTTAGACGACGTCCTGACTTGCCACTCTTACCAGAGCCTGACTTGCCACTCTTACCAGAAGATGAGCTTGAACATGGATTGCCTATGAAGATTGAACATAAATAATAGGATGATGATGGTATTTTGTGAGTACGTACATCCTTTTATGAGGAGGTATAGTCAAAGTGATCAAAGAAAAATATCTTACCCCATCCACCCCAATCTCCCGAAGAAGATGATGATCCACCACTCTTGCCCGACTTTCCGCCACCGCTCTTGCCTGATTTACCACTGCCACTCTTGCCCGATTTACCGGATGAGTGAGAGACCCATCTGTTAGAGTTTTGAAAGCAAAGAGCATGAATGTGAGCGAAAATGATCGGAGGATACCATAAACAATTAATACAAATTGCAATAAAATATCAAAACTTACGTCCAATGTACGTCCCTGTTCATTGCATTGGGGAGAGAGAGTTAAGGTGTGTTTAGAGAGGCATTAGTAAGATATGAACGTTCATATAAGAACGCAAGAAATGAACAAATGATATAATCACATGCTATCACATCTATGAAAACTTGACAACACGGCACAAGTCTGCTCACCAGCTCCAATCTCCTGAAGAACTTGATGACCCGCTCTTCCCCGATTTACCAGATCCTGATCCGCTCTTACCCGATTTGCCAGAGCCTGATCCACTTCCCCAACCGTCATCACTTGATGAAGATCCCCATCCCTGTTAAAGTAAAGATATTGCAATGAGAGATAGTGGGTATATGATGTGAGCATTGGGGTATTATGCAACGATACATGGGAATAGATATAGGATCAACCTCATTGGTAAATAGATAGCACCATCGTCGTGGTGTTGAGACAGTAGTATCATCGACATTAATCACTCACCTCGAGTTGTCTATCTGAAGCTCTTAATGATCCGGCGTCGACCATAGAGGATACAGCCAAGGCCGTGGTGATTGCAAATATAACCTTCATTGTTTTAGTAATATATTAATGTATTAGTAGAGAGAGTTGTAATAATATATAATCGTTGGGTTGTTAATGATGTAAAAATTATGAGAGAGAGTTGCACAAACAAAAAAATGCTGTTTCTCCTTTCTTTGTAAATGCCGATTCTGAATATAGCGAAAATATAATACAAGATAAGACCCCAATTATTTTTATACCTTCCTTTTAAATTGATCCCCCTAACCTTTCATTGTGTGAACTCAAAAGATATAATTACTTAAAGTCGTATTTTGTAAATCTCCCTAGGTATACACTAGACACTACTCCACAAGAGTCCAATTAGAGTCCGATTTCCGATCCTATTTTCAAAATCGCATTATTTCTCTTGCAAATGCCGACGATCTCGTGGTCCGTAGTCGATTCTTCCTATGACGAACCAGTATATGCTGCCGCCAATGTAGAGGGATTCGAGCCTATGTATGTGAGTATCTATCTAGACCTAAATTCACCTGAAATGAGGAAAGATCAGTTGAGGAGTTTGTAACAAGCTCTACACTATTAAGATCATCATATTATTAGTGACGACTTTCATTACCAATTATTAAACCCATTGACCACTCCATCATTCTTTTCGCTCTTCCTTCGGTCCTTGTATACTTTTAATGCCTCTTTCCTCTTCTGTATGTCACTTCCCGACTGTTCAGCAATCTCATTTGCTTGGGAGAAGAATTCATCAACCACGTCCTGTGATTCTTCGGCAGCATCTACAAGTGGGTTTGAGAAATATCTATCACCCATTCCTGCACTATCTCCTCCGATTTGAATCTTTGGGATGCCATTAGATCTTCTCCAGTCATTGGAATCTCGTAATGAATAACTGCATCCACAGTACTCTTGTTTGTAAAATCGTTCCTTTGCTGATATTTCATACTTTCTCAGAGTCATCTCGTCTGATTGCCAATTCTGGCACCAATACGTCAAACCATCATACCGTGCCGCAGCTCTATATCCGCTAGCATCAACTTGCTCTGCATCCTTCCATCTAGATGTTGCATTAGTAGTAGCAATTGCATGGAAGCCATTCTCATGTGCATATAATGCTGTCCTCTCCATTCGCATATCAAAGCACTCTGTACATCTTCTTCCACGTTCGGGGTCAAATTCCATTCCCTTCATTCTAGCTGAGTAAAGGGGGAAGATAGTGATGGGATTATATGATTATGTGCATGCCTTCTTAGCATGATATAAGTCTTCTCTGCAAAACGAATAAAACAAAAAGACTTACCATACCAATTTTCTGAATCATAATCACAATCTATAAACTCTATACCAAGCTGTTTACAAAATCTCTTATTCTCCTGAGCGAATCGAATCATAACAAATCATATTAGACGTTTTATCATGAAATATGCAAGAAATATTATGCTTAATACACACATATCATATATCGTGCACTCACCTCCTTTCGTATATCATATTCCTTTCGGGGATGTATATTAGGATTGTAAAAGAATACAACAACCTCATCTAATTGTGGGCTTGATACCATCTCTTCGACCATGGCACCACTACACGGAGCACAACAACTATGCAATAAGACTTTGGAGACTGATGGAGGTGGTTTGCATGTAGATTTGTAGCCATCTTCTCGACGTTTCTTTAACCGCTCGGATGCTTGGACAGCCCAATCTGGTGCATTTGATGGCAGCTTGGCACCTTCACTGTATGATGGTTTGACGTATTGGTGCCAGAATTGGCAATCAGACGA
>Ga0214479_100123_pt1 | contig 46443 bp, 29 predicted proteins | sample M1_20Mar14CPVII9_5_FD_165054 | JGI IMG/M metagenome (GOLD analysis project Ga0214479, IMG submission 165054) | Marine eukaryotic communities from Monterey Bay, California, United States - M1_20Mar14CPVII9sort6BwellE14 | ecosystem: Environmental > Aquatic > Marine > Unclassified | place: USA... | reverse complement strand
TCTTTGTTTCCACCATGGTATTGCAGATGACGGTGGCTGGTTTGCAATACTAACATCATGTCGAGTATCAGCCTCCTCATTTGAAATCCCCTCTTCGACATTAACGACACCAACGTCATCTGTTTTTTGGTTTGTCATGATAATAATTTACTAATATAACAATAGTTGATTAAACTATATTATGGGCTTTACAAGTAGTTGGATAATAATACCTAGAGGCATTAGACAACTGTCTTGCAACATCTTGCTTTTCTCATTCTCAAAGCGGCGGGCGGCGGCTGAAAAATAAAAGGATACTCTAAAAGGATACCGTATCTCTAAGCATGAAAGTTGCTAGGGACTACCAAGACCATGCCATTTAGCTTATTTTATATGATCTACACAGCAACAACACATATATATATGTCTTAATCATACACTATCACATATCTATTTGCACACACAACAATTCTCATTTGGTGTATTCCCTACATCGCCATCATTACCATACGCTCCACACCATGCTTCATTTCCGGGAAGTGCATAATCTTCACACGAACCACCATACATGTCTAGAAAGTTTAATGTATCGATGCATTCTTCTTCTTCTTGTTTTTGAGAATCTGAAGTAGCAGTTGCTGCTGCTGGAAGAGTAGAACTAGTAGTTGACTAGATAAAAGAGAAGAGGAAAGCATCAGTGACAGTGAAAAAAGATATTGATACATGTGAATGAAGGAGAAGAAGATAGTTGCAACTTACTTCTTGTAAAGACTGACAATCAGAAGCACAAAAGGGCCCTTTCTGAGAATTTTGAGGTGTATCTTGATATGTGCAGCCAGAGTTTAAGAAGATATCATCAGCGTTGGTGTATGGAAAGCTATCTCGCCACGAGCATAGATCACTGTTGAATGAGGTTGCCTCCCTGAACATCCAACTCATATCAGTAACTTTTGAGGTATCAAAGCTCGATATGTCCCTATTAAAGGACCTGGCAAAACTGAACATACCTCCCATTGAATATACTCCTGAGGTATTGAAGTTTGACACATCTCCATTAAATGACTCGGCATAATGGAACATCAACCCCATATTAGTAACGCTCGAAGTGTTTAAGTTTGATAAGTCTCCATTAAAGGCTGTGGCACCCCAGAACATGGCATACATACTCGTCACACTTGAAGTGTTAAAGCTTGATAAATCTTGATTGAAGACTGTGGCTCCACTGAACATACGCCACATATTAGTAACGCTTGAAGTATCAAAGTTGGCCAAGCTTCCATTGAAGGAACTGGCATAGCTGAACATGTAGCTCATGTCAGTAACGCTCGAGGTATTCCACCCATTGATGTCTTCATTGAACGTATCCATATTCTCAAACAACCATGTCATATCTTTGACATTTCCAACACACCACGAATTCATCGGCCAACCATATGTTAGTCCAATATCACATTCTTTATTATTGGCACAGTCTTGACTAACATATGAACGAACTGCACCGTAAAGAATGCCGTATTGACCACCATTATCTGCACCAAAACATATAGTTGGAGGAGAAGTAGATAAAGCACTCTGTCCACTCACACTTGTTGGTGAAGTGGTAGGAGGTTGAGTGGTTGGTCGGGCCGTTGTTAGTGTTGTTAGTGTTGTTAGTGGGGCTGTTGTTGTTGGTGGTGGGGCCTAGGATGTAAAGAATAAGAAGCCATAATCAGTTAGTGGGAAAGGATATCATCGACATCATAAAGAAGAGATTCCACAACTTACAACTTGTGAAGATTGACAATCAGAAGCACAAAAGGGTCCCTTCTGAGAAGCCTGAGGTGTATCTTGATATGTACATCCAGAGTTAGTGAATATAAAAGAAGTATCATATGGAAATGGAAAGCTATCTTGCCATGCACATAGATCTTGATTGAATGAGGTTGCCTCATTAAACATCCACCCCATATTAGTAACGCTGGAGGTATCAAAGTTGATCAAGTCTCTGTTGAAGGAACTTGCGAAAGCAAACATGCGGTTCATATTTGTAACACTTGACGTATCAAAGTTGGACACGTCACTATTAAATGTATGGGCACCCTCGAACATCAATCTCATACTAGTAACACTCGAGGTATTCCACCCATTGATGTCTTCGTTGAACGTACTCGTATCACTAAACAAGGATGACATGTCTTTGACATTTCCTACACACCACGAATTCATCGGCCAACCGTAGGTTTGTGCAATAGGACATACTTTATTAACAGAACAGACTTGACTAACATATGCACGATCTGCATTGTAAAGAATGCTGTTGTATCCGCCACCATCTTTCGCACCAAAACATTCATAGGTTATAGTAGGCGGAGAAGTAGATGGAGCAATACTTGATGATGGAGCCAAACTGACCGTAGGTGGGGGTGTCATCACAAATACAGTCACTGTCGAGTTGGTTGATTCATATCCAACATTATTGGATTGTGACAATTAAAATCCTTGTTCTCTTTTGCTTCCACCAGGGTAGAGTAGGCGTAGCGATGTACACTTCCCCATCATCATCATATGCATCCTCCTCAACCAAGAAGGCTTCTGGTATATGTATAGCTGTATCCCCTGCTTCTAGGTTTGTTGATGTTGAAACTTCTAAATTGGCATCTATAATTGAATCATCATTAGTACTAACTTCTGCTATTTGGACATTCGTATCATTTGAATCATTATTAATACTGCCACTGCCAATATCATCCCAACCTCTTCTGTTATTATTGCCTCGTCCTGTGGTTGTATTTGTTATGCCTCGGATTTCATCCATACTCTCAATATTTTCACTTGTTGGCATGTCAACTGATTCCTCGACCAATGGTATAACTCTCTTTTCTTCTTCATTAGTATTATTAGACACAGCTGCAGGTTTTTGATTCATCGTCTCATCTTTTGCTTTCTTCTTTGCAATAGTATCTTGTTCAAAGTTTGAAGAATGAAATGGAGTAGGCGGTATGAGTTCATCATCGATAGATTCTAGTGAAGATCTTATCATATCATTAGACTTTTCGGCAGCGTTTAATGATGCTTCTAACATTGCAGCAGGTGGTTCGGGGCCGATATCTTCATCATCTATCTGCTCAACTTTACCAGTTTTCTGCTTCGAAGGCTCGGCCCTATTCGATATCACTTCAGCCATACCCATCGGAAGTGGCAGATCACTATTATCATCATTATTATTAAGTTCTAATGTATTAGTAGTACTTCTGCGTGATTGATATGAACTTAAATCAGATAATCGGGGTGCAGTGGGCAATGGTGAGGGCTGGTTGTTTATAATTGCAATCATATCAGTTGCCTCCTCCTCATTTACAATCCCCTCTTCGACATTGACGACACCGACGACGTCATCTGTTTCTTCGGTATTTTGGTTTGACATGATATCAATATACTAATATACGCTGTCAATATTATAAGTACTAAACTATATCTTGTGCAGCAAACAGCAAACAGCAAACAGAAAGTTTAAGGTCTTGAACTTGTGAATAGATAAATATGCAGTCAGGCTACCGCAATTCTAGTGCTACCAATCGAAAGAATGTTAAAAACTAATGAACTGGGCATGCTGCCGGTATATGAAAGCCAGTGTTGATACCAATATATCAATTCCCCTGCAGTACACAAGATGTGGGCATACTGAAAGTTTGGTTGGACGAACTTGCATACTCGGATATCCAAATTATTAGGTTGATGACCGAAACATCTAAGTCTAAGCTCAAGAACTCTATGTAAATCTCTGATATGCGATGGGGATTGTTTGTATTATTGACTGCAACCTGCAATGAGGCACATTGTTATGATTGTTGGACTTAGTTCTTATTTATGACAGATTCATTAACATTGGCCTCTGTCTCTATCTTTCTTAAATTGTAGTTATCATTAGCATTTAAGCTAGCGTTTACAAGTGTGAACCTTTTACACATCATCATCACTTCCCATATCTGTGTAGCCTCTACCTTGACTATATCTAGCACTACCACCCGACGAACCACCGAAATCTCCACCCATTGTGGCACCCATATCTCCAACCTTGCCTTGTACCTTCACGTCATCGGCACTGCCACGATAAGAAACATCTCCACCTGCATTCTCAACACCCTGTACGGCACCAAACCCATCTTGATTGCCCGAAAATATGTCAAGTCCTTGCTCTTGGTATAATTCTGATATTCTTTTACCATTGTAAGAAGAAGTAGTTAGTTGTTGGGAATACATGTCATCATAGTCGGATGTGACGGAAGGTGAATCTGGACTTGTAGGAATGTAACTATTGCCACCACCACCAACTGAAGAATCTTGAGTTAACCAATCCAACTGAGGTTCCTCCATTGGCGGTGTAGGATCATAAGGCTGTTGTTGTGGAGGTGGCACATTAACATTCTGTGGCGGCGGAGCCTGGGGAGGTGCTGCCGCTTGTCCACTACTAAACACATTGGTACTACCACCCTGTCCACCAACTTGTCCAAAGCTACTTAATATAGATGAATCACCCTTGATGGATACTCCACCTGCATTCATAGATGATGCTGGTCCAAAGTCACTACTGCCAAAGTTACTAATGGGAGTACTTGGACTGCTACTTGAACTTGAGAAGGTACTTGTTCCTCCACCACCGCTAACACTACTATTCTTTCGTCCACTTGGTCCACCAATCTGCTGTGATGGTGCGGTATTACTCCTCGGCGGCGGTGGACTGGCATTACCATTACGAAATGAGGCACTACTACCACCAATATTCGATTGTTGTGGTGCACTACTACCCCCACTGGAGTTACTGCCAAAGTCTCCACCGATACTCGATCCTGAATTGAAATCACCATAACTAGTCCGTGATTTACCTAATCGTACCCCATCACCACTTGGTTGTCCTGCCGTATTATCCCGAGTACTGCTGCTACTACGTCGTGAGGGATTACCACTAGATGCATTACCAGGTGTTGGACGACTATTAGTGGAAGTATAGGAATTGACATCACCAAATCCAATACCATGTGCCGAATCACGGAATGAATTACCAACTGCACCCTGTGTTGACGCTCGTCGATTGTTGGAACTGAATGGATTACCTGTCGAGGCATTACCGGGTGTTGGACGTGTTGGTGTTTGTTGTACTGAGTTTGTATTTCTAGCTGATGTGGTTGACTTAGTCTGTTGTTGAGGTGGTGGACGAGGAGGAGATGGTGCAGATTGCTGTCCACCACTGGTAAAGGTACTTGTACTACCACCTCCACTTACATTACCCACAGAACTTCCACTTGACCCTGATGCTGCAGTCTTTGGCATGGGTTGTAATGGACGCGTATTATCCCTATATCCAGAACTAATTGATGTTCGTACATTGGAATTATTATTCGATGATGGTGGCTGCTGTCTTCTTGGTGGTGGTGGTGGAGATCGTTTCTTATTGGCATTACTAAAAGTATTTGTAACTGACGAGGTAAAGATTGCCTGCTCGGCTGGAGAGGTACGTGATGACTTGGCTGCCCGTACCTTGTTCTGTTGATTGATTAATTCTTCAATAGACGGACCAGATATTGGATTTGACGGTGGCTGTTGAGGAAGTGGAGGCTGTTGAATCGGAGGACTTTGTGGTTGACCCGGAGGACTTTGTGGTTGACCTGGAGGACCTGTACTAAAGACATTACCATCACCACTAACAAATCCTGAACTACTTAATATAGATGAATCACCCTTGATGGATACACCGCCTGTATTGAATGCACCCTGTGGTGGACTGAACGATGAAGAGCCTGTTCCACTATTTCCAAAGCTATTCTGCTGTGGAGGAGGCTGAATCGTAGGCGGCGGTTGGATTGGAGGAGGAGATTGTTGAATTGGCGTACTCTGCTGTAAATTATCCAAATTAAATCCCCTCTCCTCAATCCCTCCTCCTTCTCCTTGTTGTTGATTCCTTCTACTATCACCATCCATGGTACTAGCCACACCCATAACCAATCGAACCTCTCTTAACTTCTTTTCCAATGATGTTCTATCAAAACAATCATCATATGATATAGAATAGGTGTTAAGTTCGGATTGTATTTGGGATATTTTAAGTTGACTTGGGTCTAATAATGGAGTTTGAGGTTGATTGGATGGAGGAGGAGCTTGAGGTGGCTGTTGCTGTTGAGTAAACTGCTGTCCACTATTCAATTGTTGTACCATTTGCTCACGTGACATACCTGCCTTATTACTTGGTCTGTTATTCTGCCTATTATTACCAACACTCTGCTGTCCCATACTACCCATTGGCCTACTACTACCCCTACGATTGGCAGGCTGTGCAGCACTCAAAGAATTACTGCTACTTAACCAACTATCCTCGTTACTACTAAAATCTTCAAATTCATCCTTCTCTTGTACCATTGTATTACTATCAGAAGGTAGGCCATCACCTCGTCCCATCATACTATCAATTAATACATCACGTGCTATGAAATTTGATTTAGCCTCGACTATTATCCCACCCTTGCCTGGCTGGAGTGGTGTATGTGCTAATAAGCTAGTTGTTGTTGACGTTGTACAGGGGTATGTAGTTGTAGAGGGTAGTAAAGGAGATTGTTGTTTGATATGATTTGCAACGGTGCACCTTCCTCCTCTAATTTTTTTATTGTGAGTTGTCGATAAGGGTACAAAGGCATGAACTGTTGATATCATTGCAGTAACAAATAACACTGCCGAAACTGAGATTGATAACATATTAAGACTGTTATAACGGGCGGTTATTGTGTTTACCATACTATATTGTTGATCTTAGTAGGTACGTACTTATGTATTGAGAGTTTTATGTTGTGATTAATGTTAGAGTGTGTATATAATCAAATCGACTGCTACTGGTATGCAGACTAATACACCAATCGATAGAGCGTGACAAACTGATCAAGTGACTATAGTGGATGTATACCAATGGCAATATTGAATATCAGCGGCCTTATTGGATTCACTACTAGCTACATAATATGGTATTGGCGGCGACGGACAGACGAAAAAAACTGAAAAACTGGTATCACTTCATTCATTGCTATTGCTTATGCTCATAACTCGCATCAATTGTATCGATTGATACTGTCAACATACCATCTTACTCGGTTTTTAATGTTCTTTCGAATAGGGGTAGTCTCAAGTCTGTAGAATTGATATTGAACGAGAATTAGAGGATACTATTCTTGGTATCCTTACTTTGAAACTTATATTGAAAATAACAATACAACATAACAACATAATATATTAGTAATAAACGACCTCAAACAGAACAAAAACAATTACGACAAGGATATTTATAATATGAGCAGCAGCAAGCGTAAAATTGAAACAATATCAAGCGACATATCATCAGATGAGGTATTTGAGTACATTGGAAATGGCCAGACGGTACCAAAGGATGTAGTTAAAGTTAGCTTTCATCCGAGTGTTATTGAGGTTGAAGAACGTGCATTTGAATATTGCAGTAGTTTGAAGGAGGTAGTATTTAATGAAGGATTACAAAAGATTAGGAGTCAGGCATTTGATGAATGCAACTCATTACAAAGCATCAATATACCCTCAACTGTTACCAAGATTGAAAATGATTCATTTTCACATTGCAATAGTTTAAGAGAGGTTGTGTTGAATGTCGGATTAAAGAAGATTAGGCATCATACATTCTATAAGTGTGAGTCGTTAACTTCCATTACAATACCGTCTTCTGTTACGGAGGTAGAAAGGGAGGCATTTCATGAATGTACAGAATTGAGAGAGTTAGTATTAAATGATGGATTAAAGAAGATCAACCATAGTGCATTTCAATATTGTTCTTCATTGCAAAGTATTGCATTACCATCTACTGTTACCAAGATTGGTGAATTTGTATTTGATAGTTGTACAAATTTACGGGATGTGGTGTTGAATGAAGGCCTACAGACTATTAAAATGCGAGCATTTGACAGTTGTACATCATTGGAACGTATCACAATCCCTTCTTCTGTTACGGAGGTAGAAAAGGAGGCATTTAATAGTTGTACAAACTTACGGGAGGTTGTATTGAATGATGGTACTAAGAAGATCAAAGCAGGTGCATTCGGAGGATGCACTTCAATTGAACGTATTACCATCCCTTCAACAGTTATCGAGATAAAAGAAGATGCATTTCGAAGCTGTAGAAGTTTACGGGAGGTTGTTCTTCATAATGAGGAAGTACAGATTGATGAGGAAGTACAGATTGGAGATAATGCATTTACTAATTGCTCATCATTGGAGAGGTTCAAGTTCCCTGGCCTTTGGACACGTTTAGATGATATCATTCAGGCTGGGCAAACGGATATAGAGGCCAAGCTAGATAATATCTCTTCAGTAGAATGGAGAGGTGGAGAACTCTCTATCCCTATCGTGCGTCAACAAATAGAAAGACCGTGGGGAATGGACACTGTAGTAGAGTTAGATAAAGAAAAACTGACTACAGTTAAGAGGTTGATAGGTACTATGAAATCAAGGAGGCTACAACACTGTTTGAATTGGCATTATGGAAATCAAAGATTAACCAGGCAGACATATCAAGCCCTACTAATCGAGGTGCGTGCCGAATTGAAGTGCCCGGGCCAGTTAAGGATACTATATTGCAATATCTAAACTAAATCTAAACATAGAAAGAATTATATACATTGTGTATTTATTGAAGGGAAGGGTTCAGCAGATTATGTAGTTGCTGGTTGCAGATGACAAAGGTTCAAATAATCAGAATACTAGCTTTATCTAATCAGCTCCTTCCTACCAAGTCCTTCTTATTTTTGCAAGTTCGTCTCAAATGTCTTCTCCATTCACCATCAGTCAATCTTTCACTCCACGGTACTCCCATATCACCTCGTTCATATTCAATAAATGCCTGTTCCATCTCTTGTGGTGTTTCAACTACCATACTACCACGAGCGGTTACTTTTTGGTTTAATGGTTGTCCTGCTAATACTAAGAAGTCGGAGTCTTTCTCGAGTGATTTTATTTGTATCACATCCTTGCCCTTGCCATTCTCCGAAACCGAGGTTGGAGGAGAGAGGTATGCCGTACAATGAGCAGGCACTTCGGTATTACCAATCATTATTGATCCAGTACGAACATATATAATCGTTGTTGATTGTGTCGATGGAGGTGCATGTGTCCATATTCTATTTGCCTTGTTCATTTGTACTCGAAAGATACTCAGGTCTGTTATCGTATCCACACTTGCTGAGACGTTATTATATATCCCAGCTATAACTGTTGTTCGTATATCATTCTTCTCATCAATAACTGTCGGTGTCTCTTCTTCATCTCCCAACAATTCAATTCTAGGTTCCATATATCGTTTCTCATTCGGTAGGTCAATCCATATTTGATACAGTTCTTGATGTATAATACTATCATTAATACCTCTTCGACCATACTGTTCTCTTTTACTTGGATCATTATCCCACATTAGTTCATGTATTAATCCTTTCCCAAAGCTTAACCATTGTGTATGTTTATTGTAGATGCTATTGCTATTCTTTTGTTCGGTACCAAATACCTGTTTATTCCCCAGTGAATCACGATGGATTAATCCTCCACGCAACACAATAGTCACAGTTGTCATACCTCGATGACCCTATAAAAAGAAGAGATATCAATAGGTGTGAGTGTTTGATGTGCATATCATATGAACAAAATAGATAAACCAAAGAGAAGGCCTTTATTCAGAAGGCCTCTTTATTCATATACTTACATGAGATGGGAATCCTTCAGGCACTATACTCTTCTCAATCAATCTTATTGGATCATTCAAATCAAACGAATGATTATGATGACACATCATTAAGAAAGGTGATGTATACTGTTGTTTATCATTTGTTAACCATAAGTTTGGACAGTCCGCACCTCCATATTGATTTTCAAGTTTGGCAGCTAATGATGGATTAAGTTTAGATATTGCATTGAAACGGAGACCATTACGTGTTGGCCAAGTTGGTATACGTTCGAACTTTTCTACCTTTTGTACTATTCGTTGATTGTTTGATGCTGTACTAGTAGATGATGTTCTTGATAATGCTGATGGTAGATGATGTTTTTGTTGTTTCACATCGTGTAGACTTTGTGTCGATAGTATATTCTGTCCATTACTATTGATTAATATACCAAGAACTACCTCGTGTAGATTATGTGCTAATGATTGTCCTGGGAATATAGATGGGAAGATACGAGATGGTTGTGATGTTTGACGTCGTCGATGATCAATTGTTGACATGTAAAGATTAGTAGGATACCGAGAGTTATCTGTAGATATGGCCGGCGGTATTGTTGATCTCGTTGTAACAAAGGCATTGACTAGTTCTTGCAATAAGAGTAGGGTAATTAGGAGTATCATGAGCTTTGACATTATTCGTAGATAGATTTAGATAGGTTGTTGCAGGTTGTTGCTATTGTCTCTCTCTCTTTGCACTAGGATACGGCGGTGGTATTATCCTTTCTACTTCTTTAAAGTATTACATATGTGTACTACTTGATTGTGCTGTCTCGTCTCTCTTTATCCAACGAGTGTAGAGATATATCATATTGTTACACAACTATCATTCTATTTCTATGCTACATCACCAGAAAAGCCTCACCATTCACTATGCGACACCAGTCATTGACCAACAAAATTGCGCATTTCGTACCCAATAAAATTGTTTCTTTGTGACATCTTGTGTTGAAGTCTTCCACCTCACACACAACTGTAATCATTGCAATAAACTCGCTACATAAGGCTACATACTACAATAATATCATCTACGACGAACACTATATCAACCATGATGATAATCAAATATCTTTCTGTTGCAATCCTTCTTTCCCCCACCAATGTCGTCGTCTCTCTAGCAGAGGAGGAAGACAATCCAATTCCTCGTGTCCTCCCATATGCTGATAAAAACCCAGCACCGTCTCCATCGATTAGTAAAACTTCTAACAATATGCCTCATTTCCCAAGCGTGCTGCCGAACAATAAAATCTCTTGCATGGAAGAGATTGTTGACAAGTCAACACCTCCTGCATCCCCCATTCCACTCTTTACGAAGAAGGACGGTGATATCAATGATGTCCCTTTGAATGTCTTAGCAATTGCATGTGGAGCGATTCTATCATCTTCAAAGAGTAAGACGAGTCCTATCTCTAAGCCCATTATATGGGAAGCCGAGGGAGACGACTTTGCGGTATCGAACGACGGTGTAAAACTACCTGATAAGATTATCTGGGAATTGGAAGGAGATGACTTTCGTACACAAGAAGGCACGGGTAGTATCGTTATCAACAAGGAAATCAATGGTGATTCTGGTGGTCCATTTGGTATTTGGCAATTGGTAGATGATATCTCTGTAAATATGCCTGACCTCGTTGCAAAACGTATCTGGGCGGAAGAGAGTGGCGACTTTATTGTTAAACTGATCTGGGAGGCTGAAGCTGATGACTTTATTGTTCAGGCTGGCAAGGTTACGTATTCAGTGAGGAATAACATCAAGCAGAATAAGTGGATAATTGCAAATGAAGGGAGTGACTACCGTGGGTATCAAAAGAGGAACATTAGATACTAGGATCATAATAATCAATATATTCGGAAAAGAAAATGATAAGATATGGGTATGGAGTTATGAGTTTGATAAACCAAAGCGTATGTATATTAGTTTAGTAATTGAAAGATATTATTGCGGTTTTAGACTTCTACTAGCATATGATAGCGAACATTACTCATCTGTTTTACTGGATTTGCTAGCTTCCGCAGCCGCCTCCTTTCCAATGACCTTCAATCCACTCTCGTCCGTAATCTTGTCAATAACACCCCGATCTTCTAACTCTTTATTGAGTAGTAGTGCTTGTGATGCTGCCATACTATCGGCTTTGTCATAGAAACCCTTAATCTTCCCAATTATCCCATCATCCTTTGTTGTCGACGCTTGTTCCTTTGATGATTCTGTATTAGCTCCTTCATCTTGAGTATTCTGTTCTACTTCTTCTTCTTGCACTACTACCTCATCTACATCATTGTCATCATCATCTTCCATTAACTCTTCTAATGCAGAAAGTCTCTTCTTCTGTGTACCCGTCATATCCCGCTTCGATCTTGATTGTGTAAGTTGTGATCGTTTCTTCTTCTTTTTGTTAACTTTGTTATCTTTTAGTGTTTGTCGTCGTTCTATTTCTTGCCATATCTTTTCTGCATTCTCCTTTTTGGATCGTATCTGTATATTGTGGTATATGCATAAGTTAGCGAGTATAACAGCATATATTATATAAAAGTGCACATGAGCACATGCACAACATAAACAGTCATATAACTCTTACCTCAACCTCAGCCAACGTACCACTTAACCCCGCACCCAATAAACCCAAAGCACCACCAATCTTATTAGTAAATGCAAATTTCAACAAGAAATTATTCGCTACCCAATCAAAACCATAATATGCCAAATCTTCTGATGGAGCACCATCACCAAATCGTAAGTCCGATAAGAAGGCATTAAAGAATGCAGTTGTTACACCTAAAAATGTTAATACTATATAAGTTATGATACGTTGTTGTCGTCCTTGTGCTGCGGGTGTATTGGCCTCGGCAGTGAATATTTCATCACGTAATTCGGGTGGTATTTCGGATGGTTTATCGGATGCATCTGTATCGTTGTCGAATAGACCGTGTAGGGCGGTTGATGATGTTGTTGTTGATTTGCAATATGGTAATTGATTGATATTATATTGTTCCTTAAAAGATACTGGTATAGTAAATGATGTTACTGTATGTACTATCAATAGCAACAGGAGATTAAGGATGATGGCCATTGTTTTTTGTGCATAAGATATACTAGGATATATTATATTATATCAATAGATGTCAAATGTATGCTGGCTTGCTACGTATATCGCTTATCTCAACACAATGGAAAAAGGCTCCTACAATCAATGATGATATTGTATTGGCCCTAAATGACGTTGCTGCTAATCTCTCAATGTCAATAAGTGAACATCATCATTCATTGTGTTAGTGTAATGTCTTATATATTCCACATGTAATCATTTCTCATCATTTTAATTTTAAATTATAAATGCCGGACAGAGGAGGTAGTGCTAGAGGTGCTATGGCGGCTCAGGCTTTAAACTACAGATATTACAGTATTGCCATTGATAGTATACTCGTCATAGCCACTTGATCAGGTTTTAACGCTCTATCGATTTGCCAACTGACAGAATCAGCCGTTTTGATATCATATCTTCATTACTCATACCTATCACACGTAACAACTCAAGACAACTCAGAGCCACACACACATAAAACTGCAATAACATTGTTCTATATTTAATAAGTATAGTTTGAGTTTTGTGAACTGTATTATTTATTAGTAATTAAATACATATTATATACAATATCATGCCCATTCAAAATAATGAAATCAACAATGCGGCCGTCAACATGGACATCGAGGAAGGCCGTATTAATCATGGTGCATCAACAGATCAACCTACCGCCATTGATCAGTCTGAGGGTACCAATACAGATAATAATACCAACACATCATTAGCTACATTATCGTCTGGGTTGCAATTAATGGATGATGATAATAATGATCTGCCTCTTCCGATGGATATGGCTGGGGTTATATCAAATGGGGCCGAGCCCCCGAAGGAGAAGATTGGCAAAGTTGAACAAATAGATGATAATGTTGGCCCCGAGCCTCCAGCTGCAATGTTAGAAGCATCACTAAACGCTGCTGATCCTGATGTTGTAAATAAGGTCACATCGGATATAACAAACAACTTATCATCTATTAATCAACTTAGTCCACCAGTGCCATTCAATTATGCACAGTTTCAAGCAGCTACTGACAGTATACGCGATAATAAGGCAGATTTAATTAATCAACTCTCACCACCGACTCCATTTCATCCACACAATGTGCCTGATAATAAGGTGCTAGATATTAATCAACTTAGTCCACCAGTGCCATTTAACTTTACAGAGTTTGAACGAGATGATGATGTTATAAAGATGAATACAAAAGAGCTAATGAATCAAATGTCAGTAGCGGTATCCAATAATGATGAAGATGAAGACGAACCGTCACGCACTTCTAATGATAATCCAGTATTAGGGAAAAATCATCCTCCAATCAGTGCAGCACGACCTGAAGAGGAGCAGAGTGAGATGGTTAATCCTCCACCTCCAGTTCCAGTGAGTGGGAATCATAATCAAGTACCTGATATAATTAGGAGACCTCCACCACCCTCGATGTTATTAGATCCTCATAGAGTATCAGATCCATCAAATATAACCTCTGAAATTGAGGGTGGGGATAATAATGCTAATCCTACCACAGCTGCCGTGAACAGAGCCCACAATGAGATGACAACTACTCTTGAACAAGGACAAAGTGATTCTATCCCAATCATACCAGAGGCATTCCTTGTTGAGGAGAGTGAGGATGGTATAGTTTTTGATGCAGAACCGTGGCTGCCTTGGTGGAAGAGGAAGCGGTTTGTAGGTTTCCTTCTCCTCTTTGCCGCCATTGTATTGGCCATTTCTATTGGGGTTGGAACTCATGTTGGCAGCAGCAGAAATACTAATGTCCTTGCCGCCGAACTGACACCGACAATATCACCTGCCCCATCTTTAAGTGCGGCACCTTCCTCTTCTCCTTCAGAATGTGCATTAACAGTATCAACTAATGTACAAAAGCTGGACATGCAAGTAGATAAACCATTTGAGACAAGGATTGCAATCGACAAGTCAAACGCAGTGGTAGTTACAAGGGAAGAAGGAACAACAAATGTACATATCATGTTTTATCTGCTTAGTGAGAGAGGAATGTGGGAGAAGAACAATCAGTATATCGAAGACTATGGTCCAGTTACAACTAATAACGGCTATGATGATCCTAGGGTCATCGACACTGCCAAGATCTCAATTGCACTCTCCGGTAGAGACGCATTAGTAGGATTTCCATTCACGGGCGATGGTCTTGTATTTGCATTCAAGCAAAATGAGTTGGGTGTTTGGGAAAAGAAGGAAGATACGCTTAAATTGCCCCAAAACGAAGGTAATAATGTGTGGAACTTCGGGTACTCGATTGATATTGATGGCAATCTAGCTTGTATTATATCTAGCCGTGAGGTCCATGTGTTTCAAAATAATGGGAACGAATGGAAAGAAACACAGAGGTATGTCATTTTGCATACATTTGTCTGTCGCTCATCTAACCCGTGTATCCTTTTGTCTTTGCTATTGTTTCTCAAAATATCTAAACCCTCCTCAACAACAACTCAAGGAGATTGACTATACCATGGAATTCTGGTGTTTTTGACGCGAATGAGTGTTTCATATCCGGAGACACTATCGTATTAGAATTGAATTATCGAAGGATTGATGTTTTCAAGTACGAGCAGTATAGCAAGAGTTACAAGCGAAACCAAGATTCTCTGGCAGGTTCCCATGGTTCGGTTAGTTTTGACAAAGATCATCTTGTATACGCAGCAACATCGGATTGGCGTACGACCTCAGAAACAGATTGCAATGGCTATATACTAGAGGGGGTTTCTATTTACCATCAACAAGACATTACTCAGGCATATCATCAGCCGTATATTCTTCAGCAACAAGACAATTTTACAGATTGGTGCGTATCTTCGACTTCAATTTCTCATGACAAAGACTTATTGGTAGTTGGAGGTGTCAATACAACACACATTTATGTTCAAGACAATAATGGTTCTTGGGAAGAACAGCTTACGTTGGACATCTGGTACCGACAGTATCGAGTATCGGAACGGAGTATTCTAGCAGCAACATATAATGAAACCACAAACAAGGATGAGGTTTACTATTTCAACATCGAGGCCTGTGCAAGCACTCCAACTCAGTTACCATCGTCATCGACTTCTCCGTCCTCATCTTTACAACCAAGTCTATTACCATCAGTACTTATAGGGTGGGGCGGATCTTCCGTGGGTTCAAGTTATACAAGATCTCAGGCACCAACATACGGGGTATATCAATACTATTGCTCAAACGTAACAATAGCTTCAGCTGAAAGTATACCACAATTATCCGACCCTAATGATACTTGCTACTCAATTGATGTCGTAGTTGTTTATGATGACGAGCCATTGGACTCGGTATGGGATATTCAAAGAGTTGATCTAGTCGGTAGTAACGAAGTGTTAAAGGTATATCGTGGTACTACAGATGACATATTCAAGTTGAGAAAAGAATCGATTTGTTTGACGGCAGGTGTATATCAGTTTACAATGCATGACGAGAAGCCAACAGGAGGAGGATTCAGCTACCCTGGATACTATAATGTATCTTCCGATGGAGATCTTATTGTTAAAGGGAGGGAATTCTTTTGTAATTCCACAACGACATTTGCACTTCCATTAACTGCGGCTCCATCACTGATGCCTTCCGAGACGGCTTCTCCAACCTTTAGCCCGTCTTACGTACCTTCAGAACCACCTTCGACATCACCTACAATATCTCCCACTGTAACTTTACAACCCTCACTATCACCGTCTGTATCATTCTCACCTACAGATACATGCCATTGGATTGACATTGTAGTAGTCTTTGACAGCTTTCCGAGTGAAACATCGTGGCAACTAGAAACAATTAATGACTCTGATAATAATGTTGGTTTAAAGACTGTTTATGGCACATCAGATGATGCAAATAAGCGTCAAAATGAATCCATGTGCCTTGAGGGAGAGCAGACGTACCAGTTTACGATATATGATAGCTATGGAGATGGGATAGATGCTCCTGGTCAATATAACATTACATCTGATGGGAAACTGATAGTACAAGGAGGAGAGTTTGGGCAAGGGGAAGTTACTTCATTTCCGATTCCATTTGTTCCTGGATCGGCAACATTGACCAATGTTACACAAGAGCCAACTACCGTTATAGCCGTAGATGATGTCAGCAATGTTCCTCAGGGCACAACAGAAGCATTCTTCATTCCTGTACTTGATAATGATACCGGATCAAACTTAATAGTACGTGCCATTATATCTCAACCGACCAATGGTCTATGTTCAATCAGCTTAAACCTATCAGAGGTAATATACTTACCAAACAATACAACATTTGTGGGTAGTGATCAATGTACATATGAGACTTGTGATGAGTATGAAAATTGTGATACAGCTGTGGTACAGATTAACATCAATCAAGCACAAAGCATGAGCCCTACCTCATCTTTAGCTCCACTACAAGTCTAAAACCTACACAATCACCAACTGTATCAAGTTTGCCTACAGAGACTTGCTATTGGGTGGATATAGTAGTGGTATTTGACAACTATCCAGAGGAAACATCATGGAATATACAAAACATTAAAGACTCTGGTAATAGTGTTGTGCTAAAAACATTTAATGGCACAACAGATGATGCATACGAGCTTCGAAACGAATATGTTTGCCTTGGAGAGGGAGCGTATCAGTTTATGATATATGATAGTAATGGAGATGGTATTTGTTGTGAGTATGGGAATGGTAATTACAATGTGACATCAAATGGGAACTTGATAGTACAAGGAGGAGAGTTCGGTGTAGAAAAGACTTCCTTCTCTCTTCCTTTCATTCCTGGTTCGGCAATTTCGAGTGTCATAACTCAAGCACCGACAGTAACTTTCCCCACTTATTCACCATCAACAACGACAAAGACTCCTTTTCCCACAGAGGTATCGTTGTCTGCTGGTTCTCCTCAAGAATCTGTCGATCCAATAACTGAAGCATCATGTAAAGATATCACCACAAAGAAGAACTGCATCAAGTCTGCCACCAATTGTACCTGGGATATTAATATGGAAGGTGGTCCAATATGTATATCATCCGAGTCCTGATCGATTTTTAGGGGTGGAAGTTGTATTGATAGTAACATAGTAACAGATGATGGCCAAGTTGTTTTTTGTGCATATTATGTAGAACTGGATATGATGCATGTCAGTCAAATAGGGCTTGGGGTTGACATAACATAAGTACCTATCTTAAATTATCTAAACAATGGATTGGCCCCCCCTCCACTTGTAATTTTTCTCGTCCGTCGATCGTATTGCAACACCTCCTAGCTCACAACATGAAAATAACAGAGTGAAGTTGTAGGGGCGGCCGCTCTAGTCCTATATCGCTATTCGTATACATTCCCTATAGTCACTTGATCAGTTTAAAACGCACTATCGATTGGTGTATTCATCCGCTGACCAGTATCAGTCGTTTTGAGTATATACCCACTATCCTGATAAATCCGGCATTTGGTTTTGACAGCCTGAGCAGCAAGTTAGTAGGTTTGTAGTACTCAACAACGCACACCTGCAGCATCATCAATATCGCCATTGGTATACATTCACTATAGTCACTTGATCAGTTTGTAACGGTCTATTGAATGGTGTATTCATCTGCTGACCAGTAGCAGCCGTTTTGATATAATATACCACTTCATTTCAAGTATGAAAATTATGCTCACATCTTATGCACTTATTCTGCTACTGCTGTTATTAGCTTCATCGTCACTCAATAACACAGTCCATGCAGCAGATCAAGTAGTATCAGATGATGATTATATATCACCCGTCAATGTAAATGATGGTCCAGCAAACTTAGCCGAAGGTCAACGCCTATTCAACCTCAAACAATATAACAAAGCATCAACATATCTCTGGCGAGCTGTAATACTACACAGCAGCACACCTAACAACAAACAAGAAGCATACAAAGTAGATGATGCATTCACACCATTCTTACAATGTTACCTATATCAAAATAAGGTAGTCGATGGATTAACATTTATTGCCGCTGAAAGTTATATGAGAGATCAAATTTCATTAGGTGAATTGTATTTAAAACAGGCATTGGAACGGGATGGTAGTCATTTATATGCTTTGAAATTGAAACATATTACTGATGATAGTGTTAGTGTAGGTGATGGTGATTGGCAGGTCAAGAAGAGATTGATGGAGATTCGAGATGCTGTTGACATTGCAAAGGAGGATCAACAACAGAAGGAGAATGTTGATGATGACTTTTGGGATCAGTTCAAACCAAAAGACGAATCATCTACATCAACACCTTATCCCAATAACAACAATAATATCAATGAAATACTACAAGACAAAACACCAGAAGAGTTATATAACATTGCAACACAATATTTCAATACCAAACAACTTCAACAAGCCTCCTCCATATTCCAATTATCATGTACTAAATCCAACATGAAATTATATCCAGCATGTACAAATGCAATCTATTTACGTACCAATTTATGTGATTGGGGATATAATGGTACAGGATTTGAGAGGGATATGAAAATTATCGAAGAGGTTACTAAGAGTGAAGTACAAATGTATAGAAGTGTAAAGAGAGATGGTATTACTGATGAAATGATACGGGCAAATGGCATAGCAAACTATGATAGAAACAATAACAAGGATGAGGACGGGATTATACATTGGCAGCGTAGTACAAGTGTACATCCACACATGATGCTCGGATATCCATTATCAAATGATCAAGTTATCTTAAAACGATATGCCTCTGAGTCTCAAGCAAGTATGGATGAGCTCCGTGCTCGTATTGAGGATGATGGTACTAGTGTCAAGGTTAGACCGAATGATTTACCATATAGTGTCAAGGATATGCGTACCAAGTTTCTCAAGCAACATGAACAACAGATCAAGGATGGAGCCTCTTCATCGTCACCAATCAAGGTTGGGTTCGTGGCATGTAGTTTCAATTCCAAGGCGGTACTATATCTATCACATGATATGTTCCGATTCTTCGACCCATCACTTGTTGAAATACATATCTTTTCAACTGGTCCACCTGATCATCCCAACTTTATTCATAATACCATGCATGGTGTTGATTGGCGTCAACGTGTTATAGATACAGTAGATTACTTCCATGATGTACAAGAATATCAAAATGATCATATTGGATTGGCACGATACATACACAAACATGAAATACAGATATTAATTGAATGGGATGGATATGCTCGTCAAGGTGAACGTGCGGCTGGATTAATGGCACTACGACCAGCACCGATACAGATCTTACATCAAGAGTTTCTAATGACATCGGGTGCACAATACTTTGATTATATAGTCACGGATGAGAGAGTTAGTCCATTACGATTGGAACATTTATATACTGAAAAGTTCATGTACATGCCCAATCACTTCTTTAGTAAGGGACATGCTGTACAAAAGGAAGTACTTCCACCATCATTAGAATATATACCAAGAAAGAAGGGAGAACCATTTCAACTTGGCATTGGATCTCCTCAGGAGAATGCCTGCATGTCATCAAATCCATTGGGAAGACACAAAGAACATAATGAGGTATCATTTGTCTATTGCAACTTTAACAAGTTTCTCAAACACAATCCCGAGACAATACGGAGCTGGATACGTATATTAGAAGAGGTTGATAACTCAATTCTATGTCTTCTAGAGAATCCTGAAGAAGGAGTTGCCAATCTACAAAAGTTTATCAACGAGGCTACCACTGAAAATAAGAATGACTCCAAGCTCAACATTAATGATCGTATTCACTTTCTACAATGGGAAAAGAATCCGTACGATCATCAACAACGGTCATATTCGTTATGCAATGCCATGCTTGATTCACATCCGTATAATGGTCATACCACCGCTCAGGATGCATTGTATGCCGGAGTACCAATCGTTACACGATCTGATGGAGATGACATGTCCTCAAGAGTGAGCACGTCAGCCAATGTTGTGTTGGGATTAGATGAACTAAATGCATGTAGAGGCAGTACAGAGTATGAAGATATAGCCATTAGATTGGGTAAGGATACATCATGGTTCAACACAATACGAACAAAGCTGATTAATACATGTCTACAAACGAATCCAATGCATCCATATTGGGATGTACCAAGATACGTTTCCAACTTTGAAAGTGGATTAAGAATGATATGGAATAAGTTTCTTAGTGGTGAGACGATTGATCATGTGCATATTGTAGAAGAAGAAGATAAGAGAGGAGGTACATTGGATACTGAGTTGGTTGCAAAAGAGGAAAAGAGACGGAATAATAAGAAACAAGCAAGAAGGCAACTCATTAATGATGATGAACTGTGATGATGTCATGATACATTACTTGGCATTAACGGTTAACTGGATACAGCAATATAGACATAAGTTATAAGAGTTCCATGTGCTTTGGTAGTGGTAATCAGATATCTTTTCACTTTTTAAGAATCAGCCTCAAGAATCCCGCATTCGTCAATGTATTAAATCCCTCCTTTACTACCATACAATCAGATTTACCACCAGTCTTACCATCATTTTGTATAATAACATCACTATCCAATGCCTTGTCATCATTCCCAGCCACTTTTGGTAATGTAAAGTCATAGTTTGATGATGGACTTGGTTTGAAGAATTCAACAAAGTATTCACCCTCATCTATACCCGTGAATTGATACTGACCATTGGAATTGGTAGTTTTAGTTGATACATATGTATTGCCATCACATTTGCGTAGATTGACAAAGATATTCTCCAGTGGTGTTTCTTCATCTGTTTCGTACAATCCATTCTCATTCTCATCTAGCCATAGTAATCCCTGGATTGTAATGTTTGCTGGGAAGGTAGCAATTGTTAGTTTAGATGGTGGAGACGATATTGTGTTGGTCGATACAGGTGATTCTTGAGGAGGTGATGGTTCTGCTTCTGTTGGGGAGGGAGTTACAGGTGTGTGAGGTGTAAGCGTAGGCGGGGTGTGGAAAGTTACCTTGCCACATAGGTCTTGATTGAATGATTTGGCATGCCAAAACATTCTGATCATATCACGAACGCTGGAGGTGTCAAAATTAGACACGTCACCATTGAATGATGTTGCATACCTGAACATGCCGGCCATGTTAGTAACACTTGAGGTATCAAAGCTTGATACATCACCATTAAACGACGATGCACCACTGAACATAGACTCCATACTAGATACGCTTGAGGTATTCCATAACAAATCCCCATTGAAGGCAAATGCACCAGCGAACATCAGCCGCATAGTAGTAACTCTTGAGGTATCGAAGCTTGATACATCTCCGTTGAATAAGCTTGCATACCTGAACATGCTGTACATATTTGTTACACTTGAGGTATCAAAATCAAAGTTTGATAAATCTCTATTGAAGGAGCTCGCACTATCAAACATACCGCTCATACCAGTAACACTCGATGTATCAAAGTTAGACACATCTTGATTGAATGAGTTGGCATTAGAGAACATGAATGCCATACTAGTTACACTTGAAGTGTTCCAGTCCGAGATGTTCTCGTTAAACGTATCCATATCTTTGAACAAGTCATGCATACTCTTAACATTTCCAACACACCATGAGTTCATCGGCCAACCGTAAGTTTGTCCAATGATACAATTTGTGTTATTGGCGCAGTCTTGTCTAATATATGCACGAACTGAATCATAAAGAATTCCATCTCTACCACCATCATCTTCACCAAAACATTCATAGGTTATTGTTGGCGGAGACGTAGATGGAGAAATACTTATTGATGGAGCATTACTTGATGATGGAGCTGTTGTTGGCGGGGAAGTAGATGGAGCCAAACTTAATGATGGTGCAGTGCTAATTGTAGGGGGTGATGTGATATTGACAAATAATATTGTCGAGTTGGTTGATTCAGATCCAAGATCATTTGATTGTGATGATAATGACACTCCCAGAGCAATTGCCAGTGCCCCCACAATAGCCAAGACAACACCAAAGAAGATCTTTGTTCGTCGTTGCTTCCACCAAGGTAGAGTAGGAGTAGCAATGAATACCTCCTCGTCAATATCCTCGACCAAGAAAGCTTCAGGTATGTGAATAGCTGTATCCTCTGCTTCTTGATCTGTGGAGATTGGAACTACATTGGATTCCGTATCTATTATTGAATCATTATTAATACTACCCACTGCATCATTATTATCAGTTCTTGTCTGGGATTCTATATCTTGGTCTCTCCTCCTTTGTTGCTGTGCTTCTATATCATCCCAACCTCTCCTGTTTGTACCTCCTCTTCCAGTATTGGTATTATCCGGCATACCTTCTTCTCCCTCAATAATCTCCATTGGTGGCTCGTACATCGATTCCTCATCTGCAACTTCTTCACCGTTATTGTTTATGGTTGATGGTGTTATATCTTTTGTAATCTTCTTTGCAATGGTATCTTCATAGTTTGCCGAATTAAATGGAACTGGTGGACTAAGTTCATTGATAGATGATAAGTTGTTTGTTATATCAGCTGTAATCTTACTCGCAACTTCAGGATCAATAGCATTAAACGAGGCTTCCAACATTGCAGCTGGAGTTGGAGGCTCGGGGCCATCATTACTATCGATTTGCTCAACTTTGCCAATCTGTTTTGGAGGCTCGACCGTATTCGATATCACTTCGGCCATACCCACTGGCAGAGGTAGATCATTATCATCATCTTCAATTTGTTGCAATCCTGATGGCGAAGCTGTTATGTTGGTATTTGTATTATTAGAATCAGGCTGATCATCTGATGTTGTTGTAACATCAACATTATTATTCTCCTCTTCATTTTGATGCGTATCGACGATATCTTTAGTAGTAGTATCCATGATGATATATAGTTAAGTATTATACAATGTTGACGTATACTAAAACTGATTAATAATACTGCTACAGCCGTGGATAATCTTGGTCAACAATAGGTCTTGATGTGTGGCTTGTGTAATATCTATGATCGATCTTGATTCTTGATATAATTATTGTGTTGGGTACTTTATGACTGTATACACGAGAACTTTAATTATTAGTACCGTTGTATAAAACTACATATACGGCTGATAAGAGGGAAGGATGTATCTATTCTACAGCTTTAATTATTATAATACAACGCCATCCTCTATAATTTATTACAATACAATCTTAATAAATACAATCTATGAGGAGTAGATCGGGAATCGGGGCTTCTCATTTTTTTTCTGAGAAGTAGATGGCTGATCTCTACTTAAAATTTCAATGCATGAAAGTTACTAGGGAAGACAAGACTAATCTCAATTCTTGCTCTTGTACTTCTATCGTGCTCTGAAGGGCAATAGCCACTGTTCATAAACACAGCAAAGATCACCGATATATAATGAGGAGGACAACAAAACAATTACTTGATCCAGGCACACACGTAGAAACACGTCTAATGGCTGGAAGAGATACAAATGGTTTGAAGGTATGAGTATGAGTATGAGTATGAGCGATGATTATTTGCATTTGTATATTTGCATCATGATTAGATTGATTGCAACTCTATTTCTAAACTTTCTTGTTTCATACTAAACTCATAATCAGGGTAAGATAATACGCTTCGATTCTAGTAATAAACGATATAATATCCAGTTGGATAATGGTGAATCGATGAGCGTCAAACCCCGGAACATTCGCCGTATTCGGTATGATCAGGACAATGACGACGATGTGGTTGATGATTTGCAGGACACCAACAGCAACAAATTAAGTGGTGCCGAGAATGAGACAAGATCACCTGCACTTACTTCATTAGCATCGATGGATGAGAACAGTACTAGTACTAGCAATGATACTACTCCTACTATTATGTGGAAGTCGAAACAGGAGAAGAAGAACTTCATGATTTCACCAATTGTCATGTTGATTGGTATTATGTTAGGAGTTGCAACCTATCTATATCTGCAGATGCAGAGTGAATACAACAACTCGACTCCCGAGACTATCACCGAGATTGTTGGGGTGATAGATAACAACATCTTATCATCTCGTCTCCGCTTACCAGTCATGGCAGCATTGACAATGATAATGGTCACCTGTTTCATAGGAGATACCAACCTATTTCAATGGGAGCGTATTTGTCTTGTTGGGTTGTTCATTTGGTATTTTGGTTGTGGTATCTACAATGTATGCAATTATGGCTTCATCGTCTTCATGGCTTGGAAGTTTGGCACAAAGAATCGGTATCGGCAATTCAGTTGGTATACTTTGAAGACAAGTCTATTTGATCTGGACGTTTGGATGGGTAAGTAGCTATGGCTCCTATACATTTCAATTCCACTCGTTGTTATTTACTAACATGACATCTCCAGACGTATTGCCCTTTTTCCTTATTGCTTTGCCGATTTTACTTCACTGGAATGAGTATTCCTATTCATCAGTATCCAATTACTGGGAGACGATGTGAGTGAATCAACGAAGACTAAGACCAGATGATGATAGATGATAGACATAACGTTCTATAGCTTTACTACCAATACTACTGGAGCTACTTTCATAACAGCATCTATTTTAGAAAGTGACATAAGATGTGTGCGTATATTACAACTAAGAAGCGACAACAATTGTAGATAAGTAACTAGACTACACAACGGCTGATAAGAGAGCAGGATATAATTCTGTTCTATAATGTTAATACAACGAGTAGGAGACTCGATATTATGATGACAGGCCTCCTCTATGCATGAAATCTACTTGGGAAGGTAAGACGTGCATGTATCCTTGCTCTTGTTCATTCTTGTGCTCTTGGAAGCAGTTCATAATGAACATACTGTCCCATAAATCACATCTACAAATCTAACAACAAAAACTTCGAGATCATAATGACAGCAGGCAACTTCTACTACTCGGATAACTATTACTCATACTCGAACGATGATTATTACTCGCCGTCGCCCCCGTCGCCGTCATCCAATGGCATACCAGTTGGATTGATAATCATCCTAGTTATAGTTGTAGGCGGTGTCCAAATGAATAAACAATTCTTAGCTGCAATAGAGAGACAACGATATAGTAACACTGATGAGCCAATTCCGGAGCCGTATAAAGATGAACAACTAACTGCTAAAGAAAGGAGAAGGATTCGTGAGGAGAGACTAGCTGCGGTAGAAGGTAGACAAAAACTAAGGAAGAAAGGACGAATATGAAAAAGAGGAAGAAACCAAGAAGTAGTGTACTTAGAGGCCCCAACTCTAGAAATACATTGAGATGGACAACGACAAGTTATGCATGATATGAATATGAGCTATTCCACAAATTGTACAATAGTAGTAGTAGTTAGTAGGAAAGTAAAGATACAATGGTCTTGCACTCTCTGACCTTCCACCAACACAGTAGTTTCAATTGAGCTACTTCACTTCCTATCTAGGGTTAGCCCTCTCTATTGAGTAGCACGTCTCATCTTTCTACGGCTTGGAAACTTTGGTGTTGAAGTACTACCACTAATATCAACACCGCTACTATTGTTCGTTGCTGCATCTACTTCCAACCTCAAGGCATCATCACTAATATAGTTCCAATGTCTAAACAAAGCTTCCGTCTTTGAGCTTGGAACAGCCATCCATCGAGCAGCGGCCTCCTCTGCATCCTGATCTCTGCCAATCTCTATCATTTGTGCACATATGTCTTCAATGAATAATGTAACAGATAGATCTGTCTTTGTTTTGTGTTGACTCGTCATGGAAGCTCTTCTCATTGATCTTGGCTTTGCTTTTGATTCGGCCATTGCATGTTTCTGTACCCAATCGCACTGCAGTTTGCTTGCCTTGAGCTTTGTTGCATCAAAGTCTACATTTGACATCCAAGAATGGTCCTTGATACCATCAAATCGTGGTCGATTGTTTGGATCCTTGGCTAGTAGTTGTTCAATAAACGACTTGGCATCTATTTCATTCTCCAAGAACTCTGGAAACTTGACTTCCGTCATCAAGCCTGTATTCAAGTGTGTTGCAAGAGAGAAGAGTGAGTGTCATGTACATCTCTACATATTACCAACAAAAGTAGACACTCACATTTGAACTCAACATCCTTCATTAGCTTTCTAGTTGCTGCTCGTTGGATGGCACTTGAATGATTATGATCACTGATGGATGATCTCCTCCTCGATGGACTACTCACACCTCCTGCTGATTGTTTCAACATTTCATTATCACTTAGCATCATTTGTCGTCGTGTTGGAAATGGTCGTTGGCCACATACCATGAGAAAGACTGTAACACCAAGTGAGAAGTAGTCTACTCTCTCGTCATAGCCATTTCGATTGGCATAGTCAACATATCGTTCACCCACTTGCTCTGGTGGACGATACCCTGCAGTTCCACAGAGTGTACGTCGTCTTACTCTATACAAACTACCCTTGACATCGTCATCTGTGTCTCTAGCCTGATCTTCGTCGTCTTCTGATAACCACTCTGGCTCTTCACTACTCACACTCGAGCAACTACTACTGCCTGAGCTATCGTCTCCTCCTTCATCATTTGTAGTCTCATTTTCATCTTCACTGTCTACGTCTACGACCACGATTGAATTCTCTTGAGGATTGAACGTCGGCTCTTTCTTCTTCATTAACATCGAGCCAGCCAAACCAAAGTCTGTAACTTTGCAATGCCCGTCCAAGTCAATCAGAATGTTGGATGGCTTGACATCTCTGTAAATGATACCCTTCTCGTGCATAAAGTTCAATGCCAATGCCAACTCAGCAGTGTATATCCTTGCCAAATCACATGGTAGTCTACTCATTGGACTGTGTGAAATGAGACGAGTTAGTGTTCCGCCTGAAGATGTTGAAAGAGAGATGAGAGTAATATATGTTAGTCCATGAGGTTTAAAGGTAAGCACACATAGGCACATGATAAGACAGAACATACTAACGCAGACTTTCCTGGAACATACTCTAATGCAAGAATGGCGTAGAGTGGTGTATGAAATGAGTATTCCAAACTAACAATGAATGGATGTCCTCTACACGCTGCCAATGCCGTCTTTTCCATTTGCAACGATACTTCATTTGCCTTACGACTACCTGAGGCTGCTGATCGTGTTAGTCGACTCATAAACTCCATCGGTTGGACCTTGAGGGCGTAGGTTTTGCCTGTCGTCTTTCGTGTTGCCTTGAATACAAATCCAAAGCCGCCAGTATCAATCAAGTGATGAAAATGAAAGCCGTCTTCGTTAATGTTAATCTGTTGCTGATTAGTATTGTTTGAGGAGTTGTTATTGTGGTGAATGACTTGTAAAGTTGAGGATGGTAGAGTTAGATGATTGCCATAGACGAGTGAAGATGAACTTATATGTTTGCCCATTCCTGGTATCAAGGCTGAGAGACTACCGTGTAGTTGTTGTGAGAAGGATGATGATCGTCTTTGCTTTTCATTTTGTTGTTGTTGCTCTACTGTGTTGTTTTGTATACCAATTTGACTCATCCGTCTAGGCCGGCAGCATGACGATGATGCTCCCATCTTTGTGGTGGTGTGTGTAGTCTAATTCTGAGACAAGAGCGACGAAGTGGAACTACGAGTGAGAAGAGGTGGAGTATTGTGAGTAGTAAGTACGTATGATACATAGTTACCACGTGAGAAGATAGAGGCTCGACACATTTCATTGCCATTTCACATACTAATCACTTACCATTCTTACTTGTAAGAAGTTGTCATTGTTCATGCTTTGTTAGATAGACTACCGTATCCTCCTCTAATCTTACTCACATATCACTGTTTCTGTTTCTAATAACTACTCTCACACTCAGACTAACCAAACTGTAAGATGTCAACCCAAACCAAAGAAGACAACAAGGCAGCAATGCTCGAGAAGGAGGTGAAGTCTCTCCAATACGAATTGAAAATATGCAACGAGGCCAAGACATTAAGTGAGGCATGTAAAAACATTACCGATCATGCTCAAGAGAAGGAAGAACCATTTACTACTTCCCACGAAGAACCAAATGTCTTTCACAAGAAGCCCCCAGGTGGAGGCGGTGGATGTAACATTCTCTAGTCGTTGATGTGTCATTGGTATACCCTTGGTGTGTATATGATTCGGGAGGGGTACTATTCTTTCTTCGTTTCAGGGCAAGGACAGTTTCGTTGGTAGAGTAGTAGTAATCATCAATAGCAGCAGCTCATTATTATCACCAGTGTTTGTTAGTTCTTCCCCTCTCTAATCTATCTCACCTCAAAAGACACTTGTACTAAAGGAGTACACAGTATTGTTCCCATTATATTGTGCAAGAATGATATACAATTGATCACCAATAACTAACACATCACCTGCACGTGTATAGTAGTATTCATCTTGATTATTCCTACCCTCGGATCCAGGCAAGGGCATAATCTTTGTTGCCGTCTCATTTGCCATTGTTCGGTAATAGATGTTACATGTTTGTGCACTATTGATTTCCAAAATCAAGTCCACTGATGTATTATTTGTAAGTTGAAAGGGTAGGACTTGTCGTGTCCTAGTCTTGCCTGGTGATGGTATGACGAAGTAATCTTCGGAACTAACAGGCACTGGATCTATGTAGTCGAATGTAGTGTAGTCTAGCGGCATATCTCGTGCTAGTTGTGTATCTGATAGTTCAAGAGAGGCTTTGGAATAGGATTCAAGTCTGTCAATACTCTTCTCAGACTCTTCTGGTGCTTGAAAGTGTGTTAGTAGAGACGACTCACTCTCTTCTTCATTCCAATTAACAATCATACTATCAGCTCTGTTTCGTCTTTGATGTTGCTCTATTTGTTTCAGAAACCTTCCTCTCCACGGCTGATCTGTTGTATTGGTATCTTGTACCACTTCTTCCACTCCCTTTTCTATATCATTAATATAGGATACATCAAACATCAGATTCGGTTGACCAGTATATCCCGATTGACCACCAGCACTAACAAGTAACCGAGACTTGTCATCAACTAATGCCACAGATACAGTCTGTCCGTTACTTGATAATTCTTGTACAATCTTATCATTTTGATAATCATATATTAATGTAGGTGCATTAAACTCTTGTCCTCGATTTGACCATTTTGTACGAGCGGCAATAACTAAATGTCGTTCATCTTGCATATATTCTAGACCCACAAATGCTGATGTATCATCGTTCAAATCCTTGTGTATTGATATTGATCGGACTAACTTCCAATCATCTCCTTGTTGTTGTAGTTTTGAATAGATGTATAGTCCGCCGGTACCTGAAATGATAATGTCTGGCATTCCTTTGTTTGATACTAATTCAACATCTCCTTTCTTGGTATTGTAGATGTTGCCCAAATCTGTCAAGAGACAAAACCGTGCCGCACCATTTACAGTCGATATATCCTCAATCCATTCTACAGTCGGTGGCAATATTAATTGTCCATCACTATCTTCTTGAAAGATGTGTAGTTTGGATGGACCTACCTTGCCTCCACCACTACCTCCCGAGAATAATGCATAATGAGATACTTTCTCTTCATCATTATCAATAACTACAGTGTATGAACTAACCCATGTCCATGTACTAACATCCTTCTCATCAATATATAATTCCTGTATACCACTAAATGGATTCTTCTTCTCTGTTGTATCAATAGTAAAGTATGTATTCGTACCACCATCATGTCTACCAGCTGAGAATAGAAAAGTAATTAAATTCTTATTATTTACATGTGGAAAATGTGTAACACCTGTATAATATCCTGTAGTGCTACCCTCTGGTCGACCAATTTGTGATATATGTAACATATGGTCATCATTCTTACTATCACCACTATATATTGCAAAGTATTCTTCTTGATATGTGATATACATTCGTTGTTCAAGTAACTTATTATAAGATACCAAGTCATTGTAATTTGTTGTGTAAGGTTGGGTATGTGGCCATCCATTTGTTGGACCGGGTGGTGAATTGATATCATCATCTTCGTAGCTTGCTAATAGTTCGTAGTATTGTTGTTGTAGTGATTGATAAGATGATAACGAGGACGATGATGATGCAGCAATGCCAACGGTGATCGAAAAGAGGAGAAGTAGAGGGGAGAACATATCTTATATCAATGTTCGCTGCAAAAGCCTATATCCAATGCAAATGCTAATACTACAACTGATTAGAAGTCAAGCATAGCACAAGCCTTTAAGCACGGCAACGGAAGAGGAGCTATCGATAGATTGGGGGAGATGATAGCGTTGAGAAAGATTAGCTTGCTTGAAAAAAGGATACCGCCTCGTCTTTAGTTGCCCTTGCTTGCCACACAGAACACACGCGATAAAATAACAACTCAAATACGGCGGCTCTCTACTAACTATTCGTGGATTAATAATATCTAATATACCATCCTTATACCTATCGACGGCGGCGGTGTATAATTCATCAACTCTCGAAGACGGCACATCAATACACATAACAATTACAAAATGGAGCCCTTTTTACCACCTGATCCTACTCAACACCCTCAACCACCAAATAATACTCAGACCAAGGATGAGGCTGCAAGGGCATTAGTATATATGAGTAGTACTCCCAATCAAGAAGAATCCACCACTATTACTGCAAATAATAACGTATGTCCTCCAGTTCTACCACCCCCACTACCAGCAGCAGCAGCACAAAATAACACAAGAAAATTAGATGTCAAGGCTAAAACATCATTACCAATTAAAAAACAAACACGCCGTCTATGTTCCGTAGAAGGATGTACCAAACAAGCCAAAAAAGGTGGTATATGCATCAAACACGGGGCAAAGGTACGTAAATGTAGTCATGAAGGATGTACGAACAATGCACTAAAAAGTGGATTATGTATTCGACATGGTGCTAAAATTACAAGACGGACATGTAAATTCCAAGGATGTACGAATAAGGTACAATGTGCAGGTGTATGTTTTAGACATGGTGCACGGAACTTTCAAAAGAAACCACCGGCTAGTGCACAGATTGTTCATATTGGTAATGCATCGGCAACTACTGCCGTGGTACAACATCAGAACCCTGCAAAGAATATTGCAAATGGTCTTGGTAATCAAATAAGTAGTCAAAACAATGACAATGTATGGATAGATGGTGCTGGTAATGTTGTGAATAATAATAATGGTACAGTCATTCCTGCCTCACAACGGAATGTTGCAATTGTTGCAAGTAGTAGTGGTAGTGCTGGTAGTCGTCAACCAAGTCAAAACAATGTGCAAGATAAGAAATTGCCAAGGCATTCTTCTTCATCATCCAAAGTAGTTGAGGAAACTGATAAGAGTGTGGTCGACAATGGTTCTAGTAAAGTATCTGCTCAAGTATAATAAATATCAAAGAAGAGGGGGGTATACTTTTAGGCTTAGTGTTAAAATAAGGGATAGAAGAAGGGAGGTGTGGGTTAGCTGGGCGTTAGTTATGTGCTCGGTATTTGAGTATAGAAAGAATAAAACATGTAGGCACTTATTTCATAAACTAGAATCTGAAAATGATATATACCTTATCTATTTCATTGATTATAACTAGTTATTCTTCTTACTATGTAAATCTGTTTCATTTGAGTTGATTACTGTACTCCCTCCAACGCCAACACAATTCAAACAATCGGGGTATGCTAGAAGCAAACGCCAAACAATCTCGGTACATACTGTTTCTAACATCTCCTCTCTTCCAATAAAGGTATCTAATATATCACATGCCACATGAATCGGCAGATCCCCATCTTCATTTGCTACTGTAACTAATGACATTCGTTTCTCCAATATGTAATTAACTGCGTCGAGGCCCTGGAAGCTAAGGCTAAAATCCCTATAATATATGACTTCGAATCCTATGCCTCGACATGCCCAATGAAGAGGAGTGTCACCGATTCCGTCCCGATATTCTAGCAATGTATTATCAAATTCTACCATATACTTGACAATATCTACAGAGCAGTACTGACAAGCTAATTGAAATGGGGTAGATAATCCATCTCCTCGATCAAGGATGTTCATATATCCTGGAAATGTCTCAAGTAAATCTCTGACTAAGTCAAGGTTGGTATTTGGGCTTCTCAATTCATCACAAAGATAATACCGAACGTCCAATTTATGATCATTCAAGTTGGCACTCATAATCTCATAATGTACATTTCCATGGGTTGTTATACTTGAGTCATTTTTTATTGTAAATAACTCATAAGCAGTGTCCATATCAATATTATTGCCGTTAGTCGTTTGCCATAAGACAATGTCTTCCTTCAATGATTTGAATAAGCCTACCACTAAACCCAATTTGAATGCAGTATAATCTATATTATCCATATATTCTGCATATAACACAATATATGAGGAACATGCCATAAGGAACCATTCTAAAACGGTGGTATATCTGCAATAATTGTTCAATGATTCCTTTGCCACGTCCGAGAAAGTAACTATCTCGGTAACAATCTCAGTAGCCATCCCAGTAGCTTCTCTTTTAGAGGCATTTCTGAAAATGATGCAATATCCTAGTAACCACAATGATATGTAACTAATAATTGGGCGTGCTAGGTGACCTATCAGCTCTCCTCTCTTCCATTGTAGTATTCTTTCTGCCAATAGCAAAGTTTTAATAAATCGTATGATATGGAGTAAGGTTTGTATTGGCCTTGGTGCTCGTCTGATTATACTACCAATACTCATTGTTGTGTTTAGGTCGTATTGCAGTATATTGCATCAATCTATAATCTTATATCACAGAAGTGCACAAGATGTTACACTTTTTAATCTTGCCTAAAAACTAACCATTCAGTCGGCCGTCACCACACTTTAATTCTTCTTATAAGGTGTGTGTTGGTGGATTGCATGTGTTGGTGGATTGTATATCACACTACGAGAAGAGCTATGGTAACATAGGTACAATAATAGACAACAATACAACCCTACAAACAAATCCTACGCCTCAGACACTATGAGATCTTCGTTGTATCGCCATAGATTTCCATCGTTTTGGCGATTACTGGTTCCCTGCTTGTAAAATAAAAGTGAAAAAATGACATGTCATTGCCGTTCAAACTTAGCCAAACGATGATACTCAAAGGTCCTTCATTGCAACAAAGCACCAATAGGAGGCAATATAATTTATAACAATAGCATATTCATATACTGCAATAATGGAGATAATCTACTCCCCTCAAGGTCCACCCCAAATAATACGAAGTCACACCAATGACTCTGAAGATAATCATTCGATATTTGATTTTCCAATCAATGATCCAATATCAAATAATAATCATTATAATGAAGAAGATAACAGTAGCTATGGTAAAAAGTTATCATCCAAGTCTACTACTAAATATGTAGGAAAGGGAGGATCATTAATGAATAAGCCAAAACGTAATAAGAAGAATAAAAAGAAGGTTGATCCACCATTTTCTCCGCCATACTCTAACGATAATACTTTATCACCACATCCATATCCATCGTCAATTTCAATCCAACTAAACACTACCAATACCAACACTAATAGCAGTAGCGCAGACAGTCCACCAAGATCTAAAGTGTCAGAGTCGAATAGCGAGTTACGCTCTCCAACCACATCACCAGGGGAGCTACGTCAGAATCCAACACTAGATTCACCACGAGGAGATAATGAATTACGTCAGAGTCCTACTCGAAGCCCTAATGACCCAGCTGCTAGCCCTTCCGCTAGTCCCCATAATTATAGCCCCACTGATCCAACCTGCTACAACGCTGACGCTTCTAACTATGGGGAAGAATCACAAATGTCAACCCTACACAATCAAGCCCTACAACAATTTAAAACAAATCAACTAAATTTAGCTGTACAATCTTATATGACTGCTATTACAAATGGTTTAGATGAATTGACTTCCAGAAAGGAAATGATTAAGTTACAATTAGGTCACACGGGTCAACATTATTCAAATGGTGGAAGAGAAGATTCAAAAGTTATCAAATTAGCAACAGAGTTGGCACAGGTACATCTAGACTTAGCACAAACATTAGAAATTGCAAATAAATATACCGAATCTTCTATAGAATTAAACAATGGTCTCGGTCTACTATTACATACTGTCGGACTATCCGACACGGGAGGAGGAAGAGATGGTAAGGATGGGAGAGGGGGAAATGAGAAGGTTAAAGCAATTAAACGAGATATTGCAAGGATGGAACGAGCAATTAATGTTGATATTGAACGTGAAAAGTTGAGTAGTAAATTAGATGAGAAGATGAAACAGTTACATCAATCCTCCTCTACCGGTAGTGGTACTAGTAGTAAGGCGAAGGGAAAGGGAGGCAACAAAGAACAAGCAAACAAACAAGCATACAAGTCAGCAACATCAACAATTAAAAAGTTATTACGATTAGAACGTAATTCAATCGGTGAACAATCGTATATATATGCCAAGTTACTACTCAAGTTATCGAAACTTAAGGTACAATTCCTTCCATCATACACTAATCAATCTAATACCAACGGTGTGAATGATGCTACCAATGATATAAAGTTGGAGATGGTGGAGAGTAGCCTAAACGAGGCAATCAAAGACACTCAACAAGCCGTAGGCATTATGAAACAAGTGTTAGATAAAGAACATACATTGGTTGGAATTGCTTGTACATTCTTGGGTAGTTTGTATGATAAGAAGTTAGATCTATTGGAGTCTAAGAATACTGGTACGTCTGGGGGTATTGGAGGTAAGGGATTCAATGCCAGCGGTATCAATAGTGGAAGGATTAGTACAATTGAAGTGAGCAGGGGCAGTGAGGGAGAGAGAGTCCTATCGAAAGAAGAGAAGGAAGTAATTACCAAGACTATCGGAATGTATACTGATTCATTAGTGCCTTTAAAGTTCAAGTATACACAAAGCAACAATAATAATAACGAGGAAAGAAGCCGCAGTCGGGAGGACATTAACAAAGAAGGGAGGACATTGGTCCAACCTGACATTGCCGAGGTATATCATAAGATTGCAAAGTTATACACCAAGCTCTGCAGTGGAGACTCCTCATCCTCTACTAGCAAACACTCATCGTCAAATCAAGATATGGCAATAGAAGCATATCATAAATCATTACAATTCTACGGCATTACATCCATTAATCGAGATGATATCTCCAAAAAGAAATCATCTACATCAACTTTATATGATATTCATCCTAATGCAATTACAGTATGGTATGATCTATCCACCCACTACATTACTAATAAACAATATAACGATTGTGTATACACATCTGAAAAATGTATTGAATTGTATAAATCAATTATGGATAGTCGTCATAAGTATGCCTTTGGAAGTAGTAGCAATGGTGGTATGGAAAAGTTGGAAAGATTAGTAGTATCGGCGTATATATTAGCTGGAGATGGGTATGTTAAGTTACATCGATATGATGATGCTGGACGATGTTACTCGGAGGGATATTATGAATATAAGCAGCTTACTAACTCTTCCTCGTCAAGGAACAATGGTAGTGGTGGTGGTAGTAGACTAAGTAACACCGACGGTTCATTGATATTACAAAAGTTAGGCATGACATACTATTCTCGGGGTAAGTTAAATGATGCCAAGTCATATTTGATTGATGCATTGCATACCCTTCGTTCTTCAGACAATGGTGGTGGAGGAAGTGAACGTAAGACTGTACAAATGGCACGACTATTGTCTGATATTGGTACAGTACATATTAAGAAGAAAGAAGTTAGTGAAGCAAAGAAGACATTACGTTCATGTCTTAAGTTATATGCTGATATTGGTTATTCAGATCATTGTACTGAGGTTGAGAAAGTGAGGAGTATGTGTAATGAGTTACAGTGTGGTGTTCCGACATCGTCATCATCGTTGATGACTTCTAGTAATAGTGCCATGGGTAGTCCTTCAAGACATACCACTGCCGCTTCTGTATCAACCAGTATACAATCAGCCAATACACCTGCGGCTTCTACAACAACAATGAGTTTCATGGCCACGCCTCGTAGTAATGCTACAAGTTTAACACATCCCTCCACTAATTACAGTCGTTCAACACGATCATCTGGATCAGGATCTGGAGGATTAATACGGTCAATTCACAGTACTACAAATAATAATCAACAACATTTACAAACATTAATGGAGGTACCTCCCATTATTAGTCGTCAAGCTAGTGAATTTACGGTCGTTGCTTCGAATGGTACCAAGACTGTACTGTCTCCTATGCATTGTAGTCATCATGGTGGAGATGGGTCAAGTAGTACTTTGTTACACAAGTCGATTAATACTGATCCACATGATATGAACAAGTTGGATCGCAAGTCAGCAGGTATTAGTAGTAAGGAGGCATCATCCTCGTCGTTTAATGTACAACTACTCAAGACACAATTAGAACAATATCAACAACGTATTAAACAAGTAGAAGATGAACGTGATCAAGAGAAGAAGGAACGTATCCTTTCCAATACTACACATCGGAAGGAAATTGAGGCGGCATCCCAATCAGTTAGGAAGAATACAGTCATGGAGGCCGAGTTGAAACAGTTACGTAAGGAGGTACATGTTAGTGAAACATCGTATCAGGAGTTAGTCAAGGCAATTGATGATGAGAAGGAACGATTGACGAATGTACATGAAACGAAGGTACAAGAGTTACAGTGCGAGATTCAAAAGTTACAGGGTCGTCTAAAGTATGCTGGTGGTATTGAGAATGTTCGTTTATCGGAAGAGTTGTCTAATAAGAAGAAGGAGATTGTACTTCTCAAAGAAGAGAGTCAAAAGGCTCAACAAGAGGTGACGTCATTACAATCTACTGTTCGTACATTAAAGTCAGAGAAGGAGACTATTAATATGAATGTCTCATCTCTCAAGACCAAGAATGATCAATTACAAAGTGAGGTACAACGCTTGTCATCTGAACTTGCATCTGCCAAGGCTCAACGTGTCTACAATAGCATGCCTCAATCACATGCCAACCCGAACAGTATGGAGATTAAGAAACTTGAGTTTGAATTACAATCGGAGCGTAACCGTCGTATGATCCTCGAGGCATCGTTACAGAAGGAGTATGATCGAAGTAGTAATAATAGCAATGGCGGGTATGGTTTCCCCATGATGCCGTTTGGCTATCCCATGATGCAAATGGGTGGTGGTCAGCCTGATAATAACACCGTTGCCAAGATGAAGACTCTTGAGATTGACTTGGCCACCGAGAAGGCTGGTAAGGAAATGCTGAATAATGTCATTACCGAACTAAGAACTACACATGAACAAGAGAAGGAGTCTATGCAGGCACAGTACTCATCATTCCTAGCCTCTCATGAAGAAGAATGTTCTGATCTTATGGCACAAGTTGGTGAGAAACGAGCCGAGGTTGAGATGCTTACTCAGGAAGTGGCCACAGTCAAGTCTGACAAGTCGGTTCTTGTTCGTCAGTTGGATGATACCATGAATGAATTGTCGGATATCAAGGGTCGATTGATGCAAACGTCACATGAACTATCATCGGCAATGGAGGAGAAGATTATACTGTCAAATACTGTGAGTAGTTTAGAACGGACTGAAGGTGAACTTGTCAAGACGAGACAAGATCTAAGCCTCGTCAAGGCCGAGTTGAAGGATGAGAAGGAGTCTTTACGGCGTATGGAAAGTGAGGGTTCTTATCTACGAGAAGACAATGATCGTATCAAGAAGGAGTATAATGAAGCTATCCAAATGTTTGAATCAGAGATTGATAAGGTCAAGTGTGATAGGAATGATGTTGAGAAGAAGCTCGAGACTGCCAAGGAACATTTACATAATGTTATGCAGGAGTTAGAAGCTGCACATACCGATTCTCAGCACTTCAAGGTGGCTCTAGACAATACCCACAAGGATGTTCAGTCAAAGAGTGAACAGTTACGTCAAGCTCGGCGTCAAGTCAAGGAGTTGACAGAGAGCTGTACCGAGCTAGAAAGTAAAGTGACGAAGCTCGAAGAGACCGTGTTACGTGAACAGAAGATACGAGCTGATAAAGAATGTGATCTAGAAGAGACTCGGGGTGAATTGGCAGTGGCCGAAGAGTCAGTCGAGGAGTTGAACGAGGTCGTGACTAGCTTGACAAGTAGCAAGGCTGAACTAGAGTCAAGACTCTCTGTTGTAGAAGATCTGCATGAGAGGTTGGATGCCGTACTAAGTCCCATTCCCCAGCAGTTGGAGGCCGTCCTACCTGATTTGCATTGTATTGATCCTTCTACAAGAGATGCTCCCGATGGTGAGCAGCAAGCTAATCCTACTCCAGAGTCGTTAGGTAGACGTGTATCAAACTTGTTACATCATATCAGCGCCTACAACAAGGAGTTGCACGACGTGATCAAGTCAAGAGATGACACGTTGGATAAGGCCGAGTGGAACCTATCCAATACTACCAAGGATCTTGACAAGTTAGAAGTCAATCATAAGGAGCTAAAGGAAGAATTGGCAGAGATGAGATTCCTTCAAGCCGATTATGACGAACTTCTTGAGCAGTATGAGCTTGTTGTTGAGGATAAGGAAAGGCTTGATGAATACCTCAAGGTAATTGAGAGTGATCAAGAAGCAACTGTTAACGAGAACTTACTGAAGGCTCAAGAGGAACGAGATCTATTCGAATCTCGTCTCAAGGAAGCTGTAGATGATTTGGAAGAGTTGGAAAATGAACGTGATGCTGCTTTAGTAGAGCTTACCCAAGCGAAGACTGAGTTTGTAGAGAAGGAAGCCTCATTAGGAGTTCGTATTAGTGCTCTTGAGACAGATAACAAGTTGATTGAAACTTTAGAGACTCAAGCTTTGGAATATGATGCGGCATTGTCTCAGAAGGATGATAAGATGAGTAAACTGGTAGAAGAGTTGGAAGTGGCTCAGGCAGAGCTATCTGAAATCAAGACCAAGCTTGCCAAGGATGGAGTGTACCCCGAGTTTACCAAGATGTTCCCTGATGTTGAGCTTCCACAAGATGATACTGTACAGGAGCCTCAAGAGTTGACGTTGTCACAGCTGGCTACAAATCCATTTGCTTATGATGATTTATCAGAAGACGAGTCCGATAAGGAGGATGATAAGCCAGTGAATCCTTTCGATGATACATTGGTAGATGGGGGAGGCGATCAAGCTGTACCTCGAGTAGAAGAATCCAAGATTGAAGAAGATGCTGCTGTAGATTATCAAGCGGAGACTGTACAACTCCAAGCCCGCGTGGTTGAGCTGGAGGCTACCATTGATTGTCTAAACAAAGATATCATGGAGATGAAGAACGAGCAAGTATTGTCATCCACTGAAAGTGTTGACGAGATTGCCATGTCTCGTGAGACTGATGAGATTGACATGGAACGTCAACAGCAAGCCATGGTGGAAGAAGTTGAGGCATTGAAAGAGTATATTCGTCAGCTTGAGGAAAGTAATGAAGCACTAACCGTCCAGCTTGAACAGTCAAGAGATGATTTAGACGCTGCTCTATTATCTGATAACGAGGTAATGATGTCTCTTCGAGAAGAACTAAGTGGTTGCAAGGATCAAGTCAACGAGCTACGAGTATCAAATGATGCTTTGAAGGAAGAGATGATCAACAAGAGTGATGACACACTTCAGGATGATGATTCACTGGTAGAAGAGATCGTCTCACTGAAACAACAAGTTCAGACTTTGGAAGAACACAATCTTGCCCTATCTACTCGGTTAGAAGAAGCTGCCAATACCCAAGTCAATCAAGATGAACAAGATGCACTGACTCAAGAGATTGTGGTCCTCAAAGATGAAGTCAAGGCACTGAATTTCAGTCATGACGAGTTGACTAATCAGCTTGCCGAATCGGAAGCCAAGTCTAAGGAAGCAACAAGGATACACGAAGAGTACGTATCATCTATCAAGGACGAGGCTGGGTTATATGATAAGCTACAGCATGCCTTGGATGAGAAGGATGCAACACACAAGAGTGAGCTTGAAGTATTGAACCGCAAGTTGAGTGAGATGACTAGTCAAACTTCTTCCCAAGACGATCATGAAGATAAGATGATCCAACATAACCTTGAACTCGCTACTGTTAATGCAGAGTTCCACAATGCAATGATGTCGATGGACGAGTTAACCCAAGAGAACCTCAAGCTCAAAGAAGAGATCAATGCTCTAGCATCTAAAGAATCAGAAGAAGATAGAAACTTTGAGGAAGAGATGAACAAGGCTCATTTACGGTTTGAGAGTATGGAACGGGCACTTCATGATAAAGTGACTAGGTTGGAAAAAGAGAAGGACAAGTTGGTGACTGACTTTAATGCAGAGATAGTAAAACAGGAAGATGAGCATACTAAAACCAAGATCGAGTTGTCGGCTTGGAAGCTTGAAATGCAAAACGCCTTGAATGACATTGAGCTGTTAAAGAAGGAAAGAGATGAATTGAAAGCCCAATTAAAGGCTTATACGATATAGCATGCTGGGAGTAGAGATGTACAGACGAGTGAAGAATGTAGAATAGAAATAAGTGTTTAGAACAAGTGATAGGTGTTTTCAAGTATTGGGTTAGTAGACCATAAAAATCATCTATACCAACCTGCCTCTCCTCTCATGATAGACTAAGGCTAGACAATCTTAATCTTATATTCATGAATGTCTTGCAGTTGCAGCGCTCTTGATCTACTACATTGGCAGAGGCGATATCTCTTGGGTATCCCCTTTTTCTAAGTCTTTACTGTTGTTGTTGCAGTTGTTTTATGGACAGTTCATACATAGTAGCTTCCAAGAGCACAAGATAGAACAAGAGAAGTCTTAGAGAGTCCAGTGTCTTTGTCTTCCCTATCGCCTAGTGACTTTCATGCATTATTGCCATTGACCTGCCATTACTATGATAATATGAGCCCAACAATACCACTATATATCAGTGAATTAATCAGTAATACGGAATTGCCATTAGTGGAAGGTAGCGATGCAGTCAATCTACCAGTCTACCCATATGCAGTTACAGTAAATGCAGTAATATTATGGGCGAGATAATCGATAAGGGGCTTGCTACTGATGGTATCCTTCTCAATGAAAATTCTTACATTCAATTTCAATTGTCTCATATATATTCCCCTTATGATACTGCCTTACCATTCCTCTATCTTTATTAGAATAGAATATCCTATTTATCAGCCGTATATGCAGTTTAGTATACAACGGTACTAATAATAATTAAAGCTCTCGTATACAGTCATAAACCCCCATCACAATAATTAGATCTTGATTTGACCGTCGACCAAAAGAGATATTACACAAGCCCACACATCAAGACCTATATTGACCAAGATTATCCACGGCTACAGCATTATTAATCAGTTTTATTTATACTATAGGTCAACATTGCATAATAGCTATACTATAATATATTGGATACTACTAAAGATATCGTCGATGCACATCAAAATGAAGAGGAGAATAATAATGATGTTGTTGTTGCAACAACAGAACAGCCTAATGTCAACAACACTAATACTACAAATACCAACTCATCGATAACTACGCCATCTGGATTGCAACAAATAGAGGATGATAATGATGATCTGCCTTTACCAATGGGTATGGCCGAAGTAATATCAAATAGGGCCGAGCCTCCGAAACAGATTTATAAAGTTGAGCAAATAGATAATAATGAAGGTCCCGAGCCTCCTACTGCAATGGTAGAAGAATCATTAAACGCTGCTGATCCTGAAATTGCTAGTAAGACAACTGCAGCAATATCAGACAATTTATCATCTGTTAATGAACTCACTCCGCCCGTGCCATTCGATTCGGCAGAGTATGAAGATGATAAGGATACCATTGCAAAGAAGAAGAGGAAGGTCAAAGATGAGATGAATCAAACAGCCGTATCAGTATTGCCACCCTCGGATAGGGATTCAATATATGAACCACCAAGAGAAGTTATTGAGGGAGAGAATGAACTTCAAACCCCAATTAATAGGAGAGGATGGATTCTATAAGCTGGATAGCGTCATGATGTGTACACTTATATCAAATCTACCGAGCTGCACGATCCATTGGGCCGATCCGATAAGTGATTGGTATATCCTAATCCCCTTTGCATCAAGTAGGTCAGTTTCATCAAGCTCCGGACGATCATTCTGCTCAAGTGGACTTCGGTATACTTGTTTCGGCTTCTCACCAAATAATCTTTCATAATTTTCAACCATCTTGACAACGTATCGTCTGGGTACCATCATTAGTGTACCATCGTCTTCCCTGAAGTAATCACACCCTAATAGGAAGTTCAGCTCACCGGTTCCCTTAAGCTTGAGGTTGTTAGGCTTGGCCTCTAGTACATCAATGATAGCTTGAGGGTTCCGAGAAGCAATGGTAAGGTCATCCGTGTACACTGCAATGTATTCATAATGGTCGCCCATATCTCTGATCCAAATGTCCGGCTCAGCCTGGCACGGGAAGAATTTCATGTTGCGGAGGATGTCGGCAAATCGCTCGTGCCATCGTAGACCGGATGATTTCAACCCGTATAAGGCCTTCTTGATAATGAATACATGCCCTTCTTTCTCCCCAAATTCTGGACCAGCGATCACATATACCTTTTCGTCGGTCTTGGCCTCAAGGTATGCGTTCCCAACATCAGTCTGCCAAATCTTCAGCTTGTTAAGTTCTGCAAGGAATATCACAATCCTGACTCCCCTCAGGGATACGACACTAGAGTATACACTCTCAGTGGGCACTTCAGTAAGATGTCCTCCGGCTACTAGCCTACTCTTACGTCTTCCGTCGTGCTTCACCGCATATACTATGTGATATGATATCTTCTTGTGATCATCGGGTGCTCGGGCTGCGGGATCTGACTTATGACCTAAGTCCTCGAATACCTCGTACTCCTTCAGTTGGTTAAGTTCTATACCTTCTGAGTCATGCCATAGATTGTCCTTGTTCTTCATATCCATCTCCATGGCCTCACGGTGACCTCGGGGAACTTGAACACCATACTGGTATACAGGGGTACCGGCGTGAGAGGTAATCTTGACGCGGTGTATTAACCTTAGCATATTCTTGCTTTTCTCCGCTAATTCCTTGATCTTGATACTCTTGCATTCCCATTTATCGATGAGATCATGTTGCATAGCATAGTCGGCAAGATGAGTAGGTGCTGACTTATAGATCTGAGAGATCGGTTCCCAAGTTCTCTCCCCACTTTCCCACTCGATTAGTACCTGATGGTCAGCTAGACGTCCTCCCTTGCTTGCCCTGGGATTTCTCCTACCCTTGTATAGGTCACGATGATCTAGAATGTTTCTGAAGTTCCAGGTGTTGTTCTCATTCTGTGATTGCTCCTCGACGAAGTTGCATATCTCGTTCCACGCAACATACTCCTCGAATCTCTGAGGTCCTACCTGAATCTTGAACTGGATACGTTCGGGGTTCTCCTCTAGTTGCCCCTCATATTCCTCAGTGTAGTCAACAATCTCACCCCTATCAATCGTCCCGTCTTCCTTGGTAGGCAGAAGTATAGACTTGCCAATTATGCTCTCTGGATTGAACCCGGCATATTTACCCGTGTTGTCTGATCCGAATCTAACTCTTTCAGGGGTAGATGGGTCATCAATGTCAGGGAAATCTGGGGCATCATCATCAGCCTTGCGGTTAATGTCCCTCTCATTGTTCATCTTCTTGACACAGGACCGGAATAGTAGGGCACCTGTCTTCTCGTTGAGCACCTTGAAAGTATGTGAATGACCCACAGTAGATGAGTAACCAACGAACCGGACAACAATCTCATCAGATTGGGATGGGAAGTTCTTTCCGTCTGTTTGGTAGTTCTTGATGAGGCATTTTTCCCAGAACCTGAAATGCATAAGTACACTAATGTCAGGTGTCTGACCGCATAGGGCTTCATAGGGTGTCCTCCATCCTAGCTTCTTCCTTGCAGTTCGGTTCATGATGAAGACGACGTATTCCACGACAAGTAACCATGCCTCAAGTGGACAGCCTGACCAGTTCATTACCCAGTTCGTGTGTCTTTTCACATCTTGATACGCACGTTCTGAGAAATTTTGTTGTTGCTGGCGAGGCTCGGACTGCCAATCCTTGATGACATAAGTTCTTAGGATGTCCTTGACGCGGTTGCTTATCTCTGCCTGTGCCCTGTCACTGATGAGGGTGTCCATGGCTCCCCGTTCTCGTATCTCATCATTAAGTATATTGGCAAATTCAGCATCAGTGCTACAGCCCTTCACGCTGATGTACATGGATTGCTTACCACAGAATATCTGAGCAGCGGTATGACCTCCCCAAGACGTGATATCACACCAGACAGTATCTGTTGCCACAGGTTCATGCCTCCGTTCGACGTTGTTAGCAGGAAATTGGGTTCTGTGTGTGTCACGGATTCTACGATGTGAAGGCAGTTGTGGAACATATTGTGTGGTAGCATCAAATGTATGTTGGATAACTCTCCCCGGTTGGTTAAGGAAGTATTGCCGATTGGCCTCAACATCAATGGGTACAGGTGTTGTCTCGTGTAGACCTGCATTAAGATCTTGTAGGATAGGTCCATCCCGACGTAATTGAGTTAAGACGGATGGTGACAAAATCTCACTGATGTTTGTCTCGATGAGGTCACCACTAAGATCGAATCCAGGATGGAGAGGGTAAGGGTTGTTGCGCCCATCAAACCATGACTCATCCCTGGAGGGCCTGGAATCATATTTGGATGGTTTCCATACAACATCACGTGTCATGACCACATGTGGGAGTTCATTCCATTCCTCCTTGGAAAAGGGACGGATGTTAAGGTATGCTAGGCCGTTCTTGAAATCTAGCGGAATAGCATATCCGTCGATGGTGGCCAATGACTGTTGCCCTTGGTTGATAGAACATCTATCGTTGACTTGTATCTTGTTATCCTCCAACTGAAGTGATGAGTGAATGGATTTACCCCGACCATGGAAGGCATATTGATTGAATATTAGGATTGCGGGACCCCGTTGTGTGCGGACAACTCCTCCACAAGAACATAACTTGAGTTGTGGAAGTTCATGATTGTCGATGCCCTGCACGTCGATGGTCCTTCCGGTGTATGAGATGAGGGTCATATCGTCACCGCATATACCTCCATTAGCTCCCCTATCCACCAGCGATAAGAATTCATGCAGATGTTCCATGTTGCTAATGAAGTATGTACTGTCCCCATGAATCGTCTCCCCGTAGTACTCCGCCAATGTTGCCATGTTAATGTTAAGTTGGTTGTCGTTAGGTGGTGTAAGAATAGGCGTGTTCCGATCACCATTCTGAAGGTGGCGGTGGTAGTGTTGTAATGCAACTACCGCGGTGGGGTCAGCATCAGACGCCCACTGTAGAAAGTCATCACCTTCTATCAACCCTGGACTTTGTACGAAGAACAATAATTTATCAAGATCCGTACGGTTACCTGCGCGGAGTAATAAATTGATTGTGTCGCTGATAGTGCCATTGAGTACATCGTCCATTGTGAGGTTGACGTGCCTTTTGTCATTATCATTTTCACGGATTGTATTGTTATTAACAGCTATCCAGGTAACGGTTCAACCTTGAACCAATTTTTCATTTGGCTGACTTCTAGCCACTCTACCTCTGCGGGAAACCAACCTCAGATCAAAAGTGGCGGTGTTTTGGAAAGCTCTGCTCATGCACTACAAAACATACTAAGTGGCCAGGCACCTATCTCATACTCCTGAGGGCACTTGTCCACTTGAAAACCGAGTCTCAAATCCCTAACTTTTGGGG